>JABAHR010007793.1_pt2 | contig 16105 bp, 11 predicted proteins | sample 7062101 | NCBI WGS metagenome assembly JABAHR01 (sample SAMN14534553, study PRJNA622989) | marine sediment metagenome | biome: marine biome [ENVO:00000428]; feature: marine pelagic biome [ENVO:01000023]; material: deep marine sediment [ENVO:00002113] | place: India: Gulf of Kutch | collected... | reverse complement strand
TCCGGCGTGCACGCCACGCTGGCAGGCGTCGCGCTCGCAATGTTTATTCCCATGCGGTCGAAGGAGGAGCCCGAGCGCTCGCCGCTCCGGGAACTCGAACATGACCTGCACTCGGTGGTCGCCTTCGGCGTGCTGCCGCTGTTCGCTTTCGTCAACGCCGGGATTTCGTTTGCCGGCATGAGTTTCGCAGACCTCCTACATCCGGTGTCGCTGGGGATCGCCGCGGGGTTGTTCGTGGGCAAGCAGTTCGGTGTCTTCCTGCTGTGCTTCATCGCGATCAAAGCGGGTCTCGCGAAATTGCCCGGAGGGGCGTCATATGGGTCGCTCTACGGCGTCACGATTCTGAGCGGCGTCGGGTTCACGATGAGCCTCTTCATCGACACGCTCGCCTTCGAGAACCTGCCGGCAGATACGGTCTTCGACTTCGATGCACGCCTCGGCATCCTGCTGGGCTCGCTCGCGTCCGGCGTGGTTGGCTACTTCGTGCTCGACAGAACGCTCCCCAAAGCCCAGCCGTGACGTCGCCGGTCGAGCGCGATGGCTGGCAGCTCATCGAGGCGACAGATCACGATCTCGACGAACTCATGTCGTGGTTCCGCGACTCGGCTGCAGTCGATATCTGGGGCGGACCGCGATTTCGTTTCCCGTTTACTACGGCCACATTTCGGAAGGACTGCCACTGGGGCCGGATGCCGAGCTACCGCCTGAATTCGCCGACGGGGGAGTTTGCCGCATTCGGCCAGATGTACGAGCGCTACGGACGCATCAACTTCGCGCGGCTGGTCGTCAACCCGCGCATGCGTGGCAAAGGGGTCGGCAAACGGCTTCTAGGGGCGCTGATCGAGGCCGGTCCTACGATGTCCTCTGCGGATGAATTTTCCCTTTTCAGTTACCGGCACAACGCGGCCGCTCTCGGATGTTACCAATCGATGGGATTCGTCATTCACGATTACCCTGAAGGCGCACCGATGGCCGAGTGCTGTTACTACCTGACCAGGCCGGTCTAGGAAGATCGGAACGAGGCGGCAAGCGTCTCCAGCTCGCCCCAACGCTCGACTCGACGCTCGAGTTCGGCCTCCGTGGCTGCGAGCCGGTGCAGGGTTTCCCGTACCGCGTCGCCGTCCTGTGAGTAGAAATCGGGATCCGCGACCGCTTGCTGAATCTCGGCGATCGCAGTTTCTAGCTTCTCGATCTCGGCCGGCAGGGCGTCGAGTTCCCGCTGGTCCTTGTAGCTCAGCTTGGTCGCCGGCCGCTGCCCGCGGCGCTCGGCGGCACGGCGTTTGCGCTCTTCCAACTCGTACGGATTATCGGTGACGGCGAGTTGCTTGCCCTGGCGCACCCAGTCGCTGTAGCCGCCGACATATTCTCGGATACGGCCGTTTTCCTCGAAGACGATCGTGCTCGTGACGACATTATCGAGAAATTCGCGGTCGTGACTGACGCAGATCAGCGTGCCACTGTATTCGCAAAGCTTCTCTTCCAGCACTTCCAGGGTCTCGATGTCGAGGTCGTTCGTAGGCTCGTCCAGTACCAGCAGATTGGCAGGCCGCGTAAACAGCTTCGCGAGGATCACGCGATTACGCTCGCCGCCAGACAGCGACTTCACCGGTGTCTGCGAGCGCTTCGGGCTGAACAGGAAGCCCTTCAGGTAGCCCACTACGTGCCGGTCCTTGCCATTGAGCTTTATGTAGGTTCGGCCTTCGCCGACGTTGTAGGCGACGCTTTTCTCCAGGTCCAGCGTCTGCCTCAGCTGGTCGAAATAGCCGATTTCGAGATTGGTGCCGTGCTTGATCGTCCCGGTCTGCGGCTCGAGCTGGCCGAGCAGCAGCCGCAGCAGCGTCGTCTTGCCCACGCCGTTGTTGCCGATGAGACCGATGCGGTCGCCACGCATGATCTTTATCGAGAAGCCCTCGATCAACGGTTCGTCACCGTAGCGGTAGCTGACGTTCTTTGCGCGGATGACCTTACGCCCGGACTGTTCGGCTTCCTCGATGTAGATGCGTGCCCTGGCCTCGGGTGAAAGCCGTTGCGCTCGTTCCTCTCGCATGCGGACGAGTGTGCGTGCGCGGCCCTCGTTACGGGTGCGGCGTGCCTTGATGCCCTGGCGGATCCAGGCTTCCTCTTCCTCCAGCTTCTTGTCGAAGCGTGCGTTAGCGGCGGCCTCGTCCTCGAGCGCCTTTTCCTTGCGGCGCAGGTAGTCCTGGTAGTTGCCGGGCCAGCTGGTGAGCCTGGTGCGGTCGATCTCGACGATTCGTGTCGCCAGCCGCTGCAGGAACGCGCGGTCGTGCGTGATGAAGATGACGGCCCCGGGGTACGAGTACACGCGGTCTTCGAGCCACTTGATCGTCGCGATGTCGAGGTGGTTGGTCGGCTCGTCGAGCAGCAGCAGGTCGGGCTTCTGCACAAGTGCTTTCGCCAGCGCCACGCGGCGCCGCCAGCCACCCGACAGTTCATTCATCTTCTTGTCGGCGGGCAGGTTGAGGTCCGTGATCACCGTGTCGACGCGCTGTTCGATATGCCAGCCTTCGTGAGCGTCGATCCTCGCGTGCAGCGCCTCGAGCTCCAGCATGCCCTCGCGGTCGAGATCCAGCCGGGAGCGGTGCTGGTACTCAGCGAGCAGCGCTTCGATCTCGTTCAGTCCGGAGCGCACCACGTCGCGTACGGGCAGGTTCATGGCTTCGGGCAGCGTCTGCGCGAGCTGGCTGATGACGAGATCCTGGCGGCGGACGATCTCGCCGCGATCCGGTTCGAGTTCGCCGGTGATGAGCTTGAGCGTCGTGGATTTTCCGGCGCCATTCCTGCCGATCAGGCAAATGCGCTCGCCGGCGTCGATGGAGAGCTCCGCCTCGGAAAGGATCTTCAGGTCGCCAAATTCCAGGGACACTTCGTCGAAGCGAAGTAGTGACATAATTCAACCGCGCTCGCCGGGCGCTCCAGGACTGCAAGAACCGGAGGCTACCATGACAGAACAACGCTTCGTCGATCTGGAGACAAAGCTCGCCCACCAGGAGCACCTGCTGCTGGAGCTTAACGACATCATCACGAAACAACAGGAAAACATCATGCGCCTGGAGAAGCTGTGTGACTCAATCATCGAACGGGTTCGCTCGTTGAGCGAGGCGGTGCCGGCGGATGTCAATGCCGAAGAAAAGCCGCCGCACTATTGATCCGGAGTCATTTTCTGACCCGCAATGTGCACTGCCTGCGTTGAAGTATAGTGTCAACGAGGCCGTGCCGGAGGAAGGTCATGTCGTGGATGCAAAGACTGATTCTCGTTTGGTTGTTGCTGCCTGTTGCGGCGCAGTCCGCCGATGTTTTCATTCCCGACCAGCTGCAGGGTTGGGAGGAGTGGGTGCTTCACGGCAAGGACTACAGGGAATGCCCTTTCTGGTTCAACGGTAGCGCTGCCGCGCGCGACGATTTCGTATGCGCCTGGCCCGCGTTGCTGGATATCGCGATCGGCGCGGATGGCGGCCGTTTCAGCCAGCAGTGGACCGTGTACGCGCAGGAGACTTGGTTGCCGCTGCCGGGCAGCAGCGAGTACTGGCCGCACGAGGTGACCGTCAACGGCGATGCCGCGGTCGTCGTGGAGCGCGACGGTCTTCCTGCCGTGCGGGTTGCTCCCGGCAAGTACAGGCTGTCGGGTTCCTTCGCGTGGGACGAGCGGCCGGGCGTGCTGCCTATCCCCGCACAGAGCGGCCTCGTGGCGCTCAGCGTCAACGGCAAGCGTGTCGAAAGGCCGGAACGCAGCCCACGCGGTCTCTTTCTCGGCGAGCGGGAGCCGGATACCGCGGTGCGGGATTCCGTCGAGGCCGAGGTCTACCGGCTGCTGGTCGACGACGTGCCGACGCGCATGACGACGATTATCCGGATCAATGTCGCAGGAGGCGTCCGCGAGGAACTGTTCGGCCCCGTGCTGCCCGACAGGTTCGTGCCGATGCTCATCGACAGCCCGCTGCCGGTGCGCCTGGAGGCTGACGGTAAGCTACGCGCCCAGGTCCGGCCGGGGCGCTGGCGGATCATGCTGACGGCACGGGCGCCGGACGCGGTCGACGAGATATCGCTGCAGGCAGACGGCATGAATCTGCCCGAATCCGAAATATGGTCGTACCGCTCCAACGACCGGCTTCGCGTGACCGCTGTCGAAGGCCTGCCGCCGGTCGACCCCCAGCAGGCCCGGGTGCCCGAGCAGTGGCGCCAGCTGCCAGCGTTCCGGGTCGCGGCCGACCAGGCGATGACCATCGTGGAACGGAGTCGCGGTCTCGTGGCTCACGACAACGAACTCGCGCTGAAGCGTGTCCTGTGGCTGGATTTCGACGGCGGCGGTTTCGTCGCCCGCGACGAGATACGCGGCACCATGCGCAGTAACTGGCGGCTCGACATGGCGCCTCCCTATGCCCTGCTCAGTGCGACCGAAGCCGGAGAGAGCCTCCTCATCACGAACGGCGATGAGCCGGGCGAAACCGGCATCGAATTGCGACGCACGAGCGCCGACGTGACGGGTCTCGCTCGGAGCGAGACCCGTGCGGCGATGCCCGTGACGGGTTGGGACGCGCGCTTCGCGAGCGTTGCGGCGCTGTTGCACCTGCCGCCCGGGCACAAGCTGCTCGCAGCGCCTGGTGTCGACAGAGCGCCGGCCAGCTGGGTCGGCCGCTGGCAGCTTCTGGATTTCTTCCTGGCATTGATCGTGACTATCGCGGCCTGGCGCCTGTTCGGCCCGGCTGCCGGGGCCATCGCCCTGCTCGCGATCACGCTCAGCTACCAGGAGTCCGGCGCGCCCGCCTGGCTGTGGCTGAACCTCCTGGTGGCGATCGCGCTCATGCGCGTGGCGCCACCCGGGCGGCTCCGGCAGGCTGTACAGGCCTATCAGGGCGTCAGCGTCCTGATCCTCGTGCTCGCCCTGGTTCCGTTCATTGCGGGGCAGTTGCGTATCGCCATCTATCCGCAACTCGAGCCGCAATACGATACGAGCTACCGGGTCTTTCCCGCCGCGGAGGTTCCGGCAACGGCGCCCGTTGCCCTGGAAGGCGCCATCGAGGAGTCCGCGCTGCAATTGCAGACCAAGAAAGCCGACCGGTCGGAGCTGCGCACCATGCAGGTCGAGGAGGCCGCGGACATGACCACCGCGCTGCAGAAAGTGCCTCGACGCTATTCGCGCTATGCCCCCAACGCCGTGGTGCAGGCCGGACCGGGCGTGCCCTCGTGGGAGTGGAACAGCTACCGGCTGACCTGGACCGGGCCCGTCGACGCCGGCCAGACCATGCGCCTGGTCGTACTACCGCGCTGGGCCGTCACGGGTCTGCGCTTCTTCGAGGTCGCCATGCTGCTGCTGTTCGCGTCGGTTCTCACGGCCGAAATTCTGGGCAGGCGCTGGCGGTTGCCGGGCGGTCTGACCCTGGGTACGGTCCGGTCGCCCGCGCTGCTGGTGGCAGGATTGACTGCGTTGATGCTGGTCTCGAGTCCTGGCGCGGAAGCGCAGACACCGGATCCCGAGCTGCTGCGCGAACTCGAGGCGCGGCTGCTCGAGCCGCCAGACTGCGTGCCGCGGTGCGCCGAGATTGCCGCCGCCAAGGTGCAGGCGCGTGGCGACGGTATCGCGATGACCCTTACCGTGCATGCCGCGGAGGAGGTGGCTATTCCCCTGCCCGGGTCGGGGCAGGGCTGGCACGCGCAAGCCGTCGCGCTGGACGATTCCGGGGCGGCAGAGATTTTGCGAACGGCCGTTGGCGCGCTCTGGCTGCGTGTATCGCCCGGACGCCACAGCGTCGTGCTGCGGGGCGCAGCGCCCGCCGCGGACAGCCTGGAGATCCCGTTTCACACGCCGCCTCGTGTCATCGAGGTCGATAGCGAAGGCTGGCTGGTGGCGGGTGTCAAGGACCGCCGCCTGTTGTCCGGGTCCCTGCAACTGACGCGACTGCAGTCGGCGGACGGGGGCGAAGCGACACCGCGATGGGAGAGCAGCCGCTTCCCGGCGTTCGCCAGGGTGGAGCGCCACGTCGAACTCGACCTCGACTGGAGCGTTACGACGACGGTGGTTCGCCTTGCGCCGGTGCGGGGTGCCATGACGCTCGAGGTCCCCCTGCTCGACGGTGAGACCGTGCTCAGCGAGCACGTCGCGACCACCGACGGGAAGGTGCTGATCTCGATGGAGCCGACGCAGCAGACCGTGACCTGGGCATCCAGCCTGCAGCGTGAGTCGCCGCTGAATCTAACCGCCGCCGCGGGAGAGCCCTGGAGCGAAGTGTGGCGCGTCGGTGTCGGCAGCATCTGGCGAGCGCAGTTCAGTGGGGTGCCGGAGAGCGAATCACAGCAAGCCAATGAAGGCGCCAGGATCGCCGAGTTCCATCCGCGTGGCGGCGAGCAGCTTACCATGACGACGACACGCCCCGACGCGATCGAGGGAACCACGCTGGCATTCGACAAGGTGAATCTCGCCGTTTCGCAGGGAGAGCGTTCGAACACGTCCCAGCTGACGCTGCAATACCGAAGCACACGAGGATCGCAGCATGTGCTTGGCCTGCCCGCTGGTGCCGAGATCAGCGAAGTCCGCGTCGACAACCGGATCGAACCGCTGCGTTCCGACGGTGGTGAACTCACGGTACCGATCCTGCCCGGCTCGCACACGATCGCCGTTACGTGGCGGGAGGGCGAGGGCGTGGACAGCTTGGCCACGACACCGGACGTCGATCTCGGCGCCCCCGCCGGCAACATCACGATGTGGCTAACGTTGCCGCAGAACCGCTGGCTGCTCGGAACGAACGGACCGCGCCTCGGTCCGGCGGTTCTCTACTGGCCCGAGCTCGTGGTACTGATCCTGTTCGCGTGGCTTCTCGGACGGGTCGAATGGACGCCGCTGAAGACGTGGCACTGGTTGTTGCTCGGCTTCGGCTTCAGCACGTTCAACTGGCCGGTCCTCGGTATCGTCGTCGCCTGGCTGCTGGCGACCGGTGCCCGCGACCGCTGGCGTATGCGGATTCCGTGGTGGCAATACAACGCGGCGCAGGTGCTGTTGGCATTGTTCACCGTGGTGGCGATGCTGTCGATCATCGGCAGTCTGCCGGACGGGCTCCTCGGGACGCCTGACATGCACGTGACCGGTAACGGCTCAGCCGGTAATTCGCTGGTGTGGTTCGCGGACCGCAGCGAATCGGCACTGCCGATCGCGGCCGCCTGGACAGCGCCGATCTGGATCTACAAGGTGCTGATCCTGGCCTGGGCACTGTGGCTCAGCTTCGCATTGCTGCGCTGGCTGCCCTGGGTCTGGCGGGCCTTTGCCAAAGAAGGATTCTGGCACTCGCGCAAGGGTGATGACATGGGCGCATCGGCCGGAGCGCAGTGAACATGGATGAATTTCGGCTGACCGAACCGCGCCCGGCCACCTGGATCGCCGTGTTTACGGGATTCCTGCTCTGGTCCGGGTTCGAACCCAAGGACGGCGTCACCTGGGTGCTGGAGGTGTTGCCGGCAGTGGCTGCCGCGGTCATCCTGTACGCAACACGCAGGCGTTTTCCGCTAACGCGGCTGGCGTACGTGCTGATACTGGTCCACTGCATTATCCTGATGGTCGGCGGCCACTACACCTATGCGGAGGTGCCCGCCGGCGAGTGGTTCCGGGATCTGTTCGATCCGCCGCGCAACAACTACGACAAGCTCGGCCACCTGGCGCAGGGTTTCATCCCGGCGATCGTCACGCGCGAAGTCACCATCCGGCTGCGCGTATTCAATGGCGCTGCCTGGAGGAACTTCTTCATCGTCAGTTTCTGTCTCGCGGTCAGCGCTTTTTACGAACTCATCGAGTGGTGGGTGGCGCTGTTTTCCGACGAAGCGGCCGAGGCGTTTCTCGGTACGCAGGGCTACGTGTGGGATACGCAGTCCGACATGTTCCTGGCGCTGATCGGTGCGGTACTCGGACTCGCGCTGCTCGGGCGGTTGCACGACCGCCAGCTCGCCGAGTACGTCGAAGACCTGTAAGCTCCGGCCGTTGCCAGCGGGCACGATCGAGAGGCGAGGATGGCCAGGCGTTGCGCTTACCTTACGATGGACGACATCAGCGGCTTTGTTTCGGATGCCGAGCTCAGTCTTGCGCCCATGACCGAGCTGGAATGGGAGGTCGACATGGTGCCCTGGCGGAGCGACGTCGACTGGGACGAATACGATTTGGTCTACATCTGCACGCCTTGGGATTACCAGAACGACGTCGCCGGCTTCCTGGATGTACTGGCGACCATCGAGGGGTCGTCCGCACGCCTGGTCAACAGCCTGGATCTCGTGCGCTGGAACCTGGAGAAGACCTACCTGCGCGAACTCGAGACACGCGGCGCCGACATCGTGCCGAGCCGATTCTTCGAGCGCTTCGACGCGGACCGGGTCGCCGCCTGTTTCGACGCCTACGCCACCGGCACGATCGTCGTGAAGCCGGTCGTAGGCGCTAATGCCGATAACATTCTCGTGCTGACGCACCCCCTGCCGGACGACGTCACCGACGAACTCGGGCGCGTGTTTGGGAACCGCCCGTTCTTAGTGCAGCCATTCGTGGACAGCGTGCGGTCGGAAGGTGAGTATTCGCTGTTCTTCTTCGGCGGCGACTACAGCCACGCCATACTCAAGAAGCCGAAGCAGGGCGACTTCCGCACGCAGGAGGAACACGGTGCGGACATCCTGAGTGTCGAGGCGCCCGCGGCGCTCGTCGAGACGGCGCGCCACGTTCTCGGCGTCGTGAACCCGCAGCCGGTTTACGTGCGCGCCGACTTCGTGCGCGGTGCCGGCGACCGGTTCCTGCTGATGGAACTCGAGTTGATCGAGCCGGCGCTCTACTTTCGCACCGATCCCGAATCGTCGACCCGTTTTGCGCGTGCGCTCACGCGGGCTGCCGCCTGATTTTCGACTACTGCAGGTGTTGCTGGAAGAACCGCAGGATATGCGCGTAGACGTGCTTGCCGGTAGCCGGCACTCGGGTCAGCCCGTGCTTGCTGCCGGGATAGGTCATGATGTCGAAGGGGCGGCCCGCGTCCTGCAGGGCTTTCATCAACTTGGTGCTGTTCGTGAACAGGACGTTATCGTCCGCCATGCCGTGGATCAGCAGTAACGGTGCGTCCAGGTTCCCGGCGTAAGGGAACACCCCCGAGGCATCGTATCCCTCCGGGTTGTCCTGCGGCGTGCCCAGGTATCGCTCGGTGTAATGCGTGTCGTACAGCGTCCAGTCCGTGACGGGCGCGCCGGATACGCCGGCCGCGAACACGTCGGGCTGCTTGAAAAGGCTCATCAGTGTCATGTAGCCGCCGTAGCTCCATCCCCAGATGCCGATACGGTCCGGGTCGACGAAATCCTGTGAGCGAAGGTGCTGGATGCCGACCATCTGATCGGCGACCTCGATATCGCCCATGCGCCGATGGATCGGGGCGTCGAACGCAGAGCCGCGAAAACTCGTGCCGCGATTGTCCAGCGTGAACACGATGAATCCGCGCCGCGCGAGGATCTCGTTGAAGCCCACGCTCCACTCGTTGGTCACGTCTTGCCCATGCGGTCCGCCGTAAACGTACACAACCACCGGGTGGCGCTTGCTCTTATCGAGCTCTGCCGGTTTCAGTACGCGATAATAGAGCGCCTGGCCGTCTTCGGACTCGAGCGTCCCGAATCCAATCGACGGTCGTGTCGCGAGATAGGGGTAATACGGGTGCGTCTCATCGAGCCGGTTCTCTTCGATGTACGCGATGCGCGATCCGTCTGCCCGGTGCAGGCTGAGTTGCGGCGGCGTGACAGCGCTGTTGAAGCTGTCGACGTAGAATTCGCCGTTGTCGGCAAAGTCTGCCTTGTGCCAGCCAGGCTCCTCGCTAATGCGGCGCGGCTCGACCGCGCCGGATAGCGAGACCGCATAGACGTTGCGCTCCATCGGGCTGTCCAGCGTTCCGGTGACGAAGATCCGGTCGCCGGTTTCGTCGATGTGCAACAGCGCCGATCGTGCTCGTGCCCCGTCCACCACGTCCCAGTCGCCGGATGTGAGCGGGCGCACCAGGTTGCCGTCGTTGTCGTAGAGATAAAGATGTGTATGCCCGCTGCGTTCGGAACTCCAGATGAACCGGGGCACGGACTCGAGAAAACTCAATTCATTGTGCAGGTTGATCCAGGTGTCGCTGGTCTCGGTTACGAGCACACGGGATTCGCCGCTTCGCGCATGCACTTTCAGCAGCTCGAGTGTTCGCTGGTCGCGCGACTGCCGCTGCACCGCGAGAAAATTGCCGTCGGGGAACCAGTCCACGCGTGGCAGGTAGATGTCGGTTTCGTCCCCGATATCCATCCATCGCAGGTCCGAGCCGTCCGGCCCGACAACGCCGAGCGTCACCAGCACGTTCGGCGTGCCGGTCGCGGGATAACGCTGTTCGTATACCTTGAAATCTTCTGCGTGGATCTCGAAGCGCTCGGCAACCTGCACGGGCGATTCGTCGACACGGATGAAGGCAACGGCAGAGTCGTCCGGTGCCCACCAGTAGCCGGTGTAGCGGTCCATCTCTTCCTGGGCGATGAACTCCGCCATGCCATTGCGTATGAGGGCGCCGCCATCGCGGGTCAGGCGCACCTCCTCGTCCGCTTCGAGATCGAAGGCGTACAGGTCCTGATTGCGTATGAACGAAACGTAGCGCCCCGTCGAGCTGAACTTCGGATCCGTCTCGCCCGCTTCCGTATCGGTCAGCTGGCGTGTCTCGCGATTGCCCAGTTCGTAGAGGAACAAGTCGCCGTTCAGCGGGAACAGCAGGCGCTTGCCGTCCGGGGAAAACTGGTAGCTGACGATGCCGCGCTGGCCGACGATGCGCAGGCGCTCGCGTCTCGCGAGTTCCTCTTCGGACAGCGCCTCGTCGCCGGCGACCAGCGCGGTCGAGTCGACGAGCAGGCGCATCTCCGCGTCGGCGAGGTTGTATTCCCAGAGGTCCATCTGCAGCGGATCGGTGTCCTTGCCGCGCAGGAACGTTACCCGGGCGGAATCCGGCGAGATCCTGACGCCCTTTGGTGATGGACCGTCGAGGTCGGGCGCGCCATACAGTCTTTCAATGTCCAGAATCGCCATATTGTCATTTTCGCTCGCTGTCTCAGGGGCGGTCGCACGTTGCCCCATCGTTGAGGCGCAGCTGGCCAGCACGACGGAGGTGCACAACAGGATCAGTCTCGTTTGCATGGTGGGTTCCTCGGCCAGATTGGTCAGGCGCTTTGTCTCGCACGGTTGTCCCGCAGCAGCGGTTTCAGGTATTGACCCGTAAACGAGCGCCGACATGCGGCGACGTCTTCGGGTGTGCCGGCCACGATGATTTCGCCGCCTCCGTCACCACCTTCCGGCCCGAGGTCGATGACCCAGTCGGCGGTCTTGATGACGTCCAGGTTGTGCTCGATGACCACCACCGTGTTGCCGCGATCGCGCAGCCGGTGCAGTACCTCCAGCAGGTGTTCGATGTCCTGGAAGTGCAGGCCGGTCGTCGGCTCGTCCAGGATATACAGCGTCCTGCCGGTGTCGCGCTTCGACAGTTCCCTGGCCAGCTTGACCCGCTGGGCCTCGCCGCCCGACAGCGTCGTCGCGTTCTGGCCCAGGCGTACGTACGTCAGCCCGACGTCGGTCAGTGTCTGTAACTTCTTCGCCACCACCGGGACATTCTTGAAGAACTCGAGCGCGTCCTCGACGGTCATCTCCAGCACTTCGTGGATGTTCTTGCCCTTGTAGCGGATCTCGAGCGTCTCGCGGTTGTAGCGCTCGCCCCTGCAGACGTCGCAGGGCACGTAGACGTCCGGCAGGAAGTGCATCTCGACCTTGATGACGCCGTCGCCCTGGCAGGCCTCGCAGCGGCCGCCCTTGACGTTGAAGCTGAAGCGGCCCGGCATGTAGCCGCGCGAGCGCGCTTCCTGGGTGCCGGCGAACAGTTCGCGGATCGGCGTGAACAGGCCGCTGTAGGTGGCCGGGTTGGACCGCGGCGTGCGGCCGATCGGGCTCTGGCTGATGTCGATGACCCGGTCGATCAGCTCGAGGCCGTGTATCTCATCGTGCGGTGCAGGATTGCGGCTGGTTCGGTTGAGCAGGTCCGCGACGGCCTTGTACAAGGTGTCGTTGACGAGCGTGGACTTGCCGGAGCCGGAAACGCCCGTCACGCAGGTCATCAGGCCTGCCGGGATCGAGGCGTCGATGCCTTTCAGGTTGTTACCCCGGGCACCGACGATCCGGATTTGCCGTCCCGGGTCGGCGGCGGTGCGCTCGCCGGGTACCGCGATGGCATGTTTGCCGGCGAGATACTGGCCGGTGAGTGACTCCGGCGACTTCATGATCTCTTGCGGCGTGCCCTGCGCGACGATCTTGCCGCCGTGGACGCCCGCGCCGGGACCGAGGTCGACGACGTGATCCGCAGTCATGATGGCTTCCTCGTCGTGCTCGACGACGATGACCGTATTGCCGATGTCCCTGAGGTGGGTCAGCGTGCCGAGCAGACGCTGGTTGTCGCGCTGGTGCAGACCGATCGAGGGTTCGTCGAGTATGTACATGACCCCGACGAGGCCGGAGCCGATCTGGCTCGCCAGCCGGATGCGCTGCGCTTCGCCGCCCGACAGCGTCTCGGCGCTGCGGTCGAGCGACAGGTAGTCGAGGCCGACGTCCGACAGGAAGCCGACCCGATCGCTGATTTCCTTCACGATCTTGTCCGCGATCGTCGCCCGCCAGCCCTCGAGCTGCAGTTCGTTGAAGAACTGCTTCGCGCTGCCGACCGACTTTCGCGTGATCTCCGGCAGGGAGTGATCGCTCACGAACACGTGGCGGGCAGCGCGGTTGAGGCGCGTACCGCCACACTCCGGACAGGCCTGGCTATTCAGGAACTTGGCGAGTTCCTCCCGCACGGCACCGGACTCGGTCTCACGATAACGGCGCTCGAGATTCGGGATGACGCCCTCGAAGCGGTGCCGTTTGCGCACCTCCATGCCGCGGGAATTCTGATAGAAGAAGTCGATTTTTTCGCTGCCGCTGCCGAACAGGATGACTTGCTGCAGCTTATCGTCGAGTTCCTCGAAGGGGGTTTCCACGTTGAAACCGTAGTGGTCCGCGAGACTGCGGATCATCTGGTAATAGTAGGTGGTTCGCCGATCCCAGCCGCGGATGGCGCCGCCGGCCAGCGACAATGAACGGTTCACGATGACGCGTTCCGGATCGAAGAACTGCTTGACGCCGAGGCCGTCGCAGGACGGGCAGGCGCCTGAGGGGTTATTGAACGAGAACAGTCGCGGTTCCAGCTCGGTGAGGCTGTAGCCGCACAGGTTGCAGGCGAAGCGGTCGGAGAAGATGATCTCTTCCTGCTCCGGACTGTGCATCCACGCGATTCGAGCGACGCCGTCGGCAAGCCTGAGCGCGGTCTCGAAGGATTCGGCGAGCCGCAGGCGGATATCCTGCTTTACCCGGAAGCGATCGACGATTACCTCGATCGTGTGTTTCCGGCGCAGGTCGAGCTTCGGCGGCTGATCGAGTTCGTACACTTCGTCGTCGATCCGGGCACGGATGTATCCCTGTGCCATCAGATCCTGCATGAGCTGGACGTGTTCGCCCTTGCGCGCGTCAACGACGGGCGCCAGCAGCATCAGCCGCGAGCCCTCGGGCATCGCGAGGACCTGGTCGACCATCTGGCTCACGGTCTGCGCCTCGAGCTTCGTGCCGTGATCCGGGCAGCGCGGAATGCCGGCGCGTGCGAACAACAGGCGCAGGTAATCGTAGATCTCGGTGACGGTGCCCACCGTCGAGCGCGGGTTGTGGGACGTGGACTTCTGCTCGATGGAAATGGCCGGCGACAGCCCGTCGATGTGGTCGACGTCGGGTTTTTCCATCATCGACAGAAATTGACGGGCATAGGCGGAGAGCGACTCGACGTAGCGCCGCTGACCCTCGGCGTAGATGGTGTCGAAGGCGAGCGACGACTTGCCGGATCCCGACAGGCCGGTGAAGACGATCAGCTTGTCGCGCGGCAGGCTGAGATCGAGATTGCACAGGTTGTGCGTGCGGGCGCCGCGGATATCGATGGATTTCATGAATTCGGGGGAGAGTTTGCCGACCAACCTGCTAATATACGCCGCCCTGTAACTCCGGCGCAAAGACGGCCGACAATGACTCCGGAAAAGAGCGAAAGCAAGGTGACCTGGCTGCCGGCCGAGCGGCGTGCGGTCGGCATCATTGCCGTCATCGGCATGTTGCGGATGTTCGGCCTGTTCGCGCTGCTCCCCGTACTTGCGCTGCACGCGGCCACGCTCGAGGGCGCGACGCCGATACTCATCGGCATGGCCGTCGGGGCTTACGGACTCACGCAGGCTGGCTTGCAGATCCCGCTCGGCGCACTCTCGGACCGCGTCGGCCGGCTTCCCGTGATCGTCGGCGGCCTTGCCGTATTCGCGGCGGGCAGCATCCTGGCAGCCTACAGCGACAGCATCTGGGGTGTGATCGCGGGCCGGCTCCTGCAGGGCGCCGGTGCGATCTCGGCGACGCTGACCGCACTGATCGCCGATGCCACGCGCGACGGGGTGCGGACGCGGTCGATGGCCGTGTTCGGTGTCGGGGTAGGCGGGGCCTTCATGCTGGCGATGATCGTGGGTCCGAAGTTCTCCGGCCACTTTGGCGTGCCCGCGCTGTTTCTGTTTGCGGCTTTCCTGGCCCTCGTTGCGGCGCTCCTCCTCATTGCATTGCCAGGCGAAATTCAACGCCCGGAGACACCCAGGCGATGGAATTTCAGGCCGGCTTTCCGGGCAGAGCTGCTGCGCCTGGACGTCTACGTGTTCCTGTTGCACGCCATATTGACGGCGAGTTTCGTCGCGCTGCCGTTCCTGTTCGTCGAGCGCCTGGAGCTGCCGGTCACCGAGCACTGGAAGATGTATGTTGGCGCGTTGCTCCTGTCGCTGGCGGGCACGGTGCCGCTGATCATCCGCGACGAGCACCAGGGGAAGGGCAGCACGATGGGCATTGCGGTATCGCTGATGGTCGCGGGACTGCTAGCGCTCACGTTCGCCGGCTTCGCGATCGCGCCCGTGTTCGCCGGGCTGGTGCTGTTCTTCGCCGGTTTCAATTTCCTCGAAGCGGGGCTGCCGGCGCGTCTCTCGCTGATTGCCGCCGACGATTCCCGCGGGGCTTCCCTCGGGCTGTTCGCGAGTTCGCAGTTCATGGGGGCCTTCGTGGGTGGCCTGATCGGCGGCCGGTTTCTCGCGACGGGACGCCCGGCGGACGTGTTCTTCGTTTGCGTGTTGCTTGCCGCGATCTGGCTCGCGATGCAGGGCTTCAGCCGCTTCCGCGCCAGCTGAGATGCGGTTCGCGCGCCGCGGGGCGTTTCTCGCCTTCGTGGCTCGCTACGCTGCGCTTCACGTCGGTCGAAAAATACCCCGCGGCGCCCTGGCCCGGGTTTCATCTTGGCGCGGTTCTCGAACCGCGACCGGATCCGGTCTTGCACGATGAAGCGCAAGTAGGAGCGGATCTCGGACCGCGACCCATCGCCGGAGCCGGTCCGCGCTCGTGCCTCGAGACGCGCTCCCACTTGACGGTTCGAGACTGAAAACTGCTTCCGAGGCCAGAAATCGGGGTGGTTTTCGGGGAGCAACCCTCTACAATAAGTGCCCCTTCGAAAGGGTATGAACACAACATGCGCCGCAAGGGCGCCACAAGCAGAGAATCGTTATGGCCCGTGGAATCAACAAAGTCATCATCGTCGGTAATCTCGGCGCAGATCCGGAGACGCGCTACATGCCGAGCGGCAGCGCCGTGACCAACCTGTCCGTCGCGACCAGCGAGACATGGAAGGACAAGCAGACCGGCGAGCAGAAGGAGCGCACCGAGTGGCACAAGGTGGCGATGTTCAACCGGCTGGCCGAGATCGCTGCCGAGTACCTCCGCAAGGGATCGCAGGTCTATATCGAAGGCAAGCTGCGTACGCGCAAGTGGCAGGACCGGGACGGTAACGACCGCTGGACGACCGAGATCATCGCGGACGAGATGCAGATGCTCGGCGGCCGCGGTGGCGGTTCTGCGCCGATGTCTTCCGATCGGGGTCCGTCCGGCGGGGCGCCGCAGGGGCCACCGGACGACTTCGAGGACGACATTCCGTTCTAGCGGGCAGCT
>JABAHR010011280.1_pt3 | contig 16113 bp, 14 predicted proteins | sample 7062101 | NCBI WGS metagenome assembly JABAHR01 (sample SAMN14534553, study PRJNA622989) | marine sediment metagenome | biome: marine biome [ENVO:00000428]; feature: marine pelagic biome [ENVO:01000023]; material: deep marine sediment [ENVO:00002113] | place: India: Gulf of Kutch | collected... | reverse complement strand
CATCGACTTGTGACTGATCAGGAAGACGACCGGGCGCGTGGCCATGCTCTCCGCGACCCGTTCCAGCTGCGTCTCGTCCACGTCGATGGTCGAGTCGTGGTGGCTGCGACAGGCTGAGCGATACAGCGCGTTGATCATCTCGAGCGTGAACGGTGTCTGGGTCGCCGCCATCTCGCGCAGGTAACGCTCGGCTTGCCTGATAACGTCCGGCACGGAGCGATCGCGCTGCTGCGCGATGTTGGCCATCAGGCCGCGGAAGTCGGCATTGGCGAAAACCTCGCCGGACAGGATGCGAGGCACCTTGTAACGCGCACCACGGAAGATCCGCTCGGAGCGTTCCAGTGCGATGAGCGCCTGGTTGGCAACGAACTGCTCGAATTGTTCGTCCTCGATCGCGGCCTCGACCTGGCGCGTGCGCATGTCATGAAGCCACGCGCCGTCGCCGACGATCCAGGCACGCCTCTCGGGACGATGTTTCGCGAGCCACCGCCGCCGGGCCCGGCCGGGTTCGGTGAGCCGCCCGGGAACGAGGTCCAGCAAGGGGCGGTCGCGGCGCCCCTCCGACGCCGGCAGCCAGGCGATGCGCAACGGCTGCAGCCAGACGGCATCCGTCTTCCGCGTCAGGGCGGAGAGCCAGTCACTGCCGCGGTCTCTCGGCAACTCGGCAAACGAATAGTGGTTTGGGGAATCGGCCCGCGGCCTCTGCGATTCGACCCATTCCCGCAAAAGGCCGGCCTCAAAGGCGTCGCGCGCGTCGAGCACGAACACGATCGTTGCATGCTGGATCTCGGGCCAGGGCGAGCGGCTGTCGCGGTTTTTCATCGCTTCCCTTGCGAGACTTCCCCGCCGAATGCCTTCCAGGCCTCGAAGCCGCCGCCGATATGGCAGGTCTTCAGCCCCATCTGCTGGGCGATGTCCGCCGCGAGCGCGGAGCGCCAGCCCAGGTTGCAAAAGAAGACGAACTCCTTCGGTTCCGCAAACACGGCGTGATGGTAGGGGCTTTCCGGATCGATCCAGAACTCGAGCAGGCCGCGCGGGCAGTGGAAGGCGCCCGGTATGCCGCCTTCGCGCTTCAGTTCCCTGATGTCACGCAGGTCGACGAACACAGCGTCGTCCGAATCCAGCATGCCCATCGCCTCTTCCGCTGTAATCGTTCGTATCCGTGCCTCGGCGGCTGCGACCAGCTCCCTGTACCCAAGCTTGCTCATCTTGCCCCCCCGGATCCAATACCGGCCACTCTCCAGCACGAAATTGTACCCTCCGCGGGCATCGAGTGGTCCTTTGCGGCGCTTTTGTCTCGCGAACGCGCTAGAATTTCCCCTCCTTCTACCTGACAGGAAGAAAATCAATGAAACAGCTTACGCACATGATGAAGCCGCTCACCGGCCTGGTGCTGTTCGGCTCACTGCTGGCACTGGCGGCGTGCGGCGGGGAACAGCAACAACAGCAGCAAGGGGCTGCGGCGCCGGCGGAGACCCAGGCACAGAAGGAAACGATTGTCTGGAAACTGGCCCAGACCTGGGGGACGGGATTCCCGATCTTTGGCGACGCGGTCATCAAGATGGCCGACATGGTCAAGGAGATGTCCGGCGGAGAACTGGAAATCCGCATCGACTCGGCGAACAAGCACAAGGCGGCCTTCGGCATCCTCGACATGGTCAAGGCCGGCCAGTACGAGATGGGTCACTCGGCCTCGTATTACTGGAAGGGCAAGGACCCCAGCACCATGTTCTTCTCCACCATGCCGTTCGGCATGATCGCCCCGGAGCAGTACGCCTGGTTCTACTACGGCGGCGGCATGGACCTGATGAAGAAGGTCTATGACAAGCACGGCGTCTATTCCTTCCCGGGCGGCAACACCAGCAACCAGATGGGCGGCTGGTTCCGCAAGGAAATCAACACGCTCGACGACCTGCAGGGCCTCAAGATGCGTATACCGGGCTTCGCCGGCGAGGTGCTGTCCAAGCTGGGCGTCGTCGTGACGAACATCGCCCCGGGCGAGCTCTACACGGCACTCGATCGCGGCACCATCGATGCCCTGGAATGGGTGGGACCATCGCTGGACTTGAATATGGGCTTCCAGAAAGTGGCGCCTTACTACTACACAGGTTGGCACGAGCCCGCGACGGAACTGCAGTTCATGGTGAACAAGGAGGCCTTCGACAGCCTGCCCGCGCACCTGCAGGCGATCCTGGTCACGGCCATGCAGTATGCGGCGTACGACATGTACGCCCATTCCTATCACGAGAGCGCGGTCAACTGGGCTTCGATCGAAAAGGAATATCCGGACGTCAGTATCCACACATTCCCGCCAGAGATCATCACGGAGATGAAGCGAATCAACGACGAACTGCTGGAGGAAAGTGCAGCCAACGATCCGCTGTTCAAGGAAGTCCTCGATTCACAGAGGGCATACATCAAGATGGCACGCAAGTGGACCGAGATTTCCGACTACGCGTATCTCAAGGACAATCTCGAATAGTCCCGTTCAGACTCCCGGCTTCGGCCGGGAGTCCTTCGCTGTGATATAACAACACCGTATGCTCCTCAGGCTAGAGACACTCTTCGATCGCTTCTCCGACGTGATGGGGTGGATCGCCGGCGTCCTCAACCTGCTCATGCTGGTCAACGTCTTCTACGACGCGATCATGCGCTATTTCTTCAGCACCGGCTCGATTGCCCTGCAGGAGATGGAGTGGCACCTGTTCGCGATGGTGTTCCTGTTCGGCATCGCCTACGGACTCAAGGAAGACGGGCACGTGCGTGTCGATGTCCTGTACGACCGTTTTTCACCGCGCAACAAGGCTATCGTCAACATTGCCGGCACCATCCTGCTCATTCTGCCTCTGAGTGTACTTATCGTCGAGGGTTCCATCTGGTACGTGCAGGAGGCATATACCTCGGGCGAGGTCAGCGGTGACCCAGGTGGCCTGCCATATCGCTGGCTGATCAAGCTGGTGATTCCGGCGTCGTTCGTGTTCCTCGTCGTCTCGGCGATCGGCTTCATGATCCACAACCTCAACATCTTTCTGGGCATCGTGGCTCCACCGGAGCGGCAGAAGGAGGCCTTTTAGTGGCGTGCGCGTATCCGGTTCCGCTCGACAGGAGCGCTGACCGATGATCGGGCTGATCATGTTCGCCGTCGCGCTGCTGCTGCTGCTCGTCGGCTTTCCCGTGGCGTTTACCTTTGGCGGGGTCGCGGTTTTTTTCGGGTTACTGGCCGAGGGGCCGGACATCTTTGCGCTGATGCCGCATCGCATCTGGTCGATCATGAATAACACGATCCTGATGGCGATCCCGTTGTTCATCTTCATGGGCATCGTGCTGCAGAAGTCGGACCTGGCCGAGCGCCTGCTCGAGTCGATGGGCTTCCTGTTCGGCGAGATTCGCGGCGGCATTGCCATCTCGACGATCCTGGTCGGTGCATTGCTGGCGGCATCCACCGGTGTCGTCGGCGCCAGCGTGGTGGCGATGGGCGTCATCTCGCTGCCGGTCATGCTCAAGTACAACTACGACAAGCGACTGGCGACCGGCACCATCTGTGCCGCGGGTACCCTCGGCCAGATCATCCCGCCGTCCATCATCCTCATTATCCTCGGCGACGTGTTCCAGGAGCCGGTCGGCGACCTGTTCAAGGCGGCGCTATGGCCCGGCCTGTCGCTGGTCGCCTTCTACACCGTCTACATCGTGATCGTCACGCTGCTCAAGAAAGACCTGGCGCCGCCTATCCGTCTCGAGGAGATGACCGGTACCAAGAAGCACCAGGTGTGGCGGGCGCTGAAAGCGGTCGTTCCGCCGCTCGTGCTGATCGTCCTGGTGCTCGGCTCGATCCTGACCGGCGTGGCGACGCCGACGGAATCGTCCTCGGTCGGCGGCGTCGGCGCCATCCTGCTGGCGGCGTTCTACGGCCGGTTCTCGATCCGCATGGTCTGGGAGAGTTCGCTCGAGACCGTCAAGATCACGGCCATGGTGTTCGCGATCCTGATCGGTGCGACCGCGTTCTCGATGGTGTTCACCTACACCGGCGGCGACTGGATCGTCGAAGAGTTCATGACGAGCCTGCCGGGCGAGGAGTGGGGCTTCCTGATCCTGTCGATGCTCGCCATCATGGTGCTGGGCTTTTTCATCGATTTCGTCGAGATCTCCTACATCGTCGTGCCGATCCTGGTGCCCATCGCGGCCGCGCTCGGCATCAACCCGGTCTGGTATGCCATCCTGATCGCGATGAACCTGCAGACGTCGTTCCTGACGCCGCCGTTCGGCTTCAGTCTGTTCTACCTCAAGGGTGTCGCGCCGAGAGACGTACGGACTACCGACATCTATTACGGTGTCGTGCCTTTCATCGTCCTGCAGATGATCGTGCTGGGCATCCTGGTGGTCTTTCCCCAGTGGTTCGGTTTCTCACCGCATTAAGCGGAAACGATATTCTCTCGCTGAGGTAATCAATGCGTGCATGGATCGTGCTGGCGGCTCTGACCGTGGTGGCTTGCCAGAACGCGGAGACGCCGATATCGCAAGAGCTGTCGGGCTTTGAAAAGTTCGAGGGTTTCCTCGACATGTACTGGGACGAATCGGCGGGCCGTCTGCTCCTTGCCGTCGAGAGGTTCGATGAACCGTTCCTGTACCAGTCTTCGCTCGCGCGCGGCGTGGGCTCGAACGACCTGTTGCTCGACCGTGGGAAACTGGGCGCAACGCGGGTCGTTGAATTTCAGCGTTCCGGTCCCAGGGTGCTGCTCATCCAGAACAATCTCGACTTCCGTGCCGGCAGCGATGATGAAGACGAGCGCCGCACGGTGGAGCAGTCGTTCGCGAGGTCGGCCATCTGGGGATTCGACGCTCTCGGTAAGGCCGGTGATGCGGTTATCGTCGACGCGACCGATTTCCTCGTCCGCGACGCGTACGGGATCTCGGCCAGGCTGCGCGAGCTGGGGGAGGGCGACTACGCAACCGATCCCGGCCGCTCGGCGATCTACCTGCCCCGGACCAAGGCGTTCCCAGATAACTCCGAAGCGGAAGCCGTCGTCACGTTCACGGGCCGGCCTGCCGGAAGATTTCTGCCCACGGTTGTTCCGGACCCGGGCACCGTCACCGTGCACATGCATCACTCGTTCGTGCGGCTGCCGGACGGTGACTACGAGCCGTTGCCTTTCGACCCGCGGGCCGGGCTCGTCGGACTCGACCACGAAGCCGAGCATACGGGATTCCTTGACTACGCGACGCCAATCGGCGAGTCGCTGCGGGTCGATTACGCACGGCGGCACCGGCTCGAGAAGAAAGATCCGGCGGCCGGCGTCAGCGAGCCGATAGAGCCGATCGTCTACTACGTCGATCGCGGCGCACCCGAGCCCGTCCGGACCGCGTTGATCGAAGGTGCGTCGTGGTGGAACGAAGCCTTCGAGGCGGCGGGTTACAGGAATGCGTTCCGTGTGGAACTCCTGCCCGAGGATGCGGATCCGATGGACGTTCGCTACAACACCATCCAGTGGGTGCACCGATCGACGCGCGGCTGGTCTTACGGCTACTCCGTATTCGATCCGCGCACCGGCGAGATCATCAAGGGGCACGTGACGCTCGGCTCGCTGCGCGTGCGGCAGGACTACCTCCTCGCCGAGGGCCTGCTGGCACCGTACGAAGACGAGAGCGTGCCGCCCGAAATGCTGGAAATGTCGCTTGCGCGTATCCGGCAGCTGTCGGCACACGAGGTCGGGCACACTCTCGGACTCGCGCATAATTTTGCCGGGAGCACCCAGGACCGCGCATCCGTCATGGACTATCCGTTCCCGCTCATCCGTTTCGACGCCAGCGACGGACTGGACCTGACGGACGCGTACGACACGGGCATCGGTGAATGGGACAAGCGCGTCATTCTTTATGCCTACCAGGACTTCCCGGACGGCGCCGACGCAGCCGCGGCGCGAGGCGAGCTCCTCGAGGAGACGATCGCCGAGGGATGGAAGTTCGTCGCCGACGAGGACTCGCGGCAGGTCGGCTCCGCGCATCCCGACGGCAATCTCTGGGATAACGGCGCCGATGCCATCGGTGAGCTCGAGCACCTGCTGAAGGTGCGGGAGGTCGCGCTCCGCCGGTTTTCGGAACGCAACATCAGGGTCGGCAGACCGATGGCGACGCTCGAGGAGGTGCTGGTGCCGCTTTATCTCCTGCATCGCTACCAGATCCAGGCGGTCGGCAAGCTGGTCGGCGGTCAGTACTTCAGCTACGCACTGCGTGGCGACGGCCAGGATGCGACGGCGCAGGTTGCTGCGGAAAGGCAGCGGGCCGCCCTGGCGATCCTGCTGCAGACGCTCGACCCCGCGGTGCTGCGCCTACCGGACGGAATCGTCGACGCAATCCCTCCGAGACCACCGGGCTTCGTGTTGACACGTGAGGGATTTCCACGGGACACAGGCACGGTCTTCGATCCCCTCGGGCCCGCGCGAGGCGCGGTCGCGCTGACGCTCGACGTGCTGCTCGACCCGACGCGGGCGGCGCGCCTGGTCGAGGCGAACGCGCGCGATGCATCGTACCCGGGTTTCGACGAACTGGCCGACTCGCTACTGCGCGCCACGTGGTTTGCCCCGAAGCGCCCCGGCGTGGACGGGGAGATCCAGCGGCTGACGAATGAACTGGTGCTGGAACGAATGCTGATGCTGGGCGCCAGCGGCAAGGCGAACGGCCAGGTACGAGCACTCGCGTTCGATGCGGTCGGTGAACTCCGCCGCTGGCTCGAGACCCGCACCGCACAGGAAACCGGTACGCCCTGGCGCGCACATTACCGGCTGGCTCGATACCGGATCGAGCAGGTGCGCCGGGAGCCGGCAATGCTCGAGTCGATCGCGCCCGTGGTCCCGCCGCCCGGCTCGCCGATCGGCAGCGCCACCGCACCGGGCCGCTGATTCGATCCGGTCAGGGTCGAATAAGTGCCTCGAGTTTGCCCCGGGCGGCCTCGAAACGTGCATCGAGCCTCGGCGTCGGGGTCTCGCCGTAAGCGGCACGCGCCTCTGCGACAGAAAAGTCGATCGCCTTGATCAGGTCCTGTGCGGCCCGGCTCGCCACCGCGGGGTCCACGCTGCCGACCGCGGCGATCCATACCGGGCTGCTGTGCGCAAACTGGTCGACCGCCATGCCCGGCCAGCCGGTTCCGCCGCCGTGCGCCCGTGCCGCGACCCAGCCGTTGGCCGGCAGCGACACGGTGCCACGGTAGACTCTCGACTCTCCGGCGCGGATGCCGGCAAGCTGCTCGACAACTTCGCCATTGACGACAATCTCGACGACGTCGACAGGTTCGCTGCTGATCAGCGCCATCTCCCACGGCCGCTCGCCGGGGCCGGTCACGTCCCCGGGGCGTGCGTCGCCGACGGAGAACAACAGCGCAGGCCCCGTCGTTAGGAAAGTGCGTCCGGCGCGGACCATCGACAGCACCGAGTCGATGTCCCGCTCGCCAGCGCCGGCTTCTGCATACAGGCGAGCCGTGCCGGCAGCCGGTGTCCGCTGGAAGTCCGTGAACATGTCGGTCCCCGACGTTGCAACGATGCGTTGCCCGATGTTCAGGAGCCGGTACCACACCTCGGCGGTGCCAATCGGATCAGTCCACATGCACACCAGTTCGATGCCGATGTTGTCGTTCAGCACAGCATCGGAAACGAGTTCGAGCGGTATCGGATTGGACTCGAGATCGTCGAACGGATCGTGTGGCTTCGTGATGGGGTGCACGTAGGTCGGCAGGATGTCGTTCGCCTCGGCGAAGGCTATTACTTCGCCGTTGGAACGGTCCGGACTGCCGAATCGCGGCATCGTCGGGCCGAAGAACCACGGGTGGAACGCCTTTCGGGCGCCGATCATGCCGACGTGCCCATGGAAGTTGGAACGGACTTCCTGGGATTGGTGTACTGCATGGCCGTCCGGGGAAACGACACGTTCACCGACAAGCGGCACGTCGACATAGCGGTCCGTCCGGTTCCACGACATCGGGAAGAGTTGATCCAGATCCTCTCCCGCGAGCAACGGTAACGTGTCGGCCAGAGTCATCCGATACGCACCATCCGCATTGAGATGCACGTGCTGATCGACGGACACGTAACCTGCAGCTGCGGAATCCCAGAGACGATGTACTTTGAGATCGACCGACGCCGATTTGCCGGCATTGATCCTGGCCGTTTCCGATGCCGGCATGCCTAGCGGGCCGCGGACCGCGAAGATCTCGTAGCGGCCTCTCGGCACAGACAGCGTCACGCTGCCGTCGCTGTAGAAGTAGTGATATCCGTTCTGGGGATCGAAGTAGGTCGGTCCGTCGTTGGCCGCGATGGGGTGGCCGTCTACACGTCGCAGGGCAATACGCGCAGGCGCCGGGTTGCCGTCGCTGTCTTCAGTTTCGATGGTCAGTTCACCCGGATCACTCGCGTATTGCCACTCTTCTATCCGGACTTCTTGCGACGGGCCGCCGACGGTTGGAACTCGCATTAGCCTGAACTGCTGGTCGGAATCGGGTGTGACGTAGAAGACCTCCGTGCCGTCCGCAGAGAAAGCCGGCATCAACGCATAGGTGCCGGGCGGCGTAAGGCGTCGCTCGGCAAATTGATCCTCCACGTCCGCGACGATGACATGGTAGTCGTCGCCCGTCGGCATATTCAGGACGAGGGATCGTTCTTCGGGATGTACGTCGAAGCTCATCGCCAACGAGAGCTTTGCAGACCTGATGATGCGGTCGGTTCCCGCGACGAAATCACGCAGGTGAATATTGCGTTCGGGATAGGCCTGGTTGAGATAGGCGAGACCATGACCGCCAGGAATGCGGCGCGCATTGCGCTCGGTGCGACTGAGGTCCGTTATCTGCTCGTCGTGGCCGGACGCAAGATCGCGGCGCCATATGCTCAGTACGCCGTTCCGCGCCGAGGTGTAGTAAAGGACCTTACCGTCCGATGAAAACTCGGGATCGATGTCGATCGCCGGGGAGTTGATATTCCGTTCCGCACCCGTGTCGAGGTCGCGGATTACGATGCTCGTATCGAGTCCATTATCCCTGACGAACGCTAGCGTCTTGCCATCGGGCGACCAGCGCGGCCGGCCATCCAGCGCCGGGCCGTCGGTCAACTGACGCGCGATGTGGCTATCCAGTTCGAGCAGCCAGAGCCAGCCCTGCGATGCGAACGCGAGCGTCCTGCCGTCGGGCGCAGGGGCAGGATCGACCGGACCCGATGAAAGGAAAGGCAACTCGTGCTGTTCGAGGTAGACGTGATGCGAATAGTCCTCGACCCTGGGATAGCGGTTGTCCCAACCAGCCCAGGCGGATACTGGCACTAGCGCGAGCGATACGATGCCGGCAATACACAGCCTGTTGGTCATTGTTCGTACCCCCCGTGTGACGGGAGAGAGGCTAACAGGCAACGCATCTGGCGTCATCCGCGATATCGGCATTCAGGCGCAAGGCGGACAAGAAAAGAGGCGCCGAAGCGCCTCTTTCCCGTCTTTCGACGACCAGTGGCGGCCGCCCGTCATTCGTCGAAATCGGTCGGCGCTGTCAGGTGACGCCCGCCGTCGTGCAATGGCGAGAAGTGCCAGGCGCGCATCTTCCAGCCACCCGACTCCTTGACAACCACCGTGGTTACCCGGGTGCGGTAGTTGGGCACCGTCCCCATCGGCGACTCTATGACGCCCTCGAGGTAGTAACGGACCATCACGGCGCCGTTTGCGAGTTCCGTCGCCTCGGGGTAGAAGACCCTCGTCGACTGCGACCCGGCCATCAATTCTTCGAGTTCCTCGGCGCTCACCTTGGGGCTCGTGCGGAAGAAGCTGCCGTCGGAGTTGGCGTCCAGCGTGCCCTTGTCGCTGGTCAGGTCGACCTGGGTCTTGAAGTCCTTTTCGTTCCTGGCCTGCCAGTATTTCTCGACGACATCCAGCGCAGCCTTCTCGGCGTTGCTCTGAGCGACAGCGCCAGAAGAGACCATTGCCAGGAACGAGGCACAGACGATCATTGTGATTGTTCTCATTTTCTCTCCCTTCTTATCAGTTGACGAGCCATCAAGGATGACGGCGGTCAATTAGAGACAGAAGACCCTGACAATGTAAAGCGACCGCCGGTTCCCGGTCACTCCGCCATGATCGTGTCCAGCACGTCCGAATCGCGCCAGCGTCCGCCTCGAAGACGCAACGCGTAGACCAGCGCGATCGCGAGAACGAGCACGACGAATGCCATCCACGACACCTTGGGATCGAGTTCGAACACGCGGATGATGAAGAACTGGGCGACGAGCATCGCCCAGTGCAGCGACACCGAGGCGACCATCAGCCAGCGAGTATCCCCTGCGCCACGCAGCACGGCGCCGGAGACCAGTATGACGGCGTCGGCCATTACGTAACTGGACAGGCCGACCATCATGAACGCAGCCAGATCCCGTACGGCAGTGAAATCACCGCTTGGCGGTGCGAACACCTCGACAAGCGGCAATCGATACGTCATGTAGATGATGGCGAGCATTGCCGAATATGTCAGCGCAAGCGTGAACGCGGCAGTAATCACTTCATTGGTACGAGCCATGTCGCGTGCACCGACGAAGCGGCCGATCAGGCTTATGACGGCGACATGCAGGCCGATCATGGGGATGAAAGAGAGTATGTCCCAGTTGAATACGATCGTAGCCGCCGCACCTTCGGCGATGCCGTATGACTGGAACATGAGGAGGAACAGGTTGAAAGCCGCAACGTTGAGGAACATCTCCAGTCCGCCCGGGAAGCCGAGCCGCCAAAGGCGCCGCAATATCTTCGGGTCCAGCGTGAACGAATAGCGCAGCTGGAACCTGTCGCGATGTTCCTTGCGGAAGTAGAACGCGGTAAACAGCGCGAAGGCCAGGACGGTTGCGACGACGGTGGAGATGCCGGCACCGGCGATACCGAGGGCGGGGAAGCCGAACTTCCCGAATACCATCGCGTAGCACAGCGGCACGTTGACCATGAGACCGAAAACGTCGCAGATCATGACCACGTGGGTCCTGCCTATGCCGGCGAAATAAGAAGACATGACGGTCTTGGCAAGCGTTACCAGTACACCGGACATCAGGATGAGATAGTAGGTGCGTTCCAGTTCCACCTGGGCCGGATCGTGTCCCATGGCGTCGAAAATGCCGACCACGAGAAAGGTAACCAGCGTCAGGAACGGCATGCTCATCGCCGTCATGATGAATCCCTGGGTAACGACTCTCGGGCATTTTTCCGTTTCGCCCGCGCCCAGGTACTGTGCCGCCATGGCGTTCGTGTAGGAAAGCAGGCCGGTGAAGAAACAGAACGAGAAGAACGATGCGATACCGCCGCCCAGCGCGGCCGCCATGTGGACCGGATCGATCTGCGACAGGAAGTAACGGTCCGTGAATATCATCACCGCAAAAGTGCCCTGTGACACGACCATAGGCAGGGCGAGCCGCAGCAGCTCGGTCATCGTACGCCGGCTGAATTGATACTTAAGTGGCGGCACGGGTCATGTCATCGTATTCGTAAAAGGAGGTCCGCAAGTCTAAGTACTATGAGGCCAGCGCGAAACTTGCCAGGCCCCTGATTGCCCGGATCGGTTGCCGGAGACGTGTAGACTAAGGCTGTCTCGTCTGTGAGCCTCGCGCAGCATGGCAATCAGGCAGGAACAGGAGGTACGGGCATTGCGCAAGATCAAGGAATGGCAAAACGTCGATAGAAGCGTTTTCGAGAACGAAATCTTCCCGGGCAACCAACCGGCCGTGATGAAGTCCCTGGTTCGGCACTGGCCGGCGGTCGAGGCGAATACCGAATCATCAGCCGGCATGGCCAGCTACCTCAAGCGGTTCGATACCGGGGTCGCCGTCAACGGGGTCGTCGGCCATCCGCGAATCAACGGTCGTTTCTTCTACTCCGAGGACCTGAAGGGATTCAACTTCGAACCCCGACGGGTATCTGTCAGCGCTGCACTGGACACGCTCGTTTCGCTGATCAAGGCTCCCGAACCACCGGCGATCGCACTGCAGGCGATCCCGGTTCCGGATATCCTGCCGAAGTTCCAGGACGACAATTCGATGCCGCTCCTCGATAATCACATCGCACCGAGGATCTGGCTGGGCAACCGGACGAGGATAGCCACCCATTTCGACAACAACCACAACATCGCGTGTGTCGTCAGTGGTCGACGGCAGTTCACCGTCTTTCCACCGGACCAGGCTGGCAATCTCTATATTGGCCCGCTGTTGAGGACTCCCGGCGGCTCTCCCATCAGCATGGTCGATCTCCTCGCGCCCGATTACTCGAAGTTCCCGAAGTTCAGGGAAGCGCTCGAGTCGGCGCAGCAAGCGGAACTGGAGCCGGGCGACGCGATCTTCATCCCGATCCTGTGGTGGCACGGCGTGGAGGCTCTCGATCGACTGAACATTCTCGTCAACTACTGGTGGAATGATGCGGAGTCCGTTCACGACAAGCCGTTCCTCAGCCTCGTTCACAGCATGCTGATGCTGTCGAAACTGCCTGCGGCGCAACGCGAGTCCTGGCGGGCGCTATTCGACCATTTCGTCTTTCAAACGCACGGTGACCCAGGGCTCCATCTGCCACCGGATGTACAGGACCTGCAGCGAACCCTTTCCGCGGCAGAAAGGGACCAGGTCAAGGCGTTGCTAGCGGAGCATTTGAAGCCCCGGAATTGAATCGAGCATGCCGGCAGCACGGCGCAGGTGCAGCGCGAGTCAGTGATCCAGGAACCGGATGGCCTGTTCGAGATCCTCGGGCGGCGGCATGCGGTGATCCATGCCGGCGACCTCCAGCAGCATGACGTTGACGATGTCTGCGCGCCGATAGGCGCGGTGCACCCTGCGCGTCTCGGAACGATTGAAGTCCTTGCTGCCGGTCAAGAAGACGTAGCGATTGTGCCGGACCTGGTCCAGCCGCTTCGGCTTGCGTCCTTCCCAGAAATCGACGCCACAGATATAGATGGCGCCCGTGAACAGCTGCGCGTACTCCGGGGCGACCGCGCTGGCGGCGCGCCCGCCGCCCGAGAAGCCCGACACGTAGACGCGCGAGGCGTCGATCCGGTAGCTGCTGTCCGCAATGGCCGTTGCCAGTAGTGCGAGGCTGATGCGGCGCGCGACGCGGACCCGATTGCCGGAGTGATTCGCGCCGATCCAGATCAGGTTGTTGTCGTCCAGCACCTGCCTGTAGCGGCCGGGCATCCTGCCGGAGTCGGTCGGGCTGATGAAAACCAGCAGGCCTGCAGGCGATTCGGGGTCGTAGGACTCGGGGACGTATAGCGCCCACTCGTTGACTTCGTCCGGGTCCAGGGCGCTGCCGAACAACGTGGTGGCGTCGTCACCCAGGACTTCGTGAGCCGTCGCTTCCAGCCTCACTTCGCCTCGCACCTCGTCGCCGTCCGCCGTCGCCGGACACGTCATGCACACCAGGGTGGCGAGGATCGTTGGCAGGCGGAGTGCGTTCATGACTCTGGATTAGAGCCCGACACGCACTGCCGGTTCCGCTTGCGGGGCACCCCGCCGGAATGCGGCGCTTCTTCAGAAAGGTGTAACCGGCGCGGCCGATCTGCCAAAATCGCAAGCTCATCAACGAGCCGTCACTGGCGGCGAGGACTGCGGAGCCGCCATGAGCAAGGCAAACCAGAGCACTCGTAAGAAACTCACTGTTGCAATCGGCGCTGCCCTCGTGGCAGCGATATCCCTGTCCGGTTGCGGGGATTCACAGTCATCGAAAGGCGAGGACCAGGCACGGGAAGCAGCACTGGCGAGCGACCATGCGCCGACAGTCGGCGATCCCGGTGCCAAGGTGCACATCGTCGAGTTCCTCGATCCCGCCTGCGGGACCTGCGCGTTGTTCTATCCCATGGTCAAGGGCTGGATGGCCGAGGTGCCCGGCCAGATCCGCCTGTCGATTCGCCACGTGCCGTTCCATGACGGCGTCGAGTACGCGGTAAAGGTCCTCGAAGCGAGCAGGAACCAGGGCAAATACTGGGAAACGCTGGAAACGCTGCTCGCCTCGCAGCGCGAGTGGGTGCACAACCATGTCGTGCAGCAGGACCGGGTGTTGCCCGCGATCGCGAGCGTGGGGCTGGACCTGGAGCAACTCGAGGCCGACATGGATTCACCCGAGGTGCGTGAGCGGATGGAGAAGGATGTGCAGGATTCGAAGGTCCTGCAAGTCGTCGCGACGCCGGAGTACTTCGTCAACGGCCGGCCGCTGCCCAGCTTCGGCCAGGAGCAGCTGGCCAACCTGGTTCGCGAAGAACTTCAGAAATAGAGGACGGCGACTGCGCGAACCCGGAACCTGCAGTCACCGTCACCTGAATAACGACTGCCGAAGGTTATGGTGACTGGATGATCATCGTGAAGCCGCCGGAGATATTGGCTGAATCATTGATCATGAATACGCCGTTATCTTCAATGGTCTCCGATACGGAGAGGTCGAACATCACGCCGCCCGGCTGACCGCTCAGCCCGCCAAACCCGATCTCGAACAAGGTGTTCGTGTCAAAATCCACGGTCTCCGTATAGTTCTCCAGAAATACCGTGCCGTCGAGCAAATCGTCGATGTTGCTGTTCGGCTCGTCAAGCCAGCATTGGTTGAACTCCCAGCTGAAGTCATCGCCATCGGACAACTCGCCCGTGCCGGTCCAGGTCACGGTGAGTTCACCCTGCGCCAGGACACCGTCGGGTGGCGACCCGGTGAACATGTCGCAGCTCTCCACGAGCGGGTTGCTCAGCGTAACGATCTCGAGTTCGTCCAGAATGTCAGCGACGTTGAAGAAGTACTCGTAGAGAAACTCGATCGAGCCACCGGCAAGCGAGGCACGACGCAGCCACACTTCCTGGGTGTCATCGTCGAACAGATCCCCGAATTCTTCCCACGTGTAGGAAACTGCCTCGCCGCCGTTCAGGCTGAGCTGCACACCACCGGTGACCACGGTCACATTTATTGCTTCAGTCGGTATACGGACATTGAAGGCACCGCTCGTCGGCGGTTCGCCAAATGCGCTGAAGACGAGATCCTCGGTGAGGGTAACCGCGATGGTTCCCTCCAGTGGATTCACGGCACCGCTCGCTACGATCAGGTCGAATCGCGAGGTCGCGCGAGCGACGTATGACAGGAAAGTCACTTCGTTGCCGGCGTTGACCGAAATATCTACGGTGTTTGCCAGCAGCCCGTCGATGTCGATCGACACGGTAAAGGCTACTCCGATGGCACCGCCGGGTCTCTGCACCGTCAACAGGTTGTCATCCGACAGGTTCGTGAGGAAGAAGTTGTAGGTCGGTAGCAGGTTCACGGGACCGGGATCGATGTCGTCGATCGATCCACCGCCATCGTCACCGCCGCCACCCGTGGCAACGATGGTCAGGACGGCGAATACCGACACAGGAATAAGCCATAGCGTGCGCCAAGGCGCAGCATGGTCATCAGTTCTAATCATCGCAAGTCTCCTCGTTCTATCGTTCGAACGACCCAGTACGCTGCGGCCGCGCCGAGCCCGATCGAGAGGAGATCAAGGGGGTCGCAGGTACCATTTACGAAGTAATCGGCACTGGCTTCGAGAACAGGAACGTCGTCGAACCATGCCGGCAAGCCGGCAGCGACGTGGGCATCGAGCGGAGAAATCTGGCCGATCTCGAACAGGCACTCGACCGTGACCCAGCCAATGACGATCGCCGGCAGCAGGTTCGCCCACGGCCGGAGCACAGCCGCGGTTACCAGGATCACGGCCATCGAGTGAACAAAGGAGGGGAGATGGTCGCCGAGTGGCCCGAAGAGTTCAGCTTTGCCGTGACTGGGAGTCCAGCCAATCAGGAAATAGGCAGCGCCGCCGCGGTCAACCGCATAGACGATTACGCCGACGACCAGCAGAAGCGCAGCCAGGAAAAGAAGAGTTGCCCCCTCTCTGTGCTGGCCCCTGGGCATTTGCTGCGAAAGCCTCGTCGCAAATTGAGGCGGTGGCACAATTGCACACTACCTCCGCTAGCAAGCCTCCCAGAATATGTGACGACAGGGTATTCGGAGGTCTACCTAGTGACGGAATTCCTAGAGCACGAACGGTATCAGCCACCAGGTTCGCTTCTTGTACGCCGCCCACTCCGGGTAACGCGACATGCTGGCTTCTTTCATGATCATGTTGAC
>JABAHR010014974.1_pt1 | contig 16118 bp, 13 predicted proteins | sample 7062101 | NCBI WGS metagenome assembly JABAHR01 (sample SAMN14534553, study PRJNA622989) | marine sediment metagenome | biome: marine biome [ENVO:00000428]; feature: marine pelagic biome [ENVO:01000023]; material: deep marine sediment [ENVO:00002113] | place: India: Gulf of Kutch | collected... | reverse complement strand
CCATCTCCTCACTCAAGCCCATAAAATTCCTGCACCGCTCTAACAACCAACTTATCTTCCCCCCACCCCCGCCAACCCCATCCTGGCTTTCCTGCCTTGCTTCCACACCGGATACAGCTGCTTCATCCGCGCCAGTTCAACCTTGGCATCATTCAATCGATGCAGCATGAACCCATTCTCCCCCTCCAGCCGGGATGCCTGCCAGATCAATGCCTTCTCTACCACCGCCGCCGCTGCCAACGCAGGGTGGATCGTCTCGTGGATTACATCCGAATAGCTGCTCACTCTGGAGTGCAGGTCCCGGTACCAGACTCTCAAATCCCTACCCACAGGCGGCTGCGACTTGAACACAATCAGCCCCTCGCTGCCTGCCGCTGCCGGGACAAACTCCCAATCGTACAATGGTCGCCAGCGGTGATCGTCCCCATCCCCGGTATGGGTCTGGATATCCACCTGAACGGGCGGTCTGCGCTTCCATACCACGGGTGCAGCATATTCCCGCTTGCCGGCCGCCGTCTCCAACGTCATGGTATCCACCAGCCCGATATCCCCCAAACCCCGCAAAGCCAGGTTGACGATTTCGATCATCTGCCGCAGTGGATAGTACGAAGACACCAACCCATAAATGTCCCCGTTCTCTACAGACGCGCTCAGCGTATCGATCGTCAGGGTGCCGGTGCTGTTCGTGTAATCAGTCACCCGGGCAAACTCACCTTCCGGTACCGCACCTGCTCCCCCCGCATCCTCCAGGATGATCACCGCCCCGCCGTTCCAGTCATCATCCTTACCGCTCTGGATCAGCTTGCTGTCCACCACACTGGTTGTACTCCCCCCGGTAGCCTTGGCGGCCTGCAGCTCCCCGAGCTCCTGGTAAGCATCTCTCAATAACATCCAAAGGCGATAACTCATCTGAAACCTCCCTTTTGTGCACTGGGGGGCGGGTCAGGTCTGCCTCGAAAACGGTCAGTTTGCAACAGCCTACCCGCCCCCAGTGCAACGGTTCTCCCCCTCAAAGGCACCGTTTCAATCCAATAATGTCTCTATCAGGTGGTAATCCCGGTGATCTTCCCATGCGCCTGGTCATTCGCCACCAGCAGGGAGAACTCCCCCACCACTTCCCCCCGGATGCTGTCTCCGACCTTTGCCAGTTCGTATGCCATCATCGGCCGCAGCGCGTAAAACCCCACTTTATCCGACTGCAGGATATACGCCGTACCAATCGGGCACCAGCGGTCCATCACCAGCTCAAGCTCCCCGTACTGCGTCACCACCCGCTCGATGGCCTCCAACCCCAGCTTGTTATCATTTTGGCCCACCCGGATAAAGCTGGAATTGTCCAGCAGCGAGCGCAGGTCATTCGCCACTCTCGGGTTCATCACCAGCAGGTCAGGATACCCCCCATCCATGATGATCTCTTCCATCAAGCTGTCCACATCGGCCTTGGCAATCGCCCCGCCGGCATTGAGCGTATTATCAGTGATAAAGGTATCCAGCCCTCCAGCCGAGCGCGGGGCCGTCGCCGAACCCTCCACCCGTTCCCCGTAGAAGGCTAAGCGTTCCACCAGACGCAGCAGGTGCGGCACGGCCTTGTTGGCCTGGTACATGAACTCGTCATCCACCCCATACTGCGTGATAGCCTGCATCGTCCCCGATACTTTGATCGCTTTTTGGAAGATGCTGGTGTAGTTATACGGTGCTGTCACGTCCGTGAGCGCGCCGTAATCTGCATCATCCCCCTCCAATCGGGCCATCCCGACAATGTAGATCACCGTGTCATCTGCATGGGTGGCCGGGTTGGTCCCGCCGAACCCGCGCCCGTAAACATCGATGGTGTTGTTGGCGGTATCCACGTCCTTCACAACCATCTTCTCGTCTTCCACCAGCAGGATATGCCCGTCCTGGAACTTGCTGGCATCGTCCACCGCCAGGCCGGTGGTGCTGCTGTTATCCCATCCCGCGCCATCGTTCACTGCATCGTCCAATGGGTCCAGTTCATCCTCCAGCAGCTCGATCTTGTACCCATCCAGGCTGAGTTTGAACTTCTCGCGGGCGCTGTCCAATCCCAGCCGGGCGATCAGGGGTGTATCCCGCGGGTCGATCATCGAGATTACGTCGCTGATAGCGCGTGCTTGCGCTGTGCTGTCACTGTACACTGTTTTTGGCTGGTCAAATACTGCCATGTTCTCCTCCTCTTATCATTTTCTCCCAGTAATCATCCGAGTGGATCAAAATACATCCAGCCCCTTTTGGCGGAACTCGCGCTTCAGGGCTGTCAAGCCGTTCACATCACCAGGCCGCAGCAGGCGCTTGCGCCGCCGGTAAGCCTGTTCCAGATCGTCCGGGGTGTCGCTTCCACCCGGGGTGACTGCCGCGGCTGCCGAGATTGGTCGGTGGCCCCGCCCCTCTTTTTGCTCTCCCAACGTCAGCCGGACCAATTCTTCCATCACCTGCACATAGGCGGGCAGGTCCTCAACAGCCATGCTTCTCAAGATCAGCGCGCTGGCATCTTCGTTCTCTCTCACCCCCGGCAAATCTGCGAAAGACCTGATCCGCGCTTCCAGGTTTTCTTCTTGCAGAGCTGGTTGGCCTGCGCTCTCCTCAACAGATGTCAGCAAAGCCTCTGCCAAATCCCGCAGCTCGCTCAAGTCGCCATACTGCTTCTCAAGCTGCGACCAGCGTTTGTCCTTGGCGCTCTGAAAGCGGCGGCCGACTTCTTTCTCGATCATCTCTTCCAGGCGCGCTTCAAATCCGGTCTCATCCGTGATGCTCCTCTCACGTGAAGTCGGCTCAACACGTTCCTGGTCTGGCACCTGTTTCCCCTGCTCACTTCCCAAACCCGTCGCGCTGCTCTCCACAGAGTCACTCATTCGATTCCCTCCACTCTCTCTCAATAAAATTCTGAATTGCGCTAAATATAGCACATGTGTTCTATTTTTATTGTTAAAAACACAAATCGTAAACCCCCTTTACGCACTTTCAGATAAATTTGGACAATCTCCCCATACGAAATGGGAAAATTTCCCATTAACCCCGGCAAAAGATTATGTTAAGCTGAGAATAAGAAAAGTTTGAGTGAGGAGCGCCTCCAAGAGGGACCTCACTTTCCTTTCCCCCTTTCCAAGCCAGCGGTCTTAACCGGCCGCTGGTTCCTCTTTTTTTCCCTTTTTTCCAACAAATTCTATTTCTTTCGCTACCAACTTTACTCTTGGACATACAGTAATTCTTTCAGTCCTATCAGCATCTTTGGTGGATGACAATTTATAACAATTCGCTTGGGGATCAGGATCCCATATCGCAACTGCCAACACTACCAAAACTTACCCCCGCTTTTCATGGCAGGGGTTTGGGGAGGCCGCCTCCAAATCAAAAGCTTGCTTTTGATCCAGGGTCGCAGGGGCATGCATGCCCCTGCAAATAGACCAATTGGCAAGCGACTTCCAGGTTAGTTATTACTTTATTAATAATTTCAAAAATCTAATTAATATCAACGACATAATTGGAGGATATGAGCAGTCCCCTCCACACATCTCCCCCTCATACTTAGTAGACAGCTGAAAAACACAAAAAAAGCAGCCCGCCGGACCAACGTCCAAACCGGGCTGCTCTAAACAAAAATAATATTACACGTCTAATCTGCTGGCGCAATTCCTTCCGCTACCACCTCAGCGCGTGCCCTCGACTCCTGCACGTTCAACCTGCCGGTGAGCACAAACGCCGTCACCAGCATCACGATCTCCATTACGAACACCGCCGCGTAAGACAGGAAGGCATCACTCGTGATCCGCAGCATCACATCGACCAGCACGCCCCCGATGATACTTCCGAAAGCTTTACCCAGCAAAGTGGCCATCCCCCAAACGCCCATCAACATCCCGGCCCGCACCTGGGTGGTGAACGAAATCACACCGGAAAGCATCCCGGCGCCCGCCAGACCTGTCCCCAGGCCCATCACAAACACCAGCGAGCGAAAAGCGCCCGGGTTACCGGCCAGCCCCACCCCGATCACGCCGGCAAACACCAGCACGCTGATGATCATCCCGATCCGCATCAGGGTCTTAAACGCCACCCGTTTGACTAGGAACAACCCGGATACCAGCATCGAAATCAGCACCCCGATCCCCCAGAAAGCAGTCAGGCGGGTGGTCGCCCCGACCTCCATACCCAGCACCAGGCCCCCGTACGGCTCCAGCAGTACGTCCTGCGCCAGCGTACCGATGAAAGTAAACATCACGATAACAAAGAATAACCGCACCTGCCGGTCTGCCAGCACCACCTCGCGCAGCACCTTTGAAAACGGCTCTTTGCGGGCCTGCTCGGCAGCGGTTTTCAGCTCCTTATTCTCTTGTCCGAGTGCACCCAACAGCGCCAGAACAAAGGCGGCTGTCACAGCCCCGATCGTCACCGAGATCAGCGTTGAAGGCTCATAGACCTCCAGGGCTGCTCCCAGCCCACCTGCGCCTGCAACCGAACCCAGCAGCGTGGCCACCTCGTAGAGGGTGATCGCCCGCTGGCGCTGACCTTCGCTGAACTTATCCGCCAGCAAAGCCTGGTAGGAATTGTGCGAGAGATTTCGCCCGACGCCGTACAGCACAAACGCCAAAACAATCCCGGCAATCAGCATCCCGCGAGAGTCGCTCATCTGCACCGCAATCATGACCGCCAGGGTGATTGCAATCCCGACCAGCAGCGATCCCAGCACAATGTATGATTCTCGGCGTTTACCGAAGATCGGGAACCCGTCCGAGCGGTAGCCAAGCCACACCCGCACAGGAGATACCAGGTACTGGATCCCGAAGATCAAGCCTACCAGAGAGGCCGCCATCCCGATATCCGCGATGAACACCCGGTTCAGGGTGCCGCCCACCAGGGCGCCAGTCAGCCCGTAGCCAATCGGAAACAGCGCCAGGCGGATCACATTGACTCCATTCAATAACTTCTTCATCGTAAAACTTCCTCCATGTCAATATAGATATTCAATTCGATTCGTAAATCATCCAGAACAGGAACTCCTCTCCTTGTTCTGGGTGTTTATTTCTGCTCGATATACTGCAAACAAAATTCCGCCGCGTCATATCCCTGCCGGATGCAGTCTGGAACCCCAACCCCTCGGAACGAGCTGCCCGCCAGGTAAATCCCCTCCGGGAGCTGTTCCTCGATCAAACCCACCAGTTCCAGGTGCCCGACCTCGGCCTGCGGGAAAGATTTCAGCCAGCAGAAAACTTCTGCGTGCACCGGCTCGGCAGTAATTCCAAGAATATCTTCCAGTTCCGCCCGGGCAGTGCGCACAATTTCCTCTTCAGGCAGCTCTGCCACCGTAGGGTCCCCGCCCCCGAAAAAGACCCGCACCAGCTCATATCCTTCTGGCGCTCTATCTATCGGTTTCGCAGATGTCCAGGTGACCGCATCGATCTTGCGCTTTTCTCTGCGCGGCACCATGAGACCGTTCAGCTCAAACGGTATGGCGATGTCTTCACTTCGGTAAGCCAGAGACACCGTTCCGATATTCTCGTGCCGGATCTGGAAAAGCAGTGTGGCACTCTCCGGTGCTACATACTTCAACAACTCTGAACTCACATTTGCGGGGGAAGCTAAAATCACGGCATCTGCCAAAAGCGGGTCGCCCTCAGAGAGGATCACCTGGTAGCCCTTCCCACTCTTGTTGACTTCCAGGGCTTTGGTGCCCGTCCTGATCTCCACGTCTAATTTATCTTCCAGCGTGCTGATCATCTGGTAGGCGCCCTCTTCGAAGGTCATGAACTGGGGAGGTTTTGGCGTGTTGGGGTCGCCGGATTTCTTTTTGGCCCGCATCCTCCCAAAAGCACCCTTTACCAATCCTCCGTATTCTTTTTCCATTTCTCTCATGATGGGTGAAGTGGTCAGGATGCTCTGTTGTTCAGGATCAGTGTTATAAATCCCTGCCAGCACCGGCCCGATCATCTTATCGAGCGCCCCTTTGCCCAACCGCCGGGTGACAAACGAGGCCAAGGATTCATCCTCATCATCTGTTTTCGGCGGGATGAAAGGCTCTTTCACCATCCGGAATTTTTCTTCCCACGTCAGCAGGTCCGAGCGGATAAATTCCAACGGGGACAGTGGGATTTTTACCGGTTGGCCCTGGTCCAGCACATACATGTTCCGGGTTTCACTCCCCGGGTTGATCACTGACTCTTGTAAACCCAGTTCCCCGGCCAGCATCCATGCTTCGGGTTTGCGCGTCACGAAGGATTCCGCACCGCCGTCGATTATCAAGCGCTCTCCATTTTCTAAATCGACCTTGCGTGTGGCAATCTTTCCACCTAAGTGCGGTTCCGCCTCGATGAGGATCACCGAAGTTGATCCCTTTGTATGATTATCCAGATGCCAGGCCGCGCTGAGTCCTGTTATTCCGCCCCCGATAATTACAATCTGTTTTGCTTTCTCCATGCGGTTCTCTTTCCGTAAATATTTTCGAAGTTTAACCTTCCCCAAAAAGAAAGAACACCTAACTTTAGGCAAGTTTTGTCGGTTTTAGGACATCTGTCCTCTCATTTATGGGACAGGTGTCAAATGCCAGCCAAAAGTTGAGTGTATTCTTCCCACTGCAAATACAATTTTTAGTATTCAGCCTCCTCGATAAAAAAACACCTGCGCGTAGCAGGTGTTTAATTGTCTCGGTCAATACCGGGGAGTTATTTCTTCCGGCGGGATGTAAACTGACGGCGACGGGCGCGACGAATGGCCTTTTTCTTTGCGATTCGGCGTTCTTCCGATTTTGACACAAACCATCGTTTGCGGCGTACATCACTCATGATGCCCGCACTGGAAACGGCCTTCCGGAAACGCCGGAATAGCTGCTGTTGAGATTCATTTGGTCGTATGGTGACCTTGGCCAAGGAACTCACCTCCTTTCGTACGGCTCGCTGCCGGTAATCAATGCACGCTTCCGCATGCAAACCAGTGAATTCTAATTCAGGTCACCCCCTACGTCAAGCTTTAGGTTGTCATGCAGATGGTGAATAAGTGGGAATTTCAGAAGGAATCATCGAGATTGCCATGATCCGAAGTGTGGGAAAACTTCACCGCCTCTCTAGCAATAACATTGAATTTTACTTAGTCTTTGCAAAGGAGCACAGTGACCAAAGCAATCTCAACTAAAAATCCAACAGATTTACCTGTGTTCCCCCCCAAACTTCTCGGCTTCTCGATCCTGTTGGCTTGTCTAAGTCTTCCTATACCTTCAACCCCTGGTAGCCCAAAATTTTATCCCCCACCTCAATTTCGGCCGCCTGTTCCACAGCCTGGTTTGCCTGGTCAATCAATTCGTAAAGTGCGGTGCTCGATTTATGTGAATGCCAGGTATAACCAGCAGTCACGACCAGAGTCAACACCGAATCGTCCTCTAAACGGATTCGTACTGAATGTATCTCGTGATAGACTCTCCCGATCACCTTATGGGCATGCTCTTGCGCCACGCCAGGCAGCACCATCAGGAATTTAGCGCCTATCCACCGCCCCACGACATCATACATCCGGATATTGGCCCGGATTGTCCGTGCCACGAAACGGATCGCCTGACGAGCCGTATTTTCATCATATTGGGCTTCGATTTCATCGGCATTGACCACCTCCATCACGGCCAGGAGGAATGGTGTCTTTTCACGCTGGGAACGGCTCATCTCAGCCAGCGCACGCTCATAAACTGCCTGGCGGTTGAGCAAATTGGTCAGATCATCATACATCGCCAGGTCTGGGGGCAGGTCCTTCTGGGTTCGCAGATATTTTTGCAGGGCAATCGATCGCTCAGCCACGATCATCCGGGCGTTAAACTCCGCCTCTTGCAGGGGTTTCGAGATAAAATCGCCCATCACGGGACCTAAACAATTGACTGCATATTTTTCGCTGTATGCTTCTGTCATGAACAGCACATAAGGAAACGGCGCTTGGAGTATCCCCAACATGGCATTCACAAGGTCAATCCCCCCATTCGGCAAATTAAAATCTGAGATAATCAGCTCTGGGGGCTCACCCTTCAGATGATCAAATAAGCGCGTTGGTTCCTGCTCTACCACAAGGGTAAAATCATGTTTGTTCAGGTTCTCCCGAAGCAACCTGACTCGCTCCTCATTGTTGTCGTAAAGTAGAACCTTCAAATCTATGCTCCACTAATCCGTCTGGTTGAAGAAAATAATCGATGATACTCCATCTCTATTATAAGAAAAATCAACTGACAAAAACATGGTACTTACATCACAAATCTGTTTCCCCTTCGCTAACATTTTTGTAAATTCTAACAGCATCAAATACCAACATCAAAGAATAAAATTGACATATAATTTATAGGGAATACCATTCCAATCAACCAGGGAGACAACATGAAAATCCGAACAAAACATTTCGCCTTATGCCTGTTGCTGCTTGTGCTGCTAAGTTTGGCCTGTAGAGCCACTGCCGGCAACCCGAACACACCCGACCAGCAAAATGACATCCAAAACCAGGATCAAAGCGCACCGGAGAACCAGCCCAACCAAGAAGCCCCTCCCGAAGAAGAGGACACAAAAACCCCAACAGAAGAAGTGACTATCGAACCCACCCAGGAAATTGGCGATTTCGACTTCTTTCAGCAAATCGATAACGGTGTGATTACCATCGAAGGAGTCCTCGCCAACTCGGAGGATGAGGACACTTTCGGCCAGATCATGACCCTCCAGCTGACCAATCCCGGCACCGAAGAAGTGATCGTCACCGTGCCCTGCGGTCTGGTCTTTACCCCCTCAGATGAAGAAAATCAGCGCATGATGATGGTCCAGCCGCTGGAAGTCTCACTGGCGGCCGGGGAAACCAAATCTCCCACGCCGTATGTGGTGTGCATCGACGTGGACGCAGGTGCGCCGAAATTCAACAACACCTATTCTATTGGCAGTCTGGTGGATAACCCAGACCTGTTGAAGTTCGCACAATGCATCTGCAACCAAGAACTCAGCACAGAACTAGGATCGATGGACGGAGTCGGCGTTCAGATGGCAGCCTGGTCTGTCAGTGTAGGAGGGGATTTCTCCAATATACTGGAAGAAAACAGCGCCATGGCCGATATGCTCGAGCAGGAATTTGGAGATTCTCTCGGAGAAGCAATGGACCAGTTTAGGCAAATGGTCTCCATGTTCGGCGATGAGTGGCTGGATGAATGTGAGATCGAACTGGAAAAAGAGCAATAAACAAACAGCGGTGGGCATCAAAGCCAAACCGCCGCCAATAAATTATAAATTTATAGAATATAAAAAGAGGCGCATATAAAATGCGCCTCTAAAAATTGACTTGATAATTTAGGCCATCACCCGTTTCCGCCGCAGCCTCAAACTGTTGCTGACAACAAACACGCTGCTGAAGGCCATCGCCGCGGCTGCCAGCATCGGGACCAAAAAGCCTAATGCCGCCGCCGGGATCAAGATCACATTATAAATAAACGCCCAGAACAAGTTCTGCTTGATCGTACCCAGGGTCTTGCGGGAAAGGCTGATCGCTTTCGGTACACCCATCAGGTCACCGCTGATCAGCACCACCGGGGCAGCCGCCATGGCGACATCCGTACCGGTGCCAATCGCAATCCCGACTTCGGCCTGCGCCAGTGCCGGGGCATCGTTGATTCCATCACCGACCATCGCCACGACCTCGCCCTGCTCCTGCAGTGCTTTGACAGCTGCCGCTTTATCGCCGGGGAGGACTTCCGCCATCACCTGGTCGATGCCGACCTGGGCTGCGATTGCATTCGCTGTGGCCTGGTTGTCGCCGGTGATCATCACCACCTTGAGCCCCATCTCGTGCAGCTTGGCAACCGCCTCTTTTGAATTGTCCTTCAATGTATCGGCCACCGCAATCACCCCGCTGACCTGCCCATCGACTGCCACCAGCATCGCCGTTTTGCCTTCATTTTGCAGCCGCTCAAGCTCCCCATTCAAGCTGTTGCCGTCAAGTTCGTACTTGGCCATCATGCGCGGGTTGCCGACCATCACACGCCTGCCGTCTACCTGGGCCTGAACGCCGTGCCCGACTTCAGCCTCGAATGCCTCCGGTGGACTCATGGAAAGCTCGCGGTTGTTGGCTTCTGCCAGAATGGCTTCACCCAGAGGATGTTCGCTGCCCCCTTCCACACTCGCCGCCAGTCGCAGCAGTTCTGCTTCTGCAATACCGTTGGATACGATGTCCGTCACAGCTGGCTGTCCGCGCGTCAGGGTGCCGGTTTTATCCAGGACCACGGAAGTAATCCTACCGGCCCGCTCCAGCGCTTCGCTTGATTTGAGCAAAATGCCCATCTCGGCGCCTTTGCCAGTCCCGACCATCACAGCTGTCGGTGTGGCCAGCCCCATCGCACACGGGCAGGCAATCACCAAAACCGCGACCATATTGATCAATGACCGTGTGAAAAGGTTCACTTCAGCGCTGGCCGCCGGTGGGGGTACAATAAAATACCACACCAGGAAAGTCACCGCCGCAATCGCAATCACGATCGGGACGAACACCGCAGAAACTTTATCGGCCAACTGCTGGATGGGGGCCTTGCTGGCCTGTGCTTCTTCCACCAGGCGGATAATTTGCGCCAGGGCAGTCTCTTTGCCCACTTTTGTGGCCTCAAACTTGAGGAGGCCGACCTTATTCAGGGTGGCGCCGATCACCTGTTCGCCCGGGCTCTTTGATACCGGCAGCGATTCCCCGGTCAGCATCGATTCGTCCACTGTGGAGCGGCCTTCTACGACCACACCATCGACGGGAACCTTCTCTCCGGGACGCACCAGCACCAGGTCGCCCACCACTACCTCGTCGGTGGGCACTTCCATTTCTTCACCATCCCGCACAATGCGGGCGGTTTTCGCCTGTAGCCCGATCAGTTTCTTAATCGCCTCGCTGGTCTGGCCTTTTGCCCTTGCCTCCAGGAATTTACCCAACCGGATCAGGGTGATGATCACCGCGCCGGTCTCAAAATAGACATGCCCCGGGATCAATCCCAGCAGCACAGGAATCGAATAAAAATAAGCAGCCGAGGAACCCATGGCAATCAGCACGTCCATGTTCGCGGACCCGTTGCGAATCGCCTTGTAACCGCCGACATAATACTGCCACCCGACATAAAACTGCACAGGCGTGGCCAATGCGAACATCAACCAGTTCACCCACGGTTCATGAGCCCACATCCCCCACAAGCCAAAATCGCGCCCCATGGCTAAAATGAAGAGCGGAAGTGTAAAGATCAACCCGGTGATCAGCAAACGTTTCTGGTGCGCGATCTCTTCCTGGCGTGCTTTTCGTTCGGCATCTTCCGCCTGCCCGCCCAGTTCTATGGCTTCAAACCCGGCATTTGCCACAGCCTTGCGCAGTTCAGCCTGGCTGATCACGGTCGGCACGTAGCGCACCCGGGCGCGCTCATTGGCAAAGTTCACAGTAGCTTCCATCACGCCATCAAGGCTGGCAAGGGTTTGCTCGAGACGCCGGGCATCGTTGTCGTCGCTCATCCGGTGGACGATAAGGTCAGCCTCACCAGTCGCAATGCCGTATCCAGCCCGCTCGATGCGGCCGATCATTTCGCCTAAATTTGCCAGCGCCGGGTCGTATTCAACCGCCGCCCGTTCTGTCGTCAGGTTCACATTGGCAACCTGAACCCCGTCCACCTTCTTAATATTGCGTTCCACTGCTGAAACACAGTTCGCGCAGGTCATTCCAGTAACAGGAATTGAAATTTGTTTTGTTTCAGACATCTTCACCACCAAGCAATAAGCCTTAGCAGCATCCTCCCGCTCCTAAGGCTTGAAATATTTAATTTGATTTACACGTACCGATTAAAGACTTAACAACGAACCTTCCGGAGGATAATTGATCTCTTTCATCAATGCCACGATCTGGTCCTCTGTTGCCGGAGCATCGAATACCACCTCGACCTCTTTGGTTTCGTTGGAGGCTTTCACGGATTGCACGCCTTCCAAGTCGCCAACTTCCATCTGGATGGTGTTGACGCAGTGGCCACAAGAAATGTTGGGAACAGTATATTTTACGGTTGACATGAAGTTACTCCTTATTGAATATTAATTTGATATTTATACTTTATTGGACGCTTCGTACACGTCGATAATTTCCTTCAGCACCCGTTCTCGCTCACCTTGGTTATCACCCTGAACTGCGGTGATCACGCAGGAGTGCAGGTGCTCGTCTAAGACCAGCTTGCCGACCTTGTTAAGCGCCGACTGCACTGCCTGGATCTGCCGGATGACATCAATACAGTAGGCATCCTGCTCCAGCATACGCCGGATTCCAGCCACATGGCCTTCCACTGTTTTCAAACGTTTTGCAGCATCTTCGTGTCTCATGGCGTCCTCCGCACCCACCAAAAGCATTTTGCTTATCCCCCCCCTAGGGGGGTGGGTACGTTTGAATTATAGTCAACCACACCCACTTTGTCAAGGTATTCATTTCTCTGGTGTGTTGAATGTGCTGGAAGCAAGAATAAGGACTTGACAGATTCTCCTGGACACCGCACACATTCGGTTTGACGAATCATCAATTTGTTACCATAATAAGTTAAGTAACTTTTACCCCACTGGTAAAGGCGGTGTGTATGACAAAGAAAAAAGTTATCCAATACCGTGTTTCTTACTGGACCAAGGGCTATAACAAGGGGAAGATCAACGTACTGCTGGAAACCGAATCCAACGAAGCTATGCTGATTGAAAATTTGACCCCGGAACATGGCATCTTTTTACTCGATTTTCTCAGCCATCCCGGCTCAATCACCTGCGACACGGATTTCCAGGACGGAATCATCAATCTGCACGGACAGTGTGTCAGTCAGGTATAAAGGTAGGACGCCAAACCTAACGAATAAGACTCAATGTATGCAAAGTGCCTCTTCGATCTGTTGAGTCCACAAAAGCTTGGACAATGAGTACCCTTTGGATAAGGGAGAGCCCGTCTGAAGACCAATTTCCCCTATTCGCCCACCAATTTTGGGACAGACTCCGAGATTGAGACAGTCACGAGATTACAATCTTTGTCTTAAAGCTAAAAAAATGTTAGAATAAGATCAAGTTTGTCCGATTTATTTTTAATCTAAATAGGTACCATCTTTAGCCCCAATAAAAAATCCCCGTGTGGGTGGTAAGCGCGGAGAATTCCAGTCCTCCTTCAAGCGGTGACCCAAAATTTTCATCCCATCCACAGTTCAAACCTTCTTTTTGATTTGAGAAATCTGCCAAACTTACTCAAAATTGAGGACTATCTGGTGCGCTTGTCCTCAAAATATCGAAATAATAACTAGAACCAAGCACCCATACACCAATTACCTCAGGATGGGAGTCGAGTGATGACGGATTTCAAACTGAAAGTAAATAATAAAGATTACATTGTGGATGCGGATGAAGATACACCATTGCTATGGATTTTGAGAGATTTTTTGGGTCTGACAGGTACCAAATTCAGTTGTGGGGAAGGATTATGCGGTAGTTGTACTGTTCTGGTCAATGGAGAATCTACAAGATCTTGTGTAATCCAGGTAAATCAGGCAGTTGGAGTTGAGATCACCACAATCGAAGGGCTTTCACCCGATGGCAGTCATCCAGTACAAGTTGCCTGGTTGGATGAACACGTGAGCCAATGCGGCTTTTGTCAGTCAGGCCAGATTATGAACGCAGTTGCTTTGTTGGAGCGCAATCCGCATCCTAGCGACGAAGAGATTAATGCTGCTATGAGCACTGTGTTGTGCCGGTGCGGTACTTACCAGCGCATCCGAACGGCCATTCACCGCGCTGCCGAGGAGGCTTGATATGAGCAGCACAAACCCCAATCGACGCGATTTTCTAAAAATGTTGGGAGCAACTGGTACATCTCTACTTTTGGGGATTTATCTGAGTGGTTGTGATCAAAGCCTATCGCTAACTGAACAAGCCGATTCAGAGCTAACATCCACACCACTTCCAACAGGTCTATTGGAACCTCACATTTACCTGAAAATTGATAACTCTGGAGAAATTACAATTAATGCTTTTCGGTCGGAGATGGGCCAGGGAATCCGGACTGCAATTGCCATGATCATTGCCGAAGAACTTGATGCAGATTGGGATTCTATCATTATTGAGCAGGCACCTACAGACAGTGCTTATGGCAACCAGATTACAGGCGGCAGTCAAAGTATCTCAGGATCTTATAGCACATTGCGGGTTGCTGGAGCGCGTGTTCGCCAACTCCTGATAAACGCAGCGGCGAACGTCTGGCAGGTTGACCCTGGCAATTGCAATACCACCAATGGGAACGTCATCCACCCCGATGGGGTTACCACACTTTCGTATGGAGAACTGGCTGGGATTGCCTCCAAATTAAAACTGCCAGAACGCGGTGAATTTGCCCTGAAACAAGAGCAGGACTTTCGCATCATTGGCACAAACGTACACCATTGGGATGCCCCAGAGATTGTGACCGGGAAAGCTACTTACGGGATCGATATAAAAATACCCGGGATGGTTTATGCCGCTGTCGCGAGATGTCCGTTTTTCGAGGGTTCAATTGGGAGTGTCGATGCTGCCAAGGCACTTGAAATTAAAGGGGTTGAATCGGTTCAGGTCATCGATAACTGGGTTGCGGTTGTCGCAGACAACACTTGGTCAGCGATAAAGGGGCGGGATGCCTTGCAGATCGTTTGGGAAGGCACGAACACCGAATTGAACAGTGAATTGATCCGAACATCTTTAATAGAGCGTGCTCCACAACTCGGTTCAGCCGCAGAAAACAAGATGGATGCTGCTTATGAATTCCCATTTCAGGCCCATGTCACTATGGAACCCATGAACTGTACAGCTCATGTCCAAGGAGATACCTGCGAGATTTGGGCACCTACCCAAAGCCCTCAGGACGTCCAAAGGGCAGTTCAGAACGCTTTAGTGCTTTCCTCTGAGGCTGTGTCCGTTCACGTAACACTCATGGGCGGTGGGTTTGGGCGACGCCTCGAGACAGATTACGCTGTCGAAGCAGCTAAATGTTCCCAAACGATAGGAAAACCTGTCCAGATCGTTTGGACCCGTTCCGATGATATCCAACATGATTTTTACCATCCCATGCATTATATCTATGTCGAGGGGACTACCAAGGAGATCAGCCAACCCACTGTTCGACCTATTAAGTCGGTTAATGATATTCCGACAGGTGCCTGGCGCTCCATTGAATACCACCCGGAGGCATTTGCTCGCCAATCCTTTATAGATGAGCTGGCTTGGGAGCAGGGGATTGACCCACTCGAGTTCCGCCGAAGTATCTACACCAATCGCAGCCTTGCCGTCATCGAATTAGCGGCCAGTAAGGCGAGCTGGGGAAGTTCACTCCCAGACGGTTGGGGGCGTGGTATCGCTTATCACGAAACATGGGGAACTCATGTTGCCATGGTTGCCGAATTAGAAATCACGCAAGATGCCATCCAGGTCCACAATGTAATTTGTGCCATCGATTGTGGAACTCCAATCAATCCAGATAACATCGCGGCCCAGATTGAAGGTGGCATCGCATTCGGGCTAACAGCGGCATTAAAAGGCGGGGTCACGGTTGAGGGAGGACGTATAAAAGAATCTAATTTCCACGACTGTCCAATCCTACAGATAAATGAAATGCCAAATGTTGAAGTTCACATTATACCGAGTGAAACGCTTCCAACTGGGACCGGCGAGGCAGGTGTTCCTCCTATTGCTCCAGCTGTGGCAAATGCAGTTTTCAACGCAACTGGTGTCCGAGTCCGACATTTACCGATCACGGTTCAGGATTTGCGATAAACCAATACATTTTTCAGAATAAAAAAGGTTCCTTTTCTCCGCTCGGTTTGCCGTCTATCACTCAATATAATCTAAATTCTCTTATAATCCTCTAACGAAAAGAGGATGAATATTAGTTGATTAAAGATTTTCTAGCTTGGTGTATATTTTCTTGGAAAGAATCCTGTCGGTTAATATGCACAGTCCTATCAATTGAAGTTGCCCCTCATCCAAATCTCCATCTAAATTCAGGATAAAACCCAATGCCTCACAAATGAGTGACAAGTTAATCCAAAGAGATTACTCAAACCCCCATCCCTATGATCTAGAATCAAACTCGCTGATCGATGATGACAATAACAAGCCGCT
>JABAHR010002047.1_pt3 | contig 16138 bp, 14 predicted proteins | sample 7062101 | NCBI WGS metagenome assembly JABAHR01 (sample SAMN14534553, study PRJNA622989) | marine sediment metagenome | biome: marine biome [ENVO:00000428]; feature: marine pelagic biome [ENVO:01000023]; material: deep marine sediment [ENVO:00002113] | place: India: Gulf of Kutch | collected... | reverse complement strand
CTCGAGCGTGAATTCGACGCGCCGCGCGGCACGCTCGAGACCGACGTGCGAGAGTTGCTCGTTACCCTGAAATCCGCCGGGATCATCCGGTGCCCATGAGTCACTCGCTCAGCGTGAGCTTCTTGAATGCAGCGCGGTGGCGTGCAACGCTCAGGGCGGAGTGGCCGTTGATTCTGGCAGATGCCGGGCCTTTCAATCATTCCCTTCGCATCCTTGCATAAGCCCATGTACCGCATATTCGATCGCGTTGTGGACAGCGCCGTTGCGTTACCCGAACTGGAGCCTGTCGATACCATCAGGGCGGATTTCCGATTTGAAGTGCGAGCCGGCCGGTATGACGCGAGGCAGCGTTGGGAGGCGCTCCATGAGTGGACGCTGCCCGACGGTGCTGTCTCGATCAGGTGTTCACGTTCCGGCGATGACTACCTGCTCGGTTTTCCCGGAATGGCGGATTTCATGGTATCCGACCGGGGGCGCACGATCACTTGCTTCACCGAACCGGCCGTCGGGATGGCGACCGTCCGGCACCTTCTCGTGGACCAGGTCCTGCCGCGCCTGATGGGGCACGAGGGCCGCCTGGCGCTGCACGCGTCTTCGGTTCTTGCGCCGGGCGGGGATTNNTCCTGGGTCCGGCGGGTCACGGTAAATCCACGCTGGCAGCCGGGCTGCACGAGCGGGGCCTTCAGGTTTTGTCGGATGACTGCCTGGTCGTGGAAATACGTGACGGTACAGCGTGGGCCATACCTGCGTACCGGGGGCTGCGCCTCTGGCCTGACGGGCGCCTGGGGCTGCACCCGGAGCAGGCGGGATTCCCGGAAATCGAGGGTTATGGAAGCAAGCGCCGGTTCGGGCCCGGAGAGGACGGCAGGTTGTCGACTGCGCCAGCCCCGTACCGCCTGGACTCGCTGTTCCTGCTCGAAGAGCCGGAGAGCCGGGATGCCGCGGTGCCGGGTTCAATTTCAGCGGCGTCCGGGGGCCGGGCATCGATGGTGTTCCTGCTGTCTTGCCTCTTCACCATGGATCCCACCGACCTGAAACGGGCAGGGGAAAACTTTGAACGCTGCGGGGACCTGCTCGAATCCGGAGTCCGGACCTGGCGTCTCGGGTACTGGCGGGAACCCGCTGTGCTGCAATCCGCGTGCGAGGCCATTCAGTCCTGGATCAAGGATCAGGGACGGTGAAATCTCGGTTGCCCCGGGATGCGAGGGGGTCCGAAAAACATTAAACTCAAGGGACAGGGCAGAGAGTCAGCCCCTGTTTCGGAACCGATCGGCGGATAAAGCATGAAAGATCCAAAATCACACGGGACCGAATCGCGGGACGGTTCGGGCGTCGCCAGGAAACGGTACGAGAAACCGGAACTGGTCTGGCACGGAACCTTGCGGGAACTGGTTGCCGGCGGCAGCGCGAGTTCGGCCGAGCTTTGCGGCCAGGACGATCAGACAGGCTGCAACCCCGACGAAAACAAGCGCAGGCCATAGTGATCCATACGGACCGAGCGGGAGGGGAACTCGCCTGCCCGGCCGGCCTCCCCGAATCCGGGAGCAAGCAGTGAAACGCTACCTGGCCCGAATGCCGTTACCGCTCACGCTGATCTTCCTGTTGCTGACGCACATTGCCGGCTACATCAATTTGCCCTACCTCGACGGCCTGGAGCGCCAGTTGTACGACACGCGGGTCCGGCTGACGGCACCGGGCGGCGTTGACCCCGATATCGTCATTGCGGCCATTGACGAATACAGCCTGGAAAAGCAGGGTCACTGGCCGTGGACCCGTGAAAAGCTGGCGATGCTGGTGGACCGGCTCTTCGAGTACGGGGCCGCGGTGGTCAGTTTCGACATGGTATTCGCGGAGCGAGACGTAAGCGCGGACGTGGCCCTGTTGCGTGAATTCACGGACGAAGACGCGGACGCGGCTTTTCTGCAGCGTCTCGGCCAGCTGGAGCCGCGCCTCAACCGGGATCACATTTTCGCCGAGGCGCTGGGCCGTGGTCCGACGGTGCTGGGTTACTACTTCGATACGGATCCGAGCACGGTACTGACAACCGGAGTCCTGCCGTATCCGGCATTCGAACTGAGCGACGAGATTGCCGGTGCCGTGCACCTTCCGACGGCATACGGTTACGGCGCCAACCTGGAAGAACTGATGGCAGGCGCGTACAGCGCGGGATTCATCAGCAATCCCCTGATCGACGAAGACGGTATCGTGCGGCGCGTACCTTTGCTTCACAGACACGGTTCGGACGTCTATGAATCCCTTTCGCTGGCGACGGCGGCAACCTACCTGGATGATATTGCTCTTCCGATATTCGTGGATACGCCCCTGTTGATTCAGGGGTATCCGCCGTTCGAGTCCCTGGAACTGGCCGGCAGAAGCATCCCCATCGACGCAGAGGGCGCGGTCATGGTTCCGTTCCGGGGACCGTCGGGCAGTTTTCCATACGTTTCCGCATCCCGCATTATCGATGGCACGGTGTCCAGCGCCAGCCTCCTGAAGGACGCCATCGTGGTGGTTGGCGCCACGGCCCCAGGCCTGCTCGACATCCGCTCGACGCCATTCAGCTCGGTATTTCCGGGGCCGGAGATCCATGCCAATGTCATGGCCGGCCTGTTGAACGGCAATTTCAAATGGCATCCGCCGTACACAGTGGCCGCGGAGTTGATCGCGGTCGCCTTCTTCGGCCTGCTCATGGTACTGCTTCTGCCGCTCCTGTCGCCGGTCTGGTCCACTATCGCATCCATGGCCATCTTCGCGGCGGCCGTTTTGATGAACGGCTACTTGTGGGAAGTGAAACTGCACGTGCTGCCGCTGGCTGCGACCCTTCTCGTGATCGCCGGGGTCTACATGCTCAACATGGTGTTCGGATACTTCTTCGAAACCCGGATGCGAAGCCACATGAATGACCTGTTTGGTCAATACGTTCCGCCGGATCTGGTCCGCGAAATGAGCAACGACCCGGAGAACTATTCGCTGGCCAGCGAAAAGAGGGAACTCACCGTGCTGTTCAGTGACGTGAGGGACTTTACCGCGATTTCAGAGCGCCTCGACGCCGTCGACCTCTCCGACATGATGAACCGCTACCTCACGCCGATGACCCGGATAATCCACGAGGGCTCCGGGACCATCGACAAGTACATGGGTGACGCGATCATGGCGTTCTGGGGCGCGCCCGTGAAAGACCCGGAGCACGCCACGAACGCGATTCGTTCCGCGCTGGCGATGCTGGAAAGACTGGAAACGCTCAATGACGAGTTCGAGGCGAAAGGGATGCCGCGTATCCAGATAGGCATAGGACTCAATACCGGTGACATGAGCGTGGGCAACATGGGATCCCGTTTTCGCCGCGCCTACACGGTGATGGGGGATGCCGTGAACCTCGGATCAAGGCTCGAAGGACTGACCAAGGCATACGGGGCCTGGCTGATCGTCAGCGAATTTACCCGCGAGAGGGCGCCGGGCTTCACCTATCGATGGCTCGACCAGGTGCGCGTCAAGGGCAAACTCGAACCGGTGACCATATTCGAAGTGATCGGCGAGACCTCCAAGCTGGGCCCGGCAGAGGTCGAAATCGCGCAGAAATTTGACCGGTTCAGCGAAGCCTACCTGGCCGGAGACTGGGGAAAGGCGGAGGACCTGCTTTCCGAGTTGCCTGAGAGCGAGCAGGGGACGAAACTCTGCCGTTTGTACCGGGAACGCATCCGCACTTTCCGCCAGGACCCGCCGGGACCCGAATGGGACGGTGTGTTCGAACATACGAAGAAATAGAAATGCTTACGAAATTAGTATATTCTCCTATCGGAGGTCTGTTTTGCACATTCTCCAGACGGAGTATTACAAAATGAACGCACAGAAGGCACTCAAGGCGGTATTGTTGCTGGCGGCGGCCGCCACCGCGCTGGTTTCTACTGCCAGCGTCGCGCTGGACGTCACGGCTACCGTGGTCGCGTCCCGGGGCGTCGTAAATGCCAGGGCAGATGGCGACGAACGGTTGCTCGGTCAGGGGGATTCCGTATTCGTCAGCGACCAGGTGGTCACCGGCGACCGCAGTTTCGCGGTGCTGCAGTTCGTAGACGGGGCGAAAGTGACCGTCCGGCCGAACTCGGTGATTGTCATCGAGGAATACGTGTACAACGGCGGCGACCAGGATGCGGCTACCCTGAGCCTGGTGGAAGGGGGGCTGAGGGTCATCACCGGGGCCATGGCCAAAACCCACCCGGACAACTACAAGGTCAGGACTCCGGTTGCGCTGATGGGTGTTCGCGGTACCGAGTTTGCCGTCATGCTGTGCGGCGACCAGGTCTGCGATGACGAGGAGAATCCCATCCCGATCGCTCAGACCCCGTAACCCGGAACAACAGAACAGAATCAGGAAGTGCCCGCATCGCGGGCACTTTTTTTTGGTGCCCAAAAGGACGGTCGGATCACTCAGGAATCGCTGGCCTTGCGCTCCGGCGCCGGCAGTTCCGGAAGCTCTGTTGGCAATGGCGCGGCTTCTGCTGCCGAGGCGACCGGGGATATCTGGGGAAGCGAAACCCCGCAGCGGGCCAGGTGGGAGGTACCGCTGTAATAAAAAATGACCGTGGGAATGCGGGTAATGCCCAGTGACTGGGCGACCCGGATCCGCTCCGGCTGATCCAGGGTCCAGGTCCCGTTGTCCTCGAGAATGCTGACCGTGACGGGTTTCACGGAAAATCCGTTGGTATCCAGNNTCCGGATCGATTGCATCCAGGCCGGGAATCTCGAACAGTCTTTCAAACTCGCTGACGGCAACCTTCAGGTGGTGGTCTCCGGCGTACCAGACAGGCACCTGGGCAACCTTAATTCCCTTCTGGAAATATGCATCGATGATGTCCTTCAGGGTGACGTCCCGTCCGAAGAAACTGACGGGCACCTCGTTATCCGCCTGGAAAACGAACACCACGGGAACGTCGCCATCCTCGGATATCTGTCGCAACCGCTCAATGGTATGGCCGTCCAGCAGGGCCTGTTTGGTGCTCCAGAACAGGGCCACCAGCTGGGTCCTGGGCCTCTTCGGGCTGGCAAATGGATCGTCGCTGCCGGGCAGGTACCAGTAATCGGCTGCCGACAATCTGGCGACCTCGCCCCCGTCGAACCTTCCGTGCACCTCACCGTTAAGCCACTCGACGGTCTGCCCAATCACCTCGTTGTCCTCGAAATAACGCCGGACAACTTCAGATAAGGGATCAAACAAAGGCAGGGTTTCCGCCAGGTAGGTGCCGGCCCTCGGCCGGCTGATCGCCTCCGCGGTCCCGCAGGGCCACTCAAGCAACCTGGGCGGGATCTTCAGGCAGGCGAGGTCCGACTCACTGGCATAGGCGGCCTCTCCCGGGTCGAGCTCGATGATTTTGTCACCCTGCACGATATACACCTGGCTCTGGTCCACGGTCACGTACAGGCCGGGCGGAGTGCCTTCCAACTCCCGGCATTCATCCTCGCCCTGCTGGGCAGCGACAGTGGGGGGTATCAAGGTCAGCGCAGTTGCGAGATAAAATGATGCTTTTTTTCTGGCGCTCATGTGTTTCTTGCTTGGTTTCGATTACTGGGGTCGCCAGTTCTTGATTGCCCGAATTTCAGTCCCAAACCGGTTCCGGTACGCGTCACTATACTACCCCGATCATCATACAATAAGCATCTCTCGCAACAGGAGAATCGAGGACCCGATCGCAACGGCCGGGTTCTGCGTGGCTGCTTATGAAATCCACGGAGCATTGACAGCTTGAGCGCAATTGCAGGAATTGTGCATCTGGACAGCCGCCCTGCGAGGAAGGATGAACTATCCGGCGCGTTCGCCTCGCTCGCCAGGTACGGTCCGCACGGCTCTGCCATACGCCTGTCCGGCAGAGCAGGATTTGTCCACGCACTGACCCGAGCGACTCCCGAAGCGGTGGAGCCGCAACAGCCCTGGATCGATCCGAAGAGCGGTTTGCTCATCACGGCGGACGCGAGGCTGGATGACCGCGGTAGGCTGATCCGGTCACTCGGTCTCGGTGACGTCAGCACGAATGCGCAGCAGGACTGTCAGCTGATTTTGGCCGCGTATCGCAAGTGGGGCACGGCCTGCGTGGATTACTTGCTGGGGGATTTTGCTTTCGCCATTTGGGATGCCGCCGCACGCCAGCTGTTCTGCGCTCGGGACCACCTGGGACTGAGGCCTTTCTGCTATCACCATTCCGGCCGTCTATTGGCATTCGCCTCCTCGGCCAGGGCCGTCCTGGGTTGCGAGGGTGTGCCCGCAGCCGCGGACCGCGGCAGGATTGCTGACTACCTGGTCCAGGAACTCGAGGGCATAAACCACACGTCCACCTTTTACCGGGATATCCAGCGGCTGCCGCCTGCGCACTTCGCAGTGCTGAAAGACGGGTCGCTGAAACTGCACAGGTACTGGAAGCCGGAAGCCCACGACGGTGGGACAAGGGAATCCGACGAAGAAACCCTTGATCGCTTTTCGGCTGTTTTCAGCGAGGCGGTGAGTGACCGGCTGCGCTGCCCCGTGCCCCCGGCCGCAATGCTCAGTGGCGGGCTCGACAGCTCGACTATCGTGGGCATTGCGAGGGAATTACAGCGGGACGCCATCGGGGAGCCCCTTGACACCTACTCGGTCGTTGCGGATGACCCTGACCAGTGCACAGAATCAAGGTTCATACAGGCAGTCGTGGGGCACGGCGGGCTGAATGCGCACCTCCTTCCGCTCGCGCTCGCGGGCAGAGCGGACAGCGGGCTCACCCGGGTGCTGGCCGGGGTCGAAGAGCCCTGGGAATCCATGAACGCCATGCTGTATATCATTTACCGTGCCGCGAGCGCCGACGGTCACGTGGTGATGCTGGACGGCGTCGATGGTGATCTAGTGGCCTCGCTGCCGGAATCCTACCCGATGGCCCTGGCCCGACGCGGACGGTTACTGACAGCGTGGCGGGAACACGCCCGGCAGAGGGAGAACTACTTTCGAAAAACGCCTTCGGCTCGGGTCTTCCTGCGGCAAGCCCGCTCGTTACTGGTGCCGCCGGTACCCAGGAGTGTACGGCAGCGATTGGCCGGGAACAGGCGCCTGGAGCGGGTCTTGAGTCGCGCGCCTTTATCCCGGGCTCTGGCCAGCGAGGTCAGGCTCGAGGAGCGCCTGCTCGAATTGAACGCAGCAGGCCGTTCGGCCGGTAAACAGGGGCTGCGCCAGGCGTGTATCGACCGCGTAACCGCACCGTTCCTGGCCGCGGCCAACGAGCGCTACTGGCGGACGGCCGGCGCCTGCGGCATCGAAGCGCGCAAGCCCTTTCTGGACAAGCGCGTGGTGGAGTTTTGTCTCTCGTTGCCATGGGATCAGAAAGCCCGTGACGGTTGGTCGAAATTCACCGTGCGCCGGCTGGCTGAGACGGTTCTCCCGGAGTCCGTGGCCTGGCGCAGCGGTTGGGAGCATCTTGGATGGAGTGTCACGGAGGCACGGCTGCTGGCGGACCGGACGCTGGTGGTCGACACCCTCGAACGAAACCGGGAATCGCTGTCGGCGTTCGTGGACAGCGACAAGTATGCACGGGCACTGGAGCAATTCACGGGCCGCGAGGGCCGGGCGGGTGAATCCCTCCGAATCCTGTATGGTCTGGCATGCTGGCTGGACAACAATCCAGGCCTGTCGGTCTGAAAAGGCGGATCGCGCTCAGGCGCCGGGAATGACGCGTTTTCGGGACGGGTAGGACTGCGCACAGGCGGCACCCAGGATCAGGGCGTAGGTCATCGCAATCGCAGGCATCTGCAGGCTGAAATCGAACAGGGAGTGGATCGCCACCAGGAGCGTTGCGGCCAGGCCCGTGGCCGGGTAGATCCAGTCCCGGCCGCGGTTGCGCAGGCCCTTCAGGCAAATGGCGGTGAGCCACGCAATGCAGAGAAACAGCATCGTGGCGGCCGGCCATCCCAGCTCGAAGATGTTCTCCAGGTAGGTGTTGTGCGCCATGTCCAGGTGGGCAGCGATGGAAGTATCGCGGTAGACGCGGAAACTGTCCGCGAACGTGCCGTAGCCAAACCCAAGCTCCGGGTTATCGCCAATGGCAGAGGCCGTGAGGGTGTAGGCCCGCAGGCGGTCGGGCCAGTCCATGCTCAGGTAGTCCAGGCGCTCGAGCAACACTTTGCTGGTCAGGACGAATGCGATCACCATGACAATCGCGACGACAGCGACCACAGCCAGGGCGCGCGTGCTGCGGAATGGTCTCCGGTAACTCAACGCGCCCAGGAGGGCGAAGGCCCCGGCCGCGAAACTGCCGAATCCGGCGCGCGACTGGGTCAGCAACAGGGCTGAGAGCATCAGCAACAGGGCAGCCAGTGGCAGCCAGGCCCGGATCAGGAACTGCTCCGTCCGCCACGCTGGCCGACCGGGCACCGAGTAGATCTGTTCGCGGGACAGGACAAGCCTTCGGTAGGTTCCCGCCAGTCCGCACAGAATGCACAGGCCCAGGTAGGTGGCGAATGAATTGCGGTTCACGAAAGTGCCGCGGACGCTCGCGCCAAGGTGTTCCTCGCTGAACCACGGCAGTGCTCCGAACCCGCCCCAGTAGATCGCCAGGCCATAAAGCGCATAGGTCAGCCCGGCGATGGCGATGCAAGTGAAAGTGGCTGCCGCCAGGCGGCGCTCCCGGCACAACTGGAAACCGAGAAAAAATACCAGGGCGTAGGTGAGCATGCGCTGCAAGGCAACCAGCGAATCCTCGCTCGAAACGCTGATGCGACCGGGAATCTCCGCGCCCAGGGCCTGACCGGCCATGTTCCACAATGGGTGCTGCCAGCCGGCGGGCGCCAGGTCGCTGGCCTGAAACACGACCCAGCCGCACACGGCCAGCAACATGACCAGCGGCGCGACGGGCAGTGGAAGAATCGGCCTGCGGGGCAGGGCGATCACGAACACGGCCCAGCACAGCGCCAGAGTAGCGGCGCACATCGCGCACAGTGTCCAGGCCTGTTCACGGTTGCCGCCCAGCGGCAGGGGCGCCAGCAACACCAGTCCAAGGAGCAGGACCAGCAGAAAACGGGTCACGGCGAAAGGTCGCGCATGGCGCGGTCTGGCTTTTTCGGGGCCGGGTTTTTCGGTGGAGACGTCTGGAGAATCCGTTGGCGGCTGTCTTCCAGCACGAGGCAGGTGAGTATCCCGGTGTAGTAAGCGCCGGTATCGATCCCGATCCTGTTCGAAAGGATCTCGGGTTGCCCGGTAATGTCATGGCCGTGCACGACGATGTATTCGTGCGGTGAGCGGTAGCGACGGAAATCGTCGCGGATCCACAACAGGTCATAGGGGTCCTGATGTCCGAGCCTGACGCCGGGCCTGATTCCGGCGTGTACAAAGAGGTAGCTTCCCTCCTGGTAGTGAAGCTGCAGGCTTTTCAGGAATGCGAGGTGGGTCTCCGGAATCCTGTGTTTCAGCTCTTCTGCCAGCAGGTCCAGATCGTCGTTGCCCGGCACGCGTTCGAGTCGTGCCCCGTAACTCAGCAAAGTGGCCAAGCCCCCGAAATTCAGCCAGTTGGCAGCGTGTCGCGGGTACTCAAGAAAGTCCAGCATGGCCTGTTCATGGTTTCCGAGCAGGTAGATCGACTCGAACCCGGGCAGGGGCGAACCGAGCAGAAGGTCGAGTACCTCCTTCGAGCCGTGTCCCCGGTCGATATAGTCCCCGAGATAGACGACCTTTCTGCGGCCATCGTGGCCGCTGCTGTCGGCCATGATCATCCGGTGAAGTTGTTCGAGAAGGTCTGCCCGGCCGTGGATATCGCCGATGCAATACAGCCGGATTCCCTCCGGAAGCGCGGGGCTGACCGGCTCTGACGGGCCGCCCCGAAGCCTACTGAAAAGCCCTGGCAAGGCGCACCTCCATGTCCTCCAGCACATCGTTGTGGCGGCCGGCGAGCACTTGCTCGACATCGGAAAAAAGGACAGAGCCCGAGCGGAGCATGGCCAGAAATGGCCGTTTCTGCAGCTCCCAGGTCAGCAGCGTCTGGTCACGCAGCAAATGCCGGCCTTCCGCATCGAGATGTCGCAGATGCGAATAACCGAGCTGCAATCGCAGGGGCAGCATGACCGGTTCCACGCGGCCCGTGAATACGGACATGTTCAAAGCTGTGACCACTTCCTCTCCGGGGCGGCCGAGGGCGTCCCGTGCGGCCGCCAGGCGCAGCCAGGTCATCGGTTTCATCGGCGCTCGGCGCAGGGTTTCCACGGCGGCGCTTGCGGACGTTTCCAGCGCCTCGCGGCGTTCGGCGGGCAGTTCGCCCGGCGACGACGCCAGTTGGTAGTTGAGTAAGCTCAACCCGTCCCAGTAGCGGTAATGATCATGGTTCACCAGCACGACCCGGGCCCGGTCGGCAAGTGCGCGCAACTGCTCCGGCGCAATGGTATCGCCCTTCCAGTGCCGCGCGATTGCCGTATCGATCGGCAGGTACAGGATACTGGCCCGCAGGCGCGGCCATGACAACTCGAGCAGGCCGATGCCCAGCGCGGTGATCAGGAGGATCAGTAAATAGCGGCTTGCTCGGAATTGTCTGCTCATCCAGGAATGTGGTGACCGGCTGTGTGCTGCGTCTTGGGTTGGCTGCCCGCGACGGCCTGCCCCTAGTCTACCGCCTCGGATCGGAGGGGGTAAGTCAATCGCGGTAATACTGCGCGTAACGCCCGTAGTGATAGTAATAACCCGAACCGCCCTGGCCGAGCCGCCCGTAGCGCCGCAGGTCGACCTGCTGCAGAACGGCGCCTGCGATGTCGATGTTGCTCTTGCGCAGAAGGTCGAGTGCAGCACCCGCCACCTTGCGGGGTGTCTTGTTCCAGCGCACGACGAACAGCGTCTTGTCGGCCAGGCGGCTGATGACTCGCGCGTCGGCCACGGCCATGATCGGAGGCGTATCGAGCAATACGTAGTCATAGACACTTCTCAGGCGGGACATGATGTCCTGCATCCGGCGCGACGAAAAAATGTCGCCGGCGCTGGCGTGGCGGGCGTCGCCCGAGCGCAGGAAATCCAGACCCAGGCCCTCCAGGCGGACGATGTAATCGTCCGGACTCCCGTCGGGATCAATCACCAGGTCGGTCAGCCCGGGCGAGTCTTCCGGCAACCCGACCAGCTTTTCGACACCCGTGCGCCGCAGGTCCGCGTCCACCAGCAAAACGCGCCTGTCAGCCCGGTTCAGCGTCATGGCCAGCGCCAGGGAAAGCGTGGACTTGCCTTCTTCGGGAACCGAGGAGGTGACCATGATGACCCGGGTTTCCGAATCGGGATCGGAAAGCTGCATGGAAATTTGCAGCGAGTTCAGCGCCTCGATGAAAGCCGAGGAGCGGTTCTCGTTCAGGTGCCGAACAGGCAAATCGTTGGACGCCAGCGACGGGAGCAGCCCGATCACGTGGACGCCCAGCGCGCGTTCGACCTCCTCCGGGCTGAGCAGCCCCGGATTGAGCTTGTTGAGCGCGAGTACCAACGCACACCCGACCAGGAAACCGACCAGAACGAACTGGATGAGAATCCGTTTGCGGTTGGGATAGGAAGGGCTCGTCGGGACCTGGGCCGCCGAAATGATGCGGGAGTCGGATGTTTCCAGGCCCTGAGTGGAACTGGTCTCCTTGAACCGGTTCAGGAAGGTTTCGAACAGGGCGCGGTTTGACGCTGCCTCGCGTTCCAGTGCGCGAAGCCGTATCGCCTCGCGGTTCTGCATCCCCGCGGCCGCTTCGGCTTCCTGCAGGCTGGTTTCGAGGCTTTGTTCGCGCGTCCGCGCAACCTCGAGCCCGTTTCGCAATCCCTCCGCGATTTCCCGCATTTCTGCGCTGATGCGCGCACTGAGGTCGTCGATCTCGGCCCTGGCCTGGATCATCCGGGGGTGCTTGGGCCCCAGTTCCACCGACAGCTCTGCGGCCCTTGCCAGGGCTTCTCCCTGTTGCCTGCGCAATTGTTGGAGCAGTGGCGAAGACAGCAGGTCGACCGAAACCTGGGCATTTTCGCCGTTCGCGGCCATCAGTCGCTCGATCTGGTCCAGTCGCGCCTCCAGTTCAATTCGTTCCGCCCGCGCAACGATCAGCTGGCTGTTCAGCTCGGATATCTGCTCGCCAAGCAGCACGGTGGTGGCGCCCTGCGTGAACCCGTGTTCCTCGCGGAATATCTCCACGGCGCGCTCGGACTCCGCGACCTTGGTTTCCAGTTCGCCCATCCGCTCCATCAACCAGTCCGTGGCCTTGCTGGTGGCGTCGAACTTGGCCTGCAACTGGTCTTCGATGTAGGCCTCGGGAATCTCGTTGGCAATGCGTGCAGCCATTGCCGGACTGGGGGACCTGGCCGTGATGACGATGACGTTGGTGTACTCGATGCGCTCGGCGCTGACCTTGCCGAGCAGGATGTTGATGGCCAGGTCCAGGACGCGGCGGTCGAGTTGCTCCTCGGAGAGTTCGATTTGTTCCACCTCGCCCCGCACCGACTCCCGGATCGATTGCTTGAGTCCCGCCGGCACCCAGTTTCTGGGATCCAGGTACCGGAGAAAGTCGAAGAAGCGCTTTTCGGGAACGCGCAGGGAGGGATTGAACTCTGCGTGGGATAGGAGGTTGAGCCGGTTCACGACCTGCTCGGCGAGCCTGCGGGATCGCAACAGTTCGATCTCGCCTTCCGCCTCGTTGCCGTAGAACCGTCGGCTCAGCACCTGCTCGATGTCCACCACGCGGGCTTCGGGCACGCCGACCATGAGACTCGAGGAGGCCGTGTACACGGACCTGATCTCGTTGCCGTGGATGAATCCCGCGATGGCGGCCAGCAGCGTGATGACGACGATCATCCGGCGCCTGAACCAGAGGAGTTGCAGATAATCCAGCAGGGGGAACTGCTCCTCCAGATCGAACCGGTCAGAACGGAGGCCTGACCCCGCTGGTGCGTACCTGCTTTCGGGTTGGTCGTTCAAAACATGCGCTCTGCAACGCGAATGATGTCACCCGGCTGGACTTTCTCGTTGACGTCCATCCTGACCTCCGCGCGTTCGGGGTCCGATGCCCTGATGACGTAGACCACGTCCTTCTTGGCGCGGTAGGTGTAGCCGCCGGCAATGACGATGGCATTCAGATAGGTCATGCCGTCCACGTAGTTGAAAGACCCGGTTCTCCCCACCTCGCCCATGATGTAGTACGGACGGTAATTTTGCACCTTCACCGATATCCGCGGGTTGACCAGGTAGTCGGGTTTGAATCGGTCCACCAGTCGCTGCCCCAGTTCAGCGGCCGTAAGCCCGGTGGCCTGGACCTGGCCGATCAGGGGCATGGAGATGCGGCCGGAGCCATCCAGGACATAATCTCCGGTCAGGTCGCTCTGGTTGAACACGTCGATATGTATGCGGTCCCCGGGGCCAAGCCGGTAAGCGCCCGCCTCGTCACCAAATACCTCGGGCGGGTCCGTGTCTTCCGCGGCGCCGGCGGCCAGTGGCAGCGCCAGGGCGGCAAGCAATACCAGCAGGTGGGGCAGGGCCAACCGCCACAGGGAATGGCGTCCCGCGCTGCAATGCTTTCCAGCAGGTGTTTGCATATTCAACGGCCAAATCGGTCGGATTCGTGATGCGTCCGATTATACGAGCCGCCCGCTGCATGACCAAACCCGGGGCATAGCGCCGTCGCCCACGGCGAATCGGCGACACACGGGGGGCTCAAAGCGCCAGGCCGAGGGTCAGGAAGAAGCGGTTGGCCTGGTATTGCTCCACGGCCAGGTTCGCGTCCTGTTTCTCCCGAGAATATCCTACGGTCAGGCTGACCGACGGGTTGAAAAGGTAGCTGAGGCCCAGTTCGCCTCTCCTGATCTCGGCCCAGGCCAGGGTATCGTCCGCCGCTTCGGGGGTCAGTCCGTAGTCGTTGTCCGTGTATGACACCCGGGCATGCAGCAGCAGGTAGCGCCGGAGTTCGTGCTGCAGGCGGAGCGAATACAGCTTGCCGATGTAACCCGAGGAGTTCGGTTGGGTGGACTCGAGCGGCCCGCGATCGGAGCGCAGGCTGAGGGTCGTGAGCCGCGTCGGTGACCACTCCAGTTCAAACCCCATGCCCGTGTCGTCCTGGTTGCGGAACCTGGGATCGTCGTAATCCTGCTCGACCCGCTCGAGCCACACGCCACCGTTCAGAACGCCGGTGATGTCGAAGGTCATGCCGGCCTGGATTTGGTAGCCTTCCGAGTCCCTGACAAAACCCTCGTTGTCCGCTGGCAGGTCGTAATCGACGGTATTCCGGGACAGGCCCAGGAACGCGGATCTCTGGGGCATGATCTGGTAGGAAAGCCGCAGGTCCATATTTTCGTTCCCGCGGTCACGGTCCCGGTTGTCGATGAAACCGCCCCCGGCGTCGAGGTTACCGTCATAGTTGGTCGTGTTCCATCGATAGGACAGGTCGGCCACAAGGCGGTTGAAGAGGTGGTGGTAACCCACCGCGAAAACCTCGTTGTCGAACCCTGTCGGCTCGATGCCGCCCGGGTCGTCGGGGGAGCTGCGGTCCTCGTGCAGCATGACGCGGGCAGCGCTGAAGCTGAGGTACTTGCCGCGACGGATGTCGATCCGTGCGTCCATCGCCAGCGTCAGGTCATCGAAGTCCTCCTTGCCGGCATTGTCGTAAGAGGCGAAATCACCGCTCAGGTCGAACGACAGCGCGTGGCGGCTCCAGCCGCTGGCCAGGCTGATCCTGGGTCTTAGGTGGTAGATATCGTCGCTGACGGGGTTTTCAGGCTGGTAATAAATATTGTCGTGCTGCTCGTATACGAAATCGAGGGCGGGACTGAGCATGAAAGCGCCCAACCGAATGCCGCTTGGCCGGAAATTCGCGGGTGCGCTGTAAATGGGCTGGTGCAGGATGCCCGGGTCGTTGTACTGCTGGGCCTCGGTCGCGAGCGGCGCCNNTGCCCGTCCTGATGTTCACCTTCGAATTTCCAGCAATACCCATTCCGATATTGGAGACGTGGGATAGCGGACTTCGGCCCAACTCCGGGGCACCGATGCAGAATACCCGACGGACCCGAAAACCGCCAGCACGTCGCGTTTGCACGACGCCCCCAAGGGACGAGCCAGGCGGCGAAAACAGGGGTCAGGAAGCCTTCCGTCCGGCTTCGGGCTCAGCAACTACCAGGGTCTGCTCGGCATGGGCCAGTTGCCTGATAACGGTCAGCTTTTCCGCATACCGCGTAATTGCACGCAGGCCGTTACGCATCTCCCGCTGGACCAGGAACCTTACGAGCAAAAGATCGAGCAGGTATCCAATCGGACCCAGGCCCATTTTGTAATCCACGGTGGTATCGATGCGGGTTAGGTTTCCATGCCTTCCCAGCTTCCAGGTTTCATGCACGTCCCGCATCGGGAATGGCGCCTGCAGCAGTTCGAAAGCCAGCGTCTTGCCTTCCTCCCAGCCCGTGACCCGTTCCTCGATCCGGAAGCCCAGCCTGTGCCGCATGGCTCGCCGGGTGCCGACGCCCGCGGTCACGTCGCCTATCAACCATGAGCGGCGCATGCCGGGCGCCCACTTTTCGACGCCTCCGAAGTCCGCGAGGACATCCCAGATGACATCGAGCGGCACACGGGTTTCCACCCTTTGCTGCAGTCTGCGCATGGTCTATTTGCCCTAGCTAGGAGGCTTCGCCTGATGGACATACCCCAATGGGGGACGTAGACTACCAGATAATCGGACACAGCCAAAGGGCGCGAAGATGACGCTCCGCAAGCCGTCGTCCGTGGGGGACTCGTTCTCCTCCCTTGCACAGGAAAAGGGATCGGACCTATCCCTTTCGGACGGTTCTCGCATCGCGGTCGTGGGTAGCGGCCCGGCGGGGTCTCTGTTTTCGTTTTTTCTGCTCAAGATGGCCCGCTCCATCGATCTCGACATCGACGTGGATATCTTCGAACCCCGGTCCTTCGCCAACTGCGGACCGGCCGGGTGCAATCATTGCGGAGGCATCGTCTCCGAGTCCCTGGTGCAGATACTCGCGACGGAAGGCATCAACCTGCCGCCTTCCGTGGTGCAGCGTGGCATCGAATCCTACGTCGTGCACATGGACGTCGGCAGCGTCGCAATCGAGAGCCCGGCCGGCGAGATGCGTATCGCCGCCCTGTACCGGGGCAACGGTCCCAGGGAAGGCGGCGAGTCGGACTGGGAGAGCTTCGATGGCTAC
>JABAHR010007397.1_pt1 | contig 16141 bp, 13 predicted proteins | sample 7062101 | NCBI WGS metagenome assembly JABAHR01 (sample SAMN14534553, study PRJNA622989) | marine sediment metagenome | biome: marine biome [ENVO:00000428]; feature: marine pelagic biome [ENVO:01000023]; material: deep marine sediment [ENVO:00002113] | place: India: Gulf of Kutch | collected... | reverse complement strand
TAGGAAAGGTTATCCCCGGTATGCAGGCCGCATTTGTTAACTATGGGGGCGATAAAGCCGGGTTTATATCGGCAGAGGATGTATACAGCGATTCATTTGAGAACATATTCCTAGAACAGCAGGATGATGTAGAAGATGGACAGCTGCCTTCTTACCTCATCCAGGACGTTTTAACTGAAGGTCAGGATATATTAGTACAAATACTAAAAAACCCATCGGGAGGAAAGGGCGCAAAACTATCTTCCAATATTGCCCTTCCCGGTAAATACCTTGTACTCCTGGCTATGGTCGATTTTGTGGGAGTTTCAAAAAAGATTGAAGATACTGAAGAGCGTGAAAGACTTATTGAGATATTAAAAGAGATTAAACCCGAAAATATAGGTGTTATTGCAAGAACCGTAAGCATGGGGATTGACAAACAGCTGCTTGAAAACGATCTTGCTCAGCTTAAGCAGACCTGGGAATTTATCAAAAACAAATCTGAAAAGCACAATGCGCCTGTACAGCTGTATGAAGAACCTCCGCTCTACATAAAGACAGTAAGAGACCTTGTAACAGACAGCACCGAGGTACTGGTAGATGACAGGGACTATTATCAAAAGATCACAGAGTTTATTGAAAATAATTTTCCCAACTTTGATATTAAGCTTGAGCTTTATGAAGATAAGACGCCGCTTTTTACAAAATATGATCTCGAAGAGGAGATCCAAAAACTCTTTGAAAAGAAAATCTGGCTTGAGTCAGGGGGTTATTTAATAATAGAAGAAGCAGAAGCGCTTACCGTAATAGATGTAAACACGGGCAAATACTTGGATGGAGAAAATCAAAACGATACCATCTTTCATATTAATAAAGAAGCAGCCATAGAAACCGCAAAGCAAATCAAGCTTAGAAATCTTGTGGGAATAATAGTAATAGATTTTATTGATCTTAAGGACCCTGATAAGACAAATGAGATATACAATCTGTTTATTGATGAGATGAAAGATGATAAGGCCAGAACTGTAGTTCACGAGATGTCTCAGTTCTCTGTTGTACAGCTTACAAGGCAAAAGCTAAGAGAAAGCATTATGGAGTATCTTACAAATGACTGCTACCACTGCAGAGGCACCGGCTACCTAAAATCCCCCGAAACCACTACTTATGAAATATTCAGAGAGATAAAAGAAAGGCTTAGCAGAAACAATTTAGACTCTATAACCATAACAACCAAGCCTCAGATAGTTGACTACATTAATAACTTTGAACAGGAAAATCTTAAATCCCTTGTTGAAACTTACGGGATTGAAATTAAATTTATTAAAGATATTGAATTATCCAAATACTATGAAATTACTATCAACTAATTGTTAATTTTATTATCTTTAGTAAAATAATAGTAAATTAATTTTATCATTACACAGAGTGAATCGTTATGAGTGAAAATTATGTAAAAATATTTGATACTACGCTGAGGGACGGCGAGCAGGCCCCCGGGTGTGGTATGACTGCTGATGAGAAGTTAAAAGTTGCATACAACTTAGAAAAACTCGGAGTTGATATCATTGAAGCAGGGTTTCCCATTTCATCAGAGGGTGATTTCCAGTCAGTTAAGCTTGTTGCTCAAGAGATTAAGAACTGTGAGATTGCAGGACTTTGCAGAGCTAATATAAATGATATAGACAGAGGATGGGAAGCTGTAAAATATTCCAAACATCCAAGAATACATACATTTATAGCAACATCTGAGATTCATTTAAAACATAAGCTTAGAAAAACTCAGGATGAAGTTTTAACTATTATAGAAAAGGCTGTAAAACATGCGGCCGCTTATACCGACAATGTAGAATTTTCGTGTGAGGACGCCACAAGAACAGATATTGATTTTCTTTGTAAGGCTGTGAAGCTTGCCGTTAAGTGCGGGGCAACAACCATAAACATTCCAGATACTGTTGGGTATACCGTGCCCGAAGAATTTCATCATATAATTTCTACACTGCTGCAAAGAGTAAAGGGGCTTCACAAGGTAACCCTTAGCGTTCACTGCCACAATGACCTTGGGCTTGCTGTAGCAAATACCATAGCAGCAATAAACGCAGGCGCACGGCAGGCAGAATGCACCATAAACGGACTTGGCGAAAGAGCGGGCAATGCGTCGCTTGAAGAAATAGTGATGGCTCTTAAGGTAAGGGGTGATAAGAACCCTTTTACTACCGGCATCAACACTGAACACATCTTCCCAACAAGCAGAATTGTCTCACAGGTCACAGGAGTAAATGTACAGCCCAACAAAGCTATTGTTGGAGCCAATGCTTTTGCCCATGAAGCGGGAATTCATCAGGACGGCGTATTAAAAGAGCGTATCACATACGAAATAATGAATCCCGAAGATGTTGGTATTCCTTCAAATAAAATTGTACTTGGCAAACACTCTGGAAGACATGCTTTTAGAAAGCGTATTGAAGATTATGGATATTTTTTAAGCGATAAAGACTTTGAAGAAGCATTTAAAAAGTTTAAAGACCTCTGTGATCTTAAAAAATATGTGTTTGATGAAGATATTGAAGCGCTTATTAGTGAAGAGTTTATGAGATCATCGGACTTTTATAAACTTATTTCAGCTAATTTTTCAAGCGGCACCAATATGCTTCCAGTTGCAACTATCACTCTTTTCATTGATGGTATTGAAAAGACAGTATCAGAACATGGTGACGGACCCGTAGACGCTGCCTACAGGGCAATTGCAAAAGCCACCGGAGAGTCTGCCAAATTACTCGATTACAATGTAGGTTCGATCACTGGCGGCACCGATGCTCAGGGCGCAGTTACCGTAAGAATAGAAGAAGATGGCATCATATCCCTGGGGCAGGGATCAAATACCGATATAGTCGTTGCAAGCGCTAAAGCCTACATAAATGCGCTTAATAAACTAAGGTGGAGAAAAGAACATCCTAAAAAAGCTTCCTCGGCAGGAGTTTAATTCATTTACTACTAGAAAACAAATATGGCATTTCCTAAAGAACAATTATCAAAACTCATAAGGGCTCAGTATCCCATTATATATTTAGTGTCGTGGGAAGAAGAGCGTATTGAAAACAATCTGCTCCGTCTAAAAGACGAAATCTACGGGCCGGATGCAGATTTTTACAGCTGGTCAACCACCGGGGGGCTTCAAAACGGTGATGGCAAGGTAGATGGCTCCGGTGATATTCTAAAAGCCCTGGACATTGCTATTCAAAGTAATAACAGAGCCATATTCCTTATAAAAGATTTCCATCACATAATAAATGACCCAAAGATAATAAGAAAGATAAAAGATGTGTATTCAGCTTTTAGAAATACCAATAAAACCTTGTTTATCGTTGCTCCGGCTCTAATATTACCATACGAGCTTGAAAAGGAAGTAAATGTAATCGATGTAGACCTTCCCGATGCTCAGGAGGTGCGTGAGATATTTGATAATACTATCGCTCAGATTGATAATGAAGCAATAAAACACTCATTTACTCCAGAACTAATAAATAACTGCATAAATGCTCTTATGGGTCTGGCCGCAATAGAAATTGAGCTAGCTTTAAAAAGAGTATTGGTAGATAAGACAAGCGTAGATAATTCAATCATTGAAGAGCTTCTGGAAGAAAAGGTACAGATAATCAGAAAATCGGGCACTTTGGAATTTATAAGATCAAATGTTGTACTGGATGGAGTGGGAGGACTTGAAAATATAAAAGAATGGCTTCATATAAGGCATCAGGCATTTTCTGCTGAAGCAAAGGATTTCGGACTCGATTTTCCAAATGGGATGCTCATTATGGGTATAAGCGGCTGCGGAAAGAGCCTGTGCTCTAAAGCAGTCTCAACCGCCTGGAACCTGCCTCTCATAAGACTCGAACTAAACTCTGTCTATGGCGGCGCGTTTGGATCACCTGAGGAAGTATTTAGAAGAGCCATCAAAACAGTTGAAGCCAGTGCTCCCTGTATACTCTGGATTGACGAAATAGAGGCCGGTATTACAAGGTCGGGAGAGAAGACAGGGGACAGCCCATCATCGAGAATATTTGGATATTTTCTTACCTGGATGCAGGAAAAGCAAAAGCCTGTATTTATTACGGCAACTGCAAACCAGATTGACCTTCTTCCCCCTGAGCTGCTTAGAAAAGGAAGATTTGATGAAATATTCTTTGTAACACTTCCATCAAAAGAAGAAAGAAAAGAGATATTCAGGATTCATCTACTAAACAGGAAAAAAGACCCTGATGTTTATGATCTGGATTCACTTGCAAAAAACACAGAGGGTCTTAGTGGTTCGGAAATAGAACAGGCCGTAGTAGCAGGACTTTTCGAATCGTTTTCCAAGAAGAAAGAGTTGGATGATAATGAACTTATTATAGCGGCCTCATCTATTGTTCCTCTATCAATAACCATGAGAGAAGAAATATCCGCACTGGAGCGCTGGGCAGCCGACAGAGCAGTAAAAGCCTCTAAATAGTAATCTGTATTTAGTATTAAATACTTTTATATACAAATTTATCAATTTTAAACACACCTTAACCTATTTTCTCTTAATTTTTATTGCAATAATTTTATAATAACATCTGTTTAATCTAAAAAAATCAGTATTTTCCACCCTATACTATTAAAAATCTCAAAATATATTGTATAATAGTTGACTTAACATTAAGTTAGCATTAGTTTTTAATACAAAAGTTATAAATATCAATACTATATTAGATTATTTGATCAGATAAATAGAATAATTATATGATAATTCAATGTGATCAGTGTGATAGAAAATTTAGGGTGGATGACAGTAAAATCAAACCACCGGGAAGCAGGGTTAGATGTTCAAAATGTGGTAATGTATTTTTTGTAGAAAAAAATGATACACCCAAAGTTGAAGAAAACGCCCCGGAAACAGGAATTTCCGATACTCCTTCTCCAAATCTTGACAATTTACAAACCGGTTCTGATAGAAAAGAGGTCACTGATCCTAATCAAATAGAAGTAGGCATCAGCGAGCCAGCAAAAACAGAAGGTTCAGCTGATATAGAGCCTGCTGTAAGCACCGAGCAAGAAGACAAAGGAGAACAAGTCTGGTCGATTGACGAGGATCAGCAAACATCCAGTCTGGATATAGAACAACCATCAATTGATGTTAGTCCAGATTCTAATACGGATCCTGATTCACTACCTGCAGAAGTAAAAACTGAATCAGAACCTGAACCAGAACCAGAGCTCAAAGCTGATTTGAATGTAGATAATGGGCTTGGTATAGATACAGAAAGTCCACAGGATATTACTGAACCTGACAGTTCTTCAGTATCATGGGCATCATTAGATGAAGCTGCAGATGATAAGGCTACAGATAACGATCTCACTCCCCCAGCGCAGTCCATTTCTGATATGGATAACAAACAGGGAGATACAGCTCCCATTGAATCAGAAATTCCTCAATCTACTCCTCCATCACCCGAGCCATCAGAGGACTTTTCTACAGACAGCCCTACAGATCCCGTACAACAGGTTACTGAAGAGCCAAGTCTAGATCTGGATATTGAAAAGGCTCAGCAAGTAGATAATCAACAGGCATTTCAGTCATCACATGGCTCCGAAGCTCCATTAGATTCAAATCTGTCCGTCGATCAGCAAACAATGTCTCAGGTACAGGCAGAATCATATGGCGGTGGTGCCCAGCAGGAATTTGATTCAAGTTCTGAGGCTCCGGTCACAAGATCTACTTTAAAACCTCCAAAAAAGAGTGTAGGATCTAAATTCGGCGCATTTCTAACAAAAGTTATTATTGCCGCTTGTATAATAGTTATTTTAGGTAGTGTTGGATTAATTCTAGCTATTAATCTAGAAGTTATTCCAAAGGAAAAAGCAAAAGAACTCAGAAGTTTTTTGGTTGCTAATCTTCCCGTAGATATACAGGACCCTCTTGAAGGAATAAACATTACAAGCGCATCAGGGCAGTGGATAAATTCAAGCAATGGTCCTTTGTTTGTTGTACAAGGAAATATTACAAACCTCACTGACAATATAGTAAATTACATTCAGTTAAAAGCGCAGTATACCAATAACGGTCAGGTTCTGTATGATACGAACCTGTATGCTGGAAATACTTTTACCGGTCAGGAACTTCAAACCTTATCTCTAAACGAAATAAATGAGAGGTTAAGCAGAAAGAACGGTGATATAGACTTTAGTGATCCCAGAAAACTTGCTGGAACGAACTATAATTTGATGCCCGGGGATAGTATACAATTTTATTCCATATTTCCGTCAAAGACTCGAATACTAGGGCTAAAACACAATATTGAAATAATAGATGCAGAGTTAATATTAGTAGACAATTCAGGATAAAATAATTTGTCCATTGCTATTTATAAACTCTGAAGTAAAATACGCTCTCATTTTAATATAATTTATAAAACACAATGAAAACAACTAAACTAAAAATTAGTATAAGTCAGGACGGCCTTCTTCCTCAAGAAACCGTAGATGTAGAAACGCTAGAGTTTCCGGTAATACCCAAAAAACTTCTAAAAGCACTTGGTTTTGAACGAGTCGATACAAGCACATTTGTAGGTGTGCTTCCGGTGTTTGTAAACCTTTTGGATAAAGAGCAGGAAATAGAGATCGAGCTTGGCGTAAACCAGCCTGAAATGCGTAAAAAGGTTTTAGAGGTTATACAGTTTAATACCCCAGAAGATCAAAGAATTGAGCTCAAACCTGAAACCCCGGTAGTAAAACCAAAATCTAAAAGGGGCAGGAAACCTAAAGTAAAAAAAGAACAAGAGTAAAACATGTTAGAGGATAAAATTGAAGAATCTCTAACCTTTGATGATGTACTGTTACTACCCTCCTATTCTGAAGTTTTGCCCGGTGACGTAGATCTTTGCACTGTCCTAACCCCTAATATTAAACTCAATATACCACTTATTAGTGCTGCAATGGATACGGTTACTGAGGCTAAAACTGCAATTTCCATGGCCTCAGAGGGTGGGATTGGCATAATACATAAAAATTTTACTATTGAGGATCAGGCATCTGAAGTAGAAAAAGTAAAAAAATATGAAGGCGGCATGATAATTAACCCGCTTACCGTAAGACCGGACAACACCGTAGGCGACGCAGTTAACATTATGCTTACAAAAAACATCACTGGTCTTCCGGTTACCCGGTCTGACAACACGCTTCTTGGAATAGTTACATACAGAGACCTTAGGTTTGAAAGAAACCTGGATTTTCCAGTAAAAAAGATAATGACCAAGAAGTCAAAGCTTGTAACAGTTAAAGAGGATATTTCATTAGAATCAGCCAAACAGCTGCTTCATAAATATAAGATCGAAAAACTTCCTGTTGTAAATGATAAGTTCAAGCTCACAGGACTTATCACCATGAAAGATATAGAGAAAATAGAAAAACACCCTCTGGCCTGCAAGGATAAACTTGGAAGGCTAAGGTGCGGTGCAGCAGTCGGCGTTGGAGAAGACAGCGAGCAAAGGGTTCAGGCTCTTATCGATGCTAACTGCGATGTGATTGTAATAGACACCGCGCATGGTCACTCCCAAAGGGTGCTCGATGCTGTAAAATCAACAAAGAAGAATCATCCCGACACAGAATTAATAGCAGGCAACATAGCAACCACAGAAGCTGCCGAAGCTCTTATTAAAGCAGGAGCCGACTGCCTTAAGATTGGTGTTGGCCCGGGTTCAATATGTACTACAAGAGTAATCGCCGGTATTGGCGTACCTCAAATTACAGCAATTATGAATGTGGTAAAAGCAGCAAAAAAACATAATATTCCTGTGATTGCAGATGGAGGAATAAAATATTCTGGTGACATTACAAAAGCAATTTCTGCGGGTGCAAATTCTGTTATGATTGGAAACCTGTTTGCCGGTGCTGATGAAGCCCCCGGCGAAGTTATATTGTATCAGGGCAGAACATATAAAGTATACAGGGGAATGGGATCGATTGAGGCTATGAAAAAGGGAAGTAAGGACAGGTATTCGCAGGATGAAATGATCGATTCCAAGCTGGTTCCCGAAGGAATAGAAGGAAGAATACCTAACAGAGGATCAATTGGCAGCGTCATTTATCAGCTTCTTGGAGGACTAAGAGCGGGAATGGGTTATACGGGTTGCAAAAACATAAATGAGCTTAGGGAAAAATCCAAATTTACAAAAATTACAAATGCAGGACTTAAAGAAAGCCACGTGCATGATGTAATAATTACCAAAGAGGCTCCAAACTACAGAGTCGAATAATTGCTCTAAAACTTTTACTTATCTCCATATTTGTAGCTTTAATAATATAATTGCATGAGACAACTTGTATTGATCATAGATTTCGGGTCTCAGTACACTCAGCTTATTGCAAGAAGAGTGCGTGAACTTGGGATATATTCGGAAATAAAACCATTTAACTTACCACTTGGAGAAATTATAAGCTTAAAACCCGGAGCAATAATACTCTCAGGAGGCCCCTGTAGTGTTTGGGATAAGGACAGCCCCAGGGTGTCCCCAGATCTATTTAACCTGGATATTCCTATTCTTGGCATATGTTATGGAATGCAGCTTACTGTAAGCTGCCTTGGTGGAAAAGTTGAAAAATCTAAAAAGAGAGAATTTGGGCCTGCTAAGATATCAATTAAACATAGTTCTCTTTTATTTGAAGATATTACAAACAACTCACAAGTCTGGATGTCTCACAGCGATAAAGTCCTTTCTGTTTCCAAGAATTTTAAAATTATAGCAAAAACTAAGACCTGCCCTGTAGCAGCAATAAAACATAAAGGCAAAAATATATTTGGAACACAGTTTCATCCTGAAGTAGTTCATACAGAAAAAGGCATAGAAATATTAGAGAATTTTTTATTTAAGATTTCCGGTCTAAAGAAGAACTGGTCACCAAAATCATTTGTACAAAGAACAATTGAAGACCTAAAGAACACACTTTATGACTCAAAAGTAATATGCGGCCTTTCCGGTGGAATTGATTCTACAGTAACAGCTGCATTGCTAAAAGAAACAATCGGAAAAAACCTCCACTGCATTTTTGTTGATACCGGCCTTCTTAGGTTAAACGAAGCAAAAGAAATTGTGCAGTCTTATAAACAGATGGAGCTTAACCTTAAAGTCGTAAATGCACAGAAAATATTTTTACAAAAACTCCGGGGAGTAAAAGACCCGGAGAAGAAAAGAAAGATCATAGGCAGGGAGTTTGTAAAAGTATTTGAGACAGAGGCTAAAAAAATCAAAGGTGCAAAATATCTTGCCCAGGGAACCCTGTATCCCGATGTAATTGAAAGTGTAAGCGTAAAGGGCCCTTCAGCCACGATTAAATCTCATCACAACGTGGGCGGGCTTCCCAAGAGAATGAACCTGAAACTGGTAGAACCCCTAAGAGAACTTTTTAAGGATGAAGTAAGACTGGCTGGAAAAGAGCTTGGCGTACCAACTGAAATTTTAGGCAGGCACCCTTTTCCGGGCCCGGGGCTTGCAATTAGAATCATGGGGGAAATAACAAAGGACCGTCTGGAGATTTTAAGACAGGCAGACAGGTTATTTATTGATGAGTTAAAATCTTCTAATACATATGATGATATATGGCAGGCGTTTTCAGTTTTTATCCCCATAAGAACCGTAGGTGTTATGGGAGATGAAAGAACATATGAGAACGTGCTTGCACTGAGAGCCGTTACAAGTACTGACGGGATGACCGCTAGCTGGGCCAAGATTCCCTATGAAATACTCGAACGTGTTTCAGTTAAAATCATAAATGAAGTAAAGGGTATAAACAGAGTCGTTTATGACATATCAACAAAACCACCCAGCACTATTGAATGGGAATAAGAGAATTAACTAGTATTGGTTTAATTTAAAAACTACCCTGTTGTCACTAACATTAATAACCTCCATAGAATCCTTGTCGGGTATTCTGTCAATTACAAGTTGTGCAAGTTGCTGACTTTGGAGATCAGATAGAACAAGCATATTTAATGAGTTTCCATATTTAATCGTACGTTTTAAGACCTTTATTTCACTCAGCGATTCTTTAATTATATTATCTATTTCATTGTAAAGCCTATAATTAACGCTTCCTTCAAAGACAAGTTCCACTTTAGATGTGGTAACTACCACTACTGGTTCATCTTCAATCTCTACATTCTTAGCACTTAGATTCTCTACTATTTCTTTAGCAGCCCTTTTAGCACTCTTACTTATTGAATCAACTGCAATTTTGTGCAAATCGGCTCCAGACAAGAACACATTATTGTTTGTTTGTTCCAATACTTGTTCATCTTTGTCCGAGACCTTAATTGTAACTTTGGAGAGAAAATCATATTTATTGGAATCTCCTCGTTTGTACTTCGAAATTTCTGCATCAATGTACACCTTGGCTAGAAAATCAGCATTTTCTTTTTTTACATAAGTAAATCCCGAGCCAATAAAAATAGTGGTCATTTCTCTAAGCGCCCGGGATAAAATGTCTTTAGTCAGGACATCAGCATGATCGGAATTATAGGAAAGTTCTATATAAAAATTTTTATTTTCAGAAAGCTGCGATACTAGGTACTCAGTCTCACCGGAATAAAGACCAGGGTTATTTGAAGTTAATTTTTTATGTTTTGTACTAATCGAATGGTTTAAATCTTTAAATCTGTGGATATTAAGAGATGAACTCTGTGCGGTGCTGCCTGAAAATATAATTACGATAATTATTGTAAGTAGAGTGAGATTAATATTGCACATTGCATATATTAAAGCTATTTGGATTGAGTTTGTAAATTTAGTTTGCTAGTTTTTTAAATATTCCAAATTCACTAAATATTGATACAAGTTCCCACCCGTCATTTCCAAGATTGTTGAGGCTGTCCTGCATATTGTTTGACAGTTTTTCTTTTCTGTTTTGTGCGTCCTGTTTGGATACGGCAATATCATGATCACCATCATCCGGTATTAAACTTTCAATAGAAACAACCTTATATTCCCAGGGCATTATTCTTGTTCCTCTATATTTTCTTCTAACTGCAGCTCAGCATCTTGGGTGGTTTCTGTGTCTTCATCCTGTTCCTGCTCAGTATCATCTTCAATAACTAGCGGTTCAGCCAATTCGCTAATATCTTCTAAAGCTTCCAGTTTCTCATCATACTCTTTCCTGGTTATCTTGCTATCTCTTATATTACGGTCCACTACCCTTACATCAAAATCTATATCAAATTTATCTTTCATACTTTTACTCCTCCTGATATCTAACCGACTGTTAATTATTGTATCCTATTTTTATAAGCATGCTATTTTTTGCTGCCATCTAAAAACCAATTCCAGGTTTGCTCAATACCACCATTAATATCTACTTTGGGAATCCATCCAAGCATATTTTTCGATAAAGTGTTATCTAAAGATATGCTCTGTACCTCACCTTCTCTTTCATCTGCATGATTAACCTCTAATTTATAACCGTCTGCACAATTTCCAAGCAGTTCTGTAAGCTTGAGCACATCAGTCTCAACTCTCGTGCCAATATTATAACATCCACATTTAGCATTTAATGCTAATATATTTGCATCAGCAACATCACCTACATAAACATAATCTCTGGTCTGCGTACCATCTCCAAATATCACACATGGTTCACCTTCAAGAATTTTATTACAAAAAATAGCCACTACACCCGCTTCTCCATGTGGATTTTGGCGAGGTCCATATACATTTGCATATCTAAGTGCTACATATTGTAATCCATAAACCTGATGATAGTAGTTAATGTACTGTTCAACTGCAAATTTGGAAGTACCGTAGGGAGAAATAGGCATGGGTTTAGTATCTTCATCAGCAGGTATATGGGGAGGTTCACCGTATATTGCACCACCTGTTGAAGCAAATATAAATTTGCTGACTTTATGATCTCTGCAGAGTTCTAAGAGATTCAATGATCCAATTATGTTTATTTCAGCATCATAAACAGGATCATCCACAGACGTTCTCACATTTATTTGAGCTGCATGATGATCTACAATATCGGGTTTAAATTCCCTAAAAATCTCAGTTAATATTTCTTTATTTCTTATATCACACTTTATAAATTGCGCTTTATTGTTAATATTTGATTCAGTTCCACTGGACAGATCATCCACAACAAGTATATCATGGCCATCTTCAATAAATTTATCTGCGACCCAGGACCCAATAAATCCTGCTCCGCCTGTAATCAATATCTTCATAATTTTGTATTAAATAATTTATGTCACTATCAAGACTGGTTATATTATCTAAATTTTAGTAATAAACAACGGTAAGTGTCACAAAACAATAAATAAATTGCAGTTTTAAAAAATATATCGAGTAAAAACTGGGATGTATAACCGGAATAATACCAATATATTATAAAATTTAGCTATATAATATATTAAAATAGCAGCTTAATAGCAACTGACAATTTATGCAATCACCTACAATTATTGTCAACTACTAATTCTGTTAAATAAAATATATAGTGATATGAATTAGTTAGAAATAGCATCAGTAAGATATATTTTGTAAATGTAAAAAGAAAATGCCTGATAAAAACTTCTTTTATCATCGAGCATTTAGTGTTCATACTCAACCTTAATACCTAAGTTGTGTCAAACCTCGAGAATCAAAATTGTTATATAATAAATAATTACCTGTGGATTTTATATAACATTATCTAATGGCACGGATATTGCCTTAGTATTAAGTATGAATTTTGATAATACAATTGCTGCTTCTGATTTTCATATTGTAGAAAATAGCACTACTACATCAAAAACCACTTTTTCTCCAAGTAGCAACAGTTCTAAAGTTTCTGTTAATTCTAAAGGCAGAAAACCATATATTTCTTCATCAGAAAACCCATCACTACAAAGGTATTTTAACGAAGTTGGGCAGGAATATACATTTTATTCAAAACAGGAAATAGTATATGCAATTAAACTAAGATCATTTGAAGCTTATTTCAAACAGATTAACGATAAAATAACCTCTATTCACAAAAATCTTAACAATGAGTTAAAAACACAAAAACCTCAAGATATAAACCTTACCAGCGAACTACAAAAATTAAATACTATATCTTTAGTAACAAAAAACTCTATACAGCGTTTTAAATCTCAGTTTGCAAGCTCAAACCTCAAGCTAGTTATTAGCCTTGCAAAGAATTTTTCTAACAGAGGACTTCCATATAGCGATCTTATACAGGAAGGAAACATCGGTCTACTAAAAGCAATTGACAGATTTGACCCGCACAAAGGGTATAAATTTTCTACATATGCGTCCTGGTGGATTCAGCAAAGTATGAATAGAGCAGTGTTGGATCAATCAAGATTAATAAGGCTGCCTGTAAAAATACAAGAGGAATTCTTTAAAATCAGTAAATCTCGAAAATCACTTACTAAAGATAACGGTGCTGCACCCAGGACTGAGGATATATCAGTGCATTTAGGAATTAATGATAAAAAAGTTAAAAAGGTCGAAAAAGCCGCTAGTTTATCTGTAATTTCTTTAGACACTCCAAAGTACAAAGCCAATAGTGAAAGCGGGAATACTATTCAGGACTTTATCCCCGACGATACAGACTGTGTAGAGACTTATATTTCGCAGATTGAGATGAGCGTTAATATATCAAAGGCGCTTTCTAAGCTAAGTGAAAGAGAACAGAACATTATCAGCATGAGATTTGGAATTGGGTATAAACACAACTATACACTGGATGAAATCGGAAATTCTTATGATCTTACAAGGGAGCGTATACGCCAGATTGAAAGAAATGCTCTTATAAAAATCAAAAACAATCCCGATGGAGATATATTAAGAGAATATCTCACTTAAATATTTACAAACAACTGATATTTAAATTAATATCACTACATTTCTGTTTGTTCTCAAGTCATTTTTATTAAAAATTATCTTTTCTTTTAACAATCTTATCAATCTATTAATAAGATGAAAATATGTGTAATTTCCACTTGTCGTTTGAATATTCGTAGGTATAATCTCAATTCTTATTGTCGGGGCGTAGCGCAGTTGGTAGCGTGCGGCGCTTGGGACGCCGAGGTCGGAGGTTCAAATCCTCTCGCCCCGACCACTTAAAAAGACTCTGCGCCCGTAGCTCAGCTGGACAGAGCAACGGATTTCTAAACTAATCTAACCGTTTTGTGCTGAATCGTGTCTTGGTGTGCCAAACTGAGTATGTCCTTTATTTATAGGGGGTTCAGCGGCTATTCTAATTTTCTTGTCATGTGCCTAGTTGTGTTCAAAAGAGTAAAAAAGCGTAGCCAACCGTAGCCAAGAATTTCATTTCATTACCACTCATAATGCTTCTGCCAAAAAGGGTATAATTTATAAGATGATTATAAAAATATTAATTATATCCATAGCCATATCAATAAATTGCTTTGCCGAAAAGACTAACCCTATAAACACTGTAGCGAATGTTGATCTAAAAAAGTACACTGGGACTTGGTACGAAATTGCTAAAATCTCAAATCGCTTTCAGAAAAAATGCGTTTCCGATACTACTGCGACTTATGAATTGTCTGATCATGGCAGGATTAGTGTAGTAAATAAATGTGTTGATAAAAATGGCAATCTCATAGTAGCCAAAGGTATTGCTAAAATAGTTGATACTAATTCAAACTCAAAACTCAAAGTAAGTTTTTTTAGTATATTCGGATGGTACTTATTCTGGGGAGATTATTGGATCATTGGCCTTGGCGATGATTATGCAATCATAGGACATCCAGACAGAAAATATGGATGGATATTAAGCCGCACACCCCAACTCTCTCAAGAAAAAATGGAAGAGATATTCTTGATTATTGAGAACAAGGGATACAATACCGACGAATTTGAATTTACAAAACAGTATACCAAATATTAAATACTTAAATGCGTACGAAAATTTTGTTATAGATTCACTTTAGTAATTAAATTTCATAATATTATTTTTCAAACTTCAGGATTGCACCTTATAGAAATCATTAAATATATTAATATTCTTTAACTTTTACAAAATATTACAAGTCTATCTAATAATATACTAAATGGACACCTGCAAATATAAGTATATTGTCACAATTCAACTAAAATTGTATAGCAAATTAGTAATTAAAGAGATATTTACTAATTTTTCCAATAAGGAACTGAAGCAAAAACAATATCTTTAACATCAGATAGATTAATATTGTGTATTTTATCTTTATTGTATTCATCAATCATTAACTTCTTATTTTCTACGATACATATTTCATTTAGTATATCAGATTTGTATTGATCTCTTTTTTTCTCGTGATATATAAAGTAATTTGAACCATTATATCTACTAACTTTCTTCAGATGATATCTATCTATTGATATATCACAAAATGTAGGTGTAGCTTCTTCATCTACAAAATCCACCTTACCAAATATTTTCTGGCCTGAGGTTAGTTCTATATAGTCAAAGAAAATAGAAACAGCTTTTTCTAAATTGAGTTTTCTTCCATCTTTAACATATTTCTCATTTTTATGTAAAAGATCTGAAGAATATATAAGTCTTCTCTTAACATTCTCAGGACTCATATAACTTGCTTCTCTCTTTATTAAAGCTGCAGCAAAAGAAACGAACGGGGCAGCAAATGAAGTACCACTTTTTAATTTAGGAACATACTTGGATAGATTATCTTCATATTCTAAAACTTCTACTCCACATCCCGGTGCTGAAATATCAATAAATTCATTACTATGATTAGAAAAATCGGATATATTATCAGACCAATCTAATGCTGCTACAGAGAGAACATTAGATTTATTATCTCCTCCAAAATTAGCAGGAAATGAAGTTTTTGTTCTCAGGTTATATCCAGAATTTCCAGCAAGCAAATATGAATAAAAGTGATCTCCTTTTAGAGTCTATAACATCCTCAAAATCTGAGAGATAATCAAAATATCTTACACTCAAATTTATTATAAAAGTATTGCTATCTGAATCAGCATTTTTGCTGAATTTAGTTAATTTGTTCTCAGGTGTGATGAAAACTATTTTATTATCTGGATGCGTTTTTGCTTCTATTATTTTCTCAAAATTTATATATATTGGCTCTTTAATTAAATTGTTTATTCTAATAAAGTCAGGTCCCCCCATCGCTATTGAG
>JABAHR010000370.1_pt6 | contig 16145 bp, 13 predicted proteins | sample 7062101 | NCBI WGS metagenome assembly JABAHR01 (sample SAMN14534553, study PRJNA622989) | marine sediment metagenome | biome: marine biome [ENVO:00000428]; feature: marine pelagic biome [ENVO:01000023]; material: deep marine sediment [ENVO:00002113] | place: India: Gulf of Kutch | collected... | reverse complement strand
GAACAGCGTCAAGAGTTTGAACCACTTTCCCCATCCAATCGTCCATCGACACTAACGGGTAACTACTTGTCGCTTTTCAATATTCTGCTCTTGGCCAAAGGCAGAACCCACTTAAGTTCCACTACCGGCCAATAGCGGAGCTGGATTTTAAATACTCCTGTGAACTGCAGATTCCAGCTTCGAACCCGAACTTTTTACAGACCGGATCAGAGTCAGAAATCCACTCGCGGTACCGCTTTGTCCCTGATTAACTTTCCGAGAAAGCCCTTGACCCCGGGTTTTTAGCTTGGTCAGAGATTCAGATACTGGGCAAGCACCTTTTCGATAGCACCGTTCGCCTGCAACTCCATAACGCTCTGGTTGATTCTCGAAAACAACGCTTCATCGACGGACGCCCTGCTGACCATGATGCTGACAGGGTTGCTGTTAAGTCGCATCGGGTGGAGCGCGATGGAATCGCGCAGATTCTTGTGGCGAATGATGGAAGCGCCCACGTACCTGTCCTCGATGACGCCGTCCACTTCGCCCTCGAGCAGCCGGAAGATGTTGACCTCGGCCATCGAGGCATAGTCGAAGCGGTCCTGGTATTGTTCGTCATCCTGGAACGACGAGATGGGCTCCCCGTAAAGGTAATCCTCGACCACGCCAAACCGCAGCCCTTCTTCCATGAGTTGCTCGAAAGGCTTCTCTCCGAGGTTCGCCATCCGATCGGCGGCGACGTAGAGCGAAAACTGTTCGTCGCGATAGGTTTCAGTGAAATAGGCGAAACGCTCCCTGTCGGTTGTGCGCGTGGCGCCACCCAGCAGATCGATTTCGCCATCCCGAAGCTGCTGAAGCAATTCCCGCCAGGTACCTTTGCGGAATGCGATATCGCAGTCAGCATTTTTAACCACTGCGGTCAGCAAATCCACGTCCAGTCCAAACACCTGTCCGTCGGCGATTTCGTACTGATATGGCTCCCATGGATCCCAACCCATGACCAGTTCGCACGGAATTTCATCGGGCGCCGCCGAGGCCTCCGGCTGGACAGCTTGAGACGGTTCCCCGGGTCCGGAATTACCACAGGCGGTGACCCACAGCATCATTCCGAGCGTGTGGATTAATCTGAAAGTTTTCATCGCTTCACCCATGCCGACACTGAGTATTGTCTCTAAGTGTAGCCCAAGGCGCATCAAAGGAATGAGTCCATTCAAACAAAAGCGGATGAGAATAGGGGTGTGGAAAAGCAAGAAAAGGTTTGAATCCAATCTCCTGAAAGTCCGCTCCTGCCCGTTACCGGAACTTTGGCAGGGTTCCCTTTCGGCTACAAGCGGGAGTTTCCAAGCGTAAAGAAATGGGCCGCCGATGAATGACGGCCCCTGGTGTTACCTCGCGCCTCTCTTCGCTCGGTACCTGAGCCCCATCAAGCAGGTTCTGGATACTGGCCGATAGTTTTACCGCTATGCTGCCGACTTTTTAAACCTGAAGTATCCAAATCCCAGGGCAAACAGCAGATAAATGAATACCGTAGACCAGCCAAGAGCATTGATGCCGCCATCGAGTTGGACCATAAGGGCGACCACAAACCCAACCCCATCTGCCACGAACATTCCCAGAAGGATGGCCTGGCGCGCCGGAGAGTCTTCAGCGTCCCTGCACAGCCACAGAATGAGGGCAACGCCAAGAAACGCAGCGCCCAACAGTTGTGCCATGTAATTAGCGCCAGCATGTGGAGCAGCGCCGTAGAATGACATTAATTGTTCGGGGACAAAAACAAATCCAAGCCCAAACAACCCCGAGACAACTGCGGCGATGGCCATAAACAAGTTCAGTTTCATAACAATCTCCTTTTAGCAATTTGTGAATTGCCCTGACTCCCCGATCCGTTTTCCGAGCGTGCAGACAGAAGCGAGAGAATTACGGAGATAACGCAATAGGCCCGATTGCATCTAAGCATCTGTGTCAATAGTTGTAATTAATCTTGTTCAGTAAGCCTACGCCGAAAAATCAGGCATTGCTGGGGCATGAAAGGGTTGGAAGGAAAGTTCTGCTTTATGGCCGGAAGCGGACCTGTTTGGATCGTCCGCCGAGGGCTTCTGACCTACGCTGCTGTCAGGTCTATACGCCGGGTAATATGTCCTGGTTCTGAATCATGATAATCGCAGCCCAAGCAATCAAAGCACCGCCCAATGGCTTACTGAGATGGCGGCCTTTCGGAAGGTTTTTCTCTGCGGCCATGACTGCTCCAAGCAAAAACATCCATCCAATGCTGCCGGTGCCCACGATAAACATCAGCATCATCAGTGCCCAGCAACAACCCACGCAGTAGATGCCGTGGTTAATCCCGAGGGCGAGAGCCTGTCGCAGCGCGTTGTCTCCGCGCCAGTGTCGAAGGACAAAGCTGAGTGGCGCCCGGCACTGATCCAGGCACCTGTATTTCAGGTCGGTGAACTGAAAGGCGCCGGCAACTCCAAGCACAATCGCTCCCAGTGCCCAGGCGTTGTTACCAATCCATGCATTCTGTCGCACAGCGATCTGGACACCCCAATCCATGAGATGAGCTACCACACCAAACAGTAGCCAGGCGAACAGATAGCCACCGATCACCAAGCCTACCAAGCGTCCGGCATCGTGACGTTTGCGGGCAAGCCGGCGAAAGACATCAAGCAGGGGAATGGTGGACGGCAACATCATTGCCGTAGTCATGAGGACCCAGCCACCCACGTACAGCAGCGCGGACAGTACCAGGGATTCACCTTCGTGAACGTGGCCACCGCTTTCCGAAAGGCCGACTTCCGTCCAATTGCCATGATCGACATACCGCCCGTATGGCGATTGCTCCCAGATCCACAGCGTCAACCAAGCGAGCAACACCAGCGCTCCGACCAGCACCAGGAAAGGACGGCCGTTGCTGGCTCTGCCGTGCGTTGCGGTCAGGACCCCCAGAGCCTTGTCTGCTTCATTTACCGCCAATGGCTAGGCTGAGAACGCAAACGGACCCTGGACTGCGCTCTTGCCCTCGAGCCTGAGGTTCAGATCCAGTCCGGCATGTGAAGCCGTCAGATGGGTGGCCTTTCCAACATAGTAGGGGGAGTCCTCAATGACGCAGAACGCCGCGTCATGGAGGGTCGTTCGCCTGCCGGTGGGTCCCTCGAAAGGACTGATCTCGGCATCCAGATTCGCGCCGAGCTTCAGTTCCCCCTTCCCCTGGGATACGTCAAACGTGATCGGAACCCTTTCGACAGCCACGATCTCGCCAATAAGTTGCGCCAGGTCGGCAACCGGCCCACCTTTCTCGCCCTTGTAGACGCTCAGGATGGCCGCTTCCTGCTCGGCAGTTGCCCGGTCGTCAACAAAGGCGACTACCCGCCAATTACCCGACAGCGCATTATCCGGGATGTGAAGCAGGATTGAATAAGTTAGACCCGACACGTCGATGCCGTCGATCTCACCCTCTTCGAAATGCCACGCGATTGTCCCGTGACACGTCCCTCCATCCGGGTCCTCGCCCACCCAGCAGGGGCAAATGGCGTTGCACGTGCACGCCTCCAGCATGTAGCCCTGAAGTTTGTATCCCATTATGACTCTCCTCGCCTCGTCGGTAGCCGGAGCAGCCCTGTGGGTATTCAACTGGACCGGGTTACCTGGCCGGCACTTGATTCCGTGGATGTATTTTCTGATAACGACTCTTGAACTGATTAACTCAAGCATAGAACACTATTCGGAAAATGCCAGTTTCGCATGCGCTTGGGAAAGGTCCGCGTCTGGCCGAAAGCGGACCTGATTTAATCGTCTGTTGACGCCCGGAAGTGAAACCGCACGCACTTCGGTGCTTTGCATGTCTGGACACTCCAATTATGCTGCTCACCTGGCTTGGAGGGAGTTGCGCATGATCCTGCACCGACTGGGTGAAGCTATTTCCCGGCAGAACTGGTTCACCGTGGTAATCGAAATACTGGTGGTTGTGGTGGGTATTTTCATCGGCCTCCAGGTCGATGGATGGAACGAGGCGCGGAAGGACAGAAAGGACGAAAAGATCTTTCTGCAAAGGCTGCACGAGGATTTGCTCCTCACCGAAAAACTCAGCAGCCGGGTTCGCGATCGGAGGCTGGACCGGTTGCAATCTGCCATGGATGCCAGCGATGTCCTGTTTGGCCGGGTCGATCGGGATACGCTGACGGAAGAAGAATGCACCGCCATCGCCAGTTCCACCTTTTTCAACATCAATGCTTCCGGCCTGTCTTCTCTCGAGGAACTGGTCGGCACCGGCCGAATGGACATCATCAGGGACTTTGAACTGCGCAGTGCGCTGGTGGAATTGCAGCAGACCAGGGCGGCCCTGGCGTTCATGATCAACCTGCAAACAGGCTCCCCGAGTTTCAGATATTTGCCAACCTCCCACCCCTCGCTGATTCAGGTGGTCTCATACTTCGACACCGAGATTGAAGAAGTCAGGTCCCGTCACCGATGCGACCTGGCTGGAATGCGCGCCAATCAATTGTTCCTCAACCAGTTCAGTGCAAATCTCGACGGGTATGATGCTTACGTCAAAGACGGGCTGGCGCCGTGGAGTTCGCAATTTGACCGGGTCCATCAACTCGTGGACCAGGCCATAGGGGTGAGTCATTGATCGGCGCTTGGTGCCGGCAATGGATAGCCGGTTTTACTTCAGTGGGGATTTTTCCAGCCCGACATTGAACTCCGCCAGCGTGAAAGGCAGCTGTGCGCGCTTCTCCGCCTGGCGTTTTTCCACGAGATGAATCACGGCCTGGTAATCGGGGTTATCCGCAAAGCGCTGGAAACAGAACGAGTCCAGGATGACGGGGAGCCAGGGCAGCCGGGGGCTGTCCTCTATACGTTGCAGCGTCTCCAGGGCCGCATCATCCTGCTCCAGGATCGCCAGGCCGCAGGCGCCGTAGGCCTTGTTCCACCAGTCGGGGATCGGCTCCCACAGCGCGGGTTTCCAAAGACCCGCCAGGTTTTTTGCCAGATCATCCTGACCCGCGCCCGCAACGGCGTTTACCAGGGCGAAAAAACCCTCGATGTCGGCAGCCGAGCGAATCCTCTCCTCCAGCACGGTGTCGGGTTGCCCGGTCGTGCTCAGGATGTGAACCGCCGACTCGAACTGCCCGGTCGCGTTGTATGCGAACGCCAGCAGGTAGCGGAGTTCCACGTCCTGGGGACGCTCGATGACCAGGAACTCGGCCTGGTCGATCAACTCCTCGTAGCGCCGCATCAGGAACAACAGCCCGATGCCCGGTTCCGGGTCGAGGCGCTGGGCTGTTCCAAAGTCGCCCATCAGCGTGTAGAGCTCCGCCAGCTTGGAGACGTGATCCGGGTTGTCCGGCTCGCGGTCCCGTGCACGCAAGACCCAGGCCACGGACTCGTCGATCCGGCCGGCCAGCTCCAGCAACCAGCTGGTTACCCGGTAGGAATCGGCGGTATCGAAGTTTTGTTGCATCCGCTCGATGACCACATACATGTCCTCCAGCAATCCCGCCTGCCCGTAGAACTCCCCCAGTGCCGCGTAGCGCGAGAGTGAGAGCGGATCGAGCTCCAATGCGCGTGCAAAGTACTCCGCAACGTGGTCAATGGAGAGTTTCTGGAACCAGCGCCAGTAGGCGTTGTTGGCCAGCGCGTCCGCGTTGTTGGGATTGAGTTCCACGGCCCGTTCGAACGCCGTGCCCACCTCGGGCAGGCCCTTGGCCCAGTAGAAGGACCCCAGGGTATTCTGCACCTCGGAAAGGTTGGGATTGAGTGTCAGAGCACGGAAAATCGGCGCCTCGGCCGCCTCGATGTCGCCCAGGTAAAGCAGGGCATCGGCCAGGCGGCTGTGCGCCAGCGCCGACTCCGGGTCTGCTTCGGTCGCCTGGCGGTACAGGCTGATGCTTTCCTGCAGCATTTCGATGTCCACCTCCTGGCTGTCCCGGACCTGCTGCAGCTTGTGGCGCGCCAGCAGCATCAGTTCATTGGCCGTGTAGTCAAGCGTTGCCGGCTCGGCCGTGACCGGCCCGGCATCGGGGATCACCTGCTGCACCAGCATCATGACGATCGAGTTCTGCACACTGACCAGTTCCCGGGGGCCGCGCTCGAAGTTCCGGGACCACAGTACCAGTCCGCTCTCGCCTTCGATCAACTGCACCGAGACACGCAGCTTGTCGCCGGTGCGGCGCAGGCTGCCCTCGACGAGGTGGGTGACCCGCAAACGCTCGGAGATGGCCAGCGCATCCAGGTCCTGCGCCCGGGCCGCGACGGATGAAGACCGCGCTGCCACCCGGATACCCGCTACCCGCCCCAACTGGTCCCGCAACTCGTCGCTGAGGCCCTCGCTGAGCCACTCGTCGGCCGGGTCCTGGCTGGTGTTGACGAACGGCAGCACGGCCAGGCTGTTCGGCACGGCCGCAACGGTTTTTTCCCCGGCTTGTTGTGACTGCAGGGCCGGCTGGATCAGCAGGAACAATCCCGCGGTGCCGGCGATGAGCAAGACCGCCGCCAGGGCGACGCTGGCTTTGCCCCTCCGGCTCTCGATGGTGGTGCGGCGGATGCCCTCCTTCGTGATGTCGAAGGTCCAGGCCAGGAACATGGCCACCGGGAAGCTGACCACGAAGGCGATGACAACCAGGGTTGGAATCCAGGCTGGCAGAAAGAGGCGTTCCGCAACCGTGACCAGGATCTCGGTCGCGCCCCAGGCCACCGCGATGTACACCGCGGCGGTCTGGAAGACCTTGCGTTTGCGCAGTTCGATGAAAAAAGAGGTTTCGGCCATGCTGCGAAGCATATCCGATCGGGAAACATCAGAGCTACACGGACGAGCGATTGGTCCGTGGGATGGCGAATCAACGAGGCGCGCAACACGTGGCCGCCTGCTCCAGGGAACAGGATCTGTCCCCCTATGACGAAGCGGGATGACGCAGGAGCGCTTTCAGTTCTTCCACAGGCAACGCCCTGACACTACCCCGGTGGCCGGTCGTATCCTCGGCCTGCAACATCGAGTTGTAGATGGCCTCTTCGGTCGCTTCGGCCACCGCCTGGAACAGGGGGGACATGGCATCGTTCGACAGTTCCGTGGTCTTGCGGACCGCCATGCCGCCATTGCGCCGTACTTCCGCGGCCGTCGAGAACGCGATGATGTAATCCCCGGAGCCATTGGTCATCGTGGCGCCGGTACGCGCAAGACCCGTGATGGCGCGTTTCGCCAGGCGTTCGAGGTTGCGGTCACCCAGGGGCGCGTCCGTGGCCACGACGATCATGATGGAGCCATCGGCGCTATCATCTCCGGAGAGGGCCTCATGGAGATAATGCTCGCCCAGCGCCTCGCCCACGCGCACGCCGTCGATGGTGAGCACACCGCCAAAGTTGCTCTGGACGAGCACGCCGACGGTGTGCCCGCCGAGTGCTTCGGGCAGCTTTCGGCTGCTGGTTCCGATGCCGCCCTTCCAGCTGAAGGCCATGGTGCCGGTGCCGGCGCCGACCGATCCCTCGGCCACTGGCCCTGAACTTGCCGCCTCGATGGCCTGGATGAAATGCGCCTTCGTCAGCACGCGCGCGCGGATGTCGTTCAGGTAGCCGTCGTTGGTCTCTCCGACTACGGCATTCACCGACCGGACCTCCTCGTTGCCGGGTTGCGCCAGTGTCCACTCCATCAGCGCGGCTACGCCTTCAGGCACGTTGAGCGTGTTGGTCAGCGCGATCGGCGTTTCGATTTCGCCCAGTTCCCGGACCTGGCTGAGGCCGGCCAGTTTGCCGTAACCGTTCGCCACGTGGATAGCCGCCGGCACCTTGTCCTGGCGCAGGTTACCGTCCGCCGGGACGATGACCGTGACGCCGGTGTTAATGCGCGTGCCATCGCGCACCGTCACGTGACCGACCCTGACACCGTGCACGTCCGTGATGGCATTCAGGGCGCCCGGCTGCAATATTCCTGGCACGATGCCGAGATCACGAGCCCGTGGTTTCTGCTCGTCTGCCGAAACCGACAGGGCGACGGTCGCAATCAGGGCCATGATGATGCGCATGGTGCAGTTCCCTCCCGGTCGGCCTGGACGCAAACGACCCTGGCTGACCTTTAAATTCGGTGCATTCAATCCCACCTGACGTATGTGGATGTCGTCCGCCTGCTCAGGGATTTTAACCCCAACCGGACAGGCAGATTCGACGTGACGCGGGTCGAAGCAAGCCGTGGCCCGGTCCACCACTTGCGCAATTGACCAATAATCCGCCATTCACCCAGGGCAGGAACCATGAACGACCCGATCGCACAACTCGAACCTCAAGTGATGTGGAAGCATTTCACCGATCTCAACGCCGTGCCGCGGCCTTCGAAGAAGGAGGAACGCGTCATCACCTTCATGAAGGAATTCGGTGAATCGCTCGGCCTCGAAACCATCGTGGACTCGACCGGCAACGTGATCATCCGCAAGCCGGCCAGCCCCGGCATGGAGGACCGCGTACCCATCGTGATGCAGGGTCACCTGGACATGGTGTGCCAGAAGAACGCGGACACCGACTTCGATTTCGACACCCAGGGAATCGACATGTACATCGACGGGGATTGGGTCAAGGCGCGCGGAACCACGCTGGGCGCGGACAACGGCATCGGCGTGGCCTCCGTCATGGCCATCCTGTCCTCTGACGAGATCGAGCACCCGGCCGTCGAGGCCCTGTTCACGGTGGACGAGGAAACCGGCATGACGGGCGCCATGGGACTGGAAGGCGGCATGCTGGGCGGGGACATCCTCCTCAACCTCGACACCGAGGATGACAAGGAGATCACCATCGGCTGTGCGGGCGGCATCGACGTGACCTCGCGGGGGAGCTACACGAACACGGAAACGCCGCTGGGCAGCACTGCGTTCAGGATCAGCGTCAGGGGGCTGACCGGGGGTCACTCCGGCATGGACATCCACCTCGGGCGCGGCAACGCGAACAAGCTGATCAATCGCCTGCTTTCGCTGGTTTCGGAGCGATCCGATGCGCGCATCGCTTCCGTCGATGCCGGTGGGCTACGCAACGCCATTCCGCGAGAGGCCTTCGCCGTGGTCACGGTCGCGGAAGGCCGGGCGGATGAGTTCAAGGCGTGCATCGGGAAGGAGGCTGCAGTGCTGACGGCCGAGTATGCGAGTACCGATCCGGGCCTGGAGATCTCGATCGAGCCGGCCGAGGTTCCCGCCTCGGTGCTGGACGCCAGGTTCCAGCAGCAACTGCTGCATGCCGTCTATGCCTGCCCGAACGGCATTTTTCGCATGAGCCCCGACGTGGACGACCTGGTGCAGACTTCGAACAACCTGGCCCGCGTCAAGGCCGCGGACGGTGCCTACGAGATCATGTGCCTGGCGCGTGGTTCAGTGGACTCTGAGAAGGACGACCTCGCCCGGGCCATCAAGTGCACCTTCGAACTCATGGGCGCCGACGTCGAACTCACCGGTGCGTATCCCGGCTGGCAGCCCAAACCCGAGTCGCCGATCGTGCGCCTCATGAGCGGGCTATACGAGGAAATGTTCGGCGAGAAGGCACCGGTGCTGGCCTGCCACGCGGGCCTCGAGTGCGGCATCATCGGGCAGAACTATCCGGACATGCAGATGATCTCCTTCGGCCCCAATATCCGTGGCGCGCACTCGCCGGACGAGAAGGTGCAGATCAGCTCGGTGCAGAAGTACTGGGGCTTCCTGATGGAAACCCTGAGGCGGATCCCGCGCAAGTAGATCGAATACCGGCAGCCGGCCATCCGGTTGCCGGGTAAATTGGCGTGGCAGCCTGGTGCGCCCGGTGGCAAACTGTATTCGCTGCGGCCTCTGGAAGAGGGGGCCTTCGAAAAACTGACGTGCCAGGTAGCCATGCCATCCAACAGTTCAGATTCAAAGCTCCCGGTGTTTGCATCCGTTATTGCGGTGATGTTGCTTGCCTGCAGCGGCACCGTTACAGGCGACCCGAATTCCGACAATGCGTCAGCGCAGGAGGAAACAGGCCAGCCCAAAATCCTGTTTATTGGGAACCGGCTGTCAGCGGAGGAAGAATCCGCTGGATATCGGCTGCTGTTCGATGGCAAAAGCTTCGACGGCTGGCACGGCTACGGCGGCAGCGACATGTCCGGCAGGTGGGAAGTCAGGAATGGCGCGCTGGCGATAGCCGGGCACGGCGAAGGCCGCGCGGACATCGTCACCGACGAGGTATTCGAAAACTTCGAACTGCGCCTGGAATGGAGGATATCCGAGGCAGGAAACAGCGGCATCATGTTCAACGTCGCGGAGTCGCCGCAACACGGCACGCCGTGGGAGACGGGGCCGGAACTGCAGATCCTCGACAACGATGGCCACGCCGATTCCAGCCCCAGGCATCGGGCCGGAGACCTGTACGATCTCGTTGCTTCGGACCAGGAGGCGAGCAGGCCAGCCGGGGCGTGGAACGAGTCCCGGATAAGAGTCGAAAACGGCCTGCTGCGGCACTGGTTGAATGGCACACCCGTCATCGAGGTGCAGATGTGGGATGCGGCATGGGATGAACTGGTGGCCCGGAGCAAGTTCGCCGAAATGCCGGGTTTCGGCCGGCACCGTTCCGGCCGCATTGCGTTGCAGGACCACGGCGACGAGGTGGCTTTCCGTAACATCCGTATTCGCAATCTGTGAAGGCATGGTATCGAGGAGGAATCATGGGTAACCGGAAAAGACTGGGCGTTGGCTTCATCGGCAGCGGGTTCATCGCGCGGTTTCACATCCGGTCCTGGGAGGCGGTGCGCGACGCGGACATCCTGGGCGTCTGGAGCCCCGATCCTGAAAGTGCGGAGTCCGCCGCCGGACTGGCACGATCCCTCAATGTCGGCGATGCGCAGGCCTACGGCAGCATCACGGACATGGTCGCCGACCCGGATATCGACTGCCTCTGGATATGCGGTCCGAATCACTGCCGGATCGAGAACATGGAGGAAATCGTCCAGGCGATCAGGTCCGGGAAAGGGGAACTGGTCGGCGTCGCCTGCGAAAAGCCGCTGGGCCGCAACGTCCGGGAAGCCGCGCGGATGGTGGAACTCGTCGAGGAGGCGGGAATCCTCCACGGCTACCTCGAAAACCAGTTGTTCGCCCCGAGCCTGGCCCGTGGCCGGGAAATCGCCTGGAAACGGGGCGCATCGATCGCCGGCAGGCCGTACCTCGCGCGTGCCGCAGAAGAGCACGGCGGGCCCCACATGCCGTGGTTCTGGCAGGGCGAACTGCAGGGCGGGGGCGTGTTGAACGACATGATGTGCCACAGCGTGGAAGTCGCGCGCTTCCTTCTCACGGAGCCCGGCGCGCCGCGCGCCAGCGTCCGGCCGGTCAAGGTCACGGGCCATATCGCGAGCCTCAAGTGGACCCGCCCCGAGTACGCCCGGCTGCTGAGCGAGACCTACGGCTCCGAGGTGGACTACACCCGGAAACCCGCCGAGGACTTCGCCAGCGTGAACATCGAGTTCCGGGACGAGGAAAACCGCACGCTGATCGGCGAAACCACCACGTCGTGGAGCTACGTCGGCGCGGGGCTGCGCCTCAGCTCGGAACTGCTGGGCCCCGAGTACCTGCTGCAGGTCAATTCGCTCGACACCAGCGGCAAGCTGTTCTTCAGCCGTCGCATCCAGGGCTCCGAGGGCGAGGACCTGGTCGAGAAGCAGAACGCCGAACAGGGGCTGATGCCGGTCGTCGGGGACGAGGCCTTCGAATACGGTTACGAGGGCGAGAACCGGACCTTCATCCAGTCGTTCCTGCGCGGCGAACAGCCGGAGGAAGGTTTCCGCGCCGGGCTCGAGGTGACCGAACTGCTGATGACCGCGTACATGAGCGCGGAGCAGGGGCGCACGATCGATTTCAGGCCCGAGGGGCTCGAGGATTTCGTCCCGGCCGTGGCCACGGGAACCTGGAAACCCTGACCCCCGGTTTTCACGGGTAAACGGCGGCAAGCCACTGCCGGGTTCCAATAACAACACAGGGAGCATTGAATTGAGCAAGCGATACGTCAGAACGAAACTCTCGGTGATGATGTTCATCGAGTTCTTCATCTGGGGCGCGTGGGCCGTGACCCTGGGCACCTACCTGGGCACGACCCTGCAGTTCGAGGGGACGCAGATCGGCCTGATCTACGGGACCACCGCGATCGCCGCCATCGTTTCCCCGCTGTTCGTGGGCTTCGTCGCGGACCGCTATTTCGCCTCGCAGCGGGTGTTCTCGGCGTTGCATTTCGCCGGCGCGGTGTTCCTGTACCTCGCGAGCCAGGCGTCGAGTTTCGCCGGCATCTACACGCTGCTGCTGATCTATTCGCTGTGTTACATGCCGACGCTCGCGATCGCCAACGGCATCGGCTTCCGTCACCTGGCGGATCCGGACCGGCAATTCCCGCTGATCCGGGTGCTGGGGACCATCGGCTGGATCGTCGCGGGCCTGGTCGTGGGCTTCCTGGGCGTCGAGGACCGCAATATACCGCTGCAGATCGCGGCCGGCATGTCGCTGCTGCTCAGCCTGTACGGTTTCAGCCTGCCCGACACGCCACCCAAGCCTACGGGGGCGGCCCGGAGCGTCGCGCAGATGCTGGGCTTCGACGCTTTCTCGCTGATGCGGAACCGTTCCTTCCTGGTGCTGTTCATCGCCTCGGTGCTGATCAGCATCCCGCTGGCGTTCTACTACAACTTCACCAACCTGTTCCTCAACGAGATCGGCATGGAGAACGCGGCCGGCAAGCAGACCCTGGGCCAGCAGTCCGAGGTGCTGTTCATGCTGCTGATGCCGCTGCTGGTGCGGCGCATGGGGATCAAGTGGATGGTCGCGGTCGGCATGCTGGCCTGGGCGGTGCGCTACGTGCTGTTTGCTTTCGGCGACGTGAGTCCGGCACTGGTCTGGATGCTGTATGCCGGTATCGTGCTGCACGGCATCTGCTACGACTTCTTTTTCGTGGCCGGCCAGATCTATGCCAACCGCCAGGCGCCCGAATCACTGAAAAACTCGGTGCAGGGCATCATGACGCTCGGGACCTACGGCGTGGGCATGTTCATCGGCAGCCTGGTTTCGGGCTGGATCGTCAGCCATTACACGGCATCCGACGGCTTCAAGGCCTGGGAGACCATCTGGCTGATCCCGGCCGCCATGGCGGCCATCGTGCTGGTGTTGTTCGTGTTCAACTTCAAGGATGACGGGGGCGGGCAGCCGCAGGAATCCGGCTGACGGGCCCGGCACGAACTCCGGAAAAAACGCGGGAGGCGCCTGGCGGCAGCCTCCCGCTTTTCATTGGCCGCGAGTTTACAGCCTGATGCCGGATCGCTTGAACGGCAGCTCGCGGATTCTCGTGCCCGTTGCTGCGAAGATCGCGTTGGCGATCGCCGGGGCGGCTGCCGCGATCGGCGGCTCGCCCAAACCGGAGGGACGGATGTCGCTCTGGACGAAGTGGCATTCGATGTCCGGGATGCGGTCGCAGCGCAGTATGGGGTAGGTGTCGAAATTGGCCTGCTCGGCCGCTCCGCCCGCAATGGTGATCTCCAGCTGGGCCGTGCTCATGCCGTCGATGAAGCCGCCCTCGACCTGGTTCATGGCGCCGCTCAGGTTGATGACCGGGCCGATATCAACGCCCGACCAGACCTTCTCGACCCTGACGTCCTTGCCGTCGGCGGCGACCTCCACCACGTGGCAGACGGATCCGCCGTGGTCGAAATGGAAGGCCAGCCCAAGCCCGCGGTTCGGTCCCGGGTCGCGTCCCCAGCCCGCCTTTTCGGCGGCGATCTTGAGGGCGCTGGAGGTGCGTTCGGCGTCGAAGCCCAGGTCGCCGTACCGCTTTGAAAGCAGGTCCAGTCGGAACTCCAGCGGATCACGCCCGGCGGCGTGCGCGACCTCGTCGAAAAAGCCCTGGTAGGCGAAACAATAGGCCGAGTGACCCGGGGAGCGCCACGGACCGGTGGGCGCGCGGCTCTCGATCAGGGATTGCCGGAGCCTGAAGTCCTGGACCAGGCCGGCCGGATAATGACCGGGAGAAAGGTTGCCGCCCGAGACGAGTTCACCGTCCCGCGCAAAGGTGACGAAGTGGTGATCGAAGGCGATCATGACCCCCGCCTCGTCCAGGCCCGCCCTGAAGTGATGCCAGGCTGCGGGGCGGTAGAAGTCGTGCGCCATGTCGTCCTCGCGGGTCCACTGCAACTGCACGGGCTTGCCGACCTCGCGCGCGATCCAGGCGGTCTCGACCAGGTAATCGTGGCGCAGCCGGCGGCCGAAGCCGCCGCCGATCCGGGTCAGGTTGATGTGGACCTGGTCCTCCGCTATGCCCAGCGTCTGCGAAACCAGGCGCCTGGCGCCCCTCGGGTTCTGGGACGGCGCCCAGAATTCCATCTTGCCCGATTCATGCAGCAGCGCTGTGCAAACCTGCGGCTCCATGTTGGCGTGAGAGACGTACGGATAGTGGTAACTGGCTTCGACCACTTTTGCGGCCTGCTCTAGCGCTGCTTCCACGTTACCGTCGTGGCGTAGCGTTTCGCCGGGCTCACCGGCCAGTTCGCTTGCCCGTTTCGCATAGGCCTCGGAAGAGTCCGCCTGCAGTGTTTTCCAGGTTGCTTTGAGCTGTTTGCGGGCCCGGTCCACCGCCCACCAGGATTTCCCGACGATGGCAATGCCGGATTGCAACCCGCGCATGTCGTCGGTCCCCGGCACCACGAAAGCGTGGGTCACGCCGGGCAGCGCCGCGATATCTTCGACGTTGGCTGACTCGACCTTGCCGCCGAACACCGGGCATTTTTCAAACTGGGCGTACAGCATGCCTTGCAGGCGGACGTCGCTGCCGAACAGGGGCTGACCGGTGACGATCTTCCGATTGTCCACGCCGGGCACGGCCGTGCCCAGCAGCTTGAACTCGGACGGCTTGCTCTTGAGCTTCAGGGTCGCCGGGTCCGGTGCGGGCAGCGTCGCCGCGGTCGCCAGTAACTCCCCGTACGGTTTCGATTGTCCGCTGGGGCCGTGGGTGATCACGCCACCAGCCGCGCTGCACTCGGACACGGGAACAGCCCATTCGGTCGCTGCCGCGGCCATCAGCAGCTGCAATGCACCGGTGCCGGCGATGCGCAGGTCGTCCCAGCCGTCGGGGGTGCCGCGGCTGCCGCCGATGGCCTGGCGGCCGTAACGGTCGTCCAGCGGGGCCTGCTCCACGCGCACGTCCTTCCAGTCCACCTCCAGGCATTCCGCCACGACCATCGGAAAGGCGGTCTTCACGCCCTGGCCGGCCTCCGGGTTCTTGCTCACGATGGTAACCTTGCCATCCGGGTCAATGCGTACGTACAGGTTGGGCTTCCAGGTCTCGCCGGCCGCCAGCAGGTCGTAGTAGCCCACCCCGACCATCAACGCCCCGGAGGTCAGTGCCGTGACCTTCAGGAAGGAACGGCGATCCATGGTGTTGCGATCAGTGCTCATGATTCACCTCCAGCCCCGGCCGCGTACTTGGCGGCGCGCTTGATCGCCTTGCGGATGCGGAAGTAGGTCCCGCAGCGGCACAGGTTGCCGGCCATGGCCCGGTCGATGGCCTCGTCGTCCGGATCCGGGTTGTCGGCCAGCAGGGCCACGGCCGAGAGGATCTGGCCGCCCTGGCAGTAGCCGCACTGCGGCACGTCCTCGTCCTGCCAGGCTTTCTGCACGGGGTGGCTGCCGTCCGCCGACAGGCCCTCGATGGTGGTGATCTCGCGCCCGGCCATGGCGGTCGCCGGCAGCATGCAGGAGCGCACCGGTTGGCCGTCCGCCAGCACCATGCAGGAGCCGCACTGGCCGATGCCGCAGGCGTACTTGGTGCCGGTCAGGTCGAGTATGTCGCGCAGCGCCCACAACAGGGGCATGTCGGGCGGTGCTTCGAAGACGTGCTCCTTGCCGTTTATCTTGAGGGTGACCTGGCTCATGCGAATCCTCCAACCGGACAGTGGAATCACACGATCGTAACACCGAAAGCACGCACGACTTTGATCCGCGTCATGGATGGTTCGTCCGGCACGCCCCACCCCGGCCGGCTTGCGTTATGCTGCAGGCGCAATGACTGGAAACGGGCGGTAAGAACAGGTGGTGGCAGGGACATGACGTCTTCACCGGTTGTCAGGGACGTGCGTGTCGTGCCGGTCGCGGGTCACGACAGCCTGCTGCTCAATCTCAGCGGCGGGCATTACCCCGTGTTCACGCGAAACCTCGTGATCATGG
>JABAHR010001550.1_pt3 | contig 16148 bp, 12 predicted proteins | sample 7062101 | NCBI WGS metagenome assembly JABAHR01 (sample SAMN14534553, study PRJNA622989) | marine sediment metagenome | biome: marine biome [ENVO:00000428]; feature: marine pelagic biome [ENVO:01000023]; material: deep marine sediment [ENVO:00002113] | place: India: Gulf of Kutch | collected... | reverse complement strand
ATGGGGTGGGGCGACGACGGCGAGATCTACTATCGCTTCATCAGGGCGGGCTACGAGTGCCTGCACGTCAGCGACGTGAGCGCTTACCATATCGCGAAACCGCGCACGACGGAACGACTCGCCGCCCAGCTCTACAACAGGTGGCTCTTCATCACCAAGAACTATGATGTCGGCACGCTGCTTCGCATCAGTCCGGCCCTCGTGCTTTTCGAAGCCGTTCAGTTCCTCTTCTGTCTTACGAGAAGGGCCGGTGGCGATTACTTCCGCGCGCTGCGGGATTTCATCGGCGATTTCGCCGCGATCGTCGGCGACAGGCAGCGCATACGGCGCAGCGCCGTGCGCCGGGATACGGAGGTGCTGATCGCCGGACCGATTTTCGTGTCGTCCGGCAAGACCAGCGCTCTCGAGCGCAGGCTGCTCGCGGCGCTGGATTGGTTTTTCCGCCTCTACTGGCGGCTCGTGGCGCCGGGCTCGAGCTAGAGTGCAACCGCCCGCGCCTTGTGCCGCCTGCGACGGGATGCCGATCCACCGCGCCCGAAGGTCTCTTCCGCCTGCGCGACACGACGAGGTCGAGCGGGCGAGCGCCGGGTCACCCCGCTGCCCGTGAAACCCCCCCGAACTTCGGCGCTGCGGGCGGTCAAGGTCGTCGCCACGGCGCTGCTGCTCGCGTACGCCGTGAGCGCGTCCGATCTGGCCGATGTCGTGTCGCTCGTATCCGAAGTCAGGGTCACGGGGCTGCTGGCGCTAGTGCCCCTGCTGGCGCTCGATCGCGCCATCGCCGCGGCACGCCTGTGGCGACTGTTCCTTGCGGTCGCTACCCCCGTCAAGTTTCGTCGCATCGTGTTGAGCTCCTTCGTGGGCATCTACGTCGGCTACTTCATTCCCTCCAGCGTGAGTGTGGACGGCATTACCGCCTATCTCCTGGGTCGCGACGCAGGCGGCCTCACGAATCCGGTCGCGGTGATACTGGTCGACCGGGCGATCAGCTTTGCCGCGACCATCACGGCGGGACTGCTCTTCGCGTCCATCTGGTACGTCGGCTGGTTCTCCACGCCGGACGTCTCGTTGCTGCTCGCGGCGCTGGTGGCGGTCGTCGTCTCGTGCCTGGTGGGGTATTTCCTCCTCGAGCGCCTGGCGCTGTGGTCGGGTGCGCGGCAGGGTGCCATCGGCAAGGCCGGCCGGGCATTGCGGAGCCTGCTGCAGGCACTGGTGATTTTCGTCAAGAAGCCGGTGTCCCTGGCGACCAACGTGCTGCTGGCGTATTCGCTGCTGGCGGTCCGAATCGCGCAGGTCGTCGTTTTGGCATGGGCGCTCAATATCGACGTTCCATGGCATTTCCTGGCGTTGGCGCTGTGCGCGGTAGCCGTCCTGCTGGTGATTCCCATCTCCGTCGGCGGGCTCGGACTGCGGGAAGCCACGTTCGTAAGTCTCTTCGCCCTGGGAGGGTACTCGCAGAGCGACGGTCTGGTGCTGTCGCTGGCGCTGCTGGCCATGGACCTACTTCTCGTGGCCATCGGCGGTGTGATCTACTCGACGCACAAGGGCGCCTTTTTCCTCGCGCGCAACGAGGTCGAACAGGGTGCGGCGAAACGGTAGGTCCCGGCGGGACCCACGCGTCTCGAAGTCGAACGCTCTGAATCATTGTCGAAAATCGCTCGGCCGATGCAGATAAAACCGGCAATCCCCTCAACGGCTGTCAACGCGGCGCTGAGGCTGCTGCACCAGTGCGGCGTCAGCGCGCTCTTCGCACGGCTAATGCGTTCTCGCGGCGTGATCCTCATGCTCCACCGCGTCACCGACGGGTGCAGGGTCGGCAGCGAATTTCGACCCAACGCCGAGATATGCATCGACAAGGCTTTTCTGGAGGCCATCATCGATCACCTGCTGGCCGACGACTGGAGCGTGGTCGGTCTCGATGAGGCCCTGACGCGACTTTCTGAGGATCGCAGTGAAAGGAAATTTGCCGTTTTCACTTTCGACGACGGCTACCTCGACAATCTCGAGCACGCGCTGCCGGTGTTTCGGCGCCATGATCTCCCGTTCACGGTTTATGCCACTACCGGGTTCGCGACCCGGGAACACCTGCCATGGTGGTACGCGGCGGAAGAGGCCATTGCCGCTGTGGACGAGTTCGATCTGGACGTGCCGGGTCTGCCCGGGCCCCGACAATGCGCTACGCTGAGGCAGAAGCGTGATCTGTTTGCGCGTCTTCGCGCCGTCATCATGCGCTTGCCACCGCCGGCGCTCGCTCGCATCAGCACCGAGCTGCTCGCCGTGGCCGGCCGGGATCCGCGAAACTTCGCCGACTCCCTTCTGCTGTCGCCGGAGCAGTTGTCGGAGCTTGCCGCTCACCCCGGTGTCGAGATCGGAGCCCACTCGCATTCCCACACGGTGCTGGCGGCGCTGAACGCGAAGGAGCTCGATCACGAAATCGCTTACAGCTGCCGTCTGCTCGAGTCCTGGCTGGGCACAAAGACCCGCCACTTCTGCTACCCGTTCGGCGGCATGCGCGAGTGCGGTCCGCGGGAGGCGGCGCGTGTCGGCGCGCACAGCCTGGTGACGGGGACGACCACGGTGAAGGCGTTGCTCGCAACGCGGCACGCAGACACGCCGCACGCACTGCCGCGGGTGGCAATCAACGGCTCGCAGCAGCAAGTCGAGCTGCTGCAGACGCAGCTGTCCGGACTCGTGCCGGCACTCAATCGCAGTGCGCGGGCGCTGGGGCTCGGCTAGCCGCCGCCGGACGTCGTCTTGCAGGAAGTCGCAGCGACGATGAGGCTGTGCCCCTGGGTGAAGAAAAGCAGCCGATCGAGATAGCTCATCGTCTTGACCAAGGGGTAGATCGCGCAGTAGGCCTTGAACTTCTTCTCGTGCTTGCTCAGGTCCTCTCCGGTGACGACGACCCCCTTGCGAGACTGCCCGCCGCCGCCCGCCATCTCCACGCCCAGGCTGATGAAGATGTCGATCAGCTCGGTGAAAAAGCGGGAATAGGTCTTGCTGTCGTCGATCTTGAAGGCGGGGGTGAGCACACCGGCGAGAGACTCGCGTGTGTATCCGGGCCGTACGTGGCCGTGCTTCTCGTCGTTGAGGCCCACCGCCAGCCGGATTGCGCGTATGACCGAGAGGGACTTGGCGTGGGGCACGTTGACGATGAGCCTGCCGCCCGGCTTCAAGATGCGGTGTAGCTCCCCCACGAAGTGCCTGTCGTCCTCGATGTGCTCGAGGAAGTCGATGATCACGACAGCGTCGAACTGATCGTCCCGAAAGGGTGTGGAGCCGCCGTCGATCTGATACACGTCCTCGCTCACGAGCGCCCGTATGGACGCCACGGTCGCGGCTTCGAGGTCCGCACTGAACCAGGTTCCGCCCTTTTCACGGAACAGATAGCTGATGACGCCGTTGTCGGCACCGATATCGAGCAGCGTCTTGCCCTCGGGATCCCCCAGCATCTTCGAGAGCATGGCGAACTTCGCCTGCTTGAGAACCGACTTGTCGAACAGCTTGAGCAGTATCGACGTGTAGGCGTCTTGGGGTGCAGTCAGCGTGGTTGCCATCGGGGTCGCCTTCGAGGGTGTCGGTCGCAGTCGGGCTCGCGGACGTCGCGCGCGTGTGAAGCGGCAGGGATAGTAGGCAGCTTCGCCGTGCCGATCAAGCGCGCCGAGCCGGTGAACGTGTTGCAGAGCCGACGCGGAGCGGCGGCGTCGTGGCCCTGCGCCCGGGAACGGATTGGCCATCTGCTATAGTACGCGGCGTCGGCGGCGCGCACGAACGGGCGACCCGCCGCATACCCGTGGTTTCGCCGTGCCGTCGACGTCGTGCGAAGCCGGGTGCCGGTCAAGCGGACTCCAGTTCTGGGGGCCGACGCGCAGCGGTCCCGGCGTTCCCGCGGCGGCGTGACGCGCGGCGATCCGTCGCCAGGAGCCGTCTTCGTAGCTCGAGATGTCGCGCGCGTCCTTAAGCCGGTCTTTGAGCGAGCACCGACTCGCCCTGGTCTTGTTCCCCCTGCTGGCGGCCGTATTCCTCTACGATGTGTTGTTTCTGGACAAGAGCCTGAGCGCTTTTGATATCGCCCTGCGCCAGTCGAGCTGGACATCGGAGATCGGGTATCGGGGTGTTCACGATCTCATCCTGTCGGACTCGCCCTACGCCCATTATCCCGAGCGACAGTTCAACTGGCGCCTGATGCGCGCGGGTCAGAACGCGGAATTGAGCCCCTACATATTCGCCGGCATGCCGGTGATGCCACAGGGCATCGGCGGTTTCCTCACCAGCCTGCCGCAGCTGTTCCTGTCCACGCCCGAGGCCATCGACTGGTCGACGTGGTTTCGGCTCACGCTCGCCGGTTTCTTCATGTACCTGCTGCTGGTCGGGTTGGGTTTAGAGCGTCTCGTGGCCGTGGTCGGCGGCATCGTGTGGACGTACAACCTGCATCAGATCGTGTGGCTGGAATTTCCTCAGCACCTCGCGACCCAGTTGTGGATTCCGCTGCTGTTCCTCCTGAACTATCTGGTGCTGAAGCAAGAGTTCCGGCGAGAGCACGTCGTCGGCCTTTTCCTGGTGAACTTGTTTTTCTACACCAGCGGCTACACGCAGATCGTGCTCTACACCTACATTGCCATCGGTCTGTTCAACACCGTCTATGTGCTGTCCGAGGCGGACAGACGGTTTCCAGCAAGGGTGAAGCGGTGGCTGCTGGTCAATCTCCTCTACGTTGGCCTGGCCGTCGTCGTGCTGCCGGGCGTGCTCGAAGAAGCCCGGGAAATCAGCGCCGGACTTCGAGGGGCGCAGAAATTCCGACTGTCCCAGGCCCCTGTCGATATCGGCTTCGGTTCGCTGGTCGAGCTGGCGCGCAACCTGCTGCCCGGCATGGACGGGCTCAAGCGCTTCTACTCGGCAACCTATCTCGGCGGGGCCTACGGCGAGCGTTGGAGTGCAACCGTTTTCGGCAATGCGGTGGAAGGCGGCGCTTATTTCGGCGTGTTGTCGCTTTTCTTTGCGTTCTTCTCGCTCTCGAGTCTGATTCGTCACACCCAAGTCAGGCTTTACCTCGCTTTGGTGATTCCCCTGCTGTTCTTTCTCGGTCTCAGCGTGCGTGATGACCTGATCGTCCGGATCTTCGGCCTGATTCCGCTGGCGGGTCTGGGGTCCACGGGAAGGTCCGTCACGATCATTGTCTTCGTGCTCACGGTGCTGGCGGGTTTCGGGCTGAGTCGCTTCGCCGGACTCGTGCGCGAGTCGAGGTTGCTGATTCCCCTTAATGCGATCCTGGTGTTCGCCGCGGTGCCTTTCGTGGTAGATATCTTGCATCCGGCCCTCGCCCTGCGTCATTTTCTCTACCCCCTTGCGCTGCTGGCTCTCCTTGCCGCGGCGACGTACATCGGCGCTCGCCTGTCGCGACCCCGGCTCGTCGTCTCCACCGTCGCTGTCGTCACGGCGGCGGATCTCGCTCTGGCGGGATTTGCCTTCAACACCCGCCTCGACAACGAGCTGGTGTTTCCCACTAACGAGACCATTCGCCACCTGTTGAGCGACGAGGACGTCTTTCGAGTCGCGGTTCTGGCGGAGAAACCGCTGTATCATCCCAACATGCTGAGCTACTACGGTCTGGCGACGATCGGCGGCTACTCCACCGTCGCCCCCAGACGCTACCTCGACTTCATCAAGCACGCTTATGGAGAAGCGCACGTCACCGTGAACGGCATATTGTTCCTGTTTTTCGGCGACCTCGACGTGTTGAGGCTGCTCAACGTCAAGTACGTGATCAGCGACCGCGAGCTGCGGTCCGCGGCGGTGACGCTGGACCGTGAAGCGAACGGGCATTTCATCTATAGAATCGCGTCGCCGCTGGCGAGGGCCTACTGCGCGAGCGACGCTGTGGTGGAAGCGAGCGATGAGGCGCTGCTGGAGAGGTTTGCCTCGATCGCGGCGGACCTCGACCGACCGGTGGCGACCGTCGTGCCCACGGGCCTTGAGGGCGCACTGACACGGAACTGCGTCATACGGGATCTCGGCGTCTTCACCAATCGGCTTAAGATGGTGGTGTCGGCGGACGAGCAGACCCTGATATCCGTGCCCTACGGCTTCTCCGAGCGCTGGCGTCTCGAGATCGACGGCGAGCCCTCCGAGCTGCTGCGGGCGAACTACAGCTTCATGGCTTTCAAATTGCCGCCCGGGGAGCACACCGTCGAGATTTACTACCGCAACCACACGTTGATTGCCGCCGCCGCGCTGCAGATTGCGCTGGCCGTCGCGGTGATAGTGATCGTTACGCTCGGCGGAGCGAATCGCCCGGCGCGTTACCTTTTCGTCGCCCTGGCACTCGTCATCGCCGCCAGGAGCGCGTTCTCGATCCCGGGGGTTCGCAACGACAGCATCCCCGAGCGTTTCGTGTGTCACGACTCGTCGTGGTCGCGTTGTCGACCGTGAGTGTCCGGTCACCTCGCTGAGGCTTTACGCCCGCAGATGCGTGTACTGGTAGTTGCGCCTCACCCGTTCTATCAGGAGCGAGGCACCCCCATCGCGGTGGACCTTCTGCTGCGCGCTCTAAGTGAAAGGGATGCGCAGGTGGACCTGCTGACGTTTCACGAGGGCCAGGACCGAAGCTACCCGGGACTGACGATCCACCGCTGCCGGCCGTGGTTCCGCGTTACCGCCGTGCCGCCTGGTTTCTCCGGCAAGAAGCTCGCTTGCGACGCGGCGCTGTTCTTTCGCTTCGTGCGCCTGCTGCGTAGCGGTCGCTACGACGTGGTTCACGCCGTGGAAGAGGCGGGCATGATGGCGTCTGTCCTCTGCCCCTTGTTTTCCGTCCCCTACGTCTACGACATGGATTCGCTCATCTCGCGGCAGATCGTCGACAAGTACCCGAAGTTGCGGATTCTGCAGGGCCTGATGGCGGCCTTGGAGTCTCTGCCCATGCGCCATGCGCGGGTCGTGGTGCCCATGTGCGACGCACTGGCAACGACGGCATCCCGCTACCGCGCAGACGGCATCGAAGTGCTCAGAGACGTGTCGCTGGCGATGCCGGCCGACCCGGCGGCCGAAGGCGGCGAGGCGCTGCGAGAGAGCCTTGGCGTGCGCGGGCCGATCGTGATGTACGTCGGCAATCTCGAGCCGTATCAGGGTATAACGCTGCTTCTCGAGAGCGTCGCCAGGGCACTGTCGGGCGGCGACGACATGGATCTGGTGGTGATCGGCGGCAGTGAGGCGGATATCGAGCATCACCGAAGCACGGCGGCGACGCTCAAAATCGCCGCGCGCGTCCATCTGCTCGGTCCGCGGCCGTTGTCCGGGCTCGGTTACTACCTGCGCCAGGCGGACGTGCTGGTGTCGCCGCGCACGCAGGGCGTGAACACGCCGATGAAGATCTATTCCTACATGGACTCGGGTGTGCCAATTCTGGCGACCCGACTCGCCACTCACACGCAGGTGCTCGACGACGACACCGCCGCTTTGGCGGCACCCGAAGCCGCGGCGCTCGCCGCGCAGCTGGGGAGGTTGCTGCGCGATGGCGAACTGAGAGAGCGCCTGGCGGCGGCTGCGAAGAGCCGCGTTCACCGTGAACACAGCTACGAGAGTTTCCGCGAGACGGTAAACCGCATCTACGACGGTCTCGGAACCGGGGCGCCGTCGCCATGAGACCCGCTGACGTCGTGCACGCAGCCGCCGAGCGGATCGACACCGGGCGCAGTTACGACGTCATCGTCGTTGGCGGTGGAATCAACGGCTGCGCGCTCTTGTGGGAGGCGGCGAGGCAGGGTTTTTCAGCGATTCTGCTCGAACGCGGTGATTACTGCGCTGAGACATCGGCTAACACGCTCAAGGTCATTCACAGCGGTATCCGTTACCTGCAGACGCTTGACCTAAAGCGGGTGTGGGAGTCCGTGGCCGAGCGCGACGCGCTCATGCGCTTGGCGCCCCACCTCGTGCGGCCGTTGTCTTGTCTCACGCCGACGAGCGGAATGATGCTGCGCAGCCGGTGGGCGGCCGGCCTCGCCTGGCTGGCGTTCGATGCCATTCGCGCCGCTCAGGGTCCCGGCGCGGCGGCGATGGGGCGCAATCGCATTCTCAACAAGGCCGAGTGCCTGCGGCGGGTGCCCTGGCTGGCGAACGAGCCCGGGCTGAGCGGCGCGGCGTTGTGGCATGACGCGCAGGTGGTCAACGCCGAACGGCTCGGCCTCGCGTTCGTCCTCTCGGCGCAAGAGCGCGGCGCCGACGCCTGCAACTATGCCGAGGTCGAAAAGCTGCTTGTTCGCGAGGGTCGGGTGTATGGAGTGCGCGTGCGCGACGTCCTGACCGGGGGCGTTGCGAGCGTGACGGGACGCAGCGTCGTCGTTGCCGCGGGGGCGTCCTTGCCGGGGCTGTTGGCGACCTGCCACGGGGACCCGGCCGCCGCGCCCCGTTTCGTGCGTGCGGCCAACATCGTCACCACGCGGCGGCTGTCGGATGTTGCTGTCGGGCGGGCGTCGCGTGCCGAGGCAGGCGAGCAGCGTCTGCTGTTCGCGGCGCCCTGGGACGGGAGAACCCTGATCGGGACCTGGTACTTTCCCGGGGATTGCAGCGCGCACCCGGGAGGCCCGCCGTGCCTGACGCGTGCGGAGCTGTCCGTATGTCTGCGCGACATCGAAGCAACCTTTCCCGGCGGCCCCCTGTGCGAGGAGGAGATCGCGCTGGTGCACACGGGGCTGCTGCCGGCGGAGCACGCGCCGGGTGTCGCCGCCGGCGAGCGGCTGAGCGAGAAGGAGAGGATCTTCGAGGTTCGCCGGGCCGGCCGGGGAACGGGCCTGATCGCTGTCGTCGGAGTGAAGTACACCACGGCGCGACGCGTGGCGCGCAAAGCGCTGCGACGCGTCGTTGAGCACCTCGGCGACCAGCCCGGCGGGCGGCCGATGCCCGAGGCCACGCTCCACGGAGGTGACGTCGGCACGCTCGACACCCTCGTGCAAGCGAAGACGCAGGAGTACGAAGGGACCGCCGACGCGCGCACGGTCGCGCGGCTGGCGGGTCTCTATGGGAGCAAGCTCGACGCGATCATGCGGATCGCGGCGCGCGACGCGCGCATGGCCGAAACCATCCCGGGGGTCGCGGACTCGATCAAGGCAGAACTTCGCTACGTTCTCGAGAACGAGTCTGCCTGGACGCTGTGCGACGCCCTGGTGCGTCGCACCGGCATCGGCGGCCGGGCACGGCCGACGGCGGAGACCATCGCCTACTTCGCCGACACGATGACGGGCCACTTCGGCTGGAACGACGCCGTGCGACAGGCGAATATCGATGCCGTGGATCGCTACTACGAAAGGATCGTATAGAATCCGAGCGTGCGCCGATAGCCACGCTCCCACGAAAGAGAAGCCATTGTGACGCAACCCGATCGACCCGGTCCGCTGGAGTACGACACGCAGGGGGGGCAGACGCGGCTGCAGGGTGCGTTGAGTGACCAGAGCACCTCGGCGCTGCGCAAGTACCAGGAGATCAACGTCGGCTCACACCGCTTCCTCGAGCTTCTTAAATACGAGCTCTTCGTGACCTTTCTCGCGCCCCTGCCCGGAGCGCTGGGATTGCTTCTGAGAAAGACACTGGCGCCCTTGTTTCTCGGCTCTGTCGGTCGCGGGGTGATCATCGGGCGCGGAGTAACTTTTCGCCATCTGCACAAAATCCATCTTGGCGACGGCGCCATGATCGACGACTTTGCCGTTCTCGACGCCAAGGGCGCCGACAACAGCGGGATCTTCGTCGGTCGCAACGTATTGATCGGCCGCGGCACGGTGCTGAGCTGCAAGGACGGCGACATCCGTATCGGCGATGGCTCGAATCTGGCGATGAGCTGCTTCGTTCAGTCCGGGCGAACCGTGACGATCGGTGAGAAGGTGTTGTTCGCGGCATACTGCTACGTGATCGGAGGCGGCACCCACAAGAGCGAGCGCACCGACATTCCCGTGATGGATCAGGGGCAGACGATTCGCGGCATCAAGATTGGCGATCACGCCTGGCTGGGCGCGGGCGTCAAGGTCATGGACGGCATCGAGATCGGCCGCGACGCCATCATCGGCGCCGGCGCCGTCGTCGTCGACGACGTCCCACCCTATCACGTCGCGGCGGGGGTGCCCGCGCGCAACGTCAGGGACCGCCGCGACGCATTCGCTCGCGAATAGACTGCTCACCCCGCAAGCTCCACCCGCCGCGCGGGGCGTTCAGTCGCCCGTGCGGTAGATCATGACGTAATCGCCACGCTCGTTGGAGAACTCCCGCGTCGGCTCGAGGTGCAGGTAGCCCTTGATGAGCTCTCGCCGGCCCGCGGACCCTGCCCTGACGTTGAAAGCCACATAATCGTTGCCGTGCCAGGCGTCGTAGATGACGTGGATCAGCCTCTTCGGGTCTTCGACATAGTCGTGGGCCTCGACACCGCGATCGCTGTAGAACGCGATAAGCGCATCGTCGGTGTAGATTCGGGCTGCCGGCGGTAGCGTGCGGGCGAGAAACTCGCCGGCTTCTTTCAGGTAGCGCTCCGAGCCGTGGGAGTAAAGGGCGCTGATGCCGCCGACGACGAGCCCGGCCAGCAGCAGGGGCAGGCCTATGATCGCCAGGAGCGGTCGCGCCGAGCGCCGTCGCAGGTCCTCGTACAGGCGGACCAGTGCGAAAGACACGGGCACGAGGACCGTCAGCGCCAGTGCCTGGGAAAAGCGCGACGGCGGCAGCAGCGTGAGCAGGGAGCTCAGCAAGGACAACCCCCCGAGCACGGCGACGAGGCCCAGCCATCCGCGCGTCACCGCCGGATCGGCAAACGGCACGCGTCGGTGGGCCGCGTAGCTGAGCACCAACACCGGGACGAGGGAGAGCCTTGCCAAGAGCTCCGCCGCCACGACGGTCAGGGCGGCGAACAGCAAGGCCGCGTAAGCGTAGTCGCCCGCGTCCCGGCCGAGCAGGTGCGTCTGCACCAGATCGACCCTCGCCGCCACGGCGCTGCGAATGTGCTCGAGCCCGGTCGCCGCCGCCGCGAAAGGCCCGCCGCCGGCCTCCCCGGCGGCGGATGCGAAAGCCCACCATCCGGCAACGATGACGACGCCGGCTCCGCCCGCGGCGAAGGCGAGCACCGCCACCGCCGCTCGTCGTCGGCCGCGGTAGAGATAAGGCGTCAACACCGCCGCGGTCACGGTGAGCAGGATGAGCCCCTCGATGCCGAAGAGCGAGGCAGCGAGCATGCACACCGCCGCCAGCAGCCCGTGGCGCCGATTGCGCTGCCCGTCACGCAGGAGCTTGAGCAGGTAGATGAGCGCGAGCAGGTAGAAGAGGCAAAAAACCGCGTCGGGGCTGACACCGGCGCGCTGTGCGTTTGTACCCGCGAACAGCACGATTACGGCCGCCGCCGCCGGCATCACCCGGCGAGGTGCGCCGGTTCTCGCCGTGAGCACCAGGAACGCCGTCACGACGAGGGTATCGATCACGGCGCCGATGAGGTGAGCGGCTCTTACGTAACTGCTGCCGGTGAGGCCGTGAACCAGCGCGATCAGCGCCGGGTAGGCAGGGGCGTCGGTGAGGGCGGCGGAACGCGCGCCGACGCCCTGCCACAGCCGTTCCGCGGCTTCGATGTAGGCGATGCCGTCGCGATTGATGACGTCGTCGACGGCGAACGCCCACAGCGACAACAGCACGCTGGCGAGAGCCGCGCACGCGAGCGTGACCGCATGCTCACGCAGCACCCCGATGTGCGTGGCCCCGTCCGGCGGCGGGAAAGGCCGTTGTGAGCTCAGGGACAAGGCGCGGTGTGGTCGCAGTCAGTTCTCCGGAGGGCGATGGGCGCCGTGAGCCGGCGCGGCGGGGTACTGTGCCCGGAGCGCCGCATCGGCGACCAAGCGCCGGCGTTTGCCGCAGGGTCGACCGCTGCCCGAGCCGCCCCGTAGGCGGGCGCGGGCCCGGCGGTGCCTCAAAATCGGAACTTAAGGCTCGTCACCAGCGCGGTGTCGTCGTCACCGCCGGCCTCATGATACGCATTCTGGCGGTGCAGCAGGTGAGCGCCTACGCTCGTGCCCCTCTTGCGGTACTGGTAGTACATTTCGTAGACGTGCTCCGTACCCTCGGGCTCGAGGTCGATGTGTTTGCTGTTCCGGTAGATGGTGCCTTCAAGGTCCAGTGCGTAGGGGACGTCGAGATCCGCGCTGCCGCTGGTGACCCTCAGGGGCTGCGAGAATGCGATGCCGAGTTGATCGCCCCGGCCGAAGACGTCGTTCGAGACTACCCCGAGGCCGAAGGCATTGCTGCCCAGGTCGGTGAAATTCTGCAGCAGAGTTTCGGATCGGTCCTCCACGTGGGTGTAGCCCTGAGTGTAGTTTCCCAGCAGGTAGGTCCCGGGCACGAGCTGCAGTGCACCGGACAATCCTAGTGACCAGGTGCTCGCACCGTCGACGCTCAGCGCGCCATCGGAGGATCCGCCGAAAAGGCTGCCGTCTTCCTCCAAGTAACCGAATTGAGCGCTCAGCGAGAAGCTCTCGCGCTCGAGGGTCCCTTCGAACAACGCGCTGTCGCTACGCAGGCCGAAGCGCTCGTTGTCGTCGACCTGCGCTATACCGAACTTGAGCTCCACATCGGGCCTCACACGGTAGCCGACCTGCGAGCCGAACCCCGCCTCGCCGAAGCCGAAGAACGGCGCCGAGAAGGCGTCGTCGGAGAGGAACGATATGCCACCGAAGGCAGTTTGTGCGGCGGCCGCGGCACCAAAACTTTCTCTCGGCAGCGAGTTGAAGCCGAAGCTGTAGCGGGAACCGTCGGCGCTGGAGCCGGCGAAGGACATGCTCACCCTCTCCACGGGCGCCTCGAACGGATCGAGCGCCGCCGGCAGCGCCTGCGGATTGTCCTCGATGTGACGGGATACGACGCCGTAAAGCTGCGCTTGTCCGTTGTCGATCAAGGTGTCGACGATCACTTCGTCGTCCAGTGCGTCCAGCACGGATTTCACGTGGGCCGCGTTGCTGCGGAACGTGACCCACTGGGCCAGGTCCACGTAGTAGCCGCGGCCGTAGCCGTCTATGACGAGGGTTTGCGCCAGATCGTCCTTGTTGCGCTGCGTGATCGCGTAGCCGATGGCACCACCGATGCCCAGCGCCGCCACCGCCACCGCGGGGCCGCTGCCGCCGCCGGAGCTCGAGGAGCCGCCGCCGACCCCGATGCCGCCCTGGGGGTCGAGGGCACGCTCGACGTTGACGCGGCCGTGACCGTAGACCGAGTCGACGCCGGCGGCGCCGAGATCATCTGCGGTCTCGAACAGCAGCTGCACGATCTGCTCGGCGCTGAGCTGCGGCGCCGCCGCCTTGAGCCTGGCGGCGGCGGCCGAGATGTGGGCCGTTGCAAACGAAGAGCCGAATACGGGGCTGAACTGATTGACGCCGGGGGCCGACAGCGAGAACCGAGCGAGGGTTCCCGCCCGGTTGGAATTGAGCAGAATGCCGCCCGCGCCGTCCAGCCCGATGGCGACGATGCCGCGGCCGCCCAGCTGGGGCACCGCCAGGGCGTCGCCCTGGGGGGAGGGCCCGGCGCTGTTGAGCGCCGGCACGACGATGATCTTGCCGGCGGCGGCGGCGGCGGCGAGAACCTGCGGCGAGGCCTGGGCACCCTCGGATTTGTTGATCACGACCACTCTCGGGTCGGCCGCCGCGAAGTTGATGCCGGCATCGAGGACGCCGGTGCTGCTCTCGAAGTTCGGGCCGGTGACCTTGACCGGCATGATCAGGGTTCCGGGGGCCTGCTCGTTGATCACCAGGGCGACGGTGGTGCCGTGGCCGTTGCGGCTGTCGTCGCGGGTGTCGTCGTTGCCATTGTAGAAATTGAAGCCGGGGACGAGGAAGTTCTGCAGCGGTGGGAAGATCGCGACCCCGGTATCGATGACGGCGATGGTCGACTGAGCCCTGGCAGGGCCCGCCGCCAGGCCGATGAATATCGCGACGAGGCACGCCTTTGCCAGGTGTCCCGCCGGTCGGATGCCCGGCGCGGGACTGCCACGGGCGCTCCGCGGGCGGAATCGAGTTGTCCCCCTCATGGGATAAGAATCTCCGCTCGACCGCCGTCGGCAAAGCCGTCCGGGGCCCCCGACGCGCGGATACTACTACGTTCGTCCAGCAAGGAGAGAGAATAGTAGATCGAGGCGCGGTTTCAAAGGTCCCGGAATTTCGAGTACGATGCGTCGGGCCCGGTTTGCAGATCCGGCCTGCCACTGGCTGCGAAGCCGCCCTTTCTTGATGTGATGGCCTCCAACAACGAAACCTGCGTCGGCGTGACCGGCGCCACCGGCTTCCTCGGCGGCGCCCTCACGGAGTCGCTGCTGGGAAGTGGCCGGCGGGTTCGCCTCCTCGCCCGCGATGCACGCCGGGCGGCCCGCTTCGAGAGCCGGGTCGACGGCATCGTGACCGGTGACATCACCGACCGCGACGCGGTGCGGGAGCTCGTGCGGGGCTGTTCCACCGTGTTTCATCTGGTGTCGAATTTCCGCTCGGCCTCCGGCCCCCCGGAGAGCTATCGCAGGGTCAACGTCGGCGGCACCGAGTGCGTGGTGGACGAGTCGATCGCCGCCAAGGTGCGTCGCCTGGTTCACTGCTCGACGATCGGGGTGCACGGCGATGTGCTGGAGATTCCGTGCACCGAGAAATCGCCCTTCAATCCCGGTGATCTCTATCAGGAGACGAAGCTCGAGGCCGAGCAGTATTGTCGCCGCAGGGCCGGCGACAGCGATACCGAGATCGTCATCGTGCGGCCGTGCTCGCTCTACGGGCCCGGCGACCTGCGCATGCTGAAAATGTTCAAGCTGTTGGCAAAGCGGCGCTTCTTCCTGCTCGGCGACGGCTCGGCCTTGTTCCACGCCGCTTACATCGACGATGTCGTCAGGGGCTTTCGCCTGGCTGCCGATAAGCCGGGGATCGGCGGCGAGACGTTCATCATCGGCGGCGAGGCTTATCTGCCCCTGCGTGATTACGTCGCCACGGCGGCGCGCGCCCTGGGGGTCGAGGCTCCGGTGATTCGTTTGCCTTATGCCCCGTTGTGGCATCTGGCACGCCTGGTCGAGGCGCTGTGTGTGTCCCTCGGCATCGAGCCGCCGCTGCACAAGCGGCGTGTTCGCTTCTTCCGCAACAACCGGGCGTTCAACATAGAGAAGGCCAAACGGGTCCTGGGTTATCGGCCCGAGATCACCCTCGAGGAGGGCATGCGGCGCACCGTCGCCTGGTACACAGAGCATGGCTATCTGTAGCAGGGCGATGTCCGCCGTTTCTCACCCGGGCGTTGCCATACGCATGCCCGGACTCGGGGACGTCCAGCGTGAATCAGGAGGTATTTCAATGACGAGGGGTTATCGCTACCGACAAAAGCGCACGACGAGCCTGATGCACGCAGGCGCTCGGCGCGATCGCTCGCGGCTACTGCGCTGCGCGGGACTGTGGATGCTCAGCCTGTGTCTGCTGCCCGTGGCCTGTGCCGAGACGGATACCGCCGGCGACCCTGCAGAGGTGATCGTTCTGGATCCGGCCGATGCCGAGCGAAAAGGCAGTATTGTCTACAAGTGGGACCTGTGGGTCGTCTGGTGCGGGCACAATATCTGCGATGGAAGCTACACCTGGCGATTTCCTGAGAAAGGGCGTTATACGTTCGTCTGGCCCGTGGGTCACAAGTGCGCCGGCTCCGCGCCCTATGCTTTGCTCATCAACGGCAAGGAGGTCAGCAGGGGGAAGATACCTCAGCTCGGCTCCTGCGAGGGCTGCACCCCGCGCAACATCGTCGAGAACCCTAACGGTCGTTACGCGAGGAAGAAGGAGATCGTTCTGGGGCGCTACAAGATGAACAAGGGCGACAGGGTCGAGCTGCGGGCGCGCAACTCCTTCGTCTGCGGCATCGAGAATCCAGGCGCTTACGCCGCTTTCAACGAACTCCTCGCCAGGCCCTGATCCAGGGCGAACGGGGCCGTCCGCGCCTCAACCCTCCGGCGTGCGCAGCCAGCGGCTCGCGCGCTGGTCGATTACGAGATCCGGCTCGTGCTGCAGGACGAGCTCCTTCATGTACTCGAAGTTCGACGGGCTTTGGGGCACGTAGTGAATGTAGCCGAAGCTCTCCGAGAGATAGGGCATCAGCGCCAGTGAGTAGGAGTCGCGGAACATGAGCACCCGGTGGCCCGCTCC
>JABAHR010000058.1_pt12 | contig 16148 bp, 19 predicted proteins | sample 7062101 | NCBI WGS metagenome assembly JABAHR01 (sample SAMN14534553, study PRJNA622989) | marine sediment metagenome | biome: marine biome [ENVO:00000428]; feature: marine pelagic biome [ENVO:01000023]; material: deep marine sediment [ENVO:00002113] | place: India: Gulf of Kutch | collected... | reverse complement strand
ATTTGTGATCTTGCCGTAAATGCCGCCGTTTGTAAGCACGCTGTCTCCGCGCTTTAGGTTTTTAATCATTTCCTCTCTGCTTCTGTTCTGCTTTTGCTGGGGTCTTAATATAAGAAAATAAAACAGCACGAATATGAGTACGAAGGGGATTATGCCGCCTATCATGGAGCCTCCTCCGCCCCCGCCTCCACCCTGCTGCGGAATACATCCGGCCGTAAAAAGAACTGGTAATGTTAAAATCAGGTTTTTAATTTTCAAACTATATAACCTCCGTTGTTTCATACCTCTTTATAAGATCGGCAAAAGTGCCGTCGCCGAGTCTCTCTCTAATACTTTTCATGAGGCTTCCAAAAAAACTAAGATTATGCATGGTAAGAAGCCTTATGGCCAGGATTTCTTTGCAAATATACAGATGTCTTATATAGGCCCTCGAGTAATTTTTACACGTATAACAGCTGCAGCTCTCATCAATTGGTTTTGAATCGCTTGTAAATTGAGCATTTTTTATAACCAGTTTTCCCGTGTTTGTAAAGAGTGTGCCGTTTCTTGCGTTTCTTGTGGGAATTACGCAGTCAAACAGGTCTACTCCTCCTGAGACGGCTTGGATGATATCAGCAGGGTTTCCGATACCCATGGCGTATCTTGTTTTGTCCTTCGGAAGAAGTGCTGCTGTGTACTCTATAAGCTCGTGGGTCTTATGAGGGTCTTCCCCTATTCCGAGCCCGCCTATGGAGTAGCCGTCAAAATCAATGTCCATTAACTGCTCGGCTGATTTTTTTCTAAGGTCGGAAAACACTCCGCCCTGCACTATTCCAAAAAGGGCCCCGATTTGACCGTGTTCGTCTGTAGTTCTGGACTCCTTGCAAAGCCTTGCCCACCTACCTGTAAGCTCAAGCGACTTATCTATGGCCTTATAATCATCGGAGTATGGGGGGCATTCATCGAGGCACATCATGATGTCAGAGCCTACATGCTCCTGTATCTCTATACTTAATTTTGGAGTAAGAAAATGCTCGGAGCCGTCGAGGTGAGACTGAAACACTATGCCGTCCTCTTTTATCTTCCTTTTCTTTGCAAGGCTCAAGACCTGAAACCCTCCGCTGTCTGTCGCAATGGAATTGTTCCAGTTCATAAACTTATGAAGCCCGCCAAATTCTCTTATCTGCTTGTGGCCGGGCCGTAGGTAGAGATGATAGGCATTTGAGATTATCATGCTGAACCCAAGCTCTTGCAGCTCTTCGGGGGTTATGGACTTTACCGTTCCAAGCGTGGCAACGGGCATGAATGCAGGGGTCTGCACCGTGCCGTGGCTTGTTGTGATAATACCGGTGCGTGCTTTTGTAGAGTGATCCTCTTTTAATATTTCAAATTTATGCATTATAAAAATGGCGGGAGGTCGCGGCTGGTGCTGTGAGCTGGTTAAAAGCCCAGCACATCTTTCATTGTGTATATACCGGCGGGTTTGTCATGTATCCATCTGAGTGCCCTGATGGCTCCGTTTGCAAATGTATCCCTGCTCGAAGCCTTGTGGGTAAACTCTATCCTCTCTCCGTCTCCATAGAATATGAGGCTGTGCTCGCCAACTACGTCTCCGCCTCTCAGTGTTTGAATTCCAAGCTCGCCTTTTTTTCGTGCGCCTATGTTTCCGTATCTGGAGTAGACTGCTATGTCATCCAGGTTTTTGTTGAGCGTCTCGGATACCACCTCTGCAATTCTAAGCGCCGTGCCGCTTGGAGAGTCCTTTTTATTTCTGTGATGTGCCTCTAAAATCTCAATATCAAAATCTGCCCCTAAAAGCTCTGTGAGCTTTTTAGACATTTCAAACATCACATTTACTCCCACGCTCATATTGGGTGAAAACACGCATGGGAAGTTATACGCAAGCTTGACTAATTCGTTCTTCTGCTCATCTGTAAAGCCCGTTGTACCTATTACAAGGGCCTTCGAATTTTGTGCCGCATACTCTGCTGTTTTAATCGTTGATTCGGGAGAGGTAAAATCGATTATGCCGTCTGCTGTGCTGAATGCCTCATCTAAACTGCTGCTTACCGCAACGCTGGTTTTTTTTTGGGCGCTCAGGCTTCCGATGTCTTTACCTATTAATCTGCTGCCCTGTATTTCGGTTGCCCCTGTAACTTCAAACCCATCGTTATCCAGCAGAAGCGAGACTATCCTCTCGCCCATCTTCCCACCGACTCCTGCTACTCCTGCCTTTATGATTCCCATTTTTTAGCCCTTTTTATCCGTACAGTTTTCCACGCACCCGTGGTCTTTTACGATTTTCCACTTTCCTTCTATCTTGCTGAGTTCATACTGATTTTTCGTATACCTTATATTGGTGCTGCCGCCGCCCAGATGTTCCTCAATCTCAAGCTCTACGACTGCGTAGGCTATATCGCCTATTATGCGTGTTCCTATAAGCTTGTAATTCGTAATTTTATTCTTCGATTTCTCTACGAGGGTTTCCATTCTCGATACATAACCCTGCTTATCGGTGGCGTTTGAGTGGATATACTTATAAGCCGTGCCAAAATCGGTTTTTACAAAGGCGTCCAGAAACTTTATTACCACATAGCTTGGGGTGTTCTTTGTGCCTGCTGTGGTCTGGGTGCTTGTATTGCGGGGGCTTGTGCCGGCGCATGAAGCGGTTAGTACTATTAATAATATTGGAATAAGTCTATGCATAGCAATTAACTGTAATAAAAAAATATTCTATCCGTTATTAATATTCAACAAATAAGCCCTGTTAAGGTTACAGCTCTGTAGCCGCTGCCTGTAAAAACATCGATGGACTAATATATTACACGATATTTTATAGTTCTAAATTAATTATTTACATATTAGCTATTTTGTATATTCTAGTCCCAGAATTTGATAAAATTTTGGAGGCTTTGTTAAGGTTTTGGACTCTATTCTTGCTGGAAATCTTTCCCTCGTAATTTTCTTTCCCCTTATAGGTGCGCTTATTTTAGTGCTGCTTTCGCTTGTTAAAAAAGACGCGGATGAACAGCTCAAGATAGGGGCTCTTGTAATAAGCCTCATAGAATTTGTAATTTCACTACCGCTTGTCTGTAATTTCCGCAAGGGTTTTGCAGGCATTCAGTTTGAGGAGAACATCCCTTGGCTCTCTGAGTTTGGGATTAACTACCATCTGGGAATTGACGGCATAAGCGTTTTTCTCGTTCTGCTTACTACCTTTATTATGCCTATCACGATCCTCTCGGCCTGGAACGCCATTCATAAGGGTCTTAGGGAATTTTTAATCTTTATGCTTGTGCTCGAGACTGCCATGATTGGCACGTTCAGTGCGCTCGATATGGTGCTGTTCTTCGTATTCTGGGAGGCTGTTCTCATACCGATGTATTTTCTCATCGGCATATGGGGCACAGAGCGCAGGGTTTATGCGGCGATTAAGTTTTTTATATACACCGCCTTTGGAAGCGCGCTTATGTTCGTTGCCATACTTTATCTGCACAAGATGCATATGGACGAGTTTGGCGTTGCCACGATGAATATCTTCGATTTCTATAATCTTACTATCCCCTATGCAGGCATACTAAGCGTGCAGGGGCTGCTGTTCCTGGCATTCTTCCTGGCATTCGCAATCAAGGTGCCCATGTTTCCGTTCCACACGTGGCTTCCCGATGCTCATGTTGAAGCGCCCACTGCGGGAAGCGTTATACTTGCGGCAATACTTCTTAAGATGGGAACATACGGGTTCGTGCGCTTCCTCATGCCTCTCTTTCCCGAGGCCACGATTGACCTTCTGCCGATACTCTGCTCAATAGCCGTAATAGGAATCATATACGGAGCTTTAGTAGCGTTTGCGCAAAAAGACCTCAAGAAATTAGTAGCTTATTCCAGTGTGAGCCATTTAGGACTGGTAATGCTGGGCGTTCTAGTACTGAACATTCAGGGCGTTCAGGGCGGAATATATCAGATGCTAAATCACGGCCTGTCTACTGGCGCATTGTTCCTTATAGTAGGCATGGTATATGAGAGGAGGCACACCAAGAAGATCGCAGAGTTCGGCGGTATAGCGAAGGTGATGCCCATACTTGCGCTGTTTTTTATGCTGGCCACGCTCTCATCCATCGGGTTTCCACTGCTAAACGGTTTTGTGGGTGAGTTTCTCATACTTCTGGGCGCATTCAAGTGGGACTGGAGGTTTTCAGTTCTCGGCACCACGGGCATTGTGCTTGGCGCAATATACATGCTCTGGGCGTATCAGCGCGTGATGTTCGGGCCGCTTAATAAGCCTGAGAACAAGGCGCTAAAGGACTTGAGCATAAGAGAAATATTCGTACTTACCCCGATTGCCATCATGATTTTTGTAATGGGCATATATCCGAAGCCGTTCCTTGAGAGAATTGAACCCTCCGTAAACAGCCTCATCCATACCAAATTCAGCCAGACCATTAAACAGGACGATTCCGAAAACGTCCTTTCGCGGTATTTTAGAGGGCGGTAGGGGTTTTAGAATAATAAAGAAAGCGTGGGTTTATTCATCTAAATATACATCGAAGCTATTTCTATACTCAAATTTTGATAAATTATTATCAGGATATTTAAAAATAGAGCCTATGTAGATTTGTAAATACAGATTGTCTTCTTTAAATTTATAAAGTTCATTGAATTTTAAATAGATACTATGTTTATATTCTACATTGTATAAAGCAATTACGATTATAACCTCATCATATTTTTTTAAAAAATCATGATAATATTTATTTTCAATCCTTTGTATGATTAAATCTACAAGACTATGAAGGTTATTAGCTTCTACTATTACTTCAATCAATCTAGTTATATTTTTTTCATCTCTAAGGCGATAAATATTAGAAACATATCTATTAAATGATCTATTCCCTTGTATATCAGTTCCACCAAGACTACTAACTCTACCAAATCTGTCATTAACCCATTTTAATACAATATCATTCAACTTGTGAAAGTTGAGATATGTAGCTGATAAATTAAACTTTATTGCCTTTGATACATCGCTAACTTCATTTATAGTTTTTCTTTCTATCCTAGATTTCATATATTCATTTGCATACTCTAAAAATCTATCAGGCTTGTATAAATGAAACATCTCAACATCAGCTTCTCTTTGAATTTCATCGATTAATTCTGGCCTAGTTCCTATAGTTTGCGATTTAATTTCATAAAACCAGTCCTCTTTTGTATCATCCGGTATAAAGATTATATTCTTTATGTTATTTTTGCTGGCATATTCAATTATTTGTTTCCATACAACTAAATCCCCAAACTTTCTCTTATAAACGATACCACCATAAGTATAGATAGGATAAGGTTCTTTATCCTTATCTTCATCCATATATCCAGGGGGTATAAATTGTTTATATCTTTTCTCGCCATCAGCATACAAATTATCTATCTCTTTTTGATCTTGTGGTGGCTCACCCATATTATTTTTTAATATATTTTCAAGTTCATCTCTAATAAGATCATCATTATGTACATCAATTTGCTTTTCTTCTAATTTATCAAGATTCTCAAGAAAATTGTCTTTGATGGATTTAAATTTGTTTAAAAATTCAGTAGTGTCGATTAAGTTGTGTCTATTAGTTGGTAAAGTTTTATTCAATTCTGCTTCAAATTTTTGATATTTATTATCAATCAATAATTTGGTTTTTTCGAAGGTGCTTTTTTGATCTGCAATTACATTTAATCTTCTATTTTGAAACTCTAATATTACATGGTGTGGTATCCATATTCTTTTTTTATGTTTTTTAAAAATTTAAATAATTGTTTTCTTGTACCTTCTTGATAACGGTATAAGTTTAGTAAAGTATTTGTATCAAATATAAATGTCGCATTGTCCCATAATATTTGAAAATCTTCTTCAGTTAATTCGTAGTAACCCTTAAATAATTTTTTCATATAAAATGATTTAAATTTATGAAGCTATTTACTATTATCTTACGTTAAATTAAGTTTTTTTGAAGGGGAATTAAGTTAACAGGGACACTTCTTTTTTAGTATTTGAAATAACAATGGTTTTATACCCATTTAGACAAATATCCAATGGTTTCCAGATTATCTCTAGGGTTATATTTTTGGTTTTTTTGGCTTATGCTTTTAACCTGCTACTGTGAATTAATCTTCCTTAAGCAATATTTTAAAAGCAGGTTCTAACTCTAATGATAAGTCAATAAAAGTAAGTAGTTTTATTGTGTCAATCTCTGAATTAAATTTTGAAGTGGCACAATGTATTATTGCATGCCTACTTAATTGTTCTGGATCATCAACATCAATGTTTACTTTCCTATAATACCTATAATATATTTCAGCTATATCGACAAACGATCCTAAACCCAATCCTATTAATCGCAAATCTTTATTTTTCGCTTCCCAATATTTCTCAGTGCCTTTCTCTTTTTTCAACATTTTGAGCGACATATCCAGGTTTGAAGTCTTTAGAGGAAATACCAGCAGCTCGAAATTGTTCTAAAAGATGAGTAACATCTTTTCAAACTATCTAGTATTAAAATAAGATCTGAACAAATGATCCAATAGCGGAAATGCAGTTGATATATTAGCGATCCAGTATTTATTATTATAAAATTTAGATACCTGATCAATTATATCTTCTTTCCCCTCAAATATCGAAGAATTTTTCCAGTATTCAAAAATCTCATTATTATTTCTATTAAAAAGTTCCATTATTAATATTTCAATAAAATTATATAAATCCTCATTCCTTTCTTCGACAGTCCAATCTTTATCTTCAAATTCGCTTACTTTACTAACTTTAGCATGCACTAATTTTTTTATACCTAGTGCTTTATACAAGATAATAAAAATACAATAATAAATATGCAATTTACTGAAAATGCTATTTTTTAATTGTAAATTTCTTAGTAAATATGATGGAAATGCCCATTCTCTTTCTGCAGGCAATTCACTAAAACTAACAAGTATATTAATCAGACTAGTACGAGTATATTTTGAAAAAGAGTCAGTGATTCTTATTCCAGCTTTGTACTGTTCTGTTGCTGGTTTTCTCGCAATAAGTGTTTCAAGTTTAGAAATATTAGCTTCTAATTTTTCTGTATTCATACATCAGAACTGAAATTATGTATTACCAACATTGCTAAAATAACTATCATTTATAGATTATCTACCCCACTGTCCCTAAAAATTCAGATTTTGGAGTGCTGGGACTCATAAAAAAGCAGATTTCTCACCTTTGGTTCGAAATGACATACTATCCACTGCTGTCATTGCGAAGTTCACACCTTAGATTTGTATTAATTAAAAGGTGAGCTGTGACAATCTCGTAGTTCATTCTTGATAGACTACTCTTTATCGACAAAGTTAGCAGGTTTTAAATACGAGATCACCACGTCGTGCAATCAACAATTAAATATCTAATGTAGCACTCCTCGTGATGACAGTTGTGGATAGGGATTGCCTTACTACGCATTTCGGCTAAGCTCAATGCGTTTGGTTCTCGTCATTCTGATCGGAACGTAGTGGAGAGAAGAATCCCATAATCCTTGTCTGTCATGCTTGAGCGTTAGCGAAGCATCTCGCTTTTAGATTCTTCTCCTGCGGCTCAGAATGACAATAGTGGTGGGTGTAAAATAAACACAAAACACACCTTCCATCATACCAATCCTGTGATAATATATCGGTTTTCTGAAAATAGAGATGGCAAACAAGACACTACTTACAAAGAGAGTGAGTTTTTCCGCTTCGCACCGGTACTGGAACAAGGACTGGTCGGAAGAGAAGAACCTTGAGGTATTCGGCAAATGCACAAGCCCCCACGGGCACGGGCACAATTATGTGCTGGAAACTACGGTGCAGGGCGATATAGACCCTGAGACGGGGATGATAATAAACCTCTATGACCTGAAGCCCATCATTCTCGATGCGCTTGCAGACTTTGACCACAAGTTTTTAAACGAGGACAACCCCGCATTTGCCGACCTGATCCCTACCACAGAGAACATAGCGAAGGTACTATGGGATGTGATAAGCGAAAAACTTGAATCTCACGGCTGCAGACTGCATCGGATAAGATTGTATGAGACCCCGGAGCTATATGTGGACTATTGGAGAGACAAATGAGCGCTGGGAATCTTTCTGAACACTGCTGCGTTACTAAAATATACAGCTTTTCCGCCGGGCACAGGCTTTCAATTGAAAGGCTAACTGCTGAGGAAAATTCAAAGGTGTTCGGCAAATGCTCCAATCCCAGAGGGCACGGGCATGACTATTATCTCGAAGTCAGGGTAGAGGGGAAGATTTCTCCCGATACGGGAATGATTGTCCATTTAAATGATCTTGATTCTTCGGTAAATAATATAATTTCTGAACTGGATCATAAGAGGCTCGATATTGAGGTAGAATATTTCTCTGAAAATCAGTCCACGGGCGAGAACATAGTGCGGTTTTTTTGGGTTAAACTAAGTGGTAACGTTGAGGGTTGCAGACTCGTGTACCTTAAGCTCTGGGAGACCGGGAACAACTACTTCGAATACTTTGAGGAGAAAGATATAAAATATGCAAATTGAAGATGCTATAAGAAATCTGCTTATTGAAATTGGTGAAGACCCTGAAAGACAGGGCCTGAGGGGCACGCCCGACAGGATTGCCAGAATGTATAAGGAGATTACTTCTGGCTATGGCGTATCGCCGCAGTATGTTATAAATGATGCGATTTTTGATGAAAAATATGACGAGATGGTGATCGTAAAGGACGTGGAGTTTTACAGCCTCTGCGAGCACCACATGCTACCTTTTTTTGGAAAGTGTCATGTGGCATATGTGCCAGATGGCAAGATTATTGGCCTCAGCAAGATTCCAAGGCTTATCGAGATATTCTCAAGGCGGCTTCAGGTACAGGAAAGGATGACCACACAGATAGCGGATATATTAAATGAGTCTTTGAGTCCTCATGGGGTAGGGGTAATAGCGGAGGCTTATCATCTGTGTATGGCAATGCGAGGGGTAAAGAAGGCAAGGGCCAATATGCTTACAAGCTCCATGCTTGGGGTGTTTAAAAAAGACGAGAGGACAAGGGCAGAATTCTTAAGCCTCATAGGCCAGAGTAATATTAAGTAAGAAATGAAAAAGGTAGTATTAATTACGGGGGCAGGTAAGGGAATAGGAAAAGAGACAGCGCTTAGCTTTGCCAGGGCAGGCTTTGTGATAGCCGCCTGCTCGAGAACATCGGCTGATCTGGTCAAGCTAAAAAAAGAAGTAGAAAAAGCCGACTCTCAAGCTGTTATCTCCACCTGTGATATAAGCAAAGAGTCTCAGGTAAAAAAGTTTGTTGAAAAGGCATCAAAGTTAACAGGCAAAATAGATGCCGTAGTAAACAACGCTGCGGTGGCTTCCATAGGCTCTATATTCGATACAGACCTAAAGACATGGCAGGATACCATAGACACGAATCTTACAGGCGCATTTCTTATAACCAAGCATGCCCTTAAATATATGAAAAAGGGCTCGCATATTTTTAACATCGGCTCAAACGCCTCAAAAATAGGATTTCCTAACTGGAGCGCATACTGCGCTTCAAAGTTCGGCCTGCTTGGTTTTACCAATTCCATTAGAGAAGAGCTGAGAGGAAAGGGTATGAAGGTTTCGGCCATCCTGCCCGGGCCTACAAAGACCCCGCTATGGGGCACACTTGGCAAGAAAAAGTGGGATAAATCAAAAATGATGGAGCCTGCAAGCGTTGCCGAAATGATACTGCATGTTTATAATCAGCCTGCCGATGTACAGACTGAAGAGGTTTATATTATCCCAAGTAGCGGCGGCTTATAGAATTTCTCGCATAAGTCATTTATATTAGTATCCATTAAGGGATTTTGGAATGCTGAGCATACTTACACTTGGAATAAGCTATAAAGACACCCCGGTAGAGCTTAGGGAGAGGCTGTCTTTTAATGATACCGATACCGGGAATATTCTGCCCAAAATAGTTTCAGATACCGGCCTGCAGGAGTGCATCATACTTTCCACATGCAACCGCATAGAGATATATGGCGTTACAGAAGACTCAGAAAAATCCACCGCTCAGTTAAAACAGTTTGTCTCCGAGTATCACAGTATAAGTTCCGATAAGCTTTCTTCTCATTTCTATATATTCTCAGGAGCAGATGCAGTCAGGCATCTGTACAGGGTGGCTTCCAGCCTGGACTCGATGGTAGTAGGAGAGCCGCAGATACTTGGGCAGGTTAAGGATGCTTACAGGACTGCTGCCAAGGCAGGCAGCACGGGGCTTATTCTAAATAAACTTTTTCACAGCTCTTTTTTTACCGCCAAAAAAGTAAGGAGTGAAACGGGCATAGGCTCGCAGGCGGTATCAATAAGCTACGCCGCAGTGGAGCTTGCAAAGAGGATATTCGATGATTTTTCTACAAGAACCGCCGTGCTGATTGGCTCCGGCGAGATGGGAGAGCTTGCGGCAAAGAACCTTATCAATGTCGGCATAAATGAACTCATAATAACAAGCAGAAACATAGAGAACGCGAGGCTCCTTGCACAAAACCTGAATGGAAAAGCAGTAGGCATGGAAGAAGTGTACTACCATATTAACCATGCAGATATTATAATTACGGCAACTGATTCAATCGATTACATCGTAAAACCCCACCACCTGAAAGAGGCCCTCAGTATAAGGAAAAACGAGCCTATATTCCTTATAGATATTGCCGTGCCAAGGGATATTGACCCCAGGATTAATGAGTTTGAGAATGTGTACCTTTATGACATTGATGACCTCGGCAGCGTTTTGGATGAAAATGTTAAATCGAGAAAGGACAGCGCAAAAAGGGCTGAGAAAATTGTTGGTTTACGCGTGGAGCGGTTTTTACACTGGCTGGAAGAATTAAGAGTATTTCCTGCAATAGTAGAGCTTAAAAACAGGTTTGAGCTTATAAAGAATTTAGAGACCGAAAAGGCGCTCAGGAAGCTTGATAACGGTGAAGCAAACCAAAAAGAGGTAATTGAGAATATGGCATCTTCTCTTATCTCCAAACTCCTTCACAGCCCTCTTACAAATCTTAAAAAAGAGTCCTCAGGCTACGCAAGCACTGTATACGTGGACACTCTCAACAAACTTTTTGACCTGGAGAACAAACTAACCGTAGTAGAGGATGAGGATGATAAGCAAGAGCTTAATCAGGATTGGAACAAGGGGCAGTAAGCTTGCGCTCTGGCAGGCAAACTTCGTAAAGGATTCCCTGCAGTCCATTTTTCCAAAGCTTGTCGTTTATCTGAAAATTATAAGAACTACAGGGGACAGTTTCACCGACAGACCGCTTGCAGACATCGGAGGCAAGGGGCTTTTTGTAAAAGAAATAGAGGAGGCGCTGTTGAGTGATAGCATCGATATAGCCGTTCACAGCATGAAAGACGTGCCGGCCGAGCTTCCCCCGGGACTTGAAATATCCACCTTCCTTGCGCGTGAGGACCCAAGGGATGTGCTGCTGTCAAACGGCCATGTGAAATTCGCAGACCTGCCCCCAAATGCAAGATTAGGTACAGGAAGCCTGCGCAGGCAGGTGCAGATTGCAAGACTGAGAGACGATCTGGACATTAAACCGCTCAGAGGAAATGTGGACACTAGAATACGCAAGCTAATAGAGGGGCAGTATGACGCGATTGTGCTTGCTTCGGCAGGGCTTAACAGGCTTGAGCTTGGAAGCGAAATAACAGAGCATTTTTCTGCTGCTGACCTTATTCCATCGCCCGGGCAGGGGATAATTGGCATCGAGTCCAGAATAGATGATCAGGAGACTAGGGAGATTGTCTATAGGCTTAAAGACATTGATGCTGTCTGTGCCATCGGAGCGGAGAGGAACTTTGTAAAGCAGATGGGCGGTGACTGCAGTATGCCGCTTGGGTGTTACTGCGAGATTAAAAGTGGCAGTGAAATCGAGATTAGCGGGTTTGTGGCTTCTGTTGATGGGAAGGATTTGATTAAAGACAAGATTTCCGGGGTAGCTCATGAAAATATCAGGCTTTCTGAAGAGCTTGCAAAGAAAATAATCTTCAATGGCGGAAAAGAGATCATAGACGGTTTTGCAAATAGCTGACCGCTCTTGTTTTACTTTTCATATATAACTCTTAATATAATAGTGTTATGTTCTCTGAAATTATGGCAAGCAGGATTGAAGACGCCGAATTTTGTATTCTCGACGTGGAGACCACGGGCCTAAACCCTATTGCGGGCGATAAGATCTGCGAGATTGCCATAATTAAGTCAGTAGACTCCAAAAAAATAGACAGGTATGAAAAACTGGTAAATCCCGGCATAAAAATACCCGTTTCCGCGACTGCTATTCACGGGATTCATGATGAAGATGTAGAGGACGCGCCATATTTTCTTGATATCGTGGAGGATATAAAGAGGTTCCTTAAGGGCTCTGTAATCGTGGCTCACAACGCAAGGTTTGACCTAGGGTTTTTGGATGCCGAGCTCAATTTTACCTCTGACTTGTCCGTAAAAAATCCAATTGTCGATACTCTTGGGATTGCCAGAAAATTTTACAGCTTTCCAACGAATAATCTGGGTGTGATTGCAAAGACAGTGGGCATTCCCACCGCAGGTTATCATAGAGCCATGGCCGATGTGGAGATCACAAAAGATGTGCTCGAATATTTTATAAGGGATCTCAGGCGGCGGGGGATAAGGCTTGCCACGCTTAAGGATTTGATAAGGGTGCAGGGCGGGGGCATTGAGATTGATAAACCCCGTGACAATATACTTCCAAAGGTTATAGAGGATGCGCTTATAAACAAGGCCAAGCTTCAAATAAAATATCTCTCTCCTTTTAGTGATTCGGTAAAAGACCGGGTAATCGAGCCTTTGGATGTTCTTGAGAGAAGAACCAATACCTATATTATAGCATACTGTCACTTAAGGAGGCAAAAGTGCAATTTCCGCCTCGACAGGATACTCGAGATAAGCGCTGTCAATTCATAGTTTAATTTACTAATCAAACATTTTTATTGACTTTGCCTTTAAGTGTTTTACTATTATCAGTTCTAACTCGGACGCGGGGTGGAGCAGTTTGGCAGCTCGTCGGGCTCATAACCCGAAGGTCGAGGGTTCAAATCCCTCCCCCGCCACCAATAATTTCAGCGGGTTACGTACTTCTCTACATTCAATACATTCACAATGTTAGTGAATTTGTCAGTAACTCGCGTCTAAATAATGTCATTTTAATATTTAATAATATTTGCTGGTTCCGGTTTTGGGTACGGCCTTGGTTCAAATCAACTAATAATTTAATATTTTTGGTGTCACGCCCTGGTATTGGACACTAATATTACTAAGCGAACATTTATCTCAAAAAGTACAGAAAGACACTATTTATTTATTATCTTAACCGGCACGCTGAATTCGATTGATCTTGGGAAATAACACCTCTTGGCGTCACAGGTCTGGTAACGAAAGGTTCCGTTAACCTCTGTTTGAGCAATCTCTGAATCATTAGCAGTTTCAAAGGGCAGGGTTATAATAAATTTCCCGTCATATACGGATAGCGGATCATCCGAAGTTTCAATCTTAAATGGATTTCCTACGGGATACTCGGGTTTGCCAAAGCTAATACCCTCGGCCGATATGTTCTCAATATTTACGGGTATCAAAAACTCTTGGCTTGCAGGGTTTGCCTGAACATGATAGCCGTCTTTAACTGAAATTTTTACTTTCAGTTCGCCCGTTTTGGCTTGATTTACATGTACTTCCTCAGGAACATTCAGCGTAACCAGCCCTTTAGTCTGAGGTTCAGTTGCCTTGGTTCCTGTTATATATAAAAGGGTTAAAAAAATGACGGCAATTTTTGGCCAATTCATTTCTTTGCCATCATTTGTTCAAGCTGCTTGTTTATCTCTGTTAACTTGGCATCGAAATTCTTACTATCAAGTAGTGAGTAGAATATAATCTTTCCCTCTTTGTCTATGATAAGGTTAGATGCTATCGGCACTTCATGTCTCGGTAGATCGGGCATAACGCCTTGCGGCGCATATTTTGCTGTAACTTTACCGTACGAATCCAAAAGGATTGGAAAGCTGAATTTATGCCTGTCAATTGCCCATGCCTTTGCTATATCCGGCTTTTCCATGCAGTTTACAATAAGTACTTTTACGTTTTTATCTTTATATTTCTGATAAAGAGCTTCTAAGTGTGGGGCTTCGGCGTTACAGTACGGACACCAGCTTGCCGCAAAATGCATAACGACAATATTATTCTTAAGTCCTGACAGAATCACGGTGTTTCCGTCAAGGTCCTTAAGACTGAAATCCGGCGCCTGCTCACCTATCATGGGCTGGCCTTCAAGAGCATTAAGACTGGCAGGTAAAATCATTAAGGCCATTAAAACGGTTAAGAATATCTTTTTCATATTTTCACTCTCCATATCAAAAAACAGTAAGGTTAGTATTTTAAGTCCCTATAGACTAAAAGTAAATAAAGATAGTATAAATAGGAGGATAATGTGTGTTTATAGTATGACACTCATTGTTTAATTCCGGAATCACACTAAATAAGGATATTGCAGGCTTTTAAATCTCATCAAGTATCGGCTTGTATCCGAGCACGAGGTTGAAATCGGAATTTTTCTGGGTTCTGTTCCTGCTCAGGTAAACAAGTGCAACGTTGTTTTGAATCTCACCCTTATACTTCTGGCCGTTTTGAATTTTTTCTATTATTTGGTTTTTATCACTGCCAAAGCCTGATTTATCAATAAGCTTATCCATTATATGATTTTCAAAGGACGACAAATCCTTTTTGATCTGAATTTTATAAAGCTGGTCATTGTAGAAGTAGTGTCTTACATCTGAAAGTCTTGCTCTGTCCACAAGCTTTATTTTATGTGAATAGATTTTGTATTCCCTGTTAATATATTCTTCTGTTAAAACTTCATCGGTTGCAAGCTCAACCTGCTTTGGAGACATCCCCCATCTGATATCTTCTATAGCAAAATCATCGGTGGCATGGGAATAAATAGAGAGATTGTTGTAGCTTAAGTACGAATTAATACATGTAAATGCGAATATCATATAAAGCGCTAGGAGTTTTATCCTTATATTATCTTTAAAAAACCTCATCTTATTAAAATATCTCCTTTATATATTAATTAGATTATCCGGCTATTTGAACAAAGTATAAGCCCAATGTTAATTTTTCAAAAGTCTCAAATAGGTCTTATGGTTAAATCTTACTAAAGTAGCATATATATTAAGCTTATACTATAAAGATTTATACTCTTTTCAATGAAGCTTCTGAACCCTAATAATTTAGTAAGTAAAATTAGGTACTTACAAACCAATACTTAAAGTATACAATAAAGTTATAGGGAGGTAGATTTAAAATATATGTGAGGAACTAAAATTATGGATTATGAAGCTACGGAAAAAAGGCTGTTACTTAGAAAAGTGCTCAAGTTTTTAAATTCTTATCAGGATTTGAGCAATATTGATTTTATTCAGAATATTAATGTATATATGAAAAAGAAGTTCGTTAATCAAAAGGGAAACGAGTTTATCATAGCCAATAATTGCTACGAGGCGCTTGACAGGACATACACCAAAGAAGAGCTGGAGCAGTTTTTACAGGCAGTTGAAAATCCTATTTTTAGAAAAATGATGGCCAAGGTTCCGCAGTTTATAAACGAATACGAAGGTACACTAAACAGATTTAAAAAAACAGGCTAAGATCTACCTCCTAAGGTTGTTATATTGCTCAAAGCCCTGATAATCATTTCTGATTCTTGGGGCTTTGTTATTATTTGAGAATAAATTTGCCACCTGTTTGTAATTAGATTATAGAGCAAGCCGTTTTTGCATGGATTCAGCTATGGAGCTTGCTCGCTCCTTGGCAAGATATGCCCTTTCACCCTCATATAATTCATCCACTGTAGTATGAAAAAGATATAGCCACCTTCTGAAATGACCTCTTTTCAGAGGGATTTTCTTGTCCAGATCCTGATGCACCTTTATCACCTCAGGCCCTCTTTTGTACTTAGCATTGTGAAACAGTAGGGTCTCCCAGAAGTCACAGATCACCGGCAGGTGCTCATCAAGTTTGATCTTGGCAATGTCTGTGAAGATAAAACCGATAATAATGTCTGCAAGCATCCTGTCATAAAACCTGG
>JABAHR010009491.1_pt1 | contig 16167 bp, 14 predicted proteins | sample 7062101 | NCBI WGS metagenome assembly JABAHR01 (sample SAMN14534553, study PRJNA622989) | marine sediment metagenome | biome: marine biome [ENVO:00000428]; feature: marine pelagic biome [ENVO:01000023]; material: deep marine sediment [ENVO:00002113] | place: India: Gulf of Kutch | collected... | reverse complement strand
GGATTTCCGTTTCGAGGCGGATATCATCCGCGCGCTGGGCCGGATCGTCGACAACGGCCACCTGCACAAGGGCTTCAAGCCGGTGCACTGGTGCACCGACTGCGGCTCGGCGCTGGCCGAGGCCGAGGTCGAGTACGAGGACAAGACCTCGCCGGCCATCGACGTGCGCTTCCAGGTGCTGAACGAGGAAGGACTGATGGCGTGTTGCCATCATGTCGAAGGCCAGCAAGGGGAGGGACCGCTGTCCGTGGTGATCTGGACCACGACGCCGTGGACGCTNNCCGCGCTGGCCGAAGCCGAGGTCGAGTATGCCGATCGTTCGGACGCCTCGATCTATGTTCGGCTGCCGCTGGCCAACGCGGGAACCCGGGTCCCGGAGCTTCAGGGGATCGACGTCGCGCTGTTGATCTGGACCACGACGCCGTGGACGCTGCCGGCCAACCTGGCGGTGGCGCTGAGCCCGGAGCTGGACTATGCCGTGGTGCAGTGCGACACGGACCGGGGCAGTGAACGGCTGGTGCTGGCCGAGGCGCTGCTCAAGGACGCCATGCTGCGTTACGGGGTAGAGAACTACCGGGTCATCGCCTACTGCAAGGGCAGCGACCTGGAAGGACAGCTGCTTGCCCATCCGTTCTACCCGCGCGAGGTGCCGGTCATACTCGGTGAACATGTCACCACCGAAGCCGGTACCGGCTGCGTGCATACCGCGCCCGGTCACGGCCAGGATGACTACGTGGTCGGCAGCCGCTACCGGCTGGACGTCTATAACCCGGTGGGCAGCAACGGCTGCTTCCTGCCGGATACCGAACTGTTTGCCGGGGAGCACGTATTCGCCGCCAACGACCATGTCATCGAGGTGCTCAAGGGCAGGGGCGCGCTGGTGCACGAGGAGATGCTGCGTCACAGCTACCCGCACTGCTGGCGCCACAAGACGCCGATCATCTTCCGCGCCACGCCGCAGTGGTTCATCAGCATGGAGCAGGCCGGACTGCGCGACACCGCGTTGCAGGCGATTGGCGGTGTGCGCTGGCTGCCGGACTGGGGCAAGGCGCGCATCGAGGGCATGGTGGAAAACCGCCCGGACTGGTGCATCTCCCGGCAGCGCACCTGGGGTGTGCCGATTCCCCTGTTTGTGCACAGGCAGAGCGGTGATCTGCATGCCGAGACACCACGCCTCATCGAGGCCGTGGCACAGCGTGTCGAGCAGTCCGGCATCGATGCCTGGTTCGGGCTCGATGCCGCGGAACTGCTGGGCGATGCGGCTGAGCACTATGAAAAGGTGAGCGATACGCTGGATGTATGGTTCGATTCCGGCGTGACGCATCATGCCGTGCTGGAGCGTCGCGACGAACTCGATGTGCCGGCCGACCTGTACCTGGAAGGTTCCGACCAGCACCGTGGCTGGTTCCAGTCATCCCTGCTGAGTTCCATCGCCATGCGCGGCACGGCACCGTACCGCACCGTGCTGACCCACGGGTTTACCGTGGATGCGAAGGGGCAGAAGATGTCCAAGTCGCGCGGCAACGTGGTGGCGCCGCAGAAGGTCATGAACACGCTGGGCGCCGATATCCTGCGCCTGTGGGTGGCGGCGACCGATTACCGCGGCGAGATGAGCGTCTCCGACGAGATCCTCAGGCGCATGGCCGATGCCTACCGGCGGCTGCGCAACACCTCGCGCTTCCTGCTCGCCAACATGAGCGGGTTCGACCCGGCGCAACACCTGCTGGACACCGAGCAGATGCTGTGCCTGGACCGCTGGGCCATCGAGCGCACCCGGGAATTGCAGGAGCAGGTGCAGCAGGCCTACGAGGATTACGAATTCCACCGCATCTACCAGCTGGTGCACAACTTCTGTGCCGTGGACATGGGCAGTTTCTACCTCGACATCATCAAGGACCGCCAGTACACCACCCGGGCCGACGGCATACCGCGTCGCTCGGCGCAGACGGCGCTCTACCATGTGGCAGAGGCGCTGGTGCGCTGGCTGGCCCCGATCCTGAGTTTCACGGCCGAGGAGATCTGGCTGCAGATGCCCGGCGAGCGGGCCGAGTCGGTGTTCCTGTCCACCTGGTACGAACTGCCACCGACGTTTTACCCGGAAGGCGAGATCCTGCAGCGCATGGGCACGGCGTTCTGGGGGCACATCATCGAGGTACGTGACGCGGTCAGCAAGGAACTGGAAAAACTGCGCGTCGACGGCGCGATCGGTTCGCCGCTGGATGCCGAGGTGGACCTGTACGCCGACGGTGATACGCGTGAACTGCTCAAGTCACTCCAGGATGAACTGCGCTTCGTGCTGATTACCTCCTACGCGCGCGTGCACCCGCTCGCGGACAGCCCGGACGATGCCGTCGACGGTAACGTGCCCGGACTCGCCTTCCGTATCCGGGTCGCGCCTTCCGAACATGCCAAGTGCATCCGCTGCTGGCATCACCGCGAGGATGTCGGCAGTCATCCGGAACACCAGGATATCTGCGGGCGCTGCGTGGAAAATGTCACCGGCGACGGCGAACTGCGCCGCTTTGCCTGAGTCCGGGCGGGTGGCGTCATGCTGAAATGGCTATGGGTATCGGCCCTGGTGCTGGTGCTGGACCAGGCCAGCAAGCTGGTGGCCGATGCCGCGCTGGCGCTGCACGAGCCGGTCGTGCTGCTGCCCGTGCTGGCCATTACCAAGGCCTACAATGCCGGTGCGGCGTTCAGTTTTCTCGGCGACGCCGGTGGCTGGCAGCGCTGGTTTTTCATCGTCCTTGCCACGCTGGTCAGCGTCATCCTGCTGGTCTGGTTGTCGCGCCTGAAGGCGCATGAGCGTCATGCGGCGCTGGCGCTGGCGCTGATCCTGGGCGGCGCGGTCGGTAACCTGGTCGACCGGGTGCTGTACGGTTATGTGATCGATTTCATCGATGTCTACTACGGCAGCTGGCACTGGCCGACCTTCAACGTCGCGGATTCCGCCATCACCGTCGGTGCCGGGCTGTTGTTGCTGGAGGCGCTGTTCGGCAAACACGATGCGGGTGACCGGCCATGAAATACCCGATCAGTCCCGGCAGTACCGTCACCCTGCACCTGTCGCTCACCCTCGAGGACGGTACGGTGGCGGACTCCAGCTTCGGCGAGCAACCCTACACCTTCACCATGGGCGATGGCACCATGGTGCGCGGGCTGGAACTTGCACTGTACGGCCTGTATCCCGGTGATACGCAGCGCCTCGAGCTGGACCCGGAGCAGGCCTTCGGCCTGCACGATCCGCAGCACGTGCACGAGATGCCGCGCGCGTCCTTTGCGGACGACATGGAGCTGGAGCCGGGTGTCATCGTGGGCTTCGAAACGCCGCAGGGCGAGGAGCTGGCCGGCGCCGTGCTGGAAATGGACGAGGACACGGTCACCGTCGACTTCAATCATCCGCTGGCCGGACACATCCTGGCCTTCGAGGTGGAGATCCTCGAGGTGGTGCCGGCCGAGGTGGAGGAGTAGGGGCCCCGGTCATTTCCGCGCAGAGGGGGTGCGCATATAGTCCCTGGCGGTACTGTCAGGATAAAGGCCAGGTCATGACCGGTTAACGGGTCAATGCGACAGCGAATTGCATGTGCTGCAGGTTGCCGGTCTGGATCCCCGCCTGCGCGGGGACGACGGGGATTTTCAGTATCATTTCGTCATTCCCGCGACAGCGGGAATCCAGCCCGTCACGGTACTACTGGTTTGTAATTTATCCGGTTCAGGTCTATGCGGCTGACAGGCACCAGCTACTTTTTTAACCGGGTCCCGGTCCTGCCTGCGCGGGGGCAAGCAGATGAATTGCCAACATTAAGATTTTTACACTGTGCTGCTATGCTTGCTTCATACCCTGTTTTATCTTTCCAGCAGGCAATGAATTATAATCCTCCTGTCTGTATACACGGTTAAACCATGAAAATCCTGCTCGCCAATCCGCGCGGCTTCTGTGCCGGCGTCGATCGCGCCATCGAGATCGTCGAGCGTGCACTGGAGCTGTTCGGCGCGCCGGTCTACGTGCGCCACGAGGTGGTGCATAACCGCCACGTGGTGGATGGCCTGCGTGCGCGCGGCACGGTGTTCGTCGATGAACTGGGCGAGGTACCGGACGGCAGCACGGTGATATACAGCGCGCATGGCGTGTCGCTTGCCGTGCACGAGGAGGGACGGCAGCGCGATCTCAGGGTATTCGATGCAACCTGTCCGCTGGTGACCAAGGTGCACCTGGAAGTCAGCCGGCATGCGCAGGCCGGCCGCGAATGTATCCTCATCGGGCACCGCGGGCACCCCGAGGTGGAGGGCACCATGGGCCAGTACGACACCCGTGCCGGTGGATGCATGTACCTGGTCGAGACGGAGCAGGATGTGAACAAGCTGCAGGTCGGTAACCCGGATGAGCTGGCCTATGTCACCCAGACCACGCTGTCGATCGATGACACGCGGCGCGTGATCGATGCCCTGCAGGCGCGCTTCCCGGCGATCCACGGGCCGCGCCGGGATGATATCTGCTATGCAACCCAGAACCGCCAGGACGCCGTCAGGCAACTCGCCGGGCAATGCGATGTCATGCTGGTGGTCGGTTCGCCGAACAGCTCCAATTCCAACCGCCTGCGCGAGCTGGCCGAGAACCGGGGCATCCCCGCCTATCTGATCGACGATGCCGGCCAGCTCGACCCGGACTGGCTGGCCGGTGCAGAGGCGGTCGGTGTCACGGCGGGGGCGTCGGCGCCCGAGGATATCGTTAGCGGGGTGGTGGAGCAGCTGCGCGCCTGGGGCGCGGATACGGTGGAGGAATCACAGGGGTGTCGCGAACCGCTGACGTTTTCGCTGCCGGGCGAGCTGCGGCGCGAATAATCCTGCAAAAACATCGCGGACGCGGTCCGCTCCTACAGGTCTGTCTGATTGTCGTAGCAGCGCTTCGCAAGCGCGAGGGTTTGTGTCCTGAAAAGATCGCGCACGCGGTCCGCTGCTACTTCCAGCACTCGTCCTGGTAGCCGGCATTGCTCACCGACTTGACGCCCTGCGAGGTCAGCGAGAAGGTGCCGCACCTGTCCTCGTTCTGGTCGCCCTTGGTGGTCGGTGCAGCGCTCACGGTGAAGGCGGTCGCCGTCTGGCTGCCGATGGACAGGGTGTAATAGCCCTTCGCCGACGTGGCCGGGTAGATGTCGGTGGCGTTGGTCCCCAGCGAGGCACCGACATAGGTGCCGCGGTCCGAGTAGAAACGCTCCATGCGGTCGGCCAGTTCCATCAGCTCGCCCATGCCCTCGGCACGGCGCGACTTGCGCACCTGTTCGAAGTAGGACGGCACGGCAATGGAAAGTATCACGCCGAGTACCGCCACGACGATCATCATCTCGGTGAGGGTGAAGCCGTGCTGTCTGTTCCGTTTCATTCCGATTCCCCTGTCAGAGTGATGCCCGCATGAGCAGTCCTGCCCATGCGGGCGTGTCGGTTAGTGCTTGATATCGATCCAGTTGCGCCGGCCGAATACGAAGTTCGGTCCGCGCGCCTCGAGGTCGATGGTCTCGATGGTGGTCACCTGGGCCGGCGTACCGTCGCCCGGGTCGTTCTGCAGGTCATCATCATCGCCCTGGGACTTGTCGCCTTCCAGTTTGTTCTGCTCCGGGATCTTGTCGCCGATGTAGTCACGCTTTTCGGCATAGGCCTTGAGCGCGGCATTGCCGTCGAGCAGTGCGGCGAGTTGCAGCAGGAACTGGTTCAGGTCGGACTCGGACTCGGCCGTGTCGATCAGCTCCAGCAGCTGGAAGAAGCGGTTCAGATCGCAGGTAGCCTCCGGATCGGACTCGGCCAGTGCCTCGCATTCCTCCACCAGCGGGTTGGTCAGCGCCTGGTACTCGCCCAGTGTCAGGCCGCCCTCGTCGATGACGGTCCTGCCGCTGTAGGCGCCGCCGCCGTAGCAGGGCGCATCCTTGGGCGTGCTGCTGCTGTCCGGGTCGGAGTTGCGCAGGTCGTCCACCAGGGCGCTGTAGTGCCAGAAGATGGCGGCCTCGTAGAGCAGGCCGCTTTCATCGAACTCACCGCTTTCCTGGTCCTCGGTGGCGGCAATGACGGGGGTCCTGCCCACGTAGGTCACTGAATACGCCTTCGCATGGGTGCCGGCACCGCGCACCATGGTCGCAGCCGGCTGCAGGTCGGTAGTCGGATCGATCTCGGCATCCAGCAGCTGCACGGTGAGCGCCCCGTTGCGCCAGCGGAAGCCCGCGTTTTCGGAGCGCATTGACTCGGTAATGTGCAGCTGGCGCGCCGGGTCACGGATGTAACCGGCCGGCGGCGGCTCATTGATGTTCATATTGACGCAGCTGGCATAGCTGTAGGACGGATCCGGGGTGCCCGCGGCGAGTACCGTCTCGGCATTCGACAGCACCGCCTGATCGGAGAAACAGACCGCATCATCGGGATCGTGCAGGCCCAGCACGCACTGTGCACGCGTGGGATGAATACCCCCGTCGAGGATGGAGCGGGCACCGAAGCCGACGCGGATGGTGGGTACCGGGCTGAGGCCCCTGGCAATCGCCACTTCGCGGCCGATGGACGAGTTGGCACCGCCCGGGCAGTAGGACGGGTCTTCACTCATGATGTCATGCAGGGTGAGCACCAGGCTCACGCCGTTCTGGTCCACCAGGCCCTCGGTCGAGGTGCGGCCGTCATAGAGCTGGCGGGTGACCATGTTCTGGTAGTCCACCACCGGCCAGGTGCGGCAGCCGATCTGCATGATGCCACCCGTGGAACGGTCGGCGTTGGCCAGCGTGATGATGAAGTGCTTCTCGGGAACTGCCTCCGTGAACGGGTCTGCCTCGGGCTGGTTCAGCGAGGCCACCTCGGATTGCAGGATGGCCTCCGGATCGCCAGCATCGTCGGTACCGTTGAGCGGCTCGATATTACCGTCGCGGTCCTGGTGCAGGACGTCGTAGACGCGGTTGAGTTCGCCCTCCACGGCGGGGATGCAGGAGTCGATTTCATCGCCGCTCACCAGTATTTCGGTGGTGTTGTCCGCGCTGCTGCAGGTGACCGTCCCGGTCTCGCCGGGTTCGGTGACACCCAGCGAGGCGACCAGGTTCGACTGTCCCCTGCGCGGCTCCAGCTTGAACAGGTCGACATAGTCCACACCGTGGATGCCGTCGTAGTCATGCACGTGTCCGTCGACAGCGCGTCCCAGGCCATCGTTGGTCTGGATGTTGTAGCCCTCGCTGTGCTTGTAGATGCCGTTCGGCGCGATCTCCGGGCTGTCCCCGGTGTTGTTCGGGCTGTCCACCACCACGTCGATGTGACCGCCGAGGATGTCGGCCGGGTCATCCAGCTCGGGGATCGGCAGCTGGATGCCGTTGATGAACATCTTGTCGACGCCTGCCCTGAGGCGGGCAAAGGTCGGTTGCGCGATGTTGCCGGGGCCGAGGCTGAGGCCCACCGGCGCCTTGAATTGCTCGGACACCACGACAGCGTCGCCGTTGTCGAGCTGTGTATCCGCATTGAGGTTGTAGACGATCTTGTTGTTGTCGCTGCCCGTCATGTAGTCGAGCGACATGACCCAGCTGTCGCCCGGCAGGCTGCGCTCACCACAGGACGGGGTCGGGCCGGTCGGGTTGGTGGAGACGAACTGGATACGTCCCGCGCGCACGAACGGTGAGCCGACCAGGCGTTCGCCGCAGTTCGGCAGGTCCACCTTCCAGCCCGCATGCAGGTCCGGACAGGGATCCACGCCAAACGGGCAGCGGTAGTACACGTTGCCGGGGCTGGGGAAATAGCGGACATCCTCCGCCGGCTGGCCCTCGACGAACACCCTGGAGGTCTCCGCCAGCGTATGTGTCTGCAGGTCGCTGGCAGTTATCGGAAAGTGGTTTTCGCTGATCAGTGTGCTCAGGTTCGTGGTATCGATCCAGATACCGTACACCGAGTGTTTCTCCGTGTAGTCCTCCTGGCTGGCCGGGTTGCCGTCATTTGCCAGGCCGTCGTTCAGGGCGTCGTCCGCACTGAGGATGCTGCCGGTACCGAAGTAGACCATGTAGCCTTCCTCGGAGGCATGCTTGGCGATGGCCGGGGCATTCGTGATCGGCTGGTCCGGGTCGCCGTCGAAAATCTTCAGCGCGGTCGATGAGGATGGCGTGGTCTGGTGGATACTGAACATCCACAGGTCTCCGTTGACGTCGCCGGCAAACACGTATTCGACCTGGTCGTCCTCATCGACGCTGAGCAGTACCGGCGCGGACAGGCCGCCGTGGTTGCTGCTGTGGGTCTGGATTTCCGTGACGCCGTTGTTGTCCAGGTTGACCATCATCAGCTTGGTCGGGTGCAGGCTGTTTGTACTGTAGCCGTTGCCGGTAAAGATGTACCAGGTGGGGTCGGCGTTGCTGGCGCCGATGAAGCCGAGGCGCGGCCGGCCGTAGATATGGCCCCAGTTGCCGCCGCTCTTCTCGAACAGCAGCTTGTCGTCGCCGTAGTACGGCTCGGTGACATCCAGCGCGAACAGGCCCGCGAAGCCGGCACCGCCACCGCCGGTCAGGATGGTGTGCCACACGGGATCCTCGCTGCCGATCTGGGCCGAACCGGTGCTCAGTTCGCCGTCGACGAAATAGGTGTGCCGGTAGGTTTCGTTGCGCCCGGCCAGCTTGTGCAGCTTGCCGAGCACCATGGACGGAATGTAGGCATAGGCCTCGGAGCCGTCGTAGTCGTTGAGCACGTGCAGCATGCCGTCATTGGCGCCGAAGGCGATGCGACCCGAGCGGTCGGCCTGCGCGGAGAGGAAATCGTTGTAGCCGTCCACCTTGCGCAGCAGTTCGCGCGGCGGGCCGATGTAGACCGGCGTGCCGGTCACGTCGCCCAGCACGCTGTAGCGGGTGCGCAGGTCGCCCAGTGACCCGTCCAGTGTGTCGTTCTGCTTCTCGTGCAGGCGCTGGCCGCGCACGTAGTTGAGGATGTCACTCGCATCCCAGGTATTCAGGGTCACGTCATCCGCGGCGACGATAAAGTTGTAGGTGGCCGGGTCGACCAGGGCACGCTGCGTGTTACTCAGATAGTCCCAGGTAAAGGGAACCTGGCCGTTCGGGTTCAGGACGGCTTCGACGGCCTCGCTGTTATAGGTAAAGATGTTCCGGTATGTCCAGTAATAGCCGTTCGGTTCGTCGGCGCCGCTGGTGATGTATGCAGCGCGTGCCGACCAGCAGCCGCTCTCTTCACGGCCGCAGCCACCATTGGCACCGTGCGTGGCGGGGTTGGCTCCGACCGACACGTCGGTTGAGCGTGCGCCGTCCTGGCTTATTTCATACTCGATGATGTCGCCCTGCCAGGCACCGTTCTCGAACCAGGGTCGATAGGCGATGGTGCCGGAATCCAGCAGGTCGCTATTCTGCAGGGCATACTGCCCCAGCAGCACGGTCGGCTGCGTGGACGGAATGAACACCGCGGCTGCGTATACCAGGCAACTGACAGCGACGGTCAGGCCGGCAGCCAGCTTGATGCGGAAAATCTTGTTGTGTGTATTCATACTGCTTCTCCGATTAATCGCTACAGCAGCGGATCAGTGACGACCACCGACTGCAGGACGCGATTGGCGCCGCGCGAGGTGCTGCTCCTGGCCGTTATCAGGAATACCTGAACGATGGCACCTGCCAGCGGATTCATGTTGCCCGACACGGATTCGTCCTCGCCCTGGTTGTTATCGAGACCGGCATCCAGGATGACGTAGTCGCCGGTGCCGTCATCGGCATTGCCGTCGCCATCGGTGTCGCTATCGTCACCGTTGATGTCAGGCAGCGAGACACCGGCAGTGTCGAACGTCCATACCAGGTCGGTGGGCTGCTGTATGCCACTCAGATCCGGGTCGAAATCGACCGTTCCCTGCGGGTAGTAATGGTCGCCTGCCGTGTCGGGATCGAACGGGTTGCCAGTGATGGTCTTGATGTCGTCTTCTCCGGCAACCAGGATGTATTCCGCGTTGTTCAACGCCAGGGTCTGGAACTGGGTATTGCCGGCCATCAGGTTTTCCAGCCGCGAGACGTTCATGCCGAACACGCCCAGGATAGTCAGTACCAGCAGGAAGATCAGTGCCATGAACAGTGCGGCACCGGCCTGCCTGCGCAGGCTGGAATGTGGATTCTGGAGTGTGTTACTCATGGTTTGCTCCGGGTTGGCTAGTTGCGCAGGCTGATCGTGCTGGTAAACAGCTGGCGCCGGTAGCCGTCATTGGGTGTGTAGTCAACGTTGCCGATGCTGTAGGTATTGCTGTTGGTGAAGCCGGTTTCCGGGCACTCGGCGCGCACCAGAATCCAGATCCGTGCCGCAATCACCTGTCCCCAGCTGGTGGTATTGCTGGCAGCCGGGGCGTTGACATAGCTGTCGACGGTAGCATCACCATTGGTATCGAGACCGTATTGCACCTGGAACTGGTCGACACCGTAGGCAATTTCCTCCGAGGACAGGGCGCCGTTGCGCAGTGCGATGCGATACAGCGACGGGATGGCATCGCTGCCCGTGCACTTGCTGGCATCGCTGTTGGTCGACGTATGGATGAAGTAGCCGTTCGACACCAGCTCGGAGGTGCGCACTGCCGCACCGGTGAGCGGGTTGGCAGCCTGGTCCTGGCCGCGGAACAGCCTGCCCTCGAACAGCGAGGAACGGATGTAGTACTGGTTGTTCTGGAAGTTCGGCGTGGTGACGCCGCCAACGATCCACGGTGCTGCGTAGCGCACCACCAGTATGTCACCGACGTGGGTATCGTCCGAGGGGAGGCAGCCGTAGTCGGTACGGTTGTCATCCTTGCCGAAGATCGGGTAGGTCAGCATGCGCGCCCAGTTGGCGTCGCTGCAGGTACCGTTATCGGTGGCGATCTTGTTGCCGTTGTTGTCACCTGCCGGGGTGTTGTCCTCGATGGCATTGATATCCGCGTTGCCGCCCCAGTAACCGGAACGGCGCAGGTCGGTCGTGATGATCTCCATGGCATAACGTCCGTTTTCCTGCATGCGCCCCAGCGTATCCTGGATGACGTAGCTCTTTTTCGAGCTCAGGAATATCTGGCTGACACCGGCCATCAGGATGAGCGTGATGACCAGTGCCACCATCAGTTCGACCATGCTGAAACCCCGGTTGCGGCGCGGCAGGCTGCCATGTGTATTGCGTCTGTTCATGGGCATTACCTCGTCACCAGGCGGAAGCAGCGGAAATCGTCTGCCGATTGCGGCGGACAGTTGAAGGTGCTGGTACCCGGGTCACGCGACTCGTTCCAGTAGATGGTCACGACGTGCGTGGTCCTGCCGTCCACGATCGGACAGGCCGGCACCGAGCTCGGCGTGCACTGGGTAATCTCGCTCTGACCGTTCGGCAGGCGCGCGACGTTGGTGCGCCACTCGTTGAGGTCGGTCTCGGCGACAGTCGCCGGTGTGGACGGGGCGGCCGAGGTCCTCGCGATGACGTATTCATCGTTGGCCACGCCGGACGGATTGACGCGCATGCGGTCGGTGATGTCGTAGGCGAACTGCGAGACCAGCGTGCGCATGCTTGCCATCTGGTTGGAACGCAGGCCGGTGGTTTGCAGGGCGGCCAGGCCGAGCAGGCCGATCGACAGCACCAGCAGGGCGATCAGGACCTCCAGCAGGGTAAAGCCATGCTGGCGGGTGGAATGTCGGTGTCTTAGCGTTGCCATGGTCGGTATTCCGTTACGGGCATGGTTGGGTGGTGACAATGGTGTGGCCCTGGGACGTCACCCTGATCCGGCGTACCTGGTCGACGCGGCAGTCATCGGAGACGATGGTGAAGTCCACGTCGCCGCCGTTGGCTGCCAGTCCGGTGGGCAGGAAACGCAGCATGGTTGCCGTCGTTGTCAGGGTGTTGTTGTGGGTCGGGCCTTTGCCGTTGATTAACAGGCAGTCTTCTCTCGCCTCGCACAGCGGTAGCGCAGCGCCGGGTTCCAGGGTGCCGTTGAGATTGAAGTCAGAGAACACCAGCCAGCCGGTCTGCCAGTCCGCTGCGTTAGCCGAACAGCTGCTCTGGTCGGTGCTGGGGCATATCACCGTGTTGACATCTCGCTTCACTGCTTCACTCCTGGCCAGTTGTACGGCGATCACAAAATCGTTGGTCTGGCTGATCAGGCGGTTGTTCTTGGTGAAATTACCCATGTAGGGAACCGCTGTTGCCAGCAGGATTGTCACCACCACCACGGTGATCAGCGCCTCAACCAGCGTAAAGCCTCTTTCCTTAACACTATTCATGGTTTTACAAACCTCGCTCATCCGTGTCATCCCCTATAAGATAGGCGGCCGGGTTTTCCCGACGGGCGGGCCCGGTGGCCTAACTGCAGCGGTGTACGGATCTCTGTCCGGCCGGTCAGCCTGCAGGCCGGGTTCCCTGTTATCGGCCCACACAGGTGTTCCTTGATCGGGCAAAAGGGAGTACAGGCAGTGCCCGACAGGGCAGGGAGAGGCATGGGAGCAGGCAGCAACAGAGCGGATTGTGTGGTCGTCGGCGGCGGCCTGCTGGGGATGTTGACGGCGCGCCGGCTCGTGCAGGAGGGTATGGCGGTTACCCTGCTGGAGCGGGGTTTGCTGTGCCGCGAATCATCCTGGGCCGGTGGCGGCATCCTGTCCCCGCTGTTGCCCTGGCAGTATGACGATGCGGTGTCGCGGCTCGCTGCGCGCAGCCAACAACTCTATCCCGGACTGGTGGAGGAATTGCAGGAGGAAACCGGCATCGATCCGGAGTGGACGCAATCCGGCATGCTGTTGCTGGACACCGTTGCGGATACACAGGTAATGGACTGGGCGAGGCGTTACCGGTGCCGGGTTCAAAGCATCGATGCAGCACGGCTGCAGGCAGCAGAGCCGGCGCTGGCGGCAGGTCAGGGAACGGCGCTGCTGCTGCCGGACGTGGCCCAGATCCGCAATCCGCGCCTGTGCCGGGCACTCGCCGCGAGCCTGCAGACACAGGGGGTCGACATCCGTGAACACACGACAGCAGACCGGCTCCTGGTGCGTGACCGGGTCATCGAGGGCGTTGCTACGCCGGCCGGGGCCGTGCATGGCAACTGCGTGGTGCTGGCCGGGGGTGCGTGGAGTGCCGGGCTGCTGCAGGGACTGGGCCGTGCGTTGCCGGTCGAGCCGGTGCTCGGCCAGATGATCCTGCTCGAGGCCCGGCCCGGCCTGCTGCGCCACATCGTGCAGCAGGACGGACGATACCTGATACCGCGCCGCGATGGCCTGGTGCTGGCCGGCAGCACGCTGGAGCACACCGGTTTTCACAAGCAGACCACGCCGCAGGCCCGCGCTGAACTGCTCGAGGCTGCCGTCCGCATTGTGCCGGCCCTGGCCGACTACCCGCTCATCCGGCACTGGGCCGGTCTGCGCCCGGGCTCACCCCGGGGCATACCGTTCATTGGAAAACATAGTGAAGTCAGCGGCTTATACATGAACACCGGACACTTCCGCAACGGCGTGGTGATGGGGCCGGCCTCGGCGGAACTGCTGGCCGATTGTTTGCTGGAGCGCGACAGCTTCACGGATCCCGCACCCTACGCCTTTTGAACCGATCGGTTCAATGACCTGTAATGCATGGACTTTATGACGTGCTTGTTACTATAATTAGACCCATTCAGAATAAGGGACTAGCTGATGGGGGGTGAAAGATGGTGATCACCGCGGACAAAGACATTGCCGGCATCCTGCGCGAGTGCGGCATCATGCCGACAGTGCAGCGCATGCAGATTGCACGGGTTCTGTTCCAGCGACACAGCCATTATTCCGCCGACCAGGTGATACGCAAGGCCAATGCCGATCACGACCTGGTTTCCAAGGCCACGGTGTACAACACGCTGGGGCTGTTTGCGCGCCACGGATTGCTGCGCGAGGTGATCGTCGATCCGACCCGGATCTTCTATGACACGAACACTTCACCGCACCACCATTTCTACAATACCGATACCGGTGAACTGATGGATATCGACACAGAAAGTGTTGATGTCAGCAATCTGCCGGAGCTGCCCGAGGGTACCGTTGCCGACGGAGTGGATGTCATTATCCGCCTGCGCAACGACTCCGCGATGAATTGACCTGTACCGTTCCGTTCGGAACCGGTACCATTCCACAGCAGATTTTTCCAGGGCCGGAGTAGCTCAGTCGGTAGAGCAGCTCACTCGTAATGAGAAGGTCGGGGGTTCAATTCCTCTCTCCGGCACCAATAAAAATGCCCGCGCTTGCGGGCATTTGCTTTTCCGGTTCGCCGGATGGCGGTGAACTTGCCGGCTTAACTGCCTGGTGTGCAGTCCGAGATATTGCCCGCAAACAGCTTGGGGATACCGTTGTTGGTGACCTGGATCTGCTTGCCATGAACGGTGCCCCGGTCATCGCAGATCGACATGATCGCGACGCCGCCCTCATTGGTGGAGCCGTCCGGGTTGATCTCGAGGTTATTGTTCCAGTTGCCGTTGGTGCGCATCCTGACATCGTCGTCGCTGGGCATGCCCCTGCGCAGCAGGGTGTCGGTGGCGGCCTGGTAGGTATTGTTCAGGTACCTGCCGTCATCGGCAAAGATGATGTAACCGCTGCTCCAGTCGTAGTTGGTGCCGCCGCAGGAAGGCACGGTTGCAGTCACGGTTGCACTGCGGCACATGATCACGCGTACTTCACGCTTGACCGCTTCGCTGCGCGCATAATGGATATCGCTCACCACGTTGTTCAGATGTGTGACCAGCCTGTTGTCCCGGATCATGTGGCTGAGGCTGGGTACGGCCATGGAAAGGATGACCGAAATGACGCCCAACGAGATCAGGATCTCGGGGAGTGTGAAACCGCGGAGTCTGCTGTGGTGTTTCATATTGAATTGTTTTGTCCTGCAGTTGAAATCTGTACAAACACGACGACTGATAGCCGTGTTATCGACGCATGGCGTGCAAAACTGTAATCACAGCGGGGAGTTTTTTCCGGCTTGCGGGACCTGCGGATTGCTACGGAAGGTCAACGAATTTCATTGATAAATCAATAGCCTGTACGTTCTTGGTCAGGCACCCAACAGAGATGAAATCCACCCCGGTCCGGGCGGTCTCGCGCAGGTTTTCCAGCGTGTAACCGCCCGAGGCCTCCAGTTCGGCGCGGCCCGCAACCTGACTGACCGCATCCGTGAGCTGTGCATGGGTGAAATTGTCCAGCAGCAGCCGCGTGGCACCGGCCGCGAGCGCCTCCTCGATCTGTGCGCTGTGCTCGACCTCCACCTCGATCATCATGTCACCGGAGGTAGCCGCCAGCTGGCTGATCGCGGCGCGGATCGAACCGGCTGCCTGGATATGGTTTTCCTTGATGAGGATGCCGTCATACAGCCCGCTGCGATGGTTATGGCAGCCACCGGTGCGCACCGCGTATTTCTGCGCCTGGCGCAGGCCGGGGATGGTCTTGCGGGTGTCGAGTATCCTGGCCGGCAGACCCGCCACGCAGTCGGCGTAGCGACGCGCCAGTGTCGCGGTGGCCGAGAGTGTCTGCAGGAAATTGAGCGCGGTGCGCTCGCCGCTGAGTATGGCGCGCGCGGGACCCCGCACATGGCACAGCAGCTGGTCGGCTGCCAGGGACGCACCGTCATGCACTTCCCACTCGACATTCACGTCCGTATCGAGTTCCGCGAACACCGCGTTGAACCAGGCCATGCCGCACAGCACCGCGGGCTCGCGCGAGATAACGGTGGCGTGTGCCTGCTGCGATTCCGGTATCAGTGCCGCGGTGATGTCGCCGCTGCCGATGTCCTCCGCGAGTGCGGCGCGCACCGTATGCAGCAGCGCTTCATCCAGGACTTCGATCAGCATTCAGGAAGAGATTTCGAGCAGTTCGATTTCAAAGGTCAGGGTGGCGTTGGGCGGGATCACGCCGCCGGCACCCCGGGCCCCGTAACCCAGCTCGGGTGGAATCACCAGCCGGCGGACACCGCCGACCTGCATGCCCTTGACCCCTTCATCCCAGCCGGGAATGACAAAGCTGCAGTCAACCGGGAAGCTGAACGGATCATTGCGGTCGCGGCTCGAGTCGAACTTGGTTCCGTCTTCCAGCCAGCCCGTGTAGTGCACGATGACGGTCTGGCCGCGTCCGGTTACGGCTTCACCTGTGCCGCTCCTGATATCTTCATAGCACAGACCTGATGGTGTCGTGGTTTCCGTCATATTCATCTCCCGTTAACCTGTCATTCAGTATCAGTCAG
>JABAHR010005021.1_pt1 | contig 16175 bp, 14 predicted proteins | sample 7062101 | NCBI WGS metagenome assembly JABAHR01 (sample SAMN14534553, study PRJNA622989) | marine sediment metagenome | biome: marine biome [ENVO:00000428]; feature: marine pelagic biome [ENVO:01000023]; material: deep marine sediment [ENVO:00002113] | place: India: Gulf of Kutch | collected... | reverse complement strand
TGGCGCGGTTTGCGCCTCAATCGGTAAGGCAGCCACCACACAAACCGTTGTTTTGACTTGGGATGCGACATTACTCTCCGCGCTTTCGACGGATTTTGGCTATCTGTCCAATGGTGATGATTGGTGCTGTGCGCCGTCGATGTGGTGCTGGGATGGAGACGGTGGACCAGTCACGCCTACAGGAAGCTGTGAAACCCATAATTTTGCCTCCTACTACGTCAACTATGGGTCTTACACTGGCAACCCGGACGAGCGGCCAGTTTTCACTTACATGGACCCGCCCTGATTACTTTGATAGACATACGAAACTGGAAAGGGAGGCTACTGCCTCCCTTTCCATATATGGGCCGAACACAATGTATGCCCCTGGTCAATCGCATCATTCAGGACGGCCCCGCCACCATTAGAGCTTTTTACTTGGGCTAGCAACTTCCGCTCCTGGCCGAAAGCGGAACCAAATAACAACTCGGGAATTCCTACAGATTTTCCAGATATTTTTACGTGCGCGGCACAGCGGCAAACGCCAACATTTGATCCTTATACATTCAAATCGGGATTTCGTGAGTGGCACTGGCCCAGGTCTACAGCCGCGCCTGCGTGGGCGTCGAGGCGCCGCTGATCACCGTGGAGGTGCACCTCTCGGGCGGTCTGCCTTGCCTGTCCATCGTGGGCCTGCCCGAGGCGGCTGTGAAGGAGTCCCGCGACCGGGTGCGTGCCGCTCTGCTCAATTCCGGTTTCGATTTTCCGGCCTCGCGGGTAACCATCTCCCTGGCCCCGGCCGATTTGCCCAAGGAGGGCGGCGGCTTCGACTTGGCCATCGCGCTGGGCATCCTAGCCGCCTCGGGCCAGGTGAGCGAAACCCGGTTCACGGATTGCGAGTTCCTCGGTGAACTTTCCCTGAGCGGCGCCCTCCGCCGCGTGCGCGGCGTGCTGCCCGCGGCGCTCAAGGCGATCGATTCCCACCGTTCGCTGGTGGTTCCATCCGCCAACGAATCGGAGGCGTCCCTGGTCAGCAGGGGCGAACGACGATGCGCGCGTTCCCTGCTGCACGTGGTGGCCTGGCTGAACGGACAGTCCGACCTGCCGCACGCCGGCCCGGGGCCACCCGGATCGGCTCCCCGATCGCTTTCGCACCATCCGGATCTGCGTGACGTGATCGGCCAGGAACGCGCGCGACGTGCGCTCGAGGTGGCCGCTGCCGGCTCGCACAACCTGTTGATGAACGGTCCGCCGGGTACCGGCAAGACCATGCTGGCCTGCCGGCTGCCCGGCATCCTGCCACCCATGAGCGAGGCAGAGGCGCTGGAAACCGCAGCCGTCGCATCCATAAGCCGTCAGGGCCTGGAGATCCGGAACTGGCGCTGCAGGCCGTTCCGCGCCCCGCACCACACCAGCAGCGGCGTAGCCCTGGTCGGCGGCGGTTCGCACCCGCGGCCGGGTGAGATTTCCCTGGCCCATAACGGCGTGCTCTTCCTGGACGAATTGCCGGAATTCAACCGCCACGTTCTCGAAGTCCTGCGCGAGCCGATGGAGTCGGGCCGCATCGTCATTTCCCGGGCCGCCCGCCAGGCGGAATTCCCGGCCCGGTTCCAACTCGTCGCCGCAATGAACCCCTGCCCCTGCGGGCACGCCGGGGACCGCGCCAGCGCCTGCCGCTGCAGCGCCGACCAGGTTGCGCGCTATCGGAACCGGGTTTCCGGACCCCTGCTGGACCGCATCGACATCCACGTGGAGGTCGGCAGGCCATCCTCGTCCCTGCTCGACCCGGCCCGGCCGGCGGGCGAATCATCGGGGGCGGTACGCGCCCGTGTCAGCGACGCGCGTGAGATCCAGCAACAGCGCGCCGGAAAACCCAACGCCCACCTGGGCGCATCCGGCATACGCGCACATTGCGCCACCGGGCCGGCGGAGCGCGAACTGCTGGAGACGGCTGTCCGGCAACTGGCCCTGTCACCCCGCGCCTGCCACCGGGTACTGAAGGTGGCCCGGACGATCGCAGACCTCGGCCGCCGGGACGCCATCAGCGGCGAAGACCTCGCAGAGGCCATCGCCTATCGAAGCCATGGACCGGCCTCCCAGGCACGGGAACAAGACAGAAGCACCGCAATAAGCGATGTGACGTCGGTACGTGGAAACGGATTGGGATAAGCTGAACATTTCCACGGGGACCCAATGTTGTTACGGAAACTGACCACCAGCCAGACGGCATTGTTCTGGACCCTCCATTGCGCGGGCTGGACTGCGTACGCGGTGCTCAATTACGTGATCGGCATCGAGGTCAACCAGAAGTCGGTCAACTACATTGTACCCAGCATCATGTACGCTGCCGGCGGTATCATGATCACCTGGTGCCTGCGCTGGCTGTTCAGGGCGGCCTGGGATCTGCGGCCCCTGCATATCCTGTTGGTCAGCGGATTAGGCAGTGCATTTGCCTCGGCCCTGTTCACCGGCTTCCGCACCCTGGTTCACGTCCAGTTTTACGGCGCCTACAAGTGGTCCGACCTGTCGTTCGTCGATTACTTCAACCTGTGGGACATGTACTTCAGCCTCTACGTCATCGGCACCTGGAGCGGCCTGTACTTCGGCATCAAGTACTACCAGATGGTGCAGAGCCAGAACGAGCGGCTGCTCAAGGCGACCAGCGCAGCGCACCAGGCGCAGCTCAAGATGCTGCGCTACCAGCTCAACCCGCATTTCCTGTTCAATACGCTGAACGCGATCTCGACGCTGATCCTGGACCGGGACACGCCCACCGCCAACGGCATGGTCACGCGCTTGAGTTCATTCCTGCGCCACTCGCTCGACAGCGACCCCATGCAGAAGGTCACGCTGAAGAAGGAGATCGACGCGCTCAACCTCTACCTCTCCATCGAGAAAGTTCGCTTCGAGGAACGCCTGGAGGTTGCGATCGACGTGGAGCCACTGGCCTACCGGGCCATGGTGCCGAGCATGCTGCTGCAGCCGCTGATCGAGAACGCGATCAAGTACGCCATCTCGGTCAGCGAGGACGGCGGCACGATAAGCATTGCAGGCCAAATCGAAGATGGTAAGCTGTGTCTCCGCGTCGCCGATACCGGTCCCGGCGTCGCGGGTGCCGAAACCCTGCAACCCGGAGGTAAATCCGGCGTCGGCCTGGCCAACACGCGGGAACGGCTCGGCGTCCTCTACGGGGACGAGCAATCGCTGAGACTGGAAAACCTGGAGCCCTCCGGGCTCGCCGTGACGATTTGTATTCCGTTTGAACGCAACAACCAAGAAGACGCTTAAAGCCCTGATAGTCGATGACGAGGCGCTCGCGCGCCGCGGGCTCAAGCTCCGCCTCAAGTCCGTGGCCGATATCGAAGTCGTGGGCGAGGCCCGCAATGGCAAGGAGGCCATCCGTCAGATCGAAGCGCTGGACCCGGACCTGGTGTTCCTGGACATCCAGATGCCCGGCATGAGCGGATTCGACGTGATCGCCGGATTGGGGGAAAGCCGACTGCCGGCCTTCCTTTTCGTCACCGCCTACGACGAGTACGCCATCAAGGCCTTCGAGGTCAACGCGATTGACTACCTGCTCAAGCCCATTGAGGAAAGCCGGCTCGAAGAGGCAGTGAACAAGGTCCGCAAGCACCTGGCCGGGCGCAAGGTGAAAGCCCAGCAGGGCATGCTCCTGAAACTGCTGGGCGATATCACGGGGCAGGAACTGCACACCATTTCGGATATCCGGAAGAAGGGCGTGCACAAGATGACGCACAAGGAAGCGCCGCGCCTGGCCATCAAGGACGGTGGCAAGACGACCTGGGTCAGGGAAGAGGACATCGAGTGGATCGACGCGGCCGGTGATTACATGTGCGTGCACGCCGTAGGGGAGACCCACATACTGCGCAAGACCATGAAGCAACTGGAAGAGGAACTGGATTCAGACTTCCTGCAACGCATCCACCGCTCCACCATCGTCAACATCCGGCACGTGAAGGAAATGCAGTCGCATATCAATGGCGAGTATTTCCTCACCCTCAAGGGCGGCCACACGGTCAAGCTCTCGCGCACCTACAAGGAAAAGCTCAAGCACTTCCAGTAGGCCGTTCGCCCCGTTCCGCCTGATCCCGACACGAAACTGGGCACATCTTCAGATCGCTTTGTCGCAGAGCTTTCATCGTCTTGCCGACGACGCCAGTCACCTCACCGCAAGGCATGACTTTCGTCACAACTGATTCGCGAATCCGGACTCTATGCTCCCTACAGGTCGGGGCGATCCCGTAACGCATTTGCCGCCGGAAGCGTCAAACACAGAACAGGGCGAATCGGAAATCCAGGGGAGAACTGATGAACATCACCGAAAGAGCGGTCAAGAATCCAGCCGGCGTTGCAGTCGCGGTGGCCATCATCACGCTCTTCGGCCTGTTCAGCCTCAGGGGCCTTCCCGTCCAGCTTTTCCCCGAAATCGACCTTCCCCAGATCAGCGTATTCGCCGGCTGGCGCGCCGCCTCCCCCAAGGAAATCGAATCCGAGGTGCTGGAGCCCATGGAAGAGGTCCTGCAGGGCCTGCCCGGCATGGAAACCATGGAATCCAACGCCTTCAATGGTGGCTCCTTCATCAACATGGAGTTCACCCTGGGCACCAACATGCAGACCACCCTGATGGAGGTAATCGGACGCCTGAACCGCCTGCCGCCGTTGCCGGCGGACGCCGATCCGCCGGTGGTCAACCTGGGTGGTGGCATGGGTGGTGCCAACCAGGCACTGAGCTGGTTCTTCGTCCAGCTGCTGCCCGGCACCGAGGGCCCGATCGAAAAATACGGCCAGTTCATCACCGACACGGTCAAGCCCAGGCTGGAATCCGTGGACGGCGTGGCCGGCGTCATGGTCAACGCCATGAATTCCAGCGGCGCGGAGGAACTGCAGATCACGATCGATCCTTACCGGGCCGCCGAGTACGGCATCGAGCTCGGCGCCGTGGCGCAACGCACCGGGCGCTCCACCGACGTGTCCGGCGGCTTCGTGGACGTCGGCCGGCGCCAGTACACGCTGCGCTTCGAAGGCCGCTACGACCCCGAGCAGTACAAGAACCTGATCCTCGAATGGCGCGACGGCCGCCCGATCCGCCTCGGTGACGTCGCGGACGTGCGCGTGGCCCGCGCCAAGAAGACCCAGATCGCAATCCAGAACGGCAATCCCGCGATGGCAATCCGCGTGGACCGCGCCAACGGCGCCAACGTGCTGGGCACGCTGACCGAGGTCAAGGCCGCCGTCGCCGAACTGCGCGAGGGCCCGCTGGCCGACGCCGGGCTGGGCATCGAGCAATCCTTTGACGCCTCGGTCTTCATCAAGCGCGCGGTCGGCATGGTCACCAACAACCTGCTGCTCGGCGTGCTGCTGGCGGTCGGCGTATTGTGGTGGTTCCTGCGCGACCGCCGGGCCACGCTGCTGATCGCCATGGCCATCCCGATCTCGCTGCTCACCACCTTCGTGGTGCTCAAGCTCACGGGCCGCAGCCTCAACGTGATTTCCCTGGCCGGCCTGGCATTCGCGGTCGGCATGGTGCTGGACGCGGCCATCGTGGTGTCCGAGAACATCGTGCGCCTGCGCGAGCGCGGCGAGATGCCCAGCGTGGCAGCCCTGGCCGGCACGGCCCAGGTCAAGGGCGCCCTGCTGGCCTCGACCGCGACCACCGTCGCCATTTTCCTCCCGGTTCTGTTCCTGCAGGACGTGGAGGGGCAGTTGTTCTCCGACCTGGCGCTGACCATTTCCATCGCCGTGGTCATTTCGCTGATCGTGGCGCTGACCATCCTGCCGACCCTGGCGGGAAGCTGGATCCGGCCCAAGAAACTCACCCGCGAGCACGGCGCGGGCTGGGCCTCGCGCCTGGCCGGCTGGCTGATGAAGGCCAGCGCCACCGGCCGGCGGCGCCTGATCCTGATCAGCACCCTGATCCTGACGCCGGTGCTGGTGTCCTGGGCGCTGTTTCCGCAACTCGATTACCTGCCGCCGGTCAAGCGCGACGCGGTGGACGCCTTCCTGCAATTTCCCCCGGGCAATAACGTCGAGACCAACGAGCGGGAAATCGTCAGCAAGCTGGTCGAACGCCTGCAGCCCTACATGGACGGCGAGAAAGAGCCGGCCCTGAAGAATTACTACATCCTGACCTGGCCCGGGGGCGGCACGATCGGCGCCCGCGTTCTGGACCAGAGCCGGGTCAAGGAACTCGAGCAGATCGTGCGCAACGAGGTGCTGGTCGACATTCCCGACTTCCGCGGCTTCGCCCAGCAGGGCAACCTGTTCGGTGGATTCGGCGGCGGCCGTGATATCGCCGTGCACATCCAGTCGGCCGACGAAGCGGGTCTTTATGCCGCGGCCGGGCAGGGCCAGCAGCAGCTGATGGAGACCTTCCCCGGCGCCAACGTGCAGACTTTCCCGAGCACCGAGATGGCGACGCCGGAATTGCGCATTTACCCGGATGACTCGCGGATCAACGAGGTCGGCATGGACCGCAACGGCGTGGCCACGCTGGTCCGTACCCTGGGCAACGGACTGTGGCTGGGCGAGTACTTCAACGGCGACAGCCGAATGGACATCATCATGCGGGCCGAGGGCTGGAACANNCGTGACCCCCAGCGGTGAAGTCGTGCCTCTCGGTGAACTCGTCGCCGTGGAGCGTGCCACCGGGCCGGCGCAGGTGCGCAGGGTGAACGGACGGCGCACGGTCAGCGTGAACCTCAGCCCGCCTGAGAACGTCTCGCTGGAAACCGCCATCGCGCAGATCAAGACGGACGTGGAACCCGGCCTGCGCGGCGCGCTTCCGGCCGACGGAACCATTCTCTACGGCGGCAGCGCCGACGCCCTGGCCGAGGCCATCGGGACCATGGGGCGCAATTTCATCATGGCCCTGTTCATCCTGTTCATGCTGATGGCAGGGCTGTTCCGCAGCCTCAAGGACAGCGCCCTGGTCGTCATGACCATTCCGCTGGCCGGCGTGGGCGGCATCATCGCCATACGCACGCTGAACCTGTTCACCTTCCAGCCCATGGACCTGCTGACCATGATCGGCTTCATCNNGGCCGTGCTGATCCTCGCGCTGATCATGGCTGCGATGTTCCGCTCCGTGCGCGACAGCATGATCGTGCTGCTGGTCATGCCGCTTGCCGTCGTCGGCGGCGTTATCGGCCTGCGCGTCCTGAACCTGTTCACCTACCAGTCGCTGGAACTGCTGACGATGATCGGCTTCATCATCCTGCTGGGCCTCGTCGTCAACAACGCCATCCTGCTGGTTCACCAGACCCGCCAGGCCGAGCGCAAGGGCATGGACCGGCACAATGCCGTGGAGCACGCCCTGCGCGTGCGCCTGCGGCCGATCTTCATGAGCACCTGCACCAGTATCTTCGGCATGCTGCCGTTGCTGCTGCTGCCCGGGGAAGGCAGCGTCATTTATCGCGGCCTGGCCGCCTCCATCGTCGGGGGCATGGCCTGCAGCCTGTTCTTCACATTGTTACTTCTGCCCTCGCTCCTGCGTCTGGGTAAGGCGAGGCACGTAGAAGCCACGGCCACGGAGCCAGTGGGGAGGCCCGCACTGGAATCGGTGGCCTGAGGTAGGAAAGGATCATGCAAAGACATCGGAAATTCGTCATTCTCCTGGCTCTGCTGCCGGCTTTCGCCTGGGCGCAGCAACCGAACCTGGCGCCGGCATCCCCGGTCCAGGTGGAACCCGCCAAGCGCGATACTTTCGCCGCGACACTGTGGGTGTCCGGCACGGTGATCAGTCGCAACGACGCCCGCATCGCGGCGGAAACCGACGGCCGCATCACCTGGGTTGCGGACGTCGGCACGCGCATCGCCCAGGGCGGGGCCATCGCCCGGATCGACTCGACCGACCTGGAACTGGACCTGGCCGACAGCCGGGCACAGCTCGCCAGTCTTCAGTCACAACTGAAATTCCAGGAGGCCAGCCTCGAGCGCCTGCAACGGCTGGCGTCGAGCAACAATGCCTCCGCCACTCAGATCGACGAGGCCCAGTCGCGGCTCGACATGACCCGGCAAAGCATCAAGCGCGCCGAGGTGTCGATCGCGCAGATCGAGCGGCGCATCGACCAGGCCACGGTGGTCGCGCCCTTCCCCGGCGTGGTCGCCGAGCGGCTGGTGCAACTCGGCGAGTTCGTCAACCGCGGCGCCCAGGTGGCCCGCGTGGTGGACACCGAGCACCGGGAAATCCGTGCCCAGGCACCGCTGACGGTGGCCGGCTGGATCCGCGAGGGGATGGAGGTGTCCGTGGAACACCAGGACCGGACTTCCCTGAGCCCCGTCGCCCGGGTGATACCGGTGGGTGACGAGCGCTCCCGCATGTTCGAACTGCGAATCGCCGCGGAGAACCCGGCCTGGATCATCGGCAGCCCCGTGCGCGTGGCGCTGCCCAACAGCGAGCCGCGCGAACTGGTGGCCATCCCGCGTGATGGCCTGGTGCTGCGGGGCGCGGACACCTTCATCATGCGCGTGAAGGAAGACAATACCGTGGAACGCATTACCGTCGAGACCGGCATCGGCCTCGGCGGCTTCGTCGAGGTGATTGGCAACGTGGACAATGGCGACCGCATCGTGACCCGCGGCGGTGAGCGCCTGCAACCCGGCCAGTCCGTGAGGATTACTGAAAGCTGAACTGTGACGACCAGCCTGCGCAGGCTGGTCGCAGCAGGAGTCAGATCGGGGTCTTTGTTTTCTCCCTGATCATCGTCTGACCGACGACCCTGGTTTGACTCTCGGCGCCCCGGCAGGTGTCCCTCTACCTGCCGGGGCGTTGTTTATCAGGCCTGCTTCCTGCGGCGGTCCAGCCAGACCTCGATGCCCTGGGTGTTCAGATCGAGGTCATTTTCGAGAAGGCGATCCAGTTCGGCGTCCGGCAGGTCCACGCCGTGATCACGCAATTCGCTCTTCAGCCAGGCTTCCATCTCCTGCCGCATTTTCGCTGAACGGTTTTCAGCGTGTTCCAGGCGCTCCGCGATTTCCACGTGCACGTCGATACCCCCGATCAGCCGCTCCGCCAGCCGCGGGACGTCCCCCACCCGCCCGTAATGGGTCAGGTACATCCACTCGGGCGCCTGCCCGAGCAACATGCGGATGGACTCCTTCAGCGCGGGCGGGTCGAACTCGATGGGCGTGGTGGTCGGAAATATGAACGGCCCGCCGGGCGTATCGAATTCACGGTAGGAAAGCCCGAAGGTGTCGCCGGCGAACCAGCCCCGCGTGCGTTCGTCCCACACGCAGAAGTGGTGCCGCGCGTGGCCGGCAGTATCGCGGAACAGCAGTTCGCGGCCCCCCAGCATCACGGTGTCGCCGTCGTTCATCTCTCGCACGCGCTCCGCGTCGATGGGCACGAGCGAGCCGTACATCTCGTCGAATGCCGAATCGCCATAGACACCGCGAACGCTGGCCTCCAGCCTGGCGGGATCGATCATGTGACGCGCACCACGCGGGTGCACCAGGAAGCTCGCAGAGGGGAATTCCCTCATCAGCGTGCCCGCGGCCCCCGCGTGATCCAGGTGCACGTGGGTCACGATCACATAGCGCACGTCATCGGGCTTCCAGCCGCGCCGTTCGAGCACGCCCAGCAGACCCGGCACGCCCGAATTGGTGCCGGTCTCGATGAAGGCGACCCCGGAATCCGACTCCACCAGGTAGCTGCAGGCCATCTGCGGGCGCGTGTAGGCCGTGTCGATGGCGACGATTCCGCCCGGGTACTCGAGGGCATTGATCAGGGACGGGTTTTCCATATCGGCAAAGGGTAAAATCCGGATGTCGCGCGAAGATAACACAAAGCGGGTAACTGCCAAATGACACCGGGCCGGGCCGAGGAAATCTACGTTCTGGACATCGACGGAACGCTCATGCACACCCATGAGATCGATAACGATTGCTACTGGGAGGCCGTCCACGAGGTCTTCGAAATGGGCCAGGGCGCGGGCAAGCTGGACGAGTTCGAACACGTGTCCGACAGCGGGATACTGAGGGAGTGGTGCCAGCGCTACCTGGGCCGGGATGCCGAGGAGTCGGAAATACGCCACGTGCGCGAGCTGTTCCTCGGCCTCATGGAGTCGGTTTCGAGGGAACAGCCTGAACTGTTCGCGCCGCGCACCGGCCTGGAGCCGTGGCTGGAGGGCATGAACGGCCGCTCCGGCACCCACCTCGCCATCGCTACCGGAAGCTGGGGCAACACGGCTCAGTTCAAGCTGGAATTCTCGGGCCTGTCGCGCTTCGGACTGGCGGTGGCCAGCGCGGACGACGCCATCAGCCGCGCCGGAATCATGAACGTCGCGGTTTCCCGCCTCGATCTCAGCAGGCCCGTCGAAGACTATCACATCACCTATATCGGCGACGGCCCGTGGGATTTCGCCGCGAGCCAGGAACTCGGCTGGTCCTTCATCGGCATCGCCGAGGGCGACCGGGCCAGGACCCTCTTCGACCTGGGCGCGGAGCGGGTCGAGGCCGATTTCGAGCCCCTGGCGCGACACCACGCGTTCCAGGCACGCTGAACGGTTACGGGCGGCGCGCGTAACGCGCTAACATGGAAGCCTGGAATTGACCGTTCGGGAGACCGCGATGATTCACAGTTTCAAACGCTTCTTCCTCCTGGCTGTGTTCGCCCTGTTGATGGGCCAGGCCACCCTGGCCGGCTGCAGCGAGGACCAGCCCAAGGTTCTCGGCGACGTGGCCGCCGCCGCGCAGGCATGGGAAATGATCGACGCTGGCGCCCTGCTCATCGACGTGCGCTCCGAAAAGGAGTTCGAGGGCGGCAGTATCGAGGGCGCGCTGAACATCCCCCACACCGAGGTGGACCGGCTGATCGAGGCCATCGGCGAGGACAAGGGCCGGCCGGTGGTGTTCTTCTGCCGCAGCGGCGGGCGCGCCGGCCGGGTGCAGGCGCAACTCGAAGAAATGGGCTACACGGGGATCTTCAACGGCACGGGACACACCGCGCTCGAAGCCACCCGGCCCTGAAACCAAACACCCGGCAGACCGGTCCAATGGGCACGGGCCCCTGAAAAGCCCGTTGCCGGGAGCTTGAACCGGCGAGATTGCGGAGAGACAAGGAGGCAGCATGCCGAATGCAACCAGGCCCCGGGCGGGCGTTCTTGCAATCATCATGTTCATGTCCATGGCCATGGTCATGGCGGCCAACGCCTGGCAACCGGTCAACTGGGACCGGGGCGAGGCGGTCCGGGTAGCGGCGCAGACCGACACCTTCGCCACGCGGGAGGCTCTCAGGCAACTGGCGCTGGCCGGTGACGGCAAGGAACTCCTGGACCTGCTGCAATCCACGAGCACTCGCCCGGACTGGCCGTTGCCCGCGCGGGAAAACGTCCTGCATGACTTTGCCGAGAGCCTGCGCGGCATGCCGCCGGGGTCCGTGTCGCCTGAAGTCATGGGTTTCCTCGGTGATTACCGCTCGCAGGTGCTGATCGCCCGGGCCGAGCACCCGGTCACCGGCGTGGCCATGTACAACATCCGGTCGGTCGCACACGGCGTGCAGCATACCTGGGACCGGCAGGAGGCAGCATTCGAGGGCGCGGCCCTGCTTGGGCGCGATCCGCTGGCCCTGGTGGGGCGGTTCGACTCCGCCGGTCCGGCGGCCCGGCAGGGCTACCTGGACGCCCTCGACACGGCAACCCCTGGCCAACTGGAGACGGTGTGTTTCCTGGCCCTGTCCCACCTGGACCAGGCGCCAGACCTTACCGCCCTGGCCGGACAAGCCGCGCTGGGAACCGGCGATGCCCGTGCGCTCGAGCAACTGGCCAGGACCGGTTCGGGACCGGCCATGGCCCGGGTGCTGCGCAGCGCTTCCGGGTTACTGACCACGGACCAGTCGGCCCGGTTGCTCCAGACCGCCATCCTCGAAGGGAGCCATGAGACCGCGGCCCTGGCGATCGCGAACCTGTCACCGGCGCTGGCCGGCCACCGTGGAGCCGAGGACACCCTGCTGGACCTGCTGGGCGACCCCGCCCTGGGCTCCAGCGCAGCCCTGGCGCTGGCCAGGCGGCCGGACACGGAAACCCTGCAGCGCCTCGACCGGATCGCCATTGACGGGCAGGACAGCCTTGAAGCCAGGCGGGCGCGCCTGGCCCTCGACATCAACCGGACGCAGTATGCGCGGGAGATCGATTGATGAGACGCATCGCCGGTCTGGCCTTCGTCGCCACCCTGGCCGCAACGATTACTGCCACCCGGGCGGACGCCCAGGCCATGCTCACCGAGTGGGTGGAAAGCGATGCAACCGCTGCGCCCGACAAGATCGCGCTGGGCTACCCGGTGCCCATAGCGGTGGATACACCCCTGCCGTTCGACGGCTTCCGGACCTATGCCGGGCTGCACATGCGGCACACGGACCTGGCCGTCACCACGCCGTGGGTTCACTGGGCAAACATCGGCACAACACACGCCGGCCGCACCATCTGGGCCTATCGCCTGGGCGACGGGAACCGCCAGACCATTTACGGCCTGCCCGAACCGGCCACGCTGACCAACGGCGGCATCCACGCGCGCGAGTGGCAAACGCCCGAGGTCGTCACCGGTATCCTGGAACTGCTGGCCACGCACGAGGAAGACAACCACTTCTATGATTACCTGCGGGACAACGTCAACATGATCGTGATCCCGTCCCTGAATATCGACGGATTCCTGCAGACCCAGCGCTACCATGCCCTCAATTATTTGGGTGTCGATCCGAACGACCCCGGCGGATCGCCGCGGGACGGGCGCATGCGTCGCAAGAACATGCTGGACGCGGATGAAAACCTCTCGACCCAGTCCGACCTGCTCAACGGCGTGGACCTGAACCGCAACAACGCGCCCTACTGGTCCACCAACCTCCAGCGTTCGTCCTCGAATCCGGACTCGCTGGTGTACCACGGCAGCGCCCCGGCCTCCGAACCGGAGATCCAGGCGCTGGACGCCGCGGCGCAACTCGGGCCGGTCGAACGGCTGCGCATGTATACCGACGTGCACTCGTTCTCGCAGGTGCTTTACTGGAGCCGCGACGCCAACGAGCGCATGGCGCGCCAGGTCGAGGAGTTGATGGGCGTGTTCTCCGCGCATCACCTGGCCCTGCCGGACGGCAGGTGGTACCCGTTCCCGGGCCGCAGCAGCGCAGGGTACGGCGGGTTTGGCATGACCAACGAATACTTCTACTTCACCTATGACGTGCCGGCTTTTGGTCTCGAGGTCGAACCCAGCGGCGGCCAGGTCTTTCATTCACCCCTTCCGGGTTGCGGCGCCGATTACGGCGGCGTGGCGGAGAACTGCCACGACGGGTTCATCCTGCCGGAGTCGGAGATCGCGCGGGTGCGGGAAGGGCTCGCACAGTCCTTCGCGGCGGGTTATTTTCGCCAGGCCGGGCCGCCCTCGGTCCAGGCCGTCCGGTTCATCGATCGCGCCACCGGAGCGGTGGTATACGAGGCCGAATGGGACGTGGTGGATGCGCAGACCCGGGTGCTGCATGAAAACGCCATCCAGCCGCTGCAACTGGACCGCGACTACACCTTCTGGGCGGCTTTCAACAAGCCGATGCGCTGGCGGGTGGATGGCGAGGTGGCGCCGTTCCCCGGCCAGCCGGAGAGCACGCTGGACCTCGATGCCGGGCTCTGGATCGGCCTGACCCGTTTGAACACCGAGGACACCGGCTCCGGCTGGCACGACCAGCCAGGAAATTATCTCAATTACGAGGACGACGCCATGTGGGTGGACTTCCGGCTGCCACGCGATTCCCGCAACGACGGCGCGGTGAACGGAGCCACCCAGGTCAACCTGCAGATCGATGCCGTGGACATGACCGGCATGCGCATCGACGCAGATCCGGCGACGGTCGCCGACATGGAAAACGGTTACTGGGTGCGGCACGAAAACGACTTTGGCAGCGAAAGCGACTTCGGCGGCACCGACTCGACCATCAACGTCGATGTGACGGATGAGATTCTGGCCGAGCCCTTCGTGCTGGAGCCGGGCATCGCCTCGGCCTGGTTCGATCCGGACCATGATGGCGAGGGCTTCATCATCGAGATGCTCGCCGACGGCGTGGTGGTGTTGTTCTGGTTCACATATGACGGGGAAGGTAACCAGGATTGGTATATTGCAGTTGGCCAGGTGAGCGGCAACCGCATCGTGTTCCCTGAGCTGCTGCGGGTAAGCGGCGGCGTCTTCGGTGAGGATTTTGATCCCACGGCGATTCAAGAGCATCCGGTCGGGTCGGCCGAGTTCATTTTCCGTGATTGCGACTCGGGAGACATGGACTGGCACATCGGCAGCCGGAGCGGTCGCCAAAGCATTGTCCGAATCACCAATGTCATGGGCCTGGATTGCGGGCAGCCGCGCATGGCGCCCGATCGCGAGGAGGCGCGTTACAGCGGCTCGTGGTACGACGTCACGCACCAGGGCGAAGGCTTCACCGTGCAGGTGCTGGCCGACGGCAAGGCGCTGGTCTACTGGTTCAGTTTCGGCCCCGACGGCAGCAGGCGGTGGTTCTTCGGCACGGGCGAGATCGTGGACGGCAAGCTGGTGTTCGGGAACATGCTGACCACCTCCGGCGGCGTATTCGGCAACGACTTCGATCCGACCACCGTGGACGAATTGCCCTGGGGCACGCTGGAACTGGACGTGAGCTGCGGCGGCGGCACCGCGACGTACAGCAGCACCGAGGTGGGCTTCGGCGCCGGCGCGCTCAACGTAACCAAGCTGACCAACCTGGACGGGCTTGACTGCGACGCCTGAAACCCCAATAAAGGGTATTCCCGCCGCACCAGCGGCAATGATGCGGAGAACTCCAGTGGCCGACATGCAAGACCACAACCACTGCACGGGCAAGTTCATCGAACTGGCCAACGAACTCAAGGACAGCGGCTTTTCGCCGAGCCTGGTATCGGCAGCCCTGATGTCGGCCTCGTGCATCTACTCGACCTACGTCGTGGCCGGCAACGACGGCGGCCTCAACCCATCCGGCGTGGACAAGATCGTCGAGACCTACCGCCGCAACCTCGAATTCGTGCAGCAACGCAAGCGCGAGGAATTCGACAAGCAACAGGCGCAGCAGGAAGGACAGGAAACGCAGTAGGCGGAATCCGATTCGTGCTTTCGGCAACGCAGATTTAGCGCAAAATCAATTAAAATCGTATATAGAGCACTGACGCAGAAATTTTTCGTCAGTACAAGGCGCCAAGCGAGCGAGACAGCGGAGCGTACAAGTAGTACGCGAGCAGCGCAGCGAGCGCCGGTAACGCAGTAATGGCGGAAAATGGCCAGTCAATGGGCCCTTAGCTCAGTTGGTTAGAGCAGTCGACTCATAATCGATCGGTCGCTGGTTCGAGTCCAGCAGGGCCCACCACCATACCGACAGACGTCGGTATGGTGATTAGCCTGCGGACCCGCAGCGAAAACACCCCTTCACTCCGGATTGAAATAGTCGGGAATCCCGGGTACCGCTGGTGCACATAACGGCCGGATTCGGCGGGATTCGGTTCGAGTCCAGCAGGGCCCACCACTTTCTAACGAATACGTGCTTTGATCTCCTACCCGTATCGGGTGAATCCACCGACATAAACAAGCTACGCTTCCCGTTACAACGTCCTGATGAAAGTCAGGTCGATTATTCGACGGTTGAAGCGTGATGGATGGTGCCTGGTCTGCACCAAGGGAAGTCACCGGCAATTCAAGCACGACGCCAGGCCGGGAAGGGTAACCGTGCCGGGCAAGCCAGGTGATGACTTGGCTCCGGGAACCGTGAATAGTATCTTCAAGCAAGCCGGTTGGAAGTAGAGGGATTCAATGAAGTACGCAATCGTCATCGAGAAAACAAAATCAAATTACTCGGCTTATGTTCCGGACCTGCCGGGTTGCATCGCCACGGGGGAAACTGTCCCCGAAACAGAACAGCAAATCAGGCAGGCAATCGAACTGCATTTGCAGGGCATGAAAGAAGACGGCCTGCCCATTCCGGAACCGAGCAGTTCAGTCGAATACGTTGAAGTCGCGGCATAAACCGTCAACAACCCCAGCGTGAAAAAAAAACGGCCCGGACCCCGCCAGGGATCCGGGCCGTTTTTTACCCGCAGATTACAGCCCGCCCGGGCCGCAATCTTTTTCGAGAAAATCGATGATGCTGGTGTAGAGCAGGTACTGGTGGTCGTAGAACAGGGTGCTGGAGAAGTGGTCCGCGCCCTTCA
>JABAHR010001834.1_pt2 | contig 16217 bp, 17 predicted proteins | sample 7062101 | NCBI WGS metagenome assembly JABAHR01 (sample SAMN14534553, study PRJNA622989) | marine sediment metagenome | biome: marine biome [ENVO:00000428]; feature: marine pelagic biome [ENVO:01000023]; material: deep marine sediment [ENVO:00002113] | place: India: Gulf of Kutch | collected... | reverse complement strand
ACGCGCCTGCGCTCGCCGCCGGAGAGGCTGATGCCCGGCTGGTCGGCCAGGTGGGCCACGCCCAGTTCCTCGAGCAGCGTCTGCAGTATCTCGTTGCGTCCGTCGCGATCCAGGTCCTTGCGCATTTCCAGGATGGCCAGCACGTTGTCGCGCACCGAGAGCTTGCGGAAGATCGAGGCTTCCTGCGGCAGGTACCCCACGCCCATGGAGGACCGCACGTTGACAGGCTCGTGGGTCACGTCCGCGTCATCCACGAAGATCGCGCCCTGGTCGGCCGGAATCAGGCCGACGATCATGTAGAAGCAGGTCGTCTTGCCGGCGCCGTTGGGCCCCAGCAGGCCAACCACGCGACCGGGTTCCACCTGCATGGACACGCCGCGGACTACTGCCCGCCGCCGGTAGGACTTGTGCAGGTTTTCTGCGCGCAGCATGTCAGGAATCGCCGTCCGCTTCCCCGGGTTGACCGGAGGGCTGATCGGAGGGCGGCTCCTCGGTTGGCTGCTCCGGTTCCCCGCCGGTGCCGACTTCCGGATCGAGCCGGATGTGAATGCGGCCGTTACCGTCTTCCCTGCCGTTGCCCTTGAAATGCTGGACGTTCATGTCATAGGTCAGCTGTTCGCCGCTGATCTCGTATTGCGGGTGCCGTACCCTGGCTTCGCCGGTAAACGTCACCATTCCGCTGCCGACCCGGTAATCGATGGTCCGGGCCCAGGCTTCGACCAGGCCCTGCTCCTCTATTTCCTGGGCCAGGAAAGCGGCATCTCCACGCAGGGTAATGTGCCGGACCTTTCCTTCGAGCTTGTCCACCTCGGCCTCGTCCGCGCGGATCAGCAGGGAACCCTGGCGAATCTCCACGTGTCCCTTGAGGGTGGTGATGCCGTCCCCCAGCGTCCCGTCGGTGGAGTCCGCATTGACCTCGAGCGGCTGCTGTCGATCGGATTCCAGCGCCGCTGCCCCCCCGGACGTCAGCAGGATGCACAGGGCGGCCAGGCGGAGAATTTCAGTTGATGACATATCGTCCCTTTACCTGTTCGTCCAGGTGAAAACTGTTGTCGCTCATATCGATACTGAACCCCACTGCCTCCAGGGTATCGCCGCCCTCCATGATCAGCACGGCCCGGTCCGAATGGGCCAGCCGCGGCGTGACGTCCAGGATCAGCCGGCTGGTGCTGACCTCGAGCCACCGCGCGGTTGCCGGGTCGCGGCGCCGCATGTTGACCCCGCCGGAAAGGATGATGCGCTCGCGGTCGGCCGTGACCGTGGCCGAATCCGAGATGATATTCCAGAGGTTGCCCTCGTGCACGATTTCGAAACTGGGGTTTTCGACCAGTCCGATGCCGCTGCTCGCGTTGTTGGTCAGCGTCGGCGCCCGCATGCGGACGGCCGGCTGTCCCTGGGCATCGAAGAACCGGGCCTCGAAATTCCGCAGCGCATAGTCGAGTTGCGTATCGAGTCCCGAGATCGGCTCGGGCAGGCGCTCCTTGGTGCCGCGACCCAGCCAGAAACTGGTCGCGGCGAGTGCTGCCAGCAGTATGATTCCGTTCCTGGTCTTGCGGGGAATCACGAGTCGAGTATCTCCTGCAGCAAACGTTGCCGATGTCCCCGGGCCTCGAGGATCAGGTCGCAGATTTCGCGCACCGCGCCGCGACCGCCGCCTCGCTCCGTGACCCAGTGGACACGGTCGCGCACTTCGTGGTCGGCTTCGGGTACGGTCACGGCCAGTCCCACCCGTTGCAGCACCGGCAGATCGATCCAGTCGTCGCCTGCGTAGCAGACTTCCTCCTCTTCGACACCGGTTTTGGCCAACAGGTCCATGTAGGCGGCAAGCTTGTTGTCCTGCCCCTGGTAAACGTGTTCGATCTGCAGTTGACCGGCGCGCCGGCTGACCATGGGCGATTGCCGGCCGGTGATGATGGCGAGTTCGACCCCGGTGCCCTGCAACGCCTTCAGGCCGAGACCGTCGGCCGTGTGGAAGGCCTTGAGTTCATTGCCGGCGCTGTCGAAGTAGATTTTCCCGTCGGTGAGTACGCCATCGACGTCCAGGGCCAGCACGCGAATCCGCGCGGCGCGTTCCTGCAACAGGGGATCCGTCGCGGCCATTTACGGCGACCCGGTTGCCAGGCTGTGATGGCCCCGGGGGCCATATTCCCGCTTCATGGTGGGTTTGCGATCCATCTGCCTATTTTAACCCGATGCAGTGTATTCAGCCCGCGCCAAGGAGCCAGTCGGAACCGGAATTGGTCCAGACCAGCCCTTGGTAGGCAATGAAGGTGCCCAGCAGGAAAAGGGCTTCGCGGCGGCCCAGGCGACCGGGTGTGGTGTAGTCGGACGCCATGAGGAACAGCAGGCCCGTGAGCAGGAACATGACCGGGAAGTCGCGGGCGATCACCAGGGGATCGACGTCCACCGGCCGTATGGTGGCGGCGATGCCCAGCACGCCCAGCATGTTGAACATGTTGGAACCGATGATGTTGCCGATGGCAAGGTCGTCCTCGTGCCGCAGGGCGCTGGTCATGGCAGTTGCAAGTTCCGGCAGGCTGGTTCCGAGGGCCACGATGGTCAGGCCGATGACGGTATCGGTCACGCCGAGCCCCAGCGCGATGGTGACCGCCCCGTCGACCAGGAACCGGGAACTGATCGGCAGCGTCACCAGGCCCACCAGCAGCCAGAACACCGCGATGCGCGTCGGCACGTCGGCCGGTATCTCCGCCTCGAACTCCTCCGCCAGCGGGTCTCCGGGCGGGCGCTGCAGCCCAAGGCGAACCAGCCATACGATCAGCCCGGCGAGCCCGGCCATGAGCAGCCAGCCGTCGAGCGTGCTGAACCACCGGTCCAGGGCGAGGAAAAAGCAGGCCAGCATGATGAGAAGAAGCAGGGGGAACTCGCGCTTCAGGGCGGTCGATTCCATCTTGAGGGGATAGGCCAGGGCGGTCACGCCCAGCACCAGGCCCATGTTGGCGATATTCGATCCGATGGCGTTGCCCAGCGCCAGGCCGCCGTTGTCCCTGAAACTGGCCACGGCGGACACCACCAGCTCGGGGGCCGAGGTGCCGAATCCCACGATGGTCAGACCGATGATAAGCGGCGATACGCCGAGGTTCCGGGCGGTCGCGGACGCGCCGGCCACTAGCCGGTCAGCCGCCCAGACCAGAAGCAGGAATCCGCCGATGAGTTGCAGGAGCGCGATCAGCATGGCGGGGGTCGGCAAGCTCCCGCCAGGCATTCCGCGACAGGGCCTGTCGGTGGGCCGGAAACGCTTCGCGGGGAGTTTTTAAAGGTGACTGATTCCATTATGATGAGCGCTCTCCGGGGCGCCGCCCGAATCGGTCCCCGGGTACGGCACGAAGCGCGCACCCGGCGGTCGTATGAAAGTAGCATACCCACGATTTCTTTTCGTGTTCCGGATCGCCGGGAGGAAGGAGGCTAGTCTATGGATAGCCAGACAATAGAGCAAATCATCCGCGACGGCCTGCCGGATGCGGAAGTGCGCGTCAGCGGCGACGATGGCGTGCATTTCGAAGCCGTCGTGATCAGCCCTTCCTTCGAGGGTAAATCGACCCTGCAGCGGCATCGCATGGTGTACGCGACGCTGGGCGAGTTGATGGGCAACGAGATCCACGCCCTGGGCCTGCGCACGGAAACGCCCGGTTCCGGTAACGGTTGATGGCGCGCATCCGCATCACCGGCGGCGTGCCGCTTGATGGCGAGGTCTGGATTTCCGGCGCCAAGAACGCCGTGCTGCCGATCCTCGTGGCCAGCCTGCTCGGCGACGAACCGTCGACAATCAGCAATGTTCCGCACCTGCAGGACGTCACGACCACCATGGAACTGCTCGGCAGGTTGGGGGTGGACCTGGCGGTCGATGAACGGATGCACATCGAGATCGATCCGCGAGGCCTGAACCACTACGAGGCGCCTTACGAACTGGTCAAGACCATGCGGGCTTCCATCCTGGTGCTGGGCCCGCTGGTGGCACGATATGGCAAGGCCGTCGTAGCCCTGCCCGGGGGTTGTGCGATCGGTTCCCGACCGGTGGACCTGCACCTGCAGGGGCTGCGCCAGCTCGGAGCGGAAGTCGAGGTGCGCAACGGCAACATCGTGGCCACGGCCGGGCGCCTCGAAGGCGCCCGGATCGTGCTTGACACGGTGACGGTCACGGGCACCGAAAATCTCATGATGGCCGCCACGCTGGCGCGCGGGACGACGGTGATCGAAAACGCCGCGCAGGAGCCCGAGGTCGTGGACCTGGCCAATTACCTGGCGGCTCTTGGCGCGAAGATCGAAGGCGCAGGCACTAACGCCATCACCATAGAAGGCGTCGAGCGCCTTGGCGGTACGGCTTACGAGGTTCTGCCCGACCGCATCGAAACGGGCACCTACCTGGTAGCCGGGGCCATGACCCGTGGCCGGGTGCGGGTGACGCGGGCGCGGCCGCGCGACTTGGACGCGGTGACGGACAAGCTGGCTGAGGCCGGGGCGGCAATCAGCAGCGGAGAGGACTGGATCGAGGTGGACATGCAGGGCCGGCGGCCGAGGGCCGTGGACGTGGTGACCGCGCCATACCCGGCGTTTCCGACCGACATGCAGGCGCAGTTCACGGCTTTGAACTGCGTCGCCGAGGGTACCGGCATCATCACGGAGACAGTCTTCGAAAACCGTTTCATGCACGTCCAGGAGTTGCAGCGGCTGGGCGCCGACATCCGGCTCAAGGGCAACAGTGCGATCATCCGTGGCGTGCCGCACCTCAACGGCGCACCCATCATGGCCACCGACCTGCGCGCCTCCGCCGGCCTGGTGCTGGCAGGGCTCGTGGCCCGCGGCGAGACCACCGTGGATCGCGTCTACCATATCGATCGCGGTTACGAAGTCATCGAGGAGAAGCTCGGACAGCTCGGTGCCCGGATACGGCGCATGGCGTCGGGCGAAGGGGCAGCCTGACCGGAAACACGGCCCGGCCATTAACCGGGCGCCCGTCTAGTCTTCAGTTTCGGCGACCCGCGCCGTCACGACAGTGCAGGCGGCCCGCCGCTCGAGCGACGCGCGGTCCGCCGTGCGCCATCCCATGTCCAGGTTGGCCCGCTGTCCGGCAGCCAGCACTGCGTGCGTTCGGCCGGACTCGCGGTTACTCCCTCCGTCATCGATGAAGCGCGCATTGACCTGCACGCCGGCGAGATCCACCTGCGTGCGGTTGCCGATCACGCAGTAAACACGCCCTGAATCGTCCGCCGCGGGTGCGGTGGTGACGAATTGACCCGGGTTGCTGCCGATATCCATCAACACGAGCTCCCGCTGCGCCCTGCGCCCGAATTCCGAGTCGGACCGGGCCGCCTGTTCGAAATGCTGCCTCGCCGCCTGCAGGTTGCCCTGGTCTCGGTCCAGGCCGCCGAGCAGGTAATGGGCTGGCGCCGTGGGCAGCAGCTCCAGGCTCTTTTCAAGGTCCGCCCGGGCTTCCGGATCCCTGCCGAGCTCTACGTACAGCTCGCCACGGCGCAGCAGCGGGTAGAAAAAACCGCCGTTCAGTTCCACCGCCCGATGGTAGGCATCGAGCGCGGCCCGGTCCCGCCCGGCGCGGGTTTTCAGGTCACCGTCCATCGCGTGGAAGCCCGATTCGCGTGGCTCGATGGCGAGCGCCCTGTCCAGCTCGGTCTGCGCGGTGATGAAGTCCTCTTCAGCCGCTGCTTTGGCGGCCCGGTCGTAGGCGTCATAGGCCGGCTTGACGCGGTGCAGGTAGGCGGTGTTCCCCCGGTACCGGTCTACGCCCCTCTCGCCGCCGGGCGGCAGTCCGGCGGACGTCTCACGGTTACGCTCGACGCGCTCCCGCGAGGGCGGGTGCGAGGCGAACAGGCCGTTCAGCCAGTCATCGGCGCGCCCCTCGGAGAGGCGCACGAACGTCTCCTGCAGTTCGACCGCGCCCCCGGTGTCATAGCCCGACTCGGACATGTAGCGCATGCCGTACAGGTCGGCTTCCCGTTCCGCGTCCCGGCTGTATTTCTGCGTGATCAGCTGCGCGCCGAGGGCGGGGATGATGGCCGCCGCCTGCTGGCCGGCGGCGGAGTCCATCTTGCTGCTCATCAGGACCATGCCGGCCACGGCCCCGATCTGGGTCAGCATGCCCTTGGATTGCTGGCGCGCCCCGTGCGCTGCGTCGGCGTGCACGATCTCATGACCGAGCACTGCGGCGAGTTCCGCCTCGGAATTCAACTCGGTCAACAGGCCGCGGTTGATGGCGATCTTGCCACCCGGCAGGGCCCAGGCATTCGGGGTGGAGTCGTTGAGTACCTGGAATTCGAACTGAAGCTCGTCCTTGCGCCGCGCTTGCGCCGCCAGTCGGCCACCGACGGACTGGACATATGCGGTCAATTCCGGGTCGAGGATGAAATCCCCTCCCTGTGACTGGCGCATGGGCGAGTACAGGCCGGACCCGACCTGCTGTTCCCAGTCGGAATCGTAAAACTGGAGATGCCGTTCACCGGTAACGGGGTTGACCGAGCAACCGTGGAGCAGAACCAGGACGGCGGTGAGGAACCATTCGCGCATGACAGTGCTCCTGCAGATAACGTCGGGATTATAGTCCCTGGCTTTGCCTCCGAGACGCGGGGCAGGTGAACAATGGTTTCGGATCCGGGCTCAGTGGCAGGGATCGGTGGCGTCGACTTTCTCCCCTCCAATGGTCAGCGACCTGATCCTCATGTCGAATTCCCGGTCGCCGCGCTTGCCGTGGTGGATGCGCACCGGAAGGTAGGCCAGCGCCGGGGCGTACCAACCGTCCGAGAATCGCTGGCTGTTTTCGCGAACGCGTTCCACGGGTATTGCATCCATGCAGCCGAGCGCCGTGTCCAGCCGCACCGGCGCCTGCACGGCGTAAAGATGCTCGTCCAACTCGTCCTCGTCGACCACGAGCACCGACCAATCCTGCATGCCGGATTCGAGACGGGCCCTCAACGCGAAGTTCAGGGTCAGGGGGTCGAAGGCCTCTTCCGGGAGGTCGAGCGAGGCCATGCCGTCCTCGTAGGTCGTGTTCACGGTGCCGGCTTTCCGGTCGAATGAGGCGGTCCAGTGGTCTTCGCGGCCGGCCGCCCTGGAACGGTGGGAGAATTCCTGCGGCCGCACGGAGCCGTCGATCCATTCGAACCGGGCCCGCTCGGCGCTCATGACCTTCAGGAACCGGGCCAGGCCCTTGACGCCGCGGCTGTCGTTGCTGAGCTGCCAGCCCGCGCCGGCCGGCTCCAGGCGCGCCGTCACCTCCATGCGCCGTTTGCCGTCCATGAACACGTCATAGACGGCCTCGTAGGCCTGTAAATCCAGCGCCGCCGCGCCGGTGGGCAGCGACAGGGCCGGCAGCAGGGCGATGGCGGTCAGGAAAGCGCGTTCAGGCAAATCGGAAGTCACTTTGCAGCTGCAGGGGCTCCGGCAGCACCTCGCCGTCGAGCAGGATCCTGCCGTGACTCGTTTGGACCCGGCCGGCGGCGAATAATTCCACGGTGGCGATCAGCAGGCGGTGCTCGATGGGGCCCAGGCGGCCGGCCAGGGACGACGGCGTGTCGTCCGGAAGCACGGGAATGCGCACCTGGGAGACCAGGGGGCCGTCATCCAGGCCTTCGGTCACGAAATGGATGCTGGCCCCGTGTTCCGTATCGCCCGCTTCCAGCGCCCGCCGGTAGGTATCGAGGCCCGGGTACTTCGGCAACAGCGAGGGATGCTGGTTGATCATGCGCCCCCCGTAGGCGTCGATGAATGGCCTGGTGACGATACGCATGAAGCCGGACAGGATGACCAGGTCCGGCCGCACGCCATCCAGGCACTCCACGATGGCGTGGTCCTGCTCTTCCCGCCCGCCGCTCGTTGCCTTGTTGATGATCGTGAACGGGATGCCGGCGCCGCGGGCATGGTCCAGTCCGGGGGCGTCCTCGCGATTGCTGATCACGTGGCACACCCTGGCCGGCAAGCGGCCTTCGGCGGCAGTATCGATCAGGGTCTTGAGGTTGCTTCCGGTTCCGGAAATAAGCACGGCGATGGAATAGGCGGGTTCATTCATTTTCGAGGTATCTCACGCGCTCGTCGCCGGGCCCGACGGGCACCACGCGGCCGATGTCATACACGTTTTCGTCCAGCGAAAGGAGATGCCGGGTGACGGGTTCCGCCTGCTCGTCGGCCACCAGGAGCGTCATGCCGATGCCGCAATTGAAGGTCCGCAGCATTTCGCCGTCGGCGATGTTGCCGCGATCCGCCAGCCACCCGAACACCGGCGGCATCGGCCAGGCGGTGGGGTCGATCTCCAGGCCGAGGCCGGGCGGAATGATTCGCACGATGTTTTCGGTCAGCCCGCCGCCCGTGATATGCGCCAGGCCGTCCACGCGGCAGTTCGCAAGCACGTCGAGAACCGTGCGCACGTAGATGCGGGTGGGCGCGAGCAGGGCTGCGCCGAGCGGCCGGTCGCCTCCGGGCAATGGTTGCGCCGGGTCGTCGCCGGACAGGTCCAGGACCTTCCGAATGAGCGAATAGCCGTTTGAATGGGGGCCCGAGGACGCCAGTCCCAGCACGCGGTGCCCGGCGGCGATGCGGGAGCCGTCCAGCAGCGCGCCGCGTTCGACCACGCCGACGGCGAAACCGGCCAGGTCATAGTCGTCGTCCCCGTACATCCCGGGCATTTCGGCGGTCTCGCCGCCGATCAGGGCGCAGCCGGCCTGGCGGCAACCCTCGGCGATGCCCTCGACCACTTCGCGGGCGCGGTCGGGGTACAGCTTTCCGGTGGCAAAGTAATCGAGGAAGAACAGCGGTTCGGCGCCGCAGACCAGGATGTCGTTGACGCACATGGCCACGAGGTCGATGCCGATCGTGCCATGGTCGTTCAGCCGGCGCGCCAGCAACAGCTTGGTGCCGACGCCGTCGGTTCCGGAAACCAGGACCGGGTCCCGGTAGCGCTCGGTGTCCAGGCGAAACAGGCCCCCGAAGCCGCCGAGGCCGGTCAGGACCTCCGGACGCCGCGTGGTCCGTACCGCCGGCTTGATGAGTTCGACGAGTTCATTGCCGGCATCGATATCGACCCCGGCGTCACGGTAGCTGAGTGAGCCTTTCTTCCTGCCCGGATCGTCCAAGTGTCCGCCGTCCAGATGTCCGTTGAGTTGGGTTCGTGTGCAAACCGCCATATGGTATCTTATTTGCCGGTCTCGGAACGCTTTCTCGCCGCTTGTTTCAGACGTTTGTTTCAGACTTGGGGAACCCATGTCAATAACCCGCCGTTTTTTATGCCTGATGGCCTTCTTCTGTTCGCTTGAAGTGTTGGCCGTGGACCTCTACACGGGCGAGGTGACCGTGAAGGACCGAAGTGCCGCGGAGCGGGGCGAGGCCGTGCCGGCGGCGCTGATCCAGGTATTACAAAAATTGAGCGGACAGCGCGAGCTGCCGCTTGGCCCCGCGCTGGATGCGGCATTGCTGAGCGCCAACCGGATCATGGTCTCGTTCCATTACCAGGGCAGGGCCCGAACAGGGCCGGACGGCAGCGTGAGTGACGAACTGTGGCTGGTGGCCAGTTTCCTTCCGGAGGCGGTCGATCGCATCTCGCGGGATCTCGAGCTGCCGCGCTGGCGCCGGGAACGCCTGCCGGTGGCCATCTGGGTCGTGGTGGACGACGGCCTGGGACGGCGCTTCAAGCCATTGGAATACGGCTACGCCTGGGATTCCATGACCGACCTGGCGGCGCTGCGGGGCCTGCCAGTCAGCTGGCCCGATCCGCTTGCGAATCCCGACAGGCCGATCGACCTGCAGTTGTTGTGGGGCGGCTTCACCGAGGAGGTGATCGACCCGCTGGCGCCGGAGGGCGGCGCGCTGATCGTGGCCGCGCGGCGCATGGGGCCGGAATGGAATATCCGCTGGACCTGGTCCGACGGCCAGGAAACCGCGGGCTGGCGAACCCGCGGCCAGGACCTTTCGATCAGCCTGGCGGAAGGACTGCACAGCCTGGCCGACCATGTCGCAGCCCGCCATTCCATAGCCGCCTCGGCGCACGGATACTGGCAGGTCAGGCTGGATATCGCCGGGATCGGAGATGCTGGCGATTACGCCAGGTGCCTCGCCTACCTGCAGGGCCTGAGCCTGGTCGAAAACGTGGATGTGGAAGAGATCTCCGGCGGCACGGTGCGATTCGTTGTGGACGTGAACGCCAGGCCCGACTACCTCGGAGAGGCGATCGCGCGCGGCCGCGTGCTCGAGCGAGGCGCAACGGAACAGGAGTACCGCATGATGCAGGAAACCGATCAGTCCATGCCAGATCCATTTGGCCCGGATCAGGCTGGCCCGCCCCGGCCCGTCCCGGAAGTCGCCCCGCAGGCAGGATCTGAAGGATGAACGGCGGATCCCGCAGCTGGATGGCGCTGGCGCTCGTAGCCGGCCTGGGCTGGCTGATCTACCTGCTGGCGCCGGTGATCACGCCGTTCGCAGTGGCCGCGGCCCTGGCCTACTTCGGCGATCCACTGGTGGACCGGTTCGAGGTCATGGGCATACGCGGCTGGAAGATGGGGCGCACCCTGGCCGTGGTCCTGGTCTTTTTCATCATGGCCGGCTTTTTTGCCATATTGCTGCTCATCATCGTGCCCTTGCTGATCGAGCAACTGCGCCTGCTGGTGGACCGGTTCCCCGCCTACGTCGAATGGGCCACCGGGACGGCGTGGCCCTGGGTTGCCGGACAATTGGGGCTCGATGCGGGGCTGCTGGACACGGCGCGCATCACGGAGGTCCTGAAGGCCTACTGGAAGGAGCTCAGCGGGGCCGCCTTCACGTTGATCGAAACCCTGGGCCGGGGCGGACAGACGGTGCTTCGCTGGGTGACCAACCTGGTCCTGGTCCCGGTGGTGACCTTCTATCTGATGCGCGATTGGGACCTGCTTGTGCGGGGGATCCGGGACCTGTTGCCGCGCCGCATACTCGGCGATGCCGAACGGTTGGCCGGTGAAATCGACGAGGTGCTTGGCGCCTTCGTGCGCGGCCAGTTGATCGTCATGCTCGCCCTGGGGCTGATCTACACGCTCGGGCTGTGGCTGGTCGGCATAGACCTGGCATTCCTGATCGGCATGGGCGCCGGCCTGTTGAGCATCGTCCCCTACCTCGGATCCATTGTCGGCCTGGCGGTAGCGGCCGGCGCGGCGCTGTTCCAGTACCACGACCTGCTGCACCTGGTCCTGGTGGTGGCCGTGTTCGGCGCCGGCCAGATGGCCGAGGGCATGCTGCTCACACCCAAGCTGGTCGGGGACCGGATCGGCCTGCACCCGGTCGCGGTCATATTCGCGGTGCTGGCGGGCGGTCAGCTGTTCGGCTTCCTTGGTATCCTGCTCGCGCTCCCTGCCGCAGCGGCGCTCAACGTGGTCGTCAGGCACGCGCGGGAGCGGTACCACGGAAGCACCCTGTACCGTGAGGAAGCGCCACCGGACCCGGATTCCTGAATGCTGTTTTCTCCGCAGATTCCGTTGCCGCTGGAGCCCCGTCGCGACAGCCGATTCGAGGATTTCATCGCCGGCCCCAATGCCGCGACCCTCGAAGCGGTGCGCCGGGTAGCCGACGAACCGGGCGCCGGCGTGTTCCTGTCCGGCCCGGAGAGCAGCGGCAAGACACACCTGCTGACGGCCTTGTGCCACGCCACGCGCGACGCGGGCCGTACGGCTTTTTACGCAGGGCCGAAAAACATGCCGACCGGGGCGTACCGGACGCTGGATGGGCTGGAAGGCCTGGACCTGGTTTGCTTGGACGACCTGCACACGGTGGCCGGAAACCGGGACTGGGAAAACGCCCTGTTCCACCTGGTCAACCGCCTGCGTGCCAGCGGGGGGAATTTCGTGGTGGCCAGCAGGCGGCGGCTGTCCGCCCTGCAGCTGGATTTGCCGGACCTGGCGTCCCGGCTGGCCTGGGGCCTGCGCCTGCAGCTGGAGCCGCTGGGAGAGGAGGAGCGGGTGTTGGTGATGCGACAGCACGCCGATTCCCTGGGGATCGACCTGCCCGATGAGGTCCTGACTTACCTCAAGGGCCGCGGCCAGCGCAGCCTGGCGGGCATGTTGCAGGTAGTGGAGAGGCTCCAGCAGGCGGCATTCACCGCCAAGCGTCGCATCACCGTGCCGCTTGCCCGGGAGGTGCTCAAAGGCCTCTGAACCGGCCCTGTGCGCCGCCGGAGGGTCAGGCGTCTGCTGATATAATGCGCGGATGCTTGAGAAACTCGATATCACGCGTAACTGGCTGCCCCGTTACACCGGCATGCCGCTGGACCGTTTCGGCGAATATATCCTGCTGACCAATTTCGGAAATTACGTCGAGACCTTCGCTGAGCAATTCGGCTGCGAGGTCTACGGCAATGACCGCCCCATGCAGGCCGCGAGCAACGGCGACGGGCTGTCGATCATCAATTTCGGCATGGGCTCCAGCAACGCGGCCACCGTCATGGACCTGCTCAGCTCGATCGAGCCCAAGGGCGTGCTGTTCCTGGGCAAGTGCGGCGGGCTGAAAAAGTCCACGGAAATCGGTCATTTCATACTGCCGATCGCCGCCATCCGCGGCGAGGGCACCAGCGACGACTACCTGCCGCCCGAGGTGCCGGCGCTGCCTTCGTTCAAGCTGCACAAGTTCGTTTCGGACAAGGTGCTGGAACACAGCGTGGATTACCGCACCGGCGTGATTTACACGACCAACCGCCGCGTCTGGGAGCACGACCGCGAATTCCACCGGAAACTCCATGACATGACCTGTATCGGCATCGACATGGAAACGGCCACGCTGTTCATCGTCGGGCACGCCAACCAGATATCGCGCGGTGCGCTGTTGCTGGTCTCGGACGTGCCGATCACCCCGGACGGCGTGAAGACCGAGGACTCGGATCGCAAGGTGACCGCTGAATGGGTGGACCTGCACCTGCAGATCGGCATCGAGGCGATGACCGAGATCGGCAAGAAGGGCGAGAAGATCAAGCATTTTACGTATTAGGATGCAGGGAAACCGTGGGCCTTTCCGGTTCGCCGTTCCCTGTTCACCAATAAAAAGGGCCGCTCGCGCGGCCCTTTTTTCAGTTCGCGGAACCGGCTTACCTGAACGTCATTCGATTCTCGATCTCCAGCCCTTGCGGCGTGAAGCGCAGGTCGAAGCGGGCCCGGCCCAGCATGTCACTGTAGGACGCTTCGAGTTCCTGCAGCTTGTGCATCATCTCCTGCAGTTCGGGATTTTCCGCGTGGTCGTCCCCGGCCCCCTGCATCATGCGGTCCCGCATCCGGCCCTGCATTTCCATGTGGGCGGCCATGTCGTAGGACATGGAGAAGAAGGTGCCGCCGTTGTCGCCCGAGGCTTCCATGAAATCGGCCAGGCCGGGCTGCTGGTCGGCGCCGAGCGCGACGCCGATCGAGTCCTTGCTCATGGCGGCGAACACGTGCATACCCTCGACTGCCACGGACATCAGTTCCTGCGGCAGTTCGACCGGATCGCCACCCGGTTCGAGGCCCAGCTCGTCAACGCCCGGGATGAACATCTGCGCCATGCCCACCAGCATCTGGGGCTTTTCGACCTCCAGTGCGAACATGCCACGCGCGGACTCGGGTGACGGATTCGCGAGGTCCACCTCGTCCAGGCCGATCCGGAAACCGTTCAGGTTGCCGATGAACGGCGGCATCGGGCGGTTGAGCTGCGTCAGGGCCTCGCCGGCGGCCTTGTTCACGTGAGCGAGGCGGGCGCACTGGAATGGCGCCTCCGCCAGGGCGGTTGCCCTGTTGAGCGCGAACTCCTTGAGGCGGCCGGCCTGGAGGGCCAGCGAGGCGGCGAACAGCTTGCCGGTCGATTCGTCGGCCACCGGCACATCCGCCACCAGGTCGGCGAGGTCGCCGGCCAGGGTCGGGTCCAGTTCCAGCTGAAACTTCATGGAAATGACGTTCGCCGTCAGCTCGGTCGTGCCGATCGCCATGCGCGGCGCCTGGGCGATCATGCTCCGTACCTCGGCCACGCAGACCGGGTCCAGCAGCCCGTGCTGGGATTGGTGCATTCCCTCCAGGTGGCGCATGGTGGTGCTGTTGCCGTCCAGGAACTCGTCGGCGATCCGGCGCAGGTCCAGGTAGCCCGAACCGTAGGCGCTGAAGCCCTTTTCCCGGTTGAACACGGCCAGGGACTTCCCGGCTGCCAGTGCGTTTTCGGGCATGGCCTGGCCCAGGAAGGCAGGCAGGAACTCCCCCTCGGCAGCGGTCGGGAACATCCCCATCGCCACGTGGTCGCCGAGGATGGCCAGGTACAGCGCGGCAGGCGCATTGCCGTCGGCGACACGCCAGTATTCGGCACCCGGCTCCCCTGCGGTCGGAAACGTCATCCCGGATTCGGCTTCGATCCGCCCGATGGCGGCCCGCAGCGCGTCCGCGTCCTTCAGGGCGATTCGCACCACCGGAAAAGCGCCCATCCCGTAGATGGCCTTGTGGGACTCCAGCGAGAATCCCAGGCTCTCGATGCCTTCCCGGTTCAGCTTGCCATCCAGTTCATTCATGATCGCGGCGACCAGCCTGGCGTGCCCGTGCCCGCTGTCCGGGTCGTTGATCCCGATCTGGATGTCGTCGAACAAAGCCTGCGCCATGCCCAGCGACGGGGCGAAGCGCGCCAGGTAGGTGTCCACCACCTCGACCGGCGTCGGTTCGAGATTGGCGAACAGGTACGGCGTTTCTGCAGGTACGTAGGCCAGCAACGGGTTTGCGGCAGCCTCCGCAGCTGCGGGCTCGCTGTCACGCTGGCAGGCGGCCAGCAACAGGGCGCCGACGGTCAGCAATACTGGGATCCGGAAAAATTTCATGTCGTTGTCCTTGGGTCGATGTCCACGGTAATCATTATGTATAGGTGTTATACCACAGTACAACAGTAAACGCAAACAGAATTTACGTCCAGAACGAACAGAACCGGACGGAAACGGGACTGCGGCGCGCTCAGGCCGGGTCGGCCAGTCTGTGTCGGAGGGCATCCAGGCTTTCGGGCGTGCCCGCGTCTTCCCACTGCCCGCGGTGCAATTCCCCGGTCACCAGGCGCTGCTCAACGGCTTCCCTTAGCAGCGGCACGATGGAGTAGCGGCCCGGACTGCAATGCCTGAACAGGCGGGGGTTATAGACCGCCAGGCCGCTGTAGGTGAACATGCCCGGGCCGGAATTGCTCACGCGCGCGCGCTCCAGCGCGAAATCGCCGTCCGGGTTCCGGGGCGGATTGGGGACCAGCACGAGGTGGGCGTGTTCGCACTTCATTGCACGCAGCGATCCGAGCGGATAGTCCGTCCATATGTCGCCATTGACGACCAGGAAAGGTGCATCGCCCAGCAAGGGCAGGGCCTGCACGATTCCGCCGCCTGTTTCCAGGGCGCCGGGGGGCTCCGGCGAGTAATGGATATTGACACCCCACTCGCCGCCGTCACCCAGTGCCTCGCGGATGGCATGGCCGAGGTGGCTGAGGTTGACCACGACCTCCCGGAATCCGGCCAGCGAGAGGCTCTCGAGGTGCCATGCGATCAGCGGGCGGCCGCCGACCTCCAGCAGCGGCTTCGGGCAGGTGTCGGTGAGCGGGCGCAGGCGCTCGCCGCGACCCGCGGCGAGGATCATGGCGCGCATGCGTCGCTCTTCAGCCAGCGCCTGATCCCGTCGTATTCGGGATAGATCGCCAGGGTGTCCAGTACGTACGAGTAGAACCGGGGGATCATTTCCACGTAGCCCCGCCTGCCCTGGTCGTGGAACAGCAGTGCGAAGCGGCCCACGATCTTCAGGTTGCGCTGCAGGCCCATCAGGTCGCACCAGCGCACCCAGTCCCCGGGATCGATGCCGGGATTTACGAGCCGCCGGAACTGCTCCATCCACTGGACCAGGCGGTCGCGCGGCCATGCAATGTAGCGGTCCCAGACCAGCGAGACGAAGTCATAGGTCAGCGGACCGCGCACTGCGTCCTGGAAGTCGATGATGCCCGGGCTGTTGTCGACGGTGCGCAGGAGATTGCAGGAATGCACGTCCTTGTGGACGAACACCTCGGGTTGTTCCATGGCCGCGGAAATCAGCGATTCGCAGAAATCCTGCCATCGCAGTTGCTGCGCCGTGTCCAGGCTGCAACCGCGGTGCCGCCCCAGGTAAAAGCCGGTGAACCAGCCCATCTCGCGGCCGTAAAGCTCCCGGTCGAAGGCGGGCAGGCCTTCCGGGCTGACCTCGCGCGCCATCACGGCGAGCGCATCGAATGCGTCGTCGAACAGG
>JABAHR010000747.1_pt1 | contig 16244 bp, 16 predicted proteins | sample 7062101 | NCBI WGS metagenome assembly JABAHR01 (sample SAMN14534553, study PRJNA622989) | marine sediment metagenome | biome: marine biome [ENVO:00000428]; feature: marine pelagic biome [ENVO:01000023]; material: deep marine sediment [ENVO:00002113] | place: India: Gulf of Kutch | collected... | reverse complement strand
TGATCGAGGCGATCGACGCCCCGCCGCTGTTCGCGCTGCTCGATCGCAGCTACCAGGTGGCCAACTACATGCTCGACCTGAAGTTCGCCCCCCTCAATGCGGCCACGGTGATAAGCGCCGAAACCTGGCAGCAGGTTCCGGACAGCTATCGCGCGCAGCTCCATGAGGCGACGCGCCAGATCGCGGCGGATCTGCGCAGCGCCATCCGCCAGGCCGGCGAAGACGCGGTCAGCGAGATGATCCGCCGCGGCCTCAACGTCATCGAGCTCGATGCGGCCGGGGTGGCCGCGTGGCGAGCGGAGGCGCAGAGCGCCTATCAGCGGCTGCCGTGCAACACCGAGCATCCGCAGCTGTTCGAGGAGCTGCTGCATCTGCGTTCCGATTACCGTCGCGAGGCGGGGACGGCGCAGGACTGATCGGGCTTCGGCGAGCGCCGCGTCCCCGCGCCGCGGGCGGCGTCTGCGCTCGCCGCGCCCGACCGGCGCCCTCGACGCTCGCGCGAATCAGGCGGCCGGGGCCTGGGCCGGCGCGATCAGCTCTTGCAGGCAGTCGTCCGCGAGCGGGGCGATGGGCGTGAAGTCGCGGTGCGCGATCCACGGCGGGCGTGTGAAGCGGCGTATGTGATTGCCGACCTCGCACAGGCTCAGATAGACGATGGTCCTCGGCCAGGGGCTGATGTTCGGCGGGCTGGCGTGCACCAGGTTGCCGTGAAACAGGAGCACCGCGCCCGGCTCGCCCGTCTGCGCCACCAGGCCGCCTTCGTCGGCGAGCCGCCTCACTGTCTCGCGATCGAGCGTCCACAGCGGGTAGCTCGTCGTCTGGAGATCGTGACCGGCCTCGAACACGCCCTGCTTGTGGCTTCGGGGAATCAACAGCAGGGGGCCGTTGGCCGCCGTGACCTCGTCGAGATACACGGCGATGTTCATCGCCCGCGGCTCGGGCATGCCGTCGTCGCGCTGCCAGGTGCCGTAGTCCTGATGCCACTGCCACACGTCGCCGTCGAAGGCGGCTTTGGCGTTGACCTTGAACTGGTGCATGTAGACGTGGCCATCGAGCAGCTGCATCACGGGCTCGACGAGCCGCGGATGAGCGCCCAGACGCCGGAAGGCCTCATTGTAGGTGTGGGCCGCAAAAGCCGTGCGCGGCGCGCCGCTGCTTTCGCGCCAGACCTCCTCGCGATCGCCGGCGTAGACCGCGTCGGCCTCGCGGCGCAGCAGTGCCGTCTCGTCGGCTGAGAAGCATCCCGGCAGGAAAAGGTAGCCGAGCTCGTCGAACTGATCGATCTGGGCGTCGGTGAGCCGCATGCTTGTGAGCTCCGCTGGGGCCTTGGGAACGCACGCTAGCAGATCCGTGCAGGCGCCGCAAACGCCGCCCGGCGCCCGTCGCCGCGGCGATCGGGAGGGTGCGCGCGCCGCCACCGTCGCTTGGCGGGCCTCGAGCGAATGCGGTACTCTTTGACGCTTGATCGACGACGTGTCGGAGCCCTCTTCAGCCATGTGTGGAATAGCCGGAATTCTGTTCAAGCAAACCGACGGCGACGGCCGTACCGGGCAGGTGTTGATCGACATGCTCGACGGCTGCCAGCACCGTGGCCCCGACTCCACGGGCTTCGCCCTGTACGCTCAGCCTCACGAGGGGGAGCTGCGGCTGCGCTTCTTCATCGGCGAGAACGGCGAGTCGCACGAGGCCCTCGAGCGCATACGCGCGACCCTGGCGGAGCAGGGGGCACAGATCGTCGAGGACGCCGTCGTCGGCAACAACTACAAGGCGACGGTGAAGTTCGGCGGTGACGTGCAGGCCTTGTCCTACGCCCTGGAGCACGCGGCCAAGGTGGTGTCCATCGGCGCGAGCCTCGAGATCCTCAAGGACGTCGGCGGCGCGCACGACGTCGACGAGCGCTACGACGTGCATCGTTTCCACGGCACGCACGGTCTGGGTCACGTGCGCCTCGCCACCGAGTCCGACGTCAAGCCGGAGGCCTCACACCCCTTCTGGGCGACCGGCTTCGCCGATGTGGCGATCGTTCACAACGGGCAGATCACCAACTACTGGAAGATGCGACGCCGCCTCGAGCAGCGCGGCTTCGAGTTCACCACCGACAACGACAGCGAGCTGATCGCGGTCTACCTGGCGGACAAGCTGTCCCAGGGCATTGCGCTCAAGGAAGCGCTTCGAACCTCCATCGACGATCTCGACGGCACTTTTTCGTTCCTGGTCTCGACCCGGGACGAGATCGGTTACGCCAAGGATCGGCTCGCCGCCAAGCCGATGATCATGTACGAGACTGCCGACCTGATCGCGATCGCCTCCGAGGAAGTTTCGCTCAACCGGCTCTTTCCGGGTCAGGCACTGGACACGAAGGAACCGCCGCCGGGGACCTACGACACATGGTCCAGATCGACCTGAGCACCACGCCCGTTCGCGAGGCCAACGAGCGCATCCGCGAGCACGGTGCGCGCCGTGAGGACGTGGAGATTCTCAATCCCGATGCGCGCCATCACATAGGCGTCGGCCTGACCGATCCGATCACGGTGCGCGTGCGCGGCTCGGCGGGCTATTTCTGTGCCGGGCTCACGGATCAGGCCCGCTTCGTCGTCGACAACAACGTCGGCTGGGGTCTCGGCGACAACATGTACACGGGCTCGGTGGTGGTCGGCGGCAACGCCGGCGCCATCGCCGGCGTCGCCATCCGCGGCGCCGAGATCGTCGTGCGCGGCAACATGGGCTCGCGCGCCGGGCAGGTGATGAAGGCCGGCACGCTGTGCTGCGCCGGCAACGCCAACTTCATGGCCGGCTACATGATGTACGGCGGGCGCATCATCATCCTCGGCGACTCCGGCGAGCGCCTCGGGGAGGACATGACCGGCGGCGAGATCTACGTCGGCGGGCGGGTGCAGGAGCTCGGCTCGGACGCGGTGCTCACGGACATCTCCGGCGCCGAGGTGGACAGCATCCGCGAATTTCTCGAGCGCTACGGGCTCGACTTCAAGGGCGGTTTCAGCAAGATCGTCAATGCCGGCAAGAAGCTGCGCTACGGCACCAGCGAGCGGCAGATGCGCAGCATCCCCTTCTTCACCTTCTCGGGCAGTGTGCCGTACTGGAACCCGAAGGTGCAGGAGGACATTCACATCAAGTCGCAGATCGGCCGCTACCGCATCCGCGGCTACGGCGCCTCGCGGGCGCTGCCGCACCTCTCGGACCTGGCGTTTCGCAAGGACCTCACGCGCGCCGGCGCCGATGCCGACGTCGTCTCGCGTGTGCGCATGGCCACCGAGATCGGCGGACTCCACGGGGCCAATCCCCTCAAGCTCAGCATGCCCGTGATGATCGCGCCGATGAGTTACGGCGCGCTCAGTCGCTCCACCAAGCAGGCCATCGGCATGGCCTCGACGCTGTCCGGGATCGCCGAGAACACCGGCGAGGGCGGCATGAGCGATGCACAGCGCGATGCCGCCGAGCAGCTCATCTTCCAGTGCCTGGGCGGTCGCCTGGGGTGGAACATCCACGACATGAAGCGCGCCGACGGCCTCGAGATCTACATCTCCCAGGGCGCCAAGCCCGGCCTCGGCGGCCAGCTCATGGCCAAGAAGGTGACGCCGGAGCTCGCGCCCATCCGCGGCATTCCGCCCGGCATCGACCTGCGCTCGCCGTCGCGCCACCCGGACATCCTCGGCGCCGACGACCTGGTCATCAAGGTGGAGGAGTTCCGCGAGGCGACCGGCTACCGCCTTCCCGTGAGCGTCAAGCTCGGCGCGGGCCGCGTGCGCGACGACATCAAGATCGCGGTGAAGGACGGCTTCGACTTCATCGAGCTCGACGGCATGCAGGGCTCCACCGGCGCGGGCAGCGGCGAGGTCATCGATCACGTCGGCATCCCGACGCTCGCCGCCATCATAGAGGCGCAGGAGGCCCTGGGCGAGATCGGACGCCGACAGGACGTGCAGATCGTGCTCATGGGCGGGTTGCGCGACGGCGTCGATGCGGTCAAGGCGCTTTGCCTGGGCGCAGACGCGGTGGCGTTCGGCACGTCGGTCATCATCGCCGGCGGCTGCATTGCCTGCATGCAGTGCCACATCGGTCAGTGCGTCACGGGCATCGCCACCCAGGACCCGGAGCACGAGAAACGCTACANNGAGAAACGCTACCACCCGAGCGTCGAGGCGCAGAACATCCATCGCTTTCTCGAGACGGTGCGCTGGCAGATCGCGGCCATCACCGAGGCTTTGGGTCACGACGACGTGCGTGCGCTCGGGCGCGAGGAACTGGTGGCGTTGACGCCGGAGGCGGCCGCCATCACCGGTCTGCCGTACGAGCCGGGCTGGCGGGACCAGGCGCCGGTTCTCGCGCGGCACACGGGCTGAGATGGCCGTCTACGACCTCAACCGCATCGTCACGCCGCAGGCGCCGCCGGAGTTCGCCGACGACACCGGCGACCGCCACTACGTGCCCGCTCCCTGTCAGGTGGCCTGCCCGGTCGGCACCGACGCACCGTCGTATCTGGCCTACATCTGGGAGGGCAAGTTTCCCGAGGCCTTCGAGGCCATCACCGNNGTGCCCGGTGGGCACCGACGCGCCCTCCTATATCGCCTACATCTGGGAAGGCAAGTACGAGGAGGCCTTCGAGGCCATCACCGCGACCAATCCGTTCAGCTCCATCTGCGGGCGCGTGTGCGATGCGCCCTGCGAGCCCGCCTGCCGGCGTACCGCCAGCGACGGGCCGGTGCAGATTCGCAACCTCAAGCGCTTCGTCATGGACCGGGTCGGGCACGACTACGACCCGCCGGCGGCGGCGGTGACCCAGACCAAGACAGTGGGCATCGTCGGCGGCGGCCCCGCCGGGCTGACCGCCGCCCACGATCTCTGCGTCGCAGGCTACGAGGTCCACGTCTACGAGATGACGGACCGTCTCGGTGGCATGATGGTCTGGGGTATCCCGGCGTTCCGGCTGCCTGTGGGCATCATCGACGAGGACATCGAGCGGCTCGAGCGGCGCTGCCCGGGGCTGCACGTGCATCTCAACACCGCGCTCGGCCGCGACGTCGGCCTCGAGGAGCTCAAGGCGCGTCACGATGCCGTGCTGCTGACCATCGGCGCCTGGTGGGGCAAGCCCATGGGCATCCCCGGCGAGGACGATGCGCGCGTGGTCGACGGCGTTGGTTTTCTGCGTCGCGTCAATGCGGGCGAGCGCCCGACCCTGCCGGAAACGGTGGTGGTGGTCGGCGGCGGCGACGTCGCCATGGACGCCTGCCGGGTGGCCAAGCGCCTGCCCGGCTGCAAGCACGTCAAGGTGGTGTACCGCCGCGGCCCGGAGGAGATACCGGCGCGTCGCATCGAGCTCGAGGGCGCCGTCGCCGAGGACGTCGAGTTCGTCTATTTCACCCAGCAGGTCGCCGTGCAGCCCCGCAAGGACGGCATCGCGCTCGAGTGCGTGCGCACCGAGCTCGGCGAACCCGATGCCGACGGGCGCCGGCGGCCCGTGGCCGTCGCCGGCACCGAGCACCCGATCGAGTGCGGCATGGTGATCGCTGCCGTCGGTCAGATGGGGCAGAGCGAGGAGCTTGACCGCCTCGGCCTGATGCTGCCGGACCGCGTGCGCGCGGATTTCGACGGCATGCGCACTGACGATCCCAAGGTGTTTGCTGCCGGCGACGGCGCCTTCGGCGGCTCGACCATCGTCATGGCCATGCACCACGGGCAGCGTGCGGCCTATTACGTGCGCGCCCACCTCGAGTCGCGGCATGACCCGCTGCCCTATCGCACGCCGTACCGCACCCGGCGCGTGCCGGTCGCTCAGGACGTCATGTGGGAGCGCTTCGGGGTGCACCACCCCGAGTTCTTCGGCCTCGGCGCCGAGCCGGCGGCCTTTCCGGAGATCGAGTCGACGTACGACTGGGAAAGCGCCCGCGACGAGGCCGCGCGCTGTTACCGCTGCGACGCGGAGACCGGCTCGAGCGATTACTCCGTGCACCACCGCGAGGACCTCTTCTCCATGGCGCGCACGAATCCCGCCGATCACGCGAAGAAGCGGGCGATGCTGGTGCGGCGGTTGCAGGCGCGGGAGAATCCGTTTCCCGAGGAGCGCCCGGCGAACCTCGACGATATCGTCTTTCTGCCCGCCAATCTGTCACGACTGGTTATCGACCCCTACCGCGAGGCCTGCCACATCGCAGGCGTCCTCGGGGAGCGGCTCGAGCTGCCGCTGCCGTTCCTGGTCACCGGGTTCGACGATGCCCCGACGCAGGTGCGTGAGGCGCTCGCCGCGGGGCTGGCGCAGTGCGGCTGCGCTTACGTCGGCGCCGCACCGCTGCCCGGGGTGCCCTGGCTGCAGCTCATGACAGGCGCGCCCACCGCGGCGGATCCGCAGGCGGCGGCGGTGATTTACCCTGCGGCCGGCGGTCTTGACGGCGCGGCGGCCGGACGCGCGGCAGAGGCTCAGGTGCTCGGTCTGGCCGTCGGCTCCATCGCGGACCTCGAGAGCGCCGTCGACCATGCCCTGGCGAACGACTTCGACATGCTGCTGCTGGACGGCAGCGGCGGGCTCGGCGGCTCGTGGCCGGAGCTGGCCGCGCCGCCGAACTTCGCGCTGCTGCGCGACGCCGTGTCGCTGTTGCGGCGCCGGCGTCGCGAGGAGGCCATCGACCTCGTCTACTTCGGCGGCGTGCGCTCGGGCACCGACGCGGCCAAGCTCATCGGCATGGGGGCGGTGGCGCTGGTCTACGGCGTCGCCGTCGGCATCGCCGCCGGCGGCGAGATCGCGTCGCCCGGGCTCGACTTCCATGCCGGAATCGACGCGGACGAGCGTGCGCTGGCGGTGGCCAACCTGCTGCGCGCCAACGCCAGCGAGGCGTCGATGATGGCACGTTGCACCGGCAAGACCCGGCTGCACAACCTGGAGCCGGAGGACCTGCGCTCGGTCACGCTGGCCGCCGCCACCACCACTGGCATTCCCCTGGTGGGCAGGCGCCCCGGCTAGGCCGCGGGCGGTGTCCCCCGCCGCTCACAACAGCAACGGCACGAATCGCCACGTCCGCGCGCGGTAGGCGGCGAACTCTGGGAAAGCCGCCGCCAGCAGCCGCTCCTCGATGAGCGCCTTCGTCACCACCACGATCACCACGAGGGCGGCGCCGGCGACGTTCAGGGGATGGCCGTTGTAGAGGCTGATGCCCGCCATCATGAGCATGAGCGACGTGTACATGGGGTGGCGGATGAAGCGATAGGGACCGGCGGTGACGAGGCGCCCGCCCGCCTTCGGCTGCGGGTAGATGCTGAAGTTGCCCGGGCGGTTGTACCCGAGCGCGAACAGACCGAGCACAGCGCCGACGAGGCACAGGCCGAGTGCGGCGCCGGGGCCCCGCTGGACCAGCCCCACCGGATAACAGCCCAAGGCCACGCCGGCGAGCTGGGCCGCGACGAGGAGGTGGGACAGGGCGCCGCGTCTCACGGTCTGCGGGGGCATGGGCCGGCGGGGACCGCGGCTTCAGTAGAGGGCGACTTCGCCGATACAGACGTCGGCATGGAAAGCCCTGCCGATGGCGACGACGCCGAGGCGGCGCAGCGTGGTGAGGTCCAGGGGGGCGCTCAGCCGATGGGGACGGAATTGCCCGAAGGGCAGGCGCACCTCACGCCACTGCGCCGTGGCGGCGAAGGCGTGGCGATACGATTGCCACGGGCGCACCGTGTCGGCGGTGCGCAGATGCACGTTGTAGGTCTCGCCGTTGCCGTGCACCACGAGCCGCACGCCGCGCCACGCCGAGGCGTCCAGCGAGCCCGTGGGGCTCAGGTCCAGCGCGGCCTGGATGAAGCCGCCGTTGTTGTCCAGGCGCACGTCGCCCGTCAGGCGCAGGCAGGCGCGCCCGGCGACGCGGTCCGCGACGACGCTCGACGCCGAGACGCCGCCCATCACCCGGTCGCTGACGCCGCGCCAGGAAGTGCCGATGGAGGCTTCGAGGCCCCCGCTGCTCCGGTCGTCGATGATCATGGCATTCGTGGCCCGGGCCGCGGGCAGGCTGTGCGTGGCCAGGGCCAGCGTCAGCAAAGCCGCCGCGGGTCGAGCGCCCAGGGCGCCGGGTCGGCGGATCACGCCGGCGCCGCGCCCGCGGCGCTCAGGATTCGAGCCCCTCGACCCACGCGACGTAAGCGGCGATGTCGAACTTCCGCTCGAGTCCGCGGGCGTTCATGTAGCGCACTTTGCCGAATATCGGCCGCTCCTGCCAGGGGCGGTCGTGCAGACCGAAGATCCAGGCGACGCCGGCGTAGGAATTGGGGTCGCGGCCGTCGATGAAGTAGCGGTTGTTGAGGCGCAGCAGTGTGCGGAAGGCGGCCTGCGGCGTCGGCGACCACTCCAGGATCTTCTTGCCCCAGTACATGCGCATGTAGTTGTGCATGTAGCCGGTGTGCAGCATCTCCTGCATGGCCGCGTTCCAGTACGGATCGGCGGTGGCGGCGGCCTCCAGCGCGCGTGCCGTGTACGCCGGCGCGCGGTCGTCGCCGGCGTGCTCGCTCAGCGTCTGCTGCGCCCACCGCGGCAGCGCCTCGTAGCGATCGTAACGTGGCTCGTAGGCGACGAAATTGATGGCGAGCTCGCGGCGCACGATCAGCTCCTCGAGAAAGGCCTCGCGATCGGTGGCGCTGCCGCGGTTGCAGCCGATGACCTCGAGAGCGACGTCGACGGGCGAGATTTGGCCGAAGTGCAGGTACGGACTCAGGTTGGAGCAGCGCGGCGCCGAGGGATCGCTGCGTGCGTCGGCGTAGCCGGTGAGGCCCTCGCGAATGAAGCGGCGCAGGTGCCGCCGCGCCTGCGTCGTGCCGCCGCGGAAACGGGTGACGGCGCCGACGCGTCGATCGACGGCGAGCGCGTCGAGCAGCGCCGCCGGCCGCTCGGGGTCCAGCTCGCTCGGCACCGGGGGCGCGGCCAGGCGGTGGCGCAGGCGTGTGGGCGCCAGCGGCACCAGAAAGCGGTCGCGCTGCCGGTTGAGCCGCGGGCGCAGGGTTCGCGCCGCGAACTCGAGCCGCACCGATGCCGTTCTCAGCGGCACGACGACGTCGCCTTCGACCTCCACCACGCGGCGGCGGGCATGGCGAACCACGCTCGCGCGCCAAGCGCGCGGGTGACGCAGGTAAGCGCCGTCGCAGACGATGAGCGCGGCCCGCGGCGCCAGTGCCAGCACCACCTGCGGCGGCTCGCCGCGGCGCACGACGAAGGCGATGCCGCGGCGCGCGAGCGCGCGCGCGGTCTCGCCGAGCCCTTCCAGCATGAAGGTGTAGTGGCGGGCGTTGGCCTCCGGGTAACCGTCGGTAAGACCGAAGACCGCCAGCAGCGGCAGGCCGAGGCGGTTTGCCTCCTGCACGGCATACTCCAGGGCGGGGTTGACGCGCGCGCGCTGCGACTGCTGCATCCAGTACAGGACGTAGCGGCCCCCGCGCGCGGGCGGTTCGTCGCTCAGCACCCGGATGCGTTCCGGCTCGATCATGCGTGCAGCGCCGCGGCGTTCGATCCGTGGGTGTCCTTCGCTCGCTCTGCTACCTGCGTCAGCGTCATCTCATCAGATCAGGTTGCGCAGCATGAGCTCCGGGGGATGCGGATTCATGTAGGTCTGCGTATCGATGTAAGGGGAGGGGTGGCGGCGGAAGTGGTGGCGCAGCAGCGTCAGCGGCACGATCAGCGGCAGCTGTCCGCGCCGGTAGCGATCGATGATCTCGACCAGCTCGGCCTTGTCGTCGGCGTCGAGGCGGGTCTTGAGGTAGCCCTGCACGTGCTGCAGCACGTTGGTGTGGCCGCGACGGCTGGCCCGCTTGCGCAACCCCTGCATCAGCAGCGCGATGTATTCCGCGGCCACCTCGCCGATGGGTCGCGTGCCGGCGGCGGCGACGAGTCGGCCGAGCCGACGATAGATCTCGGGCCCGTGGGCGAGGACCGCGAACTTGTGACGGGTGTGAAAGTCGACCAGCCTCGCCGTCGTGACACCGCGCCGGGCGAGGTCCTGCCAGCGGCGGTAGGTGAAGATCCGCTCGATGAAGTTCTCGCGCAGCACGGGGTCGTGCAGCCGCCCTTCCTCCTCGACCGGCATGAGCGGTCGGGCCCGCATCAGGGCGGCGGCGTACTGACCAACGCCCTCGTTGTTGGGGGCTCCCCCCTGCTCGGGGTAGAGCCGCACCCGCTCCATGCCGCAGCTCGGCGACTTGCTCTTCAGGATGTAGCCGCTGACGCGCTCGAGCTCCTCGGCCTGCTTCGTCCCGTAGGCCCGCAGCTTGTCGGTGACGTCGAGCTGCGGGTTCTTGACGCCCACCACGCGGATGCTGCGCGGCTTGCCCTGCAGGCGGATAGGCTCGCGCGGAACGCCGAGGCCGATGGCGATCTCCGGGCAGACCGGCACGAACTCGAAGTACTCCGCGAGCGTTCCCTTGATATAAGACGTCGCGCTTGTGGCCGCCGTCGTAACGGACCTCCTCGCCCAGCAGACAGGCGCTGATGCCGATCGATATGGCTTTTTTCACGGGCAGGCGGTGCGATATAGTTCGCCATCCATTAAATCACGTTTGCACCTCGGAGTAACGAAATCGCAATGGCGGCGCGTAGACGCTCGCGGCCGGGGTGGCTGCGCCGGAGGCAGCGATCGGGTGAGTGATGCTGAGACGAGCGACGGGCTCCTGTCGAGCGAGGTTCGCCGGGAGATCGATCACTGGGTCGCCAGGTTTCCGCCCGAGCGCAAGCAGTCCGCCGTGATCGCGGCGCTGCGCGCGGCGCAGCACCACAACGGCGGCTTCCTCACCCACGAGCACATCGAGGCGGTGGCGGAGTATCTCGAGCTGCCGCCCATCCACGCCTACGAGGTTGCGACCTTCTACTCGATGTTCGAGATCGGGCCCGTCGGTCGGCACCATATCTCGGTGTGCAACAACATCTCCTGCATGCTCTGCGGTGCCGGGGAGATCGTCGACCACATCGAGCGGCGACTCGGCGTGAAGACGGGGCAGAGCACGCCGGACGGCAAGTTCTTTCTCAAGCCCGAGGAGGAGTGTCTGGCCGCCTGCACCGGCGCGCCCATGATGATGGTCAACCACGTGTACTACGAGAATCTCACCGTCGAGAAGGTCGACGAGATCCTCGACGGCCTGGAATGAGCGTCATGCAGGAAGGACCCATCGTCTACCAGACCATGAAGCTGTCGCCGCCGTGGTCGCTCGAGAGCTACCGGTCGGTGGGCGGCTACGAGGCCTGGCGCCGCATTCTCGCAGACAAGCCCGATCCCGCCGAGGTCATCGAGCAGGTCAAGGCATCGGGGCTGCGCGGGCGCGGCGGCGCGGGCTTCCCGACGGGACTCAAGTGGAGCTTCATGCCGCGCAGCGCGCCGGGGCAGAAGTACGTCGTCTGCAACTCCGACGAGAGCGAGCCGGGCACCTGTCACGACCGCGACATCCTGCGCTACAACCCGCACGCGGTCATCGAGGGCATGGCCATCGGCGGCTATGCCATGGGCGCCACCGTGGGTTACAACTACATACGCGGCGAGTTCCTCGCCGAGCCGGTGCCGCGATTCGAGCAGGCGTTGCAGGAGGCGTACGCGGCGGGCCTGCTCGGGCGCGACATAAAGGGCTCGGGCGTCGACTTCGATCTTCACGCCTTCGTCGGCGCGGGCGCCTACATCTGCGGCGAGGAGACCGGGCTGCTCGAGTCGCTGGAGGGCAAGCAGGGGCAGCCGCGGTTCAAGCCGCCTTTCCCGGCCAACAAAGGCCTCTACGGCCTGCCCACCACGGTCAACAACACGCTCACCTTCGCTTCGGTGCCGAGCATCCTGCGCAACGGCCCCGAGTGGTTCAGGAGGCTCGCGCTCGCGGGCGCGGGCGGTAGCGTCGTCTACTCGGTCTCCGGTCACGTCGAGAGGCCCGGCAACCACGAGCTCGCCCTGGGGTTGCCCTTTCGAGAGCTGCTCGAGCTGTGCGGGGGTGTGCGCGGGGGGCGCGAGCTCAAGGCCGTCATCCCGGGGGGCTCCTCGGTGCCGGTGGTGCCGGGAGAGGTCATGCTCGGGCTCACCATGGAGTACGACGCGCTGCGCGACGCCGGCTCTGCGCTGGGCACCGGCGCTGTCATCGTCATGGACGAGACCACGTGCATGGTCAGCGTGCTCGAGCGCATTTCGCGGTTCTACTATGCCGAATCCTGCGGGCAGTGCACGCCGTGTCGCGAGGGAACGGGATGGATGAACCGGGTCATCCGCCGCATCATGGCGGGCCGCGGCCGCCACGCGGATCTGGACATGCTCGTCGACGTCGCCAACAAGATAGAAGGGCGCACCATCTGCGCCCTGGGGGATGCCGCCGCCTGGCCGGTGCAGAGCTTCCTGCGTCACTACCGCCACGAGTTCGAGTACATGATCGACAACGGCGGCCGCAGCATCGTCGAGGCGCAGCAGCAGGCGGCGTAACGGGCGTCGCCGCGGCGCGCAGCGCTCAGCGGGCGGTGTTTTGGGCCGGCCCCGGCTTGCGCGCCATCAGCATGTAATTCACCGCCATCGAGCGCGTCAGGCTGAACGCCTTCGTCAGGGGGTTGACGCGAACGCCGGTGCTCTCGGCGAGTTCCATGCCGTTCGCCTTCAGCAACGTCTCGATCTCTCGCGGTGTGCGAAAACGGTCCCAGCGATGCGTACCCCGAGGCAGCCAGCGCAGCACGTACTCCGCGCCGAGGATCGCCGCCACGAACGACGCCGCGGTGCGGTTGAGGGTGGCGACGAACATCAGCCCGTCGAGGCGTGTCAGCGCACAGCACGCGCGCATGAAGCCGGGCAGGTCCGCGACGTGCTCGACGACCTCCATGTTGAGCACCACGTCGTACGTGTGCCCGGCGGCGGCGAGCGCCTCGGCGGTGGTGGTCTCGTAGCGGATGTCGAGCCCGCGGCGGCGGGCGTGCGTGGCGGCGACGCCGATGTTTTTCGCCACGACGTCGATGCCGTGGACGGCACAGCCAAGCGCAGCCATGGACTCGCTCAGAATGCCGCCGCCGCAGCCGATGTCGAGAACCCGCACACCGGTGAGGTCGCCCGTGCGCCCGCCTGCGACCGCTGAGGCGCCGATCGCCTCGGCGAGGTAGCGCACGCGCAGCGCATTGAGACGGTGCAGCGGCCAGAACGGGCCGTCACGATCCCACCAGGTGTCGGCGAGGCGCTCGTAGAAGGCGACCTCGTCGAGGTCGACGCTGCTCGCCGCCTCCGCCATCACGGTCTGCGGCGGCGTGACGGCGCAAGTGGCCTCACAGCAGCTTCTCGATGGCGCCGACGATCTCCGGGCTCTGCGGCCGCGTGCGGCTGGGGAAGCTCGCCACGACGCGACCCTCGCGGTCGAGAAGATACTTGTGGAAGTTCCACTGCGGCCACTGCCCGCTCGCCGTCGCGAGATTTCGGTACAGGGGCGAGGCGTTATGCGGGGCGACCTCGGTCTTCGCGAACATGGGGAAGTCGACGGCGAAGTTCAGGCGGCAGAAGTCGGCGATCTGCGCCTCCGTTCCCGGCTCCTGGCCGCCGAAGTCGTTGGACGGGAAGCCGGCGACGACGAGACCGCGGTCGCGATACTGCCGGTACAACGCCTCCAGGCCGTCGTATTGCGGCGTGAAGCCGCACTTGCTGGCCGTGTTCACGATCAGCACAACCTTGCCGGCGAATTCCCGGCAAAGACGCACCTCCTCGTCGCTGTTGAGGTAACGCGCCGTTACGTCGAGCGTCGCGGCACAGGCGGGCCCGTCCGCCGCGGCAACTCCGCCACCGAGCCACAGTGCCAGCGCGGCCCCGGTTATTGTCAACGCCTTCATAGCAGTAGCTCCTCTGTGAGTCCATAAAAAAGAGCGGCCGGCACTGGCGCGCGGCCGCAAAGCGTAGCATGCGCTACGTGGGAGGACAGGAAATCGTCGATAGGGAGGCTACGCCGGGCATCCGCTGATGTCAATACTTTGTAACGAAAAAATATATACAAAGGTTTTACATCAGCGTTGCCCCGCAGAGCGGTCGCGCGCCGGCTTCGCCGCGAGGCGCTTGTGCAGGCGAGCGGCGTCGCGGGCGGCATGACCGGCCTCGTCGTTGTCGAAAAAGCAGTATGCGTCGCGGCCCTCGGCGGCCCACTGCGTCAGCCGTCGGCCCCAACGCGCGAGCGCGCGTGCGTCGTAAGAGCCGCAATAGGCCTCGCCGGGCCCGTGCAGACGCACGTAGACGAAGTCGGCCGTGAGCACCTGAGGCGAGCATTTCCCGCCGAGGTCGTAGAGGCACAAGGCCGCCCGGTGGCGCGCCAGCGCCTCGTAGGTGCGTTCGTTGAGCCAGCTGGGGTCTCGGAACTCGAAGGCATAGCGGTGCTCGCCGCTCAGCGCGCGCAGAAAGGCACGCAGTCGCGCCTCGTCGAATCGCCAGCGCGGCGGCAGCTGGAACAGGACGGGACCGAGGCGGTCGGCCAGCACCGCCATGCGCCGCAGGAACGGCCGCAGGCTGGATCCGGGGTCGCTGAGCTTCTTCATGTGGGTAATGTAGCGGCTGGCCTTGGCCGCGAAGACGAAGTCCGGCGGCACCGCCGCCGCCCACGATCGCAGGGTGCGGGTCTCGGGCAGACGGTAGAAGCAGCTGTTGATTTCCACTGCGGCGAAATGCTGCGCGTAGTGCTCGAGCATCCGCGCTTGGGGCAGGTCACTGGGGTAGAAAGAGCCCTTCCAGTGTGCATACGACCAGCCGCAGGTGCCGACGCGAACCCGCCCCGGCGAGCCGCTCACGCCGCCGCGCTCGCCGCCGCGGGCTCGATCTCGCGCCGCTTCGACGCTTTTCGGTAAGATAGGCCAATCGTGCTCATGACGCGTGACGGGTTCGCCCGCAGCCGCGCACTTCACAGGAAACATACCGATGGCCGCAGCCCTGAGCAACATACTGGTTCCCGTAGACGGCTCCGAGGGGGCCTGCAAAGCAGCGGCTTTCGCCGCCGCACTCGCCGGCCCGGCGGGGGCATCGCTGACCCTGGCGACGGTGCTCGAGACGGAAGGCTCCCTGATCGTCGGGGCTTCGGCTTTGTCGAGCGAAGAGCTCGAGCAGGCCATGGAGGCGGCTGCCGAGCGGGCCTTCAGCGACGCGCAGGCGGCCGTGGCCGCAGCCGGCATGGAGGCGCAGACTTTGGTGCTGCGCGGCAAGCCTTCCGCCGAGATCATTCGCTACGCCGGCGCCGGTGCGGTGGACCTCATCGTGATGGGTTCCCGCGGCTTGACCGAGCTGCGTGAGCTGCTTCTCGGCAGCGTCAGTTCCCAGGTCCTGCATCACGCCCCCTGCAGCGTGACGGTGGTGCGCTGATGCGGTGCGCGCGGCGAGCTCCAGCCGACGCCGGGCGCCCGCGGCGTGGCACGGTCGTGCGCGCCACGGCCCGCCGCAAGCGCGAGACGCGCTCGTGAGCGCTCGGCACCCGGGCGAGGTGGACCCGGCAGGCGTGCTCGAGCAGGCGCGCGCGGCGCTGCGCTCCGAGCCCCGCATAGGCTTCGAGGACGCCTCGCTCGGCATTGCGTTTGCGCAGGGGACACTGACGCTGTCCGGTGAGGTGGCCAACGTCGCCGCCAAGAAGCTCGCTGTCGCGCGTGTCGCCGCGCTGCCGGCGGTGGGGGTCGTCGTCGATCGAGTGCGGGTTACGCCGGCCGCACGCTCCGGTGACGGCGCAGTGCGCCATCACGTGCGTGATACTCTGCTCGGCGAGCCCGCACTGGGGCGCTGCGCCCTGCGTCTGCGCTTCGGCGAGCGCGTCGAGGTCGTGCGCGAGGCCGGCGCCGCCGAGGACGGCTGTCTGGAAATCAGCGTCGACGACGGGGTGGTGACGCTGGCCGGAACGCTGCCCAGCCTCTCGCACAGGCGTCTCGCCGGTGCCTTGGCGTGGTGGGTGCCGGGCAGCCGCGACGTCGTCAATGAGCTCATCGTCGACCCTCCCGAGGAGGATAGAGACGACGAGGTAACGGACGCGGTGCGTTTGCTGCTGGAGAAGGATCCCTTTGTCAACGCGTCGCAGATTGTCGTGCGCACGCGCGATTTCGTCGTGACCCTCGAAGGGGTCGTGGCGGCCTCGTCGCAGCGCGATATGGCGGAGTACGACGCCTGGTACGTCTTCGGCGTCGACGACGTCATCAACCATCTTGAGGTGCGCAGCTGAAGGCCGCGCCGGCGAGCGGTCGACGCGGCGGGCCGAAGGATCCAAGGGTGAGGTGTGGAGCATGAGGCAAGCGAGGATTTGGCGATGGCGGGCCGTGG
>JABAHR010007119.1_pt4 | contig 16253 bp, 16 predicted proteins | sample 7062101 | NCBI WGS metagenome assembly JABAHR01 (sample SAMN14534553, study PRJNA622989) | marine sediment metagenome | biome: marine biome [ENVO:00000428]; feature: marine pelagic biome [ENVO:01000023]; material: deep marine sediment [ENVO:00002113] | place: India: Gulf of Kutch | collected... | reverse complement strand
AGCAGGGTGTCGGCGACCGCTGCCAGACCGTCGGGTAGCCGGCCCCGCGCAAGCAGACCCGCGAACAGTATCACCATGCCCACGACCGGCCCCGGAATGGGGATGCCGCTCGCCACGGTGATGAGCTCACCGGCGAGCTGACAGCAGAGAATGAGGGTCAGATAGGCGATCATCGGGGGTCAGGGTATGGTGCCGCCAGCGTGAGGGGCCCGCGGATTCGATACCGCCGCCGGACGTATCCGGAAGCACGCGGCGTCGCCGCACGCCGCACAATGGGCTGAACGTGGTGCTGGTGGTCGTGGCGTGTGAGCGGGCCGGCTCCGTGCGACCGTGACTCGATCCCGGCGGAGCCGGACGCAGCGGGCGGCCCCGCCGACCCGTCGATCAGTGATCGTCGTCCCAGGGACTGTGTTTCGCTTCCGGCGGTATCCAGACCGTTTCGTAGACCTTCTGCAGCTCGCGCTCCTTCGCCAGCTCGTCGCGCTCGGACAGCGAGGCGTACTTGGCGGCCGTGGGGCTCGTGAAGTTGCGGGTGTTCAGCATGGGCGCCGCCACGACGCGTCGCAGATCGCCGCCGCAGGATCGGCAGGACGTAGGCCGCGGATCGTTTATCCCGAGACGGGTTTGATAGAGGATGCGGCAGGGGTCGCAGGCGAACTCGTAAGTGGGCATCGGCTCGTTCCGGTGGCAGAGGGTGCCCCACTCGGACCGCAGGCCCGGGCGGCTCGCGGTCCGAGTGGGGTGGAACGGTGTTACGCGTAGCGCAGCGCGCGCTCGCGCTGCTGTGCCGCCATCGCAGTCTGCTTGTCGATGTTCCAGATGCGCGCCGCATTCTCGCCGAAGACCTTGCGCCGAATTTCGTCGGTGATCTTCGGGTACCCGTAGCCGTCGACCAGCTCATCGGGGATCTGGAACTTGCGGAAGGCGTCGATCTGCCACTGCGGCGCAGACCAGAGCAGCGAGTCCGTTCCCCACATCACATAGTCGGGGCCGAGGTCGCGCAGCAGTGTACCGAGCACGTGGGCGCACTCCATGGGCCGGCTGCTCACGGTGGCGGCAAAGGTCGTGCCGATCTCTGCGTAGAGGTTGTTGCGCTGCGGCTTGAAGCCCTTCATCGCCGCGAGCTCCTGGTGATACGGCCATGCCGAGTGGTAGGCGATGAAGTTCAGGTCGAGGAAATCGTCCGCCGTGGCATCGAAGTCCTCGCAGTGCGCGTAGCGGGCATAGAACTGCCCGAAGGGCACGCCTTTGTGACAGCCGATGTTCTTGATGCCCAGCTCGCGACATTTCTCCCAGAGGGGGTAGGCGAGTTTCTCGTCGTCGAACCACCAACCCTTGTTCGGGGTCGAGTCGAAGGTGTAGAGCTTGAGCCCGGAGATCTTGTAATCCTTCGAGAACATCTCCAGGCGATCGAGCGTCTCCTGCAGGCCCTGGTTCGGCGTCAGCCCGCCGCCAAGCATGATGGTGCGTTCCGGCCAACGTTCGCGCACCTCGGCCTGGTACTCGATGGGCACCATGTCCTCGCCGCCATAGTCCTCGCGAAAGCCGAAGGGGTTGAATATGCCCACCGTCGTGTCGCTCTCGTCGAGAATCATCTTGCCGTAGTTCTCGACGTTCATGTCCCGGGTGCCGTTCTCGAGACCCATGGCTTGGCCGAGGTTGTCGAGAAGATCCACGAACCACATGCCGCGCTCGGTGGTGTTCTCCCCGAGGATGTAATGACCCGGTCGGGTGCACACGTGTGTGTGCGCGTCGACGATGAAGTCAGTGCTCGCCTGGGCTACTTTGCGGAACTCGGCGTTGGCCATCGGGTCATGGGCTTCAACCTCGTCCACCTCGAAGAAGGTCATGCCCGATGCTTTGTTCGCCGCCAGCATCACGGCCGAGAACCCGAGCGTCGACTTCAGGAAGTGGCGCCGGGGCAGCTTCGCCTTGGCCGCGAACTCATCGACATGCGCAGAGATTCGCTCCCCCATATGGCTGCCGAGAAACAACGCGCTGCCGACCTGATTGGGATTGCGCAGGTTGACATGGGCGAGCCCTTTGAACTGCTGCAGAAAATTGAACTCCATCGGAACGCCTCCTCTGTGGCTGCTGGCGCCGCCGACGCGAGGGCCGTGTTGACCCCGGCTCTATCCTCGTGGCGACGGTGATTTTGGTATCACTTATCGCATCCAAAAGCAAGTGTTGTCGGGAAGCGTCGGAGATTCCGCGGCTTCCCTGCCGACGCGGGGTTGATGACGCTGCAATGCGCCTCGTCGTTCGCGACCGTCCCGGGCAATAGCCCTGAAGATTGTGTAGAAAAGGAGGCAGCCGGCCGAAGCGTCGAAGAAACAGGCTCGGATGCAACCCTCGAGGTCCCGGGCCGGCGAGCGGAGGCCGGCTGCACCGCTCGAGCCGGCAGCGGGGTAGACGCGCCCGGCTTGGCTGGGGGATTCGAATCCGACCTCTGGTTCCCGGTCCTGGGGGAGGCGCGCCAGCGCCCGGCTCAGGCGGCGATGTCGTGGTCGGGCACGACGCTGATACGGTAGAGCAGCCGCCTGTCGAGCGGTCCGGTCGCTGGGGCCATGGGCGTGGCGGCGTGCAGCGTGGAGAAGTTGTCCCAGACCACCACATCGCCCTGCCGACAACCATGGGCGTAGACGAAACGCGGCCCGGTCGCGTGACGCTTGAGCTCGTCGAGCAGGCGGATGGCCTTCCCGTCGTCCATGCCGTCGATGCCGAAGGAGCTGCCCGAAACGCCGTAGAGCGCATTGCGTGCGGTGCCCGGGTGCGCCAGCACTAACGGATGAAAGACGTTGTGCACCTCCTGTTTCTGACGCCTGTTGAGAGCGGACGCGGAGGTGGACGAAGACTCGTCGAGGTCGTCGCGGTTGCCGTAGTGATGCACGACGGTCAGGCCGTCGATGCGACGCCGGGTGTCCTCGTCGAGGGCCGCGTAGGCCCGGAACATGTTGGCGAACAGCGTCTCGCCGCCCGTCTCAGGCACCTCCAGGGCGTGCACGACGGTCGCAGCGGCCGGCCGCTGCTCGAATTACCACGCGGCGATGCCGGCGTGGACGACGACGCGACCTCACTCGCCTGTTTCGGGTCCAGCGTTTACAGTGCGGCTGAGCCCACAGCAGGAGTCATCATGAAAGCCCATGTCGTCACTGAATACGGTGCGCCGACCTTTTTCGAGGAGGCCTCGCTGCCCACGCCGCAGCCCGGCCCGGGCGAGGTGTTGATCGAGGTGGCCGCCACCAGCGTCAATCCGGTGGACACCAAGATCCGGGCAGGGGGGCGGGCCATGTGTCCGGATCTGCCGGCGGTGCTGCACATGGACGTGGCGGGGACAGTGATCGCGCTCGGTGACGGCGTCGGTGGCGTCGGGCTCGGCGACGAGGTGTACGGCTGCGCGGGCGGGCTCAAGACCGTGGCCGGCACGAATCTCGGCGGTGCGCTGGCCCAGTATATGACCGCCGATGCGCGGCTCATCGCCCGCAAGCCCCGCGCGCTGTCCATGGCCGAGGCCGCGGCGTTGCCGCTGGTGGCGATCACCGCCTGGGAGGCGATTGTCGACCGTGCCGCGGTGGGCAAGAGCTGCAACGTGCTGATCCATGGCGGTGCCGGCGGGGTGGGCCACGTTGGCATACAGCTCGCACGTCACGCCGGCGCTCGTGTGTGCACGACGGTGTCCTCGCCGCACAAGGCGGAGATTGCTCGGGAGCTTGGGGCCGATGCGGTGATCGACTATCGTTCGAGCACGGTGGCTGACTACGTGCGCGACCTCACGGACGGACGCGGCTTCGACGTCGTTCTCGACACCGTGGGAGGAGACAACCTCGAGCGCTCACTCGACGCCGCGCGGGTCAACGGCACCGCCGTGACCATCTTGGCGACCGGTCAGCACGATCTCACCGCGCTTCACACCAAAGGGCTGACACTGCACGCCGTGTTCATGTTGATTCCAATGTTGTACGACGTCGGCCGCGCTCATCACGGCGAGATCCTGCGTGACGTCGCCCGACTCGTCGACGAGGGGGCGCTGCGACCGCTGATCGACCCCGAGCGCTTCACTTTCAATGATGCCGCCGCGGCGCATCGCAAGCTCGAGTCCGGGCTCGCCGTCGGTAAGGTGGTGCTCACCGCCGAGTGATCCGGGATGACGCGTCACGGTGACCACGGATGTGGCATCATCGCGACAGAGCGCCCCCCGGGCGTCTTCACCATTCGATGGTTCGACCAAAGGAGCCCGTGAAATGTCGTCAGCTCAGTTCGAGATCGGTCTTAAGATGCGCAAAGAAGTGCTGGGTGAAGAGTATGTTGAGCGTGCACTCGGCAATGTCGATGACTTCAATCGCGATTTTCAGAACATTCTCACCGAATACTGCTGGGGAGGCACCTGGGGTCGGGGAGTGCTCGACAAGAGGCAGCGCAGCCTCAACAACCTCTGCATTCTGGCGGCGCTCAATCGACCGCAGGAGTTCAAGCTGCATTTCCGCGGCGCGCTGCGTAACGGCTGCACCCTCGACGAGCTTCGTGAGACGCTCATCCAGATTGCCGTCTATTGCGGCATTCCCGTCGGTAACGACGCCTTTCGACTCGCCCGCGAGGTGCTCGCCGCCGAAGGTGTCAAGTTAACCGACTGATGAACGAGACGCCTCACGGCAACGGCACCAACGAAGCCGAGACGACGCTGATCCGCAACGGCGTCGTCATTGACGGCAGCGGCAGCGAACGCTGCCGGGCCGACGTGCTGGTGCGAGGTGACCGGATCGCGGCGGTCGGCGACCTGGGTGGGCAGCCAGCGCCGGCGTGTGTAATCGATGCCCGCGGCGCCATCGTCGCGCCGGGGTTCATCGACGCCCACACCCACGACGATCGTGCGCTGCTGTCGACACCGGATATGTCGCCGAAGATCAGCCAGGGTGTGACGACTGTGGTCACGGGCAACTGCGGCGTCAGTCTCGCGCCGCTCGTCGGCCGCGATCCGCCGCCGCCGCTGACGCTGCTTGGCGATCGCCACTGGTATCGCTTCCCGAGCGTGGACGCGTACGCGCGCGCGGTCGAGGCTTCCCCGCCGGCGGTTAACGCGCTCATGCTGGTGGGCCATTCGACGCTGCGCGTCGCCGTCATGGAGGATTTGACCGCGCCGGCCACTCCGACCGAGATCGGGCGCATGGCGGTGTTGCTCGACGAAGCGCTGGAGACGGGTTGCGTCGGTCTCAGCACGGGTCTCGCCTACCCGACGGCCTCGGCGGCGCCCACCGACGAGGTCGCCGTGCTCGCCGAGCGTTTGGCGGCGCACGGCGGCCTCTACGCGACGCACATGCGTGACGAAGGGGACCGGCTCGTGGAGTCCGTGGACGAGACGCTGGAGATCGGCCGCCGTGCGGGGGTGCCCGTCGTCATCTCCCATCACAAGGCGGCTGGGCGGCACAACTGGGGCAAGACCCGCGAGACCCTCGTGCGTATCGACGCGGCAGCCCGGCGGCAAAAGGTCGACTTCGATGTCTACCCGTACGCCGCGACCTCGACGGTGCTGCTGCCGGAGTTCGTCGCGCGAGCCGAGCGGGTCATGATGAGCTGGTCGATACCGCACCCCGAGATGGCCGGGCGCGACCTCGACGGCATTTGCCACGAGTGGGGCTGCACGGTGGAAGAAGCCATCGAGCGGTTGCTGCCGGCAGGCGCTATCTACTTCATGCTTGACGAGAACGAGGTGCAGAGCGTGCTGCGGTTCCCGCGGGCGATGATCGGATCGGACGGTCTGCCCCACGACCGCTTCCCGCACCCGCGGCTGTGGGGTACGTTTCCCCGAGTGCTGGGCCACTATGCCCGCGAGCTCGGCCTGTTCTCGCTCGAGCAGGCCGTGCACCGCATGACCGGCTTGACGGCGTCGGTCTACGGCCTCGCGGAGCGTGGCGCGATCCGTGTCGGGGCGTATGCCGATCTGGTCATTTTCGACGCCGAGCGCGTCATCGACCGCGCTGACTATGCCCGCCCGTGTGAGCCCGCTGCCGGCATCGATCTGGTGATGGTCAACGGTCAGACGGTCTGGACCGCGGGCGCATGGACCGGGCGTTGTCCCGGTCGCTTGCTGCGACGGGTTGGCGGGAGCGGGTGAGTGGCGCCGGTGCCGGGTCGCCGTCAGTGGGTGAGCAGCTCGCCCGCGGCGGATGTGCTCGACCCCTGGCCCGCGCTGCGCAGCCGGCGTTCGTCGCGGGGCGGGACGCCGAAGAAGTCGCGGTAGCACTTGCTGAAATGCGGCGCGGATACGAAGCCGCACGAGAACGCGATCTCGACGATGGACTTCGACGTCTGCAGCAGCAGCTGGCGTGCACGACGTAGCCGCAGTTCGAGGTAATAGCGCGTCGGCACGCAGCGCAGGTGTTTCTGGAACAACCGCTCGAGCTGGCGTCGCGACAGACCGACGTGACTCGCCAGCTCGTCGAGGCCGATGGGCTCCTCGATGTTGGATTCCATCAGCGACACCGCCTCGACCAGCTTCGGCTGGCTGGTCCCCAAATAGTGCCGCAGCGGAATCCGTTGGCGGTCGTTGCGCCCCCGTATTCGTTCGCAGATGAACTCGTCGGATATCGCCGCCGCGAGATCCGCCCCATGGCGATGGCGAATGAGGGTGAGCATCATGTCGAGGGGCGCCGTGCCGCCCGAGCAGGTATAGCGACCTCGATCGATCTCGAACAGCTCGGCGGAGACGATGGCGCTGGGGAACTCCTCGCGCAGCGTCGCCATGTTCTCCCAGTGAATGGTGCAACGGTAACCGTTGAGCAGCCCGGCGCGCGCGAGCAGATGAGTGCCCGTGCACAGGGCGCCGAGCGCCGTGCCGCTGCGGGCCGCTCGTTGCAGGAAGCGGGACAGCTGCGGGTCGACCGCCTGCTCGACGTCGACGCCGCCGCAGAGAAACAGCACGTCGGCGGGCAGTGTGCTCTCAGCGTCACCGTGCGGAGTCAGTACCAGGCCGTTGCTCGCGGCCACGGCTGCGCCGTCCAACGTCGCCACGCGCCAACGGAATAGCTCGCGTCCGCTCAGTAGATTCGCCATGCGTAGCGGCTCGACCGCGGAGGAGAACGCGATCATCGAGTAGCCCGGAACCAGCAGGAATCCGTACAGAGCCGGCCGATTGACCGCGTCATCGCTCATCTGTTCGACCTGTTCGTCCGGGTGCTGTCATGCCGCGCTGCTGACATGGCCGGTGTCTCGCCATGCGGTGCCGACCCTCGACACGAGTATAGCTGCGATGGCAGGGCCCTACGCAAGANNGCCGACTCTTACCATGAACCCCGATGCACTGTCACCTCAAGGCATAGCCCGGCTCGCTGTCGGACGCCCGCGCCGCGACGTCTTCGCGGTGCGGCTGTCCGGTGGCGGTAGCGACGATGCGGGTTTCGACGAACAGCCGTTCACCCCCGACATCGACCGTGCAATCGGTGCGCGTGGTGTCGACGCGGACGCTCACGGCGCCAGCGGCCCGGGCGGTGCGCGCCGCGATGCGCGCGGCGTGCTCGGCGGCGTGGGCGGCCGCAGGCTCGAGATCGGTGAAATCGACGTTGCCGCTCGGCAGGTGTACCCGGAAGCATCCGCGGGCCGGTGCAGAGATCAACGCCGCAACGCGTTGAATCACCCGGGCCGCGACGGCGCCGACAGCGTTGGCGACGGCGGCATGCGGTGGGACGATCGCCGTCGTGTTCAGCCGTCGGGCGATCTGAGGATAGTAGAGGTGGGCCGGTGCGCCGACAGCGACCAGGGGCGAGCGCAGGCCGAGCGTCGTCGCCACGCGGGAATCCGTCCGCGCTGCCTGGGCCAGCGCCGCGCTGACGAAATCGCTGCGGGCACGCCGGCCGCCCTCGGCTTCGGCGCCCACACCGGCGTCATGGCGCAAGACNNAGACGGTGCCGAGCAGCGCTTCCATGGACTGCCCGATGACGCGATCGATTACCCGGCGAGAGAAGTCGGTGGCATCGCTGCCGGCCAGCTGCGGTCTGGTGCGCACCCAGATCTCGGCACCGGCGCGGGCCGCCGCGACGCTCCAGCTCGCCTGCAGCCCGAGCANNAGGCGGCTACCTGTATCCGTCCACGGGCCCGCAACCTCGCGAGAGGCCGCGCGTTGCGCGGGTCGTGCAGCAGCCGACCGAGAGGTGTCGGTGCATCCGCCACGGAATCCCAGACGCGCCGCTCGGGTCCCGACAGCGTCGCTTCGTCGAGGCCGCTGCGCGGCCGGCGCAGTGCAAAGCCGGCGACCGCCGAGGCGCCGCGCTCGAGCTCGGCGTGGAGCAGGGCGAGCGTCCCGGGCCAGGTCTCGGCGAGGGCGGCCAACGGCACGGCGCGCTCCGGCCCCACGTGCAGCGTGCCGGCAGGGTCGAGCGTCAGCTGGCTGTCGCCGCCGATGCCGAACGACTGCACGGCCACCGCCCGTACCATCGTCGGCCACTCGCCGATCAGGGCACCGTGATCGTCGAGCTGCGGCTGCCCGCCGCAGACTACGGCGATATCGGTGGTCGTGCCGCCGACGTCTGCGACCACCACGTCGTCGCATCCGCTCAGGTAGTGGGCGCCGACGAGACTGGCGGCAGGCCCCGACAGAATCGTCTCTACGGGTCGCTCGAGGGCGGTGGCGGCCGCGATCAGCGAGCCATCACCCTTGACCACCATGAGCGGCGCGTCGATGGCGTGGGCGCGCAACGTTGCCTGCAGTGCTTCGATGAGATGCTGGATCAGCGCGATGAGACGTGCGTTGAGCAGCGTGGTCAGCGCCCGGCGCGGGGCATTGAGGCGCGGCGTCAGTTCGTGCGAGCAGCTGACGGGCAAGCCGGTGGCCTCGCGGACGAGCCGCTTGACGGCCAGCTCGTGCTCGGGATTGCGCACGGAGAAGTGCGAAACAACCGCGAAGGCCGATACCCGCGGCGCGTGCTCCGCGATGGCCCGAGCCGCGCGCACCGCGTCGAGAGGAGCCTGCTCCTCGCCCGTGGCGCCGTGTCCGCCGCGCACGAACACGACCGGGTCGTCGCCGAGCGCCAAACCGAGGCGGGCGCGGCTCAGCATGTCCGCGTCCTGGCCGATCACGAGGAGGCACACGGGGCTGCCGTGTCCTTCCACCAGGGCGTTGGTGGCCAGGGTGGTCGAGACGGCAACCAGCCCGATACGCGCGTTGGCGGCCGTAGGCTGGGCCAGCAGCGTTCGCAGCGCGTTGCCGATGCCGATGGCGAGGTCGTGTCGCGTCGTGGGCGCCTTCGCGGTGGCGAGCACGCCGCCGGCATCGTCGAGCAGCACGGCGTCGGTAAAGGTGCCCCCGGTGTCGATGCCGAGTCGCATGGGTCGGCGCTACGGGCGAGCAGGTAAACGCTTTGCTTGGCTGTTCATCGAAAGCCGGTTTGACCGATAATAGGACCCGTCCGAGAGCGTGTCCACACGACGCGCCCCGCTGCAGACCACCAACGCTGGAGAGTCGCCGTGCAGAGCCCCGAGGCAACAACCCGAAGCGAGCCGGCCCTCGTCACAGGCGTCTGGGCGCCGGTGCTCACGCCCCTCGATGACGCGCTGGGGATCGACACGCACGGCGCCATCGCGCACATGCAGTGGCTGCTGCGTAACGGCTGTCACGGCGTCGTGCTCTTCGGCACGACCGGCGAGGGGACCTCGTTCTCGGTCGAGGAGCGTATCGCGTTGCTCGACGACGTGCTGAGCGCGGGCGTCGACCCCGACCGCATCATGGTGGGCACCGGCTGCTGCGCACTGAGCGACACCGTTCGCTTGACGAGTCACGCCGCGCAGAACGGTTGCAAGCAGGTGCTGGTGCTGCCACCGTTCTACTACAAAGGCGTCAGCGACGAGGGACTGTACCGGAGCTACGCGGCGGTGATCGACCGGGTTGCGGACGACGATCTGCGACTTCTCTTCTATCATTTCCCGCGACAGTCTGCGACACCCCTCAGCGCGGCGCTGATCGCGCGCCTGAGCGAGCGATATCCCGCCATCGTTGCGGGCGTCAAGGACAGCTCGGGTGACCGCGAGCACGCGCAGACGCTGATACGGAGTTTCCCGCATCTCGCTATTTTTCCGGGCTCGGAGGCGCTGCTGCTCGAGGGTCTGAGACAGGGCGCCGCCGGTTGCATCAGCGCCACGGCGAACGTGAACCCACATGGCATACGCCAGGTCTACGACGCCTGGAGGCGCGCTGACGCGTCGGCCGACGCCTCGCAGCGAGCGGCGACCGACGTGCGGCGGGTCATCGAGGGTCATCCCATGTGCGCTGCGCTCAAGAGCCTCTTCGCGCGGTTTCGCGACGAGGCCGGCTGGGCGGCGGTGCGCCCGCCGCTCGTGCCGCTCGCAGAGAGCGACGCGCAGGCTCTGCAGGCGGGGCTCGAGCAGCTCGGCTTCGTGCTGCCGGGCTGACGGGTCCCGGCGGGGCGGCGCGGGGACCGATCGCCGGCGACGCGCGCGTCGACCGACCGCGGGGGCGGACCCATGGCGATCCACTTTGCGGTAGAGGAGCTCGCCGCTCGTTGCCGGGCGGCCGCAGCGGCGATGGTCGAGCGCGGTCTCGACGGTCTGCTGATGTTTCGCCAAGAGAGCATGTACCACCTCACCGGCTACGATACCTTCGGATACTGCTTCTTCCAGTGCCTTTATCTGCGCGCCGACGGCAACATGTTTCTGCTCACGCGCTCGGCGGATCTCCGCCAGGCCCGGCATACATCGGTCATCGACGACATCCGCGTGTGGGTCGATGCCGAGGGTTGCAATCCCGCCGACGAGCTGCGCCGCGTTCTGGACGAGTACGGCGCGCGCGGCATGCGGCTCGGCATCGAACGCGACGCCTACGGTCTTACGGCGTTCAACGGCCATCGCGTGGACGCGTCCCTCGATGGGTTTTGCGCGCTCGTCGATGCGTCCGATCTCGTCAGCCGCATGCGCGTCGTCAAGAGTGCGCAAGAGCTCGAGTACGTGAGGCGCGCGGCCGAGCTGGCCGACGACGCGCTCGACGAGGTCATCGAGCTGGCCCGCCCGGGTGCGTTCGAAGGCGATATTCTCGCCGCCATGCAGGGTGCAGTGTTCCGGGGCGGTGGCGACTATCCTGGAAACGAGTTCATCATTGGATCGGGTCGTAACGCACTGCTGTGCCGCTACTTCAGCGGACGACGTCATCTCGACAAACGCGACCAGCTGACGGTCGAGTTCGCCGGCGTGTATCGTCGTTACCACGCGTGTCTCATGCGCACGCTCGTGATCGGTGAGCCGCACGCGCAACACCGCTCCATGCATGACGCCTGCGTGGTCGCCCTGGGCGAGGCGATGGGTGCGCTGCGGCCGGGTCGGCCCATAGGCGATGTCTTCGACGCCCACGCACGCGTCATGGACCACGCCGGTTTTCGCCAGCACCGGCTCAACGCCTGCGGCTACAGCCTCGGCGCGACCTATACGCCGACCTGGATGGACTGGCCGATGTTCTATCGGGGAGCGTCGCTGGTCGCGCGGCCCGGCATGGTGTTCTTCCTGCACATGATCCTCATGGACAGCGACTCCGAGTGCGCCATGACGCTGGGTCACACCGTCGTCGTGACCGAGGCTGGCTGCGAACCCCTGAGCCGCCATCCGCTCGATCTGATCGTGAACGTGTGAGGTGGGGCGCTGGTCGGTGAGCTGCCCGGGCGGGCACGGTGGTAACCCGAGGCCGCGCCGGGGCGGCCGGCTCCAGGCGGCGGCGTCGGTCGGTCTCCGGTGAGCGGCCTGGGCGGTGATCGGCGCTCGTCGTCGGCGGCTGCGGAGCTGGCCGCGACGGCGATGCGCTGCGGCGTCGGTCTGCTTTACCACGCCGTCTTCGATCGCGTACCAGAGGACATCGACGTCAAGCTGCACAACGTCACGGTGAGCACCCTGCGGCGGCATCTCCTGGCGCTGCGCCGCAGCTTCCGCATCGTGTCGGTGGACGAGTTCGCCGAGGCGCGATGCACGCGAGGTCTTGCCTGCCTGAGCTTCGACGACGGCTACCGCAGCGTCTTCTCGCACGCCATGCCGGTGCTGCTGGATCTGGCGATTCCGTTCACGATCTTCATCAACGGCGCCACGCTCGAAGGTCGGGCGCCGTGGCGCGACAAAGTACGCTATTTGATCGTTCACGGACTCGTCGATGATTTCGTCGCGGTGTGCGATCAGCTCGTCACGGTGGCCGGGAAGAGCTTCTACCGCTACAGCAAGATCGCGCGCAACAACAGCCGCCTGCTGGATGCGGCTCTCGACCGGTTCCTGGCGGCGCGCGGCGTCGATCTCGGCTCGCTCAATTACTGCTTCGACTCGACACGTTACCTCGTGCGGCATCCGCTGGTGAGCTACGGTAACCACTCCCATTCGCACTACCTGGCGTCCTCGTTGTCGCGGGATGAGCAGCGCGAAGAGATCGAGAAAACTCACGCGCTGCTCGCCGCGCACCCCGAGCTCAACGTGAGTCGGCTGTTCTCGATCCCTTTCGGCGACGAGCCCGACTTCAATGACGACACGCTGGCCATCGTGCGCGATCTCGGCTACTCCGGTGTCGTGCTGAGCCGCGGCCGCGTGCAGACCCGACCGCTCCGCCGCCACGGTCTCGTGGCGGTGGAGAGAGTCATGCCGCGGGGCGACGATCTGGCGGCTTTGCTCGCGACGGTCCGCGCGCGTTCGCCGGTATGAGTACGTCTCTCCGCCCCAGAGGCAGCCACCCGTCGACGCTCAGCCGCCCACGGTGGCGGCGGACGCGCTCGGCCGTGCAGCGAGACGCGAGCGTATCACCCGACATTTCGGAATAATCCGCGGGCAGAGCGCCGGGCACATACGGGAGTCAAGCGCGTGACGCAAGCACGAAGGCGAATGGGAGGCCGTGCCGGCCGGCGGGCGCTCCGGCAGGCGCCGCTGGCGACGGAGCACAAGCCGGTAAGACCGGGGTTGCCCGGTGGCGCCTTCAAGCCGTTTTCCGATGCGGAGCTCGAGCATATCCACCACGCGGTGCTCGACGTGCTCGAGCACATCGGTCTGGCCGACGCCATCCCTTCGTGCATCGAACGGGTGACCGCCGCCGGCGGGCGAGTGAGCGACGCAGGCCGGCTCGTGTTCCCCCGTGCGCTGGTCGAGGACATCGTGGCTTCCGCTGGCCGGAACTTTACGCTGTGCGCGCGCGACCCGCAGCACGATATGCTGCTCTCCGGCTCCAGGCTGCACTTCGGCACCGCGGGCGCCGCGGTGCACATCGTGGAGAGCGACACGCGCAGCTACCGCGATTCGACGCTCGTCGATCTCTACGACATCGCGCGGCTGGTCGACACCCTCGAGCACATTCACTTCTATCAGCGGCCGGTCGTGGCGCGCGACATGAGCGATCCGCGGGAGCTCGACATCAACACCTGCTACGCCAGCGTGGCGGGCACCTTCAAGCACGTCGGCACGAGCTTCGTGCTTCCCCAGCACCTCGATGAGTCGCTGGCCATGCTGCATCTCATCGCGGGCAGCGAGCAGCGCTGGCGCGAGCGGCCGTTCGTGAGCTGCTCGAGCTGCTTCGTGGTACCGCCTCTGCGTTTTGCCGCCGACGCCTGTCATGTGCTGGAAGCCTGCGTGCGCGGCGGCATGCCGATTCTTCTCCTGGCGGCGGGCCAGGCTGGCGCCACCAGCCCGGCCGCCCTGGCCGGCGCGGTCGTGCAGGAGGTGGCCGAGGTGCTGGCGGGGCTGGTCTACGTCAACCTGATCGCTCCCGGGCACCCGGCGATCTTCGGCCCCTGGCCCTTCGTGTCGGATCTGCGCACGGGCGCCATGAGCGGGGGCAGCGGCGAGCAGGCGGTGCTCATGGCCGCCTGCGGACAGATGGGGCGCTTCTACGATCTGCCCACGGGCATCGCCGCCGGCATGGCCGACGCCAAGCTGCCGGATGCCCAGTCGGGGGTCGAGAAGGCATACTCGAACACCCTTGCGGCCCACTCGGGAGCCAACCTGGTGTACGAAGCGGCGGGGATGCAGGCCAGCCTGCTCGCCGCCTGCTACGAGAGCTTCGTCATCGACAACGAGACGCTCGGCGCCGTCAATCGAACCGTGCGGGGAATCGAAGTCACGGAGGAGGGCGTGTCCATCGAGGCGATGCGCGATGTCTGCTTGGGCGGCCCCAATCACTTTCTCGGCCATGCGCAGACCATGCGTTTGATGCAGACCGGTTACGTGTATCCGGAGATCAGCGATCGCTCGAGCCCCAAGGACTGTAAGGAAGCGGGCGCATTGGACGTCGCCGAGCGGGCCCGGCAACGCGTGCGCGAGACGCTAGCCACGCACTTCCCGGACTGCATCGACCCGGCTAGCGACGCCCGCATACGTGAGCGGTTTCCGGTTCGTCTGCCGCGCGACGCCATGACGCGGCGCGCGGGCTAGAGCGCCTCCACGGCGCCACCGCGATCGCGGCGGAGCAGTGCGCCGCGGCGAAGGGGTCAGCCCGCCAGGGCGCTGACGACGCGCCGCAGCCGCTCGTCGGCCTCGGCGCCAACGGCGCGCAGCGTCGGATCGTCGCCCAGATCGCCCGTGCTCAGCATGCCGATGGGGTTCACCACGCGCACCAGCGAGCCGCCGTCTTCGGCCTGCTCGACCGTGACATTGCACGGCAGCAGTATGCCGACGTCGGCTCGCACGGTGAGTGCCCGGTGTGCGAGATGCGGGTTGCACGCGCCGAGAATCGTGTACGGGCGGAACTCGACCCCGATCTTCTCCTTCAGCGTCTTGTCCACGTCGATGCGGGTGAGCACTCCGAAGCCTTCCTTTTTGAGCTCCTCGGTCACCCGCTCGAGAGCCTGTGAATAGCTGTCCGTGATGTGAATGTCCATGCTGAGCGCAGTCATGACTATCTCCTCGTTTTGTTCCGATATGGCCTGTCGATCGCCCGCGGCGTGTCCCGGGGTCGCGGCTTGCGCGCTCGGCGAGCCCTCTATGGGGCTGCATGTTCGGGCCCCGTCAAGCGGGTAGATCGGGTCGAGACGGCGGCACTTCAAGGACGGAGCGCGGTTGCCGGGGCGGGTTGGCTCGTCAGGTGTCGCCCGGCCCCGCGCCCGGTGTTGACCCGCGGTCGGCCGGGAGGCGCTCGAGTGCGGCGCACCGGCGCGCTCGTCGGGTGATCGCGCGGCGGCCAGCCGCGGACGGCGTCAGCGGTCGTCGCGGCGGTGCTGATGGCAGATGCCGATCTTGCCGAAATGCGCGCCGCTCGCCAGATAGTCGAGCGCCGCGCGCAGCTGCTCGAACTCGAAGACGCGGTCGACGACAGGCTGCAGACGGTGCTGGGCGATGGCGCGGTTCATCGCCTCGAAGCCGTCGCGGCTGCCGACGGTAATGCCCTGCAGACGAACGTGGCGAGTGACGATCAGCCCGAGCTGCGCCTGCAGCGCCGCGCCCGAGAGCACGCCGATGACACTGATGGTGCCGCCACCGGCGCGCACGGCGCGCAGCGATTGCTGCAGCGTGCCGGCACCGCCGACCTCGACGACGTGGTCGACGCCGTCACCGCCGGAAAGCGCCTTCGCACGCCTGCCCCACTCGGGCTCGGTTCGGTAGTTGATGCCTTCGTCGGCGCCAAGATCGAGCGCGCGACGCAGCTTGCCGTCGCTGCTCGAGGTGACGAACACGCGCGCGCCCGCGAGCTTGGCGAACTGGAGCGCGAACAGTGACACGCCGCCCGTGCCTTGAACGAGCACGCGTTCCCCGGGCTGCACCCGCCCTTCGGTGACGATCGCACTCCAGGCGGTGAGTGCGGCGCAGGGCAGCGTCGCGGCCTGTATGTCGCTCAGATGCTCGGCGACGCGCACGACGCCGTGCTCGCCGAGCACCATGAAGTCGGCCATGACACCGTCAATGGGGCCGCCGAGGGAAGCGCCGAGGCGGTCGGCCGTTGGCGGGCCGCTGCGCCAGCGCTGCATGAACAGCGGGCAGACGCGGTCCCCCGGCGCCAGCGCGCGCACGCCGTCACCGACCTCGACCACTTCGCCGACGCCATCCGATATGGGAATGAGCGGAAGTGTGCCCGTCTTTGCGCCGTAGCCGCGCTGCGGCACCACCAGGTCACGATAGTTGAGCGACGCCGCCTTCATTCGCAGCAGCACCTCTCCAGGACCCGGTCGCGGCTCGCCGAGCTCGACCTGCACGATGTTGTCGATGCTCCAGTCGTCGCGAATCTGAAATGCTCTCATGGCGTCACGTCGGAGCGCGGCCCGGCGCGGGGGACATGGTCTCGGGGAGATACGTGGCGATCGCCGGGAAGG
>JABAHR010001284.1_pt3 | contig 16269 bp, 18 predicted proteins | sample 7062101 | NCBI WGS metagenome assembly JABAHR01 (sample SAMN14534553, study PRJNA622989) | marine sediment metagenome | biome: marine biome [ENVO:00000428]; feature: marine pelagic biome [ENVO:01000023]; material: deep marine sediment [ENVO:00002113] | place: India: Gulf of Kutch | collected... | reverse complement strand
ATATGCGTTGCTCGACACGCAAACCAACAAGCTCACAGTGGGCTCTGCGGGACACCCGCCGGTGTTCTGGTTGCGCGCGAATGGCAATATGGAGCGCATCACGCACACCGGGCCGGCACTCGGATTGGAAGAAGGCGCCCAATTCGAGGCGTTGGAGGTTGAGGTCAAGCCGGGTGACAAGCTGCTGTTCTATACGGACGGCCTGATGGATATCTGTGAAACCACGCTCACCCCGGATGTGCTTGGCGGCGCCCTGCGCGAACTGGCGTCCGAACCCGACATGCTCGAGCAGATGCTGATGGACGTGACCGGCGGGCGGACTCGGCCTGATTGCGATGACGTGACCATGGTCCTGCTCGACGCCTCTGCCGGTGAGAGTCGATTCCACGAATCGAACGGGTTGCTCGAGCTGGAGGAGGTCCCCTTGGCCGACGAGCCCGTCATCAGCTGGGCGGATTCACCGGACGGTATTTTTCTCGTTCTCGAGGGGTGGATCACCTGGCTGTGCGGCGAGACGTTGTTCAATGCGGCAATGCCGCTGATCGAGGCGCACAAGCGCCTGGTGATAGACCTCTCGCGCTGCAAGCACATGGACAGCACCATGCTCGGAACGCTCCACGAGCTCATTCAGGAGGCAGATCAGCTTGGCTCGGCCGTCGTGCTGCAGAATGTGGGCGAGCGCCAGCTGGCTGACTTTGAAGAGCTCAGCATGAGCGCGGCATTGAACCACATCGTGTCAGAATCCCTCCCGGTCCCCGAGAAGCTTACGCCGCTGGAGCTTCGAAGCACCAGCATCGCGGGACAGCAGCGCCGCCTGCTCAAAGCCCATGAGGCGCTGGGCAAGCTCAGCGCCGCCAATCGCGAACAGTTCGGCTTGCTGACCGAGACGCTGCGCCAGGAGGCCGAAGACTGATCTCCCCTGCCGCGAGGCGACACTGCTTTCGCCTCGCCTCACTATTGTTGCTGGTCGTTGTTGCCAGGCCCTCAGCGCTCGCCGGAGTGGAAGCCTTTGCTCATGAGAGGTTGGCTCTCATGCGTGCCGTCGCTGGCTTCAAATGGAGCAGCGGGCTGCCGGTGGAGGACGCGGCGCGTGAGGCCGTCGTTTTGGCCGAGGCCGAAGGCGCGGCCCTGCGTCATGGGCTGGATGTGGACGGCACCCGGGCGCTGTTTGCCGCTCAGATCGAGGCAGCGAAGGAGATTCAGAGCTACTGGTTCGACCGCTGGTCGCGGGGGCCGGGGCCCGAGAGTTCCCCGGATCTGGTCAGCAAGCTGCGACCGAGACTCCTCGCGATCGGAGATCGGATGCTCGCCGAGCTGGCCGTGGAGGGTTGCTGTACTCAATCGTTGGGCAGCGTCGAGGGCTTGAGCAAGCATACCCGCGCGCGGCTAGAGCGCGCGCTGGCTTCGGTTACCCGGTATCCGAATCGCCTGGAACAGGTGCGGCGCTCCGGGATTCTGCGCATCGGCACCACCGGCGACTACCCGCCATTTTCGCACCGCCTCGCCGCTGACCGCCCCTACCATGGTGCAGACATCGATCTTGGCCGGGAGCTGGCACAGAACTTGGGAGCCGAGGCCAGATTCGTTGCCACTACCTGGCCGACCCTCATGGACGATCTCGCTGCCGGACGCTATGACATCGCCATGAGCGGGGTCTCGCGAACGGCGGCGCGGGAGCAGGTTGCGGCGTTTTCCCGGGCCTACCACGTCGGCGGCAAGACGCCGATAGCCCGGTGCCGGGAGCGTGATCGGTTCTCGAGCCTTGCCCAGATCGATCGCCCGGGCGTTCGAGTCATCGTCAATCCAGGCGGAACCAATGAGCGGTTCCTGGATGCCAGACTGACACGGGCCGACAAGATTCTGTATCCGGACAATCGTTCCATCTTCGAAGCGCTCATCGACGGCCACGCGGACGTCATGATCACGGACCGGATCGAGGTGCGTCTGCAGACCTGGCTTCACCCAGGGGTGCTTTGCGCTACCAACCCGCAGAATTTCAACCGCCAGGAGAAGGCCTATCTGCTGCCCCGGGACGAGGCTTGGCGGGGCTACGTGGATGACTGGGTCGGCAGAATGCTGGCGGACGGGCAAGTCCAACGTGCCCTGGCCCGGTACCTGGGCGAAGACTGACGCCCACGGGACGGTTGGCGGGGCGCCTTCTGTCGTGCACCATGACGAGAGCGTGTTTTGAACATATGGGGAGGATTCGGACATGAGCGAGCAGGAGCTGCCCGAAGGGCTGCCGGATTGGATCAGCGAGCACATCAGGCTTTACCGGGAGGACCCGGACAAGGGCCACATGTGGGACTCATCGGCCCTGGGCGGGCCGGGCGTGCTGCCGACGCTGCTGCTGACGACCCGGGGTCGCAGGTCGGGCGAGCCGCGGGTCCTTCCGCTCATCTACGGTGAGGTGCCGGGGGGCTTCGCCATCATCGCATCCAAAGGTGGGTTCCCCACGCATCCGGCGTGGTATCTGAATCTCGTCGACGAGCCGGAGTGCGGCGTTCAGGTGGGAAGAGACGAGTTTCGCGCCCGGGCGCGCACGGTCGAGGGGGAAGAACGGGAAGCGATCTGGGCGCAGATGGAAGCCATCTACCCGCCGTACCGGGATTACCAGGCAGCAACCGAGCGGCGCATCCCCGTGGTGTTGCTGGAGAGGATCTGAGACGCTTTGCAGCGCGAGGGCAATGGGCCTTCGTACCGGGGGAGAGACCATGACGACGCATGACGAGAGCACGGGGCCGGAGGGCTATCAGGTCGCGGAGGTCGAGGCGTGGATCGCCGGGAACGTGCAGGGCATAAGACCACCGTTTGAGTGGACGCGGCTCCAGGGCGGGCACTCCAACCTTACCTACCTGCTCGAGGACGGTGACGGCAACCGGGCCGTCATCCGCAGACCGCCACAGGGCGAGCTGCTGCCCAAGGCTCACGACATGAGCCGTGAGTGGGCCCTGATCTCGGCGCTCGGGCCGACCCCGGTCCCGGTTCCCGCCGCGCTCGGCTTCTGCGAGAGCCCGGACGTCACCGGTGCCTGGTTCTACGTCATGGGCTTCGTCGACGGGCACCCGCTCTACAATTCCGATGACACCCGGCAATGGGTGCCCCGGGAGCATCGGCGGAAGATGGCGTTGTCGTTCATCGACGTGCTTGCCGACCTGCACGCCGTCGATCCGGACGATGTGGGCCTGGGCGAGCTGGGCAAGAAGGAAAACTACGTTGGCCGGCAGCTGAAGACCTGGTACCGATCCTGGACCTCGTCCATCGAGCCCGCCCAGTACGACGATCCGCGCGCCCACGAGCTGCAGCGTTATCTTCTGGAGAACATTCCCGAGCAGGGAGTTGCCCGCGTGGTTCATGGTGATTACGGACTGCACAATTGCCTGGTCGGCCCGGATTGCGCCATCGCGGCGGTGGTGGATTGGGAGATTTCCACGCTGGGCGATCCTCTCGCGGATCTTGCCTACGCTCTCAACTGGTGGCCCGACCCGACGGATTCGGAGCCAGTATTGCCCGAGGCGGCCACGGCGCCTGAAGGATTCCCCACCCGCACGGAGCTCGCGGCCCGCTACGCCGAGCGGACGGGCCGTGATCTCTCCAGGCTCGATTACTACGTTGGCTTCAACCGCTGGAAGTCGGCGGCCATCGTGCACGGGGTTTATGCCCGCTACTGCGAGGGCAAGAAGACGGCGGACGAGGGCGTGGATCTGGACGAGATGCGGGGGCGGATCGACCGCTCCCTTACCCTTTCCGAGCAGGCCATCGCGCGTCTGGGCTGATCTGCCAGAAAACGGAGACCATCATGACCGTATTCATCCGAGTACTCGCGGCGTTGCCCGCGCTGCTGTTTCTTGCCACAGGGATCCAATGGCTGTTTCAACCGGCAGGCGCGGCCGCGGGCCTGGAAATGCCCCTGCTGGAAGGCGTGGCAGCCAGTGCTCAGATTGGTGACCTGGGGAGTTTCTTCTTCGTCAACGGCGTCCTGATGGCCCTCGGCCAGCTCCCGGGCCGCAGCCACCTACTCTACGCGCCTGCGTTTCTCATCGGCGGGGCGGGCGTGTTCCGAATTGGCGCCGCTCTGCTGGGCCATGCGCCCTTCGCGGTGGAGTTCATCCTCGCCGAGGCGATCATGACGACGATCCTCCTGGTGGCCGCCAGGCACCTGGCCCGACCGGCCGCGGCGGCCTAACGCTCGGGATTTCGAGGGTCCCACAGGCGGCGGTCGGTGTCCTTCTCGTAGGCCTTGCCCGAGGGGTAGGAAATCAACTCCATCTGCAGGTCCCACGGGGTGAGGAAGTAGCAGGAGCGCAGACCTGCCTCGGGACCCGCGTCCACAGCAGGCCCGCCGCCCGCCATCAGGCGCACGCCGTGGGAGTGCAGATGCGCCATGGCGGCGTCGATGTCGTCCACGTACAGCGTGATGTGATGACCACCCCAGTCGCTGTTCTTCGGCATCTCCTGTCGCTGATCGGGAGACTCGTACTCGAACAGCTCGATGTTGGGCCCATGACCGCAGCGGAACTGCTTCACCCGCCGGATGACGGCCCGCGGGTGCACGTTGAGCATGTCGAGCATCCAGTCGGTGTCCTCGGAGCCGAACGGGCCCATCTGGTAGAAGGGCTCGAGGCCCAACACGTTCTCCAGGAAGTAGGCCGCCTCGTCGAAGTCCGGGGCCGTGATGCCGATGTGATCCACCCCGCGTAGTCCTGGCAGCCCGCCGTTAGCCTCGGTCATGGCACCCCCTTACCTGCTCGCCTTGCCCACGCCGCCAAGGTTAGCAGCTACGGCTTCGGGTGTGCATGGCGTGCGGCCGCCGGGCTCTGCTATCTTCAGCCTCCACAGGGGGAGACCGCGATGAAGGTTCTGGTCACCGGCGGCAATCGCTACATCGGACGCGATCTCGTCTTCGAGCTGGCTCGCCGCGGCCACGAGGTGACCGTCGTCAACAGCCACGAGTCCCCGCTGCCGGACGGGACGCGCCGAATCCACGCTGATCGGCGGGTGCCCGGCGAGTTCGAAGCCGCGCTGGCCGCCCATCGCGATGACTTCGACGCCGTCTTCGACAACACCGCGTTCACGCCGGCCGACCTGGAACCCGTGATCGAGCTCTTTCGCGGGCGCGTCGAACACTACGTCTTCACCAGCTCCATGGCCGTGTATCGGCGTAGCTTCGTCCAGCCGCTCAAGGAGGATTTCCGCCGCCACGCCGCGGACGACGAGGATCCCCGGAAAGCCTACGGGGTGGGCAAGGTGCGGTGCGAGGACCTGCTGCTCGCCGAGTGGCAGCGCAACGGCTTCCCGGCCACCTGGTTGCGCGTCGGCCACACCATGGGGCCGCGCAGCCCCCTGCCGACCCGGGACCCGGCTTTCTTCGCGCGTCTGGAAGCAGGCCGCCCGATCCTCATCCCCGGTGAGGGCTTTGCGGCGCTCCAGCTCGTTCACATCAACGACGTCGCGTGCTGCATGGCGTCGCTGCTCGGAAACGAGCGGGTTCGCGGCGAGGGTTACAACGTCTCCGGAAGCGAGGTGGCCAGCGTGGTGGGGGTGGTGCACCTGATCGGCCGGGCCATGGGGGTGCAGCCGCGTATCGTCAACGTCCCCATGGAGGTGGCGCGGGCTCACCGACCGCCCCTCGTTCACTGGGGCGAGTCGGTATCGGGATCGGCCATGCTGTCCATCGACAAGGCCCTCGCCCACCTCGACTGGGCGCCGCGGTTCGGCATCGAGGCGGGATACCGGGATGCTTACGAGTGGTGGCAGCGCGAAGGCCGCGGCACTTTCGAGTTCGATTTTGCGCCGGAAGATGCGTTGCTCGAGCGTCTGGGTGAGGCAGGGGGCTGAGGTGGCGCCGGCGTGACGATCAAGTCCACCATATACGATCTGCTGGTCTCCCGGCGCTACGACGCCGAGCTCGAGACCGTGACGGAGGATGCGAGGCGCCGCTGCGTGGACATGCTCGCGCCCCGCCCTGGCGCCACGGCGCTGGACCTCGGCTGCGGCACGGGCCTGAACCTGCCTCACCTGGTCCGCGCCGTCGGCACGGGCGGGCGGGTGATCGCGCTGGACGCCTCCCGCGGGATGCTCGACCAGGCGGCGGCGCGGCTCGAGCGCGAAGGGATCGCCGACCGGGTCACGCTCTTGCACGGGGATGCCCGGCGGGTGGACGAGCTGGTTGCCGCGGAGCTGGACGGCGCCCCTCTGGACGCCCTGCTGATCACCCTGTTCATGAGCGTCGTGCCGGCCTGGCGCGAGGTTTACGCGCGGGCGTTCAGCCTGCTCGGACCGGGCGGACGGTGCGCGATGATGGACACCTACTGGCCGAAGCCGCCGTTCAGGCTCTGGCTCATGTCCTGGAGCTACGCGGCGGACCCCAAACGCCCGGGCTTCGAGCTCCTTCGGGAGACCTGCGACGACTTCGTTCTGGAGCAGTTCCCGCCCGACATCGAGCACGGCTTCTACCTGGCCAGCGGCACCAAGCGCTGATCGTTTCCCGGTTGCCCGTGACACCTCTTCTTTTCGCGCTTTCACCTCGAGGCCCGTGCGGAAACAATTAAGGCCATCGCCGCGCCTCTGATCGTGCTCGCCCTGCCGGCGCCCGCCTACTACCACTGAGCCAGGGCCGCCCCGGGGGTCAATCCAGGACGTTCGCGCCGCCGTCGTCCAGCCTCTCGGGCCGTTGCCAGTAGCGGTACTGAGGCGTCCAGTTGGACTCGTCCAGCCCCGCGAGGGCGAGGAAGTTCCAGATCGAGCAGTAGAGGTCGCCCGGCCCGAAGATACAGGCGTTCTTGCGCCGGATCGTCGACCCGGATCTTTCGTAGACCACCGCCCCGGGCATGTTCGTCTGCCCTTCGAGTACCGTCTGCTCGCTGATGTATTCGCCGCCCCCGTGTGAGGCCAGGCGGTATTGCCATGCCCGTGAATTGGCGAAGCGGCGCTGGGTGTCGGGGGGGTCCCGGGAGAGCAGCACGACGGACATGGCCGACTCCAGATGAGGCAGGAAGCTGTTCAAGCCGTCCGCCCAGAGGGTGCAAAAGCGGCAGCCCTGACCCATGTTGTGGATGGCGAGCAACCTATCCTGAGAACCGAAAAGGTCCAGCAGGCTCGCCTCCCCGTTCAGCGTGGCGAATGTGTAGTTGGGCACCTCGTCGCCCACGTTCGCCTTGCGCAGCTCCTGAAGTTCGGCGGTCAGCTCGAAGATCTGACGTTCCAGCGCCTCTATCCGATCACCGCTCATCCCTCTCTCCTTGCGAAGTCGCCCCCCAATCGGAAACCGAGCATAGCACCCCCGGCAGCGGGATCGCCCACCGCCGTGACGCGCTCCAGCCGGTCAGGCGAGGCTTTTCCGGATTGCCTCTGCAAAGGCGTTCCGCATTCCCAGCTTGTTGGCGGCGTAGGCGTGGGAGGGGAGCGCGCCCAGCTCCGCGGCGAGGGACAGGGCCGCATCCAGCACCTGCTCTGCGGGGCGAGTCTCGTCCAGAAAGCCCGCGTCCACCGCGGTCTCGGGTGAGTAGATTCGTGCCTGAATCACCGAAGCCGTCATGTGCCTTTGGGACAGCCTTGCCTTCGCGAGCTCCAGACCGAACACCGGCAGGGCCATGCCGATGGCCGTCTCGTTCAGCCCGATTCTGAAGGGGCCCTCGGCGCCGATCCGGGTGTCCGAGGCAAGCAGCATGAACGCCCCGGCGGCAATGGCATGGCCGGTGCATGCGGCGACTACCGGCTGCGGGTGGGTGAACAGGCGGTTGAGCATGGCGCCGCCGCGATTCACCAGAGTCAAGGCGGCTTCCTGGCCTTTGCCGATCTCCTGCAGATCGAACCCGGCGGAGAACATGCCGTCCCGTCCGGTGATCACCAGGGCTTTCGCCGCCGCCGCGGCTTCGTCGAGCGCTCGGTCGATCGAATCCAGCAGGTCGTGGCTCACGGCGTTTGCCTTCCCGGCTTCCAGGCGCAGCAGCGCAACGTCGTTCTCGATCAGGAATTCAGACATTCGAGGGTCCCTCCATGGCTTCTCGTCGTGCTCGCCGCCGGGAGAAGGCATCGCGCAAGCGGTGAAGCCTCTCGGCGGAAAGCGGGTAGCGCCAGATGACGAACACAGAGGCGGCATACAGCAGCATGGGCACCGCAGTGATGTTGAGCCTTAGCGCGAGCAGCTCGTCGGGGCCGTTCTCGCCCTTGGGGTCGAACCCGAAGTAGGCCACTGCTGGAAGCGCCAGGCCGACGGCGATGGCCTGGAACAGCTTCTGGCCAAGCGACCACACGGCCATGTAGGAACCGGCCACGTGGTTGCCGGTCCGCAGCGCGGCGACATCGATGACGTCCGCTTTCATGGACAGGGATATCGCGGTGAAGTTGCCGCTCGCAATGCCGTACAGCCCGAGCACGATGCCCAGGCCGACCACGTCCCCGGAGCCGAGCATCATGTAGCCGGGGCTCGCGATGGCGTAGATGGCCGCACCGAGCAACCAGGTCTCCTTCTTGCCGATCCGGTACGAGAGCTGCAGCCACAAAGGCAGGGAGAGCAGCTGGACGAAGTAGAAGCCCAGCAGGATGGCCTGGGTGTATCCCTCTACGTCCACCACGAAGGTGGCGAACAGCATGAACATTGAAGAGGCCCACGTGGTACCCATGGAGAGCATCAGAAATCCGGTGAACAGCAGCATGAACGAGCCGTTCGAGAACATCTGCCGGCTGCTCACCAGGAGGTTGGTTTCCGTTGCCCGGTGCTTCGTTGGCTCCGGCACCTTCCACAAGGCCAGAACCACCAGCACGGGCAGCAGCACCAGGGCCATGAACCCGACGATGGTCAACCCCTCTCTGGGCAGCGAGCCGTAGCCGAAGAGCTCGCCCGAGAGGGTGGGAATGGCCAGCACGCTCACGTTGCCCAGGTAACCGAACGCCTGGCGCCAGCCGGTGATGCGCGTTCGCTCGTTGTAGTCGTCGGAAAGCTCGGCGCCCCAGGCGAAGTAGGGAATGTTGATCATGGTCCAGCCGAGCCACAACAGCATGGACCAGACGAACAGGTGCCAGTTGGTGACCGGCCCCATGGGCGCGAAGAGCTGCCAGGCGGAGATCATCATCACCAGAGCTCCGCCTGCGAGCCAAGGTTTGCGTTTGCCGAAGCGGCTTTGGGTGCGATCGCTCAGATAGCCGATCAGCGGATCGGTGATCACGTCGCTGATCCGCGCCAGCATCAGGATCAGGCCGATGTCGGTGAGATCGAGGCCCAGGTCCCGGGAGTAGACGAAGGGCAGGTACAGCGAGACTGGGATGGCCGCCAGATAGATGGCGTAGTCGGGCAGGCCGAAGTAGAGCAGGGTGGAACGTGAAAGGCGCTTTTGCGACATGAGACTCCGGGGCTTACACGGGCGTGTCAGCCAGCCCTCGGGCAGCCCGCCGCGTCGGCGCTCCTCAGAGCTGCCCCAGCGTGTCCGCTTCCTTGAGAATATCCATCAGCAGGGTTCGGGCCTGGGATTCGTCGGCATCCGCCGTTTCCAGGCTCCTGGAACTGATTCCGGGGATCCGGGCGATCATCAGATTGCCGGATACGGAATACACGCCGGAGTACTGCTTGCCCTTGTACTCGATGGCCAGCTGGTTGGTCTCTGCGCTCATAGCCTCCCCACCAGGTCACATTGCTCTTCGGACTTGCGCCAAAAGATAGCATGAATGGCCGGACACTGAACCGCCTCCCGACGTCTCGGTAACCCCGTATGGCCGGGCCCGCGGCGACTGCGGATAGTGAAAGGCAGGCTGTCCTGGCAAGAAGAGGGCCGATACGGTGGGGGATCCGAAAGCGACCATTGCGCTCGATGTCAGCGAATCGATCTGGGAGCGGTTCTTCTGCGTGTTCCCGCTGGTGGTGATTGGCACGGTAGAGCCGGATGGGGCGTACGATCTTGCGCCCAAGCACCTGGCCATGCCAATGGGCTGGAAGAACCACTTCGGCTTCGTCTGCACGCCGCGCCACCGCACCTATCAGAACGTGAAGAGCACGGGCGAGTTCACTGTGACCTACGCACGGCCGTCGCAGGCGGTGCTGTCGAGCCTCGCGGCCAGCCCGCGATGTGAGGACGGCAGCAAGCCGATCACTGCTGCGTTGCCGACGCGGCCGGCAGAGACGATTGGCGGCGCTTTCCTGGACGACGGCTATCTCTTTCTCGAATGNNCGCCGGGCCCCGTTGCTCAGCTTCCTCTATCCGGGGCGCATTGCCGAGATCTCGGCCAGCCAGCAGCTGCCTCTGCCCGCGGGATTTTCCAGGTAGCTCGATGAGCCGGGCTGACGACATTCGTCGCCAACTCCAGGCGGAAGAGTCGGAGATGCTCGATCTGCTGGCCGCTCTTGTCACCCTGGAGTCACCGTCCGATGCCCCCGAGACTCAGGGCGCCGTTCTCGATGAGCTGCAGCGGGCTTTCGATGGTCTCGGCTACCGGACGATCCGGGTTCCCGGGCGGGCTTCAGGGGGTCACCTTTTTGCCCGGCCGAAACGCCGCCGGTCGGGTGGCAGCAGGCGCTGGCAGCTGCTCCTCGGCCACTGCGACACCGTATGGCCGGTGGGGACGCTCGATAAGATGCCGCTGGTTGCGGATGGCGGCATCCTCAAGGGTCCGGGGATCTACGACATGAAAGCCGGCCTGGTGGAGATGGTCTTTGCGCTCAAGGCGCTCAAGGCCCTAGGCCTGGAGCCTGAAGTGGATCCGGTGATCTTCATCAACTCGGACGAGGAAATCGGCAGCCGGGAGTCCACGCGCTATATCCGCGCGCTTTCGCGGCGTGCGGACCGAGCCCTGATCATGGAGCCCTCGCTGGGACCCCGGGGCCGGCTCAAGACGGCGCGCAAGGGCGTTGGCCGGTTCACCATTACGGTACGCGGCAAGGCGGCTCATGCGGGTCTGGACCCCACCGCCGGCGCGAGCGCCATCCTGGAGCTCTCCCACGTCATTCAGAAGCTTTTTGCTCTGAACGATCCCGAGCGAGGCGCATCGGTCAACGTGGGCGTCATCGATGGTGGCGTCCGTGCCAACGTGGTGGCGCCGGAAAGCAGCGCCGTGGTGGATGTCCGGGTGGCCAGCCAGGAAGATGCCGAGCGCATCGAGCGGGCCATACTCGCTCTGGAAGCCCAGACCCCGGGGGTGTCCCTCGACGTGGTTGGCCGGATTGGCCGCCCGCCTCTGGAGCATACGCCGGCCAATCGCCAGCTCTGGCGCGTCGCCACGGATCTGGCCTGCGAGCTCGGCATGGAGCTGGAAGAAGCCATGGCCGGCGGCGGCTCCGACGGCAACACCACGAGCCTGTTTACCGCGACCCTGGACGGTCTCGGCGCGGTGGGCGATGGTGCCCACGCCGATCACGAGCACATTCAGGTGGACCAGCTTGCCGAGCGCTGCGCGCTGCTGGCCATGCTATTGCTTGCTCCTCCCCTGGCGACGGGTACCGGGTGAGGCGTCGAAGCATGCGGCATCTGCTCACATCCGTTACCCGCATCTCCAAGCTTTCAGAGGACGCGTTCGACGTGGCGCCCGTGCCGAAGGACACCTGGGCGACCGGCGACTACGTGGTCGGGGAAGTTCTGGACGCCTCGGGATACCACAATGTCGAGCTGCCCAACGGCCGCCTGATGGAAGCCATGGAAGGCGACCGCGTGGTGGGCGCTCTCGGCGCGCGGGCGGCCACCCTTGAAGCCGTGGGTGACTGGCAGAGCATTCAGGGGGAGGAGTTCGAGGCTCTGACCCCGGCGGGCCTCTTCGGTCGGCTCACTTCCGTATCTCCGTTCCTGCCGAGGCTGATGGGCATGCGCTACCTGGGGCACGTGCACGTGGACGGCGTTCGTCAGACCATGGACGCAGCTTTGGCGCCAGCGCCCGATGTCACCCTGACAGCGCCCATCGTTCTCATCACCGGGACCTCCATGTCCTCGGGGAAGACCATGTCTGGTCGCCTGATCGTGCGGCTCTTGAGCCGGTTGGGGTTCAGGGTCGTCGGCGCGAAGCTCACTGGCGCTGCCCGGTACCGCGACGTCCTGAGCTACGAAGACGCGGGTGCAGCGGCCGTATTCGACTTTGTCGATGTGGGGCTGCCGTCCACGGTGGGCGATCCCGCGGACTTCGCCGACCGCCTGGAGCGGCTGCTCAGCAGGATTGCTGCCGCCGGTCCCGACGCGGTGGTTGCCGAAGCGGGCGCCTCACCTTTAGAGCCCTACAACGGGAAAACGGCCATCGACGTGCTCGGCGATCGGGTTCGGTTCAACCTGCTGTGCGCGTCGGATCCCTACGCCGTTGTGGGCGTGGCCTCAGCTTTCGAGCGCACGCCCGATCTCGTTGCCGGCGGCGCGGCGAACACCACCGCCGGCATTGAGCTCGTGTCGAAGTTGTCGGGGCTGACGGCCATGAACCTGCTTGGCAGGGAATGCCACGGGCCGCTGACCGCCATGCTGCGGGACAAGCTGGAGCTCTAGCCGGTCAGCCGACGCGCGCGAGCGGGGTCGGATGCCCCGCAGCCCCGGGCCGACACCGCCAGATGCAACCGCCCAGGGCCTTGTCGTCCGTGTTGTCGGCGCTCACGATATAGAGGTCCCGATAGTCCGCGCCGCCGAACGCGCAGCTCGTTACCCAGCGGGCGGGCACGGCAATCTCTTCGATGCAGGTGCCGTCGGTATCCAAGACGACCACCCGGCCGCCCTGCACGTGGGCGACCCAGAGGTTTCCCTCGGTGTCCACGCACAGACCGTCGGGGATGCCCCGCTCGAAGGCCGCCTTGCCGATGTGCCGTCTGTTCGACAACGCGCCCGACGCATCCAGATCGTGCACCCAGATTCCGTGGCTGGTGGAGTCGACGTGGTACAGGGTGCGCCCGTCGGGAGAGAAGCCGATGCCGTTGGAGATCCCCACGCCACCGTAGAGCTCCGTTGCGGTGCCGTCCAGATCGATGCGGTATGCCTCGCCCGGCGGGTCCGGCTCTTCACGGAGGTTTTCGATGGTGGCTCGAATAGAGCCCACGTAGATGCGCCCGGCGGCGTCGGCGTGCAGGTCGTTGAAGGACTTCACCCCTTCGCGCTCCAGCAGCACGCTCACCTCTCCATCGCGCCACCACGCGACGCTGGGGCCCGTCATCACGAAGCCGCCCATCGCGTGCATCAGCAGACCGCCGATCATCGGCCTGTCGCTCACCACGACCTCTATTCCGCCATCCGGATCCCGCCGGCTCACCGTGCCGCCTCGGATGTCGGTGAACCACAGCACGCCGTCCGCGTCCGTGCGCGGGCCCTCCACCAGTCCGTAACCAGTGGCGAGGAGTTCCAACTCGACGTGCATGCGATTGTCTCCTCGGCTCAGGGGCCGACCCGGCGCCCCGACGACGGCCGGTCGAAAGAGCCTTGTCGGAACTTCTCGGCGTCGATCTCCATCCTGCTCACCGGCTCTGTGGTGGTGCCCTCGTGGACGCAGACGCGTTCCAGAATGCGCCACTCGTCCCCGCGCTTTTCGTATACGTCCAGGTACCGGCCGTACCACGTGTCGAGCACGTTCGCGTCGTCCTGAAACAGAAAGGTGACGTTGTACGCCTCGCCGCGGGCGTGCACGCCATCCGGGTCGAGCTCGATGGTGTGGTTGAGGATGCAGTGGCTCGTGGACCGCCAGCGCAGGTGGCTCACCATGCACATCTCTGCGAACTCCATGGCGTTGCCTACGAACACACCGTGATCGTCGGTGGCTTCGGGCCAGTACGCCGATTTCATCAACGCCTCGTCCAGGCGATCGACGCCGCGGCAGTATCGCTTCGCGGCGTCCCGGATGCACTCGAGGTCAGATAGTTGCTGAGGCGTGTACGCCATGTCTCCCTCCCCTGGTCAGCAGCACGCTGCAATTATCGAACGTTGCGACGCGGTGAGCTAGCGGCATCTGCGGGCACCCCGGCCGTGGCTGCTAGAATGCCGGCTTCTCGCGGAGCCCGGAGGTCGGGCATGGCCGACGACGCTGGAGCATTTCCGACTGCCGGTGAGCTGGGACGGGCATATCGTAGCGGCGAGCTCTCGCCGGTTGCGGTGACCCGCGATCTGCTCGACCGGATTGGCCGCCTGAACCCTGCTCTTGGGGCCGTGCATCGGCTCTGCCCGGAACGCGCCATGGCGGAAGCGGCAGCGGCGGAACGGGCGTATGCCGCCGGTGAATCCCGCGGCCCTTTGCAGGGCGTTCCCTACCTTGTCAAAGATCTGTTCGACGTCGCCCGTCTGCCCACGACGGCGGGCACGCACCTGCTGGAGGACAACGTGGTCGATGACGACTCGGCTGCCGTGGCGAGGCTTGCCGCCGCGGGTATGGTGCTCCTGGGCAAGACGGTGACCGTGCAGTTCGCCTATGGCGGGGCCGGGGTGAATCACGATCACGGCACCCCGCACAATCCGTGGCGCGAAGAACACTACCTGCCGGGAGGCTCCAGCAGCGGATCGGCGGTGGCGGTCGCCGCGGGGCTTGCGCCCGTCGCGCTCGGTAGCGATACCGGCGGATCCGTGCGCATACCGGCGTCGCTCTGCGGGATCACCGGGCTCAAGACCACGGTGGGCAGGATCAGCCGGGCCGGCGTTTACCCCCTGAGCTGGAGCCTGGATTCGGTCGGCCCCCTAGCGCGCTCCGTCGTGGACGCGGCGCATGTGTGCCAGGTGCTCGCGGGCGCGGATCCGGGTGACGAGACCACCCTGGGCCGCCCGGTGGAGGACGTGCTCGGCGGGTTGGAAGATGGTGTCGACGGGCTGAGGATCGGCATTCCAGAGAACGCTTTCTGGGAAGACGTGGATGCCGAGGTAGCCGAGGCCGTGCTCGCCAGCGCCGATGTGCTGAGATCGCTGGGCGCGCGCGTTGAGCCCATGGCGTTTCCCGCCGCCGATGGCGCCAGGGTGTTGAACCCGCGGGGACTGGTCATCGCGGCGGAGGCCTATGCCATCAACCGCCGGTTCATGGAGCATCATTACGAGGAGCTGGATCCGGTGGTCGCCACCCGGTTGATCAACGGCAGGGACGTGGCCGCTGCCGACTACATCGAAAACCTCATGCAGTGGCAGGCCCTTCGCGTGGAGGCGATGGAGCAGATGGCGGAGGTGGACGCTCTGATCTGCCCCTCGACGATGATTCCGGCCACCCCGCTGGCAGACTGCGAGTCCGACCTCGACCGCTACGTCGAACGCAACCTGGCGTATCTGCGCAACACGAGCATCGGCAACGTGCTGAACCTCTGTGGGCTCAGCGTTCCCTGCGGCTTTACGGGCGCAGGGCTCCCCATCGGCGCGATGATCTACGGTCGTTCATTTGCCGAAGCCGTGGTGCTGCGGATCGGGCATGCCTACCAGCAGGCGACGGACTGGCACCGGCGCGAGCCGCGACTGGGCTGGGCGGGAGATCGGGCGTCTGCTTGATGGGGGCGCAGCGGCGGGCCGCTGCGTCGGTACTCAAGAATTGTCGCCGCCGGCAGGTCTGTAGGAGAACTTCTGGCCGCCGATGCTCGCTTCGTACATGAGCCCGCCTTTGGCAATGGTGAAGACCTTCATGCCCTTGTAGTAGGACGTGCCGGCGGTGGTCGCATCCTTCTTGCCGCCACTGGCGCCGGCGCTTGCTCCGGACGTGGAAGCGCTTGCCGAAGCGCCCGCGGTGATGGCGACGGCGCTGGCATTGGCGCCGAACTCGAAGTTGCCGGTGGAGAACTCTTGGAAGGATCGCTCGTCCTGGAAGAAGATGATCTGGCTGAAGCCCTGACCGCCAATCTGAAAGCCGATGGTCAGCTGGGTCATGGTGGTGTTGCCCACGTGATTCCCGCCGACGAAGACTCTGCCTTTTCCTCGAGCACCGCCGATGCCGAAGCCGCCCTTGCCGATGGTAGGGAACACGGCGTAGCCGTAGCTCTTCGCGAAGAACGCGTTGCTGTCGCCGGCGTTCCGGAACAGCTCCACGGTTTCATCGTACTTGTCCGCGGCCGCGCTGCCTGAGAACAGCATCATCAGGGTTGCGGCGAGCAGGGTAGCGGTTCGATGAGTTCGAATCATGCAGATGACTCCTTGAAGAAAGCGGTTCTCGAGCGGCGGGAAGGATAGCACTTCACAGCCTGCCTGAAAGGATAACCAGTTCAACTGAACCCCGCCTGAACCGGCCCCAACCGTGCATCCGGGCTGGCTTCGGAGTTAGATTAGCCCGTCTACTTGACGAGAGCTGTGCCATGGCCGGATCCAGCCGGGAGCAATGGTCGTCGCGCTTCGGGTTTCTGATGGCCTCCATCGGCTTTGCCGTGGGCCT
>JABAHR010002254.1_pt2 | contig 16297 bp, 17 predicted proteins | sample 7062101 | NCBI WGS metagenome assembly JABAHR01 (sample SAMN14534553, study PRJNA622989) | marine sediment metagenome | biome: marine biome [ENVO:00000428]; feature: marine pelagic biome [ENVO:01000023]; material: deep marine sediment [ENVO:00002113] | place: India: Gulf of Kutch | collected... | reverse complement strand
TTTACGACTCATCTCCTATCTCCCATTGCGGCGCCGTTGTGCCGGCGCTTTATGAAATACCGGGGCGGACCGGTTCGGCGGACATGCCGTCCGATCGTTCCACCATTTCCAGGTAACGCTGGTCCGTATTGATAAATTGCTCTCCGAGCTGGCCCACGGCGCGATAAAAGCTTGCCGAGGGAGCCTCCTGCAGGTCGCGGAAGAATCGCGCCATCCAGGGTCCGATGTGGGTTTCGAAAAACGCGGCCTGCGACTCGAGGCTGCCGGGCCCGCCTTCCTCGGCGAGCAGCGCCATGATTTCGCAGAGCGCCGCGGCGTGGTCCTCGGGCTCGGAAACGTCGTCCTGACGCTCGAAGCCGAGCTTTTGCATGTCGGTGCGGAGCCTCGCGAGTGGCTGCTCCATCAGAAACCCGGTGAGGTACCAGGAACCGAAGGGCACCAGCTCGCCACGGCCGAGGCCGACGAAAAGCGTCTGGTATTCGTCCGCCACCTCGCCCGGTGTCGCTCGATCGGCAGACATCGCCAGCATCCGCCAGGCGACGGCGAGGAGGTTGTCCTCGTTACTGACCGGGGCGCTTGCGAACAGGCCGAGTGTCTCGGCGTCCGGCGGTGCTGCGAGAAGACGCCCGATTACCCGGTAGGTATCGGCGCGGAGCCGGTCTTCAGGCTCTAAGGACGCGACGCCGGCAGGAGCGGCGGAGTCCTGAGTTGCAGGTGCTTCGGTCATCTATTCCGAGCCCGCTGTTCCCCCAAATTATTTGCAATGATTTTAGTCAAATAGCGCAACAGTCGCTAGTGACAAAAAATCCCTATGGAAGGAGCAATACTCACCCAAACCTGTTCTCGCAGAAGTAAAGCGGGACAATTTGTCGCAGGGTGTCGGCCTGTCGGGTCTGCGTCTAGCCCGGGCCGCCCCCCTGCTGGGCGCGCATCAGGTCCTTGACCCGGCAGTCTTCGCACATCTCGAGGCGCCGGCGGTCGGCCTCGCTCTGGAACATCCAGTGGTCCTCGAGCTTCTTCGCCATGACCTTGAGCATCGAGCGCGTCGCGAACGGCTTGCCGCAGGAAATGCAGCACAGCGGCTGCTCCTCGTGCAGCAGACGCTGGGCGCCCCGCGCCTTGTCGTCGAACAGGAAGCGGGTTTCCAGCGAGACGGCGTCCTCGGGGCAGGCCTTCTCGCAGGCGCCGCACTGGATGCAGGACCTTTCGACGAAATTCAACTGCGGCAGGCCTTGGCCTTCGCGAAGCGCCGAGGTCGGGCAAACGGCGACGCAGCTCATGCACAGCGTGCAGGCGCTTGCATCGACCTTGACCTGCCCGAACGGCGCGCCGGCCGGCAACGCCACGGTCTTCCTGCAGCTCGGTGCCTGCTCCAGCAGGTGGTTGATAGCGGTGCGCAGTAGCACTCGTTTCTCCGGGGCCGGCGCAAAACGGGCCGGATTGGCAAGGCTCATACCCGGTGTGGACCCGGCTGCCGCGGCAACCGCGGCAAGATCGCCGCAATCGAGCACTTCGATCGCGGCTCCGGGGTATCCCATCCCCTCGAGGATCGGCGCGGTGTAGCCGATCTGGCGCTCGAGCACGTCGCCGATGCTTTTCGGCGTAGTACTGCCTGTGAGTATGAGCAGGCGGCACGCCCCGTAGGCCAGGCAGGTCAGCCAGGCATCCATACCGATCGAACCAACCTCCTCGAGTTCCACCGGCAGCGCGCTTTCGGGCAGGGTTGCGCCGAGCTCGCCGTCAAGCGCGGCAGCTGACGCATTGTCAAAAAACACCAACAACGGGTCCTTGCCGCCGGCGTCACGGTAGGTGACAAGGAGCGTACGAATGTAGCCGAGCAGGTCGGCGGTGCTGGGGTAGGCGTAGGTGATCGCGCCGGTCGGGCACACGGACGCACAGCTGCCGAAGCCCTGGCAGAGACTCGGGTCGACGCTGACGTGCTCGTCCGCTGAAGTAATCGCCCAGGCAGGACAGACGTCCAGGCAACGGGTGCAGCCACGAATACCCCTTCGCCCGTGTGCACAGATCTCCGGGTCGAGGTTGAAATACTTGGGCTTCTCGAACTCGCCCCGCATCTCGGGCAGTTCTTCGACGGCATGGTCCAGCGCCTCCGCGTCACCGCGCGGAGCGTAGTAGCCCGGCGGCACCACCTCCTGTTGCAGCAGAGGCGGGTCGCCCAGATCGAGCACGAGATCGAAGCGTGCCTGGGTCAGCAGGGCCACCGCCGGTGATTCCCTTTCGCCTTCTGGTTCCGCGAGGCTCAGGGTATAACTGCCGAGGCTGCCTGAAAGCACGGGCTTGCCGCCGCGCACCACTGTAAGGCCGTCGACCGTTGCGGTTGCCGGCCGCGATTCCGCGGGGCAGAAAAGCGTCGCAACAAGGCCTTCGCCGAGCCGTCCGGCTGTGGATAGCGCCGGCGCTTCGTCGCCGACGATCAGCACGCGGCCGTGGGACAGGAAGCTGACGACGGATGTTGGGGCAACCTCCGGCCTATGGCGGAGGTCCAACGCCTCCATTCTCGCGCGGCCGTTTGCTGTGGTGTCAGGAAGGTTCAGATCGGTCATTGTCGGCCTCGGCGTCAACTTCGTTGTTGGCCTCGTCGTGCTCCTCGTGCTTGGCTGCGTCGACCGCGGCCACTGAGGTTGTGTCGTCCTCGCGCTCTTCGTCCTCGTCGAGGCCCGCGAGTCGCTCCAGTTCGCGCTCCACGCGATAGCGCATCTCGGCCGTGATGATGTCGCCCAGCGGCTCGGGATTGGTGAAGTCCCAGTCGTAGTCGTCGAGGCCGTCGCGCACGTTGAACTTGGGGCCGTGAAACAGCTTGCGCAGGGCTTTCTGCTTCAGGTCCGCCGGTACGCCGTCGCCAAGAAAGGCGCTGTAGTCGGAGTTCTCGTCCAGCGATTCGAGCGGCGGCAACTCCGGCGCCCCCTCCTCCGGCAGGCCGGCCTCTTCAATGGCTTGCTGCGACGACACATCTTCACTGGCGGCGGAGGGCTGACGCGCTTCGGCCGCCTCCCGCGGTTCCCCGTGCGCGTCCTCGGCAGGTTCCGGCAGATCCTCTCCCTGCCGCGAAAGCGTCTTGCGGCGTGACCAGCGCGTCAGAAACCCTTCCCGCTCGTCGTGTCGACTCTCGCTCATCAGCCCGATGTCTCCGACCAGTTCTTGCGTTTGCGCTTTTTGCGTTCCTGCGGCACGAAGTTTGCGACGACGAACTTCTCGAGATGCTGATAGATCTCCGGGGGGATCGGTACGGCGAACACCTGGTCGTCGCTCTCCAGACAAACCGTGGCTGAATCGTGATCCGCAGTGACACGGAACGGCGTCAGCTCGCCTTCCGGCGTTTCATGACAGATTACGTACAACGACGGATTGTCGCCGGTCAGGTTGTACCAGTACTCCTCGGCCAGATCACGATGGAGCTGCAGCGGCAGCCCGGACCACAGGTATTGCGCCTCGTCATCGCGCTCGTAAATCGGGCTGCGTCCGCTACCCTTGGTGATCACGTGCTCGCCGGCGACGGCGGACACCGCGCGCCAGTTCGGAACGGACCACGGCCCGCGCCTGACCTGGGTGCGCTCCATGATTACGGCAACTGTATGTCGATCTGTATGGCTCATTTCTGCCAATATTAGCGCAATGACGCGAGTGAGGATGATTTGACTTCCGCCAACGAAGACAACGAAGGGCAGGACAGGCCAGTCGGGACGGTCGGCGTCGATTCCAACGGCGTGGAGCCGCCGCGCTTCATGACCGTGAAGCAGGCCGCCGCCTACCTGCAGGTCAACGAGAAGAAGATCTATGCGCTGGTGCGCGAGGGTAAGATTCCGGCGACCAAGCTCACCGGCAAGTGGCTGTTCCCGCGCGACCNNGACCCGCTGCTGTTTCGGGCCGTCACGCAAGTGGCCAGCGCGCTGCAGTCGAGGGCGCTGGTCAGTTATGCGGCGACCGGCAGCCAGCTCGGATTAACGCTGCTCGCTCGCAAGCGCGCAGATGTCTGTGGCATCCACTGGGGCCCGGCCGAAGAAAGCTATCAGCGCCATCCCGCGTTGATACGGCAGTACGCTCAGGCCGGCGACTGGGCGCTGGTGCGGCTGTTTCGCCGAGAGCAGGGTCTGCTGGTATCGCCGGGCTTTTGGTCGGCGGAGATCGGTGTCGAAGGGCTGTTCGAGCGCGAAGTTCGCTGGGTCGAGCGACAGGAGGGCGCAGGCTCGCAGCGTTTCCTGCGCGAGCTGATTTCACGCCACGACCTGAATCCAGCGAGCCGCCGGATAACCGGCCGTGCCAGTACCGAGCGCGAGGCGGCGTCGCTGATCGCGATGGGGCAGGCGGAGGTGGGCCCGGGTGTGCGCGCCGTGGCCAACGAATTCGGCCTCGACTTCGTGCCCATCGGCTGGGAGGCGTTCGACCTCGCTCTGCACCGAGGCATTTTCTTCCGCAGGCTGTTTCAGCGGCTACTCGATTACCTGCGCGGCGACGACTCCCGGCGCCAGGCAAACATGCTCGGCGGTTACGATCTCGCCGAGCTTGGCAACCTGATCTGGACTGGTACCGACTGACGCGCCGAAGGGCGCGCCTACTTACCCGTATCGATTTCGTGATCGATGACGTGCTCGAGCCCGAGTGCCGGCATGGATAAGACCATTTTGGCCTGTAGCTTGGCCGACTCCGGCAGGGACCCTGCCTCGGCCGCATCGCGCACGGCTTTTTCGATTTCACGTTGCGACGTGATCCCGACCACCTTCAGAAACTTGCGAATCGCGACATTCAGGCGATCTTCGTCAATGCTCGTCATGCTCGATTATCTCCTTTTACTCGCGACCCGAGGTCCCGAGTTTTCGGTCCAGTGTCTTGCGAGAGATGTCCAGGCGTCGCGCCGCGGCCGACTTGTTGCCATCGCTGGCTGCGAGAACGCGAGCCATGTGATGGTGCTTCACCTGCTCGAGCGTCCAGTCTAGCGGATAATCGGGAACCCCGGGTAGTTGCCTCGCCGGGTTCACCAGCGCGTCGGCCGGCAGTCTGCCAAGACGTAAGGCCTGCTCGATTACATCGCGCAGCTCCCGCACATTTCCGGGCCAGTCATATTCCGCGAGCCTGTCCAGTTCCGCAGGACGCAACTCGAGCAACGGCAGCGACATGTCGGCAGAGAGCTTGTTCGCGAAGTGCGCCGCGAGCAACGGGACATCTACCCGCCTTTCGCGAAGCGGTGGAAGCCCGACACGAATCACGCCGACTCTGCAATACAGATCCGCGCGAAAACGATGCCCGGTAACGAGCCTCGCAAGATCTGTCGACGCCGACGCGACGATACGGGTGCTGGCCGGGTATATCTCGTTCTCCTCGATGCTGCGCAGCAAGTCGGCCTGCAGGTCGGGAGATGTTTCATGAATAGCCTCAAGAAAAAGGGTGCCGTTACCCGACTTTTCCCGGGCACGGCTGAGCAGTTCGCGTTGCATGCCGGGCTGTGCGATTACGCGGCAGTCCATGCGAACGAAAGGGCCTTCCCGGCCGCTGCGTTCGTGCAGCAGCCGGGCCACAAGTTTTCTCCCGGTGCCAGGTTCGCCCTCGATAAGTACCGTCGCAGGCGCATCCGCGAGGGTTTCGATCAGCGCCCGGATTTCCCGCACAGGCTCGCTATTCCCGACCAGTATCTGCCGGGGGTCGCGTGTGGGAGAAGACGAGGGCGCGGCGCCCTCCCCGCAAATAGAACTTATCTTTGTGACAAGCTCCTCTGTCGAGAACGGTCTCAATAGCACACCCGATACGCCACTCTGCAGCGCTTCTACTGCTGTCTCGGCACTGGACCGGTCCGCGATCAACAGGGTCTCGGACGGCACGCCGCCGCCGATGTTGAGCGCGTCGCGGATTGCGGTCCAGGGGTCCTGGGGATCGATGATTACCAGCAGGTGAAAGCGGCAACGCTGCGCCAGTTCGCGCGACTCGTCGAATGTATGCGCGCATTCGACCGTCAGAAAATGCCTTGCAAGCCTGCGTTGCAGGCGGGACATCTCGGATCCCTCACCGAGGAGAAGAATCGACGTGGACTCGGGCATGAATTCTCCGGCTGTCGTGTTCGCTCGAACGTTCGTCTAAAGCCCATGTTGTGGGACAAATTGTCGCAAGGCTACGGTGACCGTGCGACTATTTGTTGCTGGCGCCGCGCCGGGGCATCTGAAAGAATGCCATTTACCGTCCGGCCAGCACTCCGGCCGGAACGGGTACAGGGGCGGATGACCAGTGCGAGGGGGTTGGTCGCGAAAGACGCGGCCGGATTCTGAGGATGAACGAGTTTTGGTCTGCAATCGTTGCGGCGCTGTCGATGATTGTGACGCTCGACGAGGACCTGGTGGAAATCGTCCTGTTGTCATTACAGGTCAGCCTCGGCGCTGTCACGATCGCGTCGGTCATCGCGCTGCCCCTGGGCGCGCTCATTGCACTACAGAGCTTTCCCGGCCGACGCGGCGTCGTGATCCTGCTGAATGCGCTCATGGGTCTGCCGCCCGTGGTCGTAGGGCTTGTCGTATATCTGCTGTTGTCCCGCGCCGGGCCGCTGGGCTCAATGGGTCTCCTGTTTACGCCCGCAGCCATGATCATTGCCCAGAGCATCATCGTCCTGCCCATCATCGCGGCGCTGTCGCGTCAGACGATCGCCGATTTGCACGAGGAATACGACGAGCACCTGCGTTCACTGGGCTGCACGCCGCTACAAAGCGTGGCGACCCTGCTCTGGGACGGGCGTTTCCGATTGCTGACGGCGATCATGGCGGGCTTCGGCCGCGCCATTGCCGAGGTCGGTGCAGTCATCATCGTCGGCGGTAACATCCAGCATGCGACGCGTGTGATGACTACCACGATCGCCCTGGAGACGAGCAAAGGGAATCTTGCCCTGGCGCTCGGGCTTGGGCTGATACTCGTAACGCTGGCGCTGGGCGTAAACGCGACCGCACTGGTAATTTCTGACGCAGCACGGCGGCGTTATGGTTGACGAAGCATCAATGACAGAACTTCGCAGGCAGTCACCGCCGGACAGGAGCGATGACCATCCGTTGCTACCGCTGGTTGTGCGCGGGCTGCACTTCGGAATCAACGGCCGCAAAATCATCAGGGACGTGTCGTTCTGGATCGGGTCTTCCGGCCGGACGGTGATACTCGGACCCAACGGCGCCGGCAAGAGCGTGATGCTGCGCCTGTGTCACGGCCTGCTGACTCCGACCAGCGGCGAGATACGCTGGGGAAATCTTCCCGTTGCCCAGGCGCGCGAGCAACAGGCAATGGCAGCGCAACACCCCGTGCTGCTGCGCCGCACCGTGACCGGCAACCTGATACACGTATTACGTGTCAAAGGCGTGCCGAAGGAGCGACGCCACGACCTGGTCGAAGCCGCGCTGCAGCAGGCCGGTCTCGAGGGCCTCGGCCCCAGGGCTGCGCGCACCCTGTCGGGCGGCCAACGGCAACGCCTGGCAATTGCGCGCGCCTGCGTGCTGAGACCGCAGGTCTTGTTACTCGATGAGCCCACCGCAAACCTGGACCCGGCAGCGGTGCGCGGTGTCGAGGAGCTGGTTCGCGCCGTTGCTGCGGCCGGCACGAAGATTCTGATGACGACGCACGACATCGCGCAGGCCAGGCGGCTTGCCTCCGACGTCATGTTTCTGAATGACGGGCGCCTGCTCGAACACGCCCCGGCGGCCGACTTCTTTGCGGCGCCGAAAGATCCGGCGGCGGCGCGATTCGTGGCGGGAGAGTTGCTCGACTAGCATGATTCGGGTGCAGGAGAACGGGGCGCAATGATCGGGAAACCATCCGACAGGAGCGGCAGCAAGCTGTCTCCCAAAGTGTTCGAGATGCGCCTGGTGGCACTACTCATCGGCTTCGTGCTCGCCGTGCCCGCCGCAAGCGACGAATCGAGGACGATCACCGTCGCTTCGACAACGTCCACGCAAAACTCGGGGCTGTTCGACTACCTGTTGCCGAAATTCATGGAAGAGACCGGTATTGAAGTTCGTGTCGTGGCTGTCGGAACCGGACAGGCAATTCGCCTCGCGACCAACGGCGATGCCGACGTACTGCTGGTCCACCATCCAGCATCCGAACAAAAGTTCGTGGCCGATGGGCTGGGCCTTCGGCGCCAAGCGGTCATGCACAACGACTTTGTGATCGTGGGTCCCGGGGACGATCCGGCCGGCATACGCGGGATGACCCAGGTTACGACAGCGCTGCGTCGCATCGGCGACGGTCAGCACGTGTTCGTTTCCCGGGGTGACGACAGCGGAACGCACAAGAAGGAGCTTGAACTTTGGCGAGCGGCCGCCTTCGATCCGCAGCCGGCCAGCGGCGCCTGGTACCGCGAGTCGGGATCCGGAATGGGTACAACGCTCAACACGGCGAGCGCGATGAGCGCCTACACGCTGACTGATCGCGCGAGCTGGGTGAGCTTCGGCAACAAAGCCGGTCTGCAGCTTCTCGTGGAAGGCGATGTGCGCATGAACAATCCGTACAGCGTCATCGTTGTTAATCCCGAACGGCACCCCCACGTGCACGCAGTCGAGGCGCAGGCTTTCGCCGAATGGCTGATTTCAGAGAGAGGTCAGCGGGCCATTGCAGCCTATCGTGTGGATGGCCAGCAGCTCTTTTTCCCGGATGCGGCCGCGCCGGGCGGCAGCGCAGGGGTAGACTAGTTTGAGTCCGCGGGATGCCGCTGTTTGTGACGAGGTCACCGGCGTCATTCTCGCCGGCGGCAGGGCAACGCGCATGGGCGGCGTGGACAAGGGGCTCGTGCCGATCAGCGGCCGGCCGATGATCGCCTGGGTGATCGACGCGTTGCGGCCGCAGGTCGCGGAAGTGCTGATCAACGCCAATCGCAGCTACGACAGCTACCGCGAATTCGGCAGTAAAGTGGTCGACGACGGTGACGAGGAGTTCCGGGGACCGCTGGCGGGCATAGCGAGCGGAATGCGGGCGGCACGAACGCCTTACATCGCCGTCGTGCCCTGCGACTCGCCCCTGATTGGCGCAGAACTCGTGCAACGACTGTATGCGGCGGCGCAGTCTTCCGGTTCGCCGATAGCGGCCGCCCACGATGGCGAGCGTTTGCAGCCGGTGTTTGCGTTGCTGTCCTGCGACCTGCTGGACGACCTGGCTGGTTATCTCGACGATGGAGAGCGTAAGATCGACCGCTGGTACGACCGGCACGGGTACGAGACAGTGGATTTCAGCGATGTGGCGGAATCGTTCGCCAACATCAATGCGCCGGACGACAGGTGCGCACTCGAAGAAACGCTCGCGCGGCGCACGCGTACCTGAACGAAGAAAAACGGGATATGAGCAGCAAGACTAACGTCGATTGTTGCGCCGACGGCCACGACGCTCCGGCGCTGAAACTCATCGAAGCGTTGAGCCGCATCCTCGCCGAGGTGCGGCCCGTTGGCGGCGGCGAGACCCTGGCCGTACGCAGTGCTCTCGGCAGGGTGCTCTCGGCCGACGTCGTGTCGAGGATCGACGTGCCTTCGCACACGAACTCCGCCATGGATGGCTACGCACTGATCGGCACCGATCTGTCGGAGGATGACGAGACGCGCCTCGAGGTGATCGGGACTTCGGCGGCAGGCAGGCCTTTTGCGGGAGAAGTGCGTACAGGGCAATGTGTGCGCATCATGACCGGCGCGCCGATGCCGGAGGGCGCGGATACCGTCGCGATGCAGGAAAACGTCATGCGTGATGGCGACGCAGCGATCGTCGCTGTCGGGCAGAAGACCGGCCAGCACGTGCGCCAGGCCGGCGAAGACATCGCTGCGGGGAGTGTTGCGCTCCGTGCCGGCACGCTCCTGATGCCGGCCGAGATCGGCGTCCTCGGTTCGCTCGGGGTCAGCGAGGTCAGCGTCCGGCGCCGTCCGCGCGTAGCATTTTTCTCCACCGGTGACGAACTCAGGCGCGTCGGCGAGCCGCTCGGCGAAGGACAGATATACGACAGCAATCGTTACACGATCTTCGGCATGCTGACGCGGCTCGGCGTCGAGGTGCTCGACATGGGCATCGTCCGGGATGAGCGTGACGCCGTCGAGCAGGCCTTTGCAACTGCGGCCGATGCTGCGGATGCCATCGTGACCTCGGGCGGCGTTTCCGTCGGTGACGCGGACTACGTGACCGAAGCCCTGGCGCGCACCGGCACGGTGGGCTTCTGGAAGGTGGCGATCAAGCCGGGCCGACCCCTGGCTTTCGGGCGCATCGGCGACGCGTTGTTCTTCGGCCTGCCGGGCAACCCCAATTCCGTCATGGCGACCTTTTACCAGCTCGTGCAGCCGGCGCTGCAGGCATTGGCGGGGATGCCGGACCCGGCGCCGCCGCTGACGATGCCGGCCGTTTCGGCCTCGGTGCTGCGCAAGAAGCCCGGGCGCACCGAGTTCCAGCGCGGCGTGCTCTCCCGCGGCGACGACGGCCGGCTCGTCGTACACAAGACCGGTCACCAGGGGTCCGGTGTCCTGAGTTCGATGGCCGCCGCCAATTGCTTTATCGTGTTGCCCGAAGACGCCGGTCCCGTGTCCGAGGGTGACGAGGTAACCGTGCAGCCGTTCGCCGCTTTCGTATGAGCGAAATCCTGCGCAACATCGACACACAGTGAGCCCGCTATGAGCAAGAGTTCCAAGGAGCGCGAATTCGTTGCACTGAATATCGCCGTTCTGACCGTTTCCGATAGCCGCACGGAAGACACCGACAAGTCCGGCAAGCTCCTCGCGGGCAGGCTCACCGAGGCCGGGCACCGGCTTGCCGAGAAGCGCATCGTGCCCGACGACGTCTACACGATTCGCGCCGTTGTGGCCGGCTGGATAGCGGACAGGGACGTCGACATCGTGATCACGACCGGCGGTACCGGCGTCACGGGCCGTGATGGAACGCCCGAGGCCGTTAGCCCGCTGCTCGACAAGACCATCGACGGTTTCGGCGAGACCTTCCGCGTGATCTCGTGGCAGCAGATCAAGACCTCCACGATCCAGTCACGGGCACTCGCAGGCGTGGCCAACGGCACTTACGTCTTCTGTGTCCCCGGCTCTACGGGAGCCTGCGCGACGGCCTGGGACGAACTGCTCAGCGCCCAGCTCGACATTCGCACGCGGCCCTGCAATCTTGCCGAACTGATGCCGCGACTGCTCGAGACGTGACGGTGGTTGCGCGGCGCTGATGCGATGATGTTGCTGGTCGGCACGGCGAAAGGGCTGTTTCGCGTCATGAGCGACGCCGCGGGCGGGCGGTGGCGTATCGACGGGCCGCATCTCGCCGGTTACTCCGTGCTGCACACGCTGGAGGCGCCCGATGGCCGGCTGTATGCCGCAACGTCGCACAAGATCTGGGGCGCGCACGTCTACACCAGTGCCGACGATGGCGTGTCGTGGACATCGCTGGCAGCAGCGCCGGAACATCCCGCGGAAAGCCGCCGCGGCGCGACGAAAGCCGTCTGGTACCTCGCACTGGCCGGCGACACGCTCTACGCCGGCATCGACCCGGCCGGACTGTTCAGGAGCGACGACGGGGGCGCGAGCTGGCAGCCGGTGACCGGCCTCAATGAGCACCCGACCCGTTCCACATGGGAGCCTTCGAAGGGCTGTTTCGCGGTGCATTCGGTCTACGTCGATTCACTGCGGCCCGCGAACATCGTTGCTGCCGTATCGGCCGGCGGCGTTTACCGCAGCGAAGACGGCGGCGAGACCTGGCAGCCGGCCAACGCGGGCGTGCGCGCGGAGAACCTGCCCGACCGGTATCCCGAGAGCGGCCACAACGTGCACCGTGTGATCATGCACCCGCAGGTACCGAGCCGCCTCTACCGGCAGTGCTACAACGGCACCTACCGCAGCGACGACGGCGGCCGCAGCTGGACGGAAATCACCGCCGGGTTGCCCAGCGATTTCGGCTACGGGATCGTTGCCGACCCGAACGACCCCGACACCGTGCTGCAGATTCCCGAGTCGAGTTCGCACCTGCGCGCACCCGTGGACGGCAAGTTGCGCGTATTCAGGAGCCGGAACGCGGGAGCGACGTGGCAATCGGCGAGCGCGGGCCTGCCCGCGGAACACGTTTACGTGACCGTGCTGCGGGAAGCCATGGCTATCGATTCCCGAGAGCCCTGCGGCGTGTATTTCGGGACGTCCGGTGGCCAGCTGTTCGCGAGCGCGGACACCGGCGAGAGCTGGGATGAACTCGCGAGCTACCTGCCGCGCGTGCTCAGCGTGAAAGCCGTGCGGCAAGCAGTGTGATGACGACGCTGATCGACGCGCTGGAGGCTCGCCAAGGTATCGTCTGCGCAGTGGGTGCGGGCGGCAAGAAGTCGGTCCTTTACCAGCTGGCGCGCGAGCATCGCGGCCGGTTCGCGTTGACCGCCACCGTGCACACGACCGTGTTCCCCGATGAACTCGGCCTGCAAAGCATTATTGACGACGATGCCAGGTTGCGGCAGCGGGTACGGGCGGCCGCTGCGTCCCGCTGCGTCGCGTATGCATGCCCCTCGAGCAAGCCCGGTCGCCACGCAGGCGCCTCGCCAGAGACGATCCGGGCCATCCACGACGAGGGGTGTTTCGACGCGACCTTCGTGAAAGCCGATGGCGCGAGGATGCGCTGGATCAAGGCGCCGTCTCCGGACGAACCGATCGTCGTTCCCGGGGCGGACCTCGTGATTCCGGTGGTGTCGGCGCGCGCGCTCGGCGAGCCGCTCGGTGAGCGGGTCGCACACCGCGTCGATCGCGTTGCCGGCGTCACGGGCGTCGCCCCCGGCGAGCGGGTCACGCCCGAGGCGGTCGGCCGACTGCTCGCTGGCGAGCGGGGCGCGCTGTACCGCACCGCCGGTGGCCGTGTTGCGCCGGTCATTAACATGGTCGACAATGACGACAAAGAAGAACTGGCGCGAGCCGCGGCAAATGCGGCGATCGCGATGACATCGCGCTTCGATCGCGTGGTGCTCTGTTGTATGCGACGGCCGGAGAGGCCGGTTGTCGCGGTGGTGACCCGATGAGCAACGTAACGGTACGCATTCCCATGCCGCTTCGATCCTTCGTCGAGGATGCATCGGTGCTCGACGCCGACGCCGATACGGTGGGTGCCGCGCTGGTGCAGATCGGTGCGCGTCATCCCGGGTTCCTGCAGCGCGTGATGCAGGGAGAAGGGGAGCTGCGGCCGTATGTAAATGTCTTTATCGGTTCGGAGAACGTGAAAGCCGTGTCCGGGCTCGATACACCGGTCCGCGACGGCGATGTGGTCAGCATAATACCCGCCGTGGCCGGCGGCTGACCGGTAGCGCCGGACGTCAGGGGGGATCCAGGCATGCGCGTCGCTGAAAATCACGTGAAGGACAGGCTGAACCGGACCCTGCGGGATCTGCGGATCTCGGTGACGGATCGCTGCAATTTCCGCTGCACCTACTGCATGCCGGAAGAAAAGTATCACCGCAATTTCCAGTTCCTGAAGACCAACGAGCGCCTGAATTTCGCCGAGATCGTGCGCCTGGCCGGCCTGTTTACGGCGGCCGGCGTGCGCAAGCTGCGCATCACCGGGGGCGAACCACTGCTGCGGCCGGCGCTCGGCGACCTGATTGGCGATCTGCGCGCCCTGCCGAAGATCGAGGAGATCGCGCTGACCACCAACGGCATCCTCCTCGGCCAGCATGCTGCCGGCCTCAAGGCCGCGGGCCTCGATCGCGTGACCGTCAGCCTCGACTCGCTGGACGATGAAGTGTTCCGCGAGATGAGCGGCGGCCGCGGCGGTCTGGGCCGTATTCTCGACGGCATCGACGCTGCGGTGGACGCCGGTCTCACGCCCCTCAAGATCAATGCTGTCGTCCAGCGCGGCGTCAACGATCACACGATGCTGCAGTTGCTCGAGCGCTTCCGCGGCACGGGCGTCATCGTGCGCATGATCGAGTACATGNNGGCACGCATCGGCGAACGCTGGCCGCTACGCGCAGAGCGCAGCAATTACGACGGCGAGGTCGCCACGCGTTACCTGTACGAAGACGGTGCCGGCGAAGTCGGCTTCATTTCATCGGTCAGCGAACCGTTCTGCGGCACCTGTCACCGCGCGAGGCTGTCCTCCGACGGCCAGCTGTTCACCTGCCTGTTTGCGACGAAGGGCACCGACCTGCGGGAGCCGTTGCGCGAAGGCGCATCCGACGAGGAACTCTTCAGCATCATCCGTGGCGTGTGGACGAAACGGTCGGATCGTTACAGCGAGCAGCGCGCCGAGCTGCGCCGCCACGGGCGCGAGATCCAGAAACCGGAGATGTACTACATCGGCGGTTGATCCCGCCGCGACGATCGCGCGCCAGTGCTGGCGCGGTAACACCCCCGGGTGCATAATGGTGTGCAGCAGACGGGGTGCCGGACTGCAATGAGCCCGGTGCCGTGGGACGGCAGGCATGGCTCCACCGCGCTTCAAGTCGCTGTTCGCGCAAGCGCGAAGGCGGCGCTTTTTCGGTACGCTGGCGCTCTACATAGTCGGCGCCTGGGGGGGGTTGCAGGCTGCTGACCTCCTATTCCCGGGATGGGGCGTACCGGCCTCGGCGATTCGCTATGTCTGGATCGGGGCCGCTCTTGCCCTGCCGCTTGCCGCCGTCTTCGGCTGGCGCTACGACATCACGGGACAGGGCATCCGACGCACGGCGGCACGCGAGGGCGAACCACATCGGGGTCTCGGCCGTAGTGATTTCGTGATTCTGGTGACGCTGGTAGCCGCGGTGGCCGGGCTCGGCACGGCGGTTGTCACGCAGGTGCTCGAGTCGCGCGGCGATCAGCGACCCTATGCCGCGACGCGGGAAGTGCAATCGAATTCCATCGCGGTGCTGCCGTTCGTCAACATGAGCAGCGATGACGAAAACGAGTATTTCAGCGACGGGATATCCGAACAGCTGCTCAACGAGTTATCGCGAGTACCGGATCTACACGTAGCCGCGCGGACTTCCTCTTTCTACTTCAAGGACAAGACCGCAACCGTGCACGAGATCGGCAGGGCGCTGGGCGTCAGCACGGTGCTCGAGGGCAGCGTACGCAAGGTTGGCGACAAGGTCCGCATAACGGCGCAACTCATCAATGCCGCCGACGGCTATCACCTCTGGTCCGAGACCTTCGATCGAGAGCTCCACGATGTGTTCGAAGTTCAGGAAGAAATCGCGCGGGCGATTACCGATGCGTTGCGGGTCGAACGTTTCGTCGCCGTGGCCGAGAGAAGGACGCGCGGCGGTACCGATAACGCGATCGCATACGATCTCTATCTGCGTGGCCTCGCGTATCTCCGGGCGCGCAACCCGGACGCTGTCGACAGGTCCGTGAAGTATTTCGAGCAGGCTCTCGTTCTCGACCCGGAGTTTCCTCTCGCGCTCGACGGGCTCGCGTACGACTATCTGCTGAAGACCTACGACGGTTCCATGAGAATTGCTGAAGCCCTCTCCCTGGGCTTGCCACTGGTTCATAAAGCCCTGCAACTGGAACCGGAACTCGAACAGGCTCACGCGACGCTCGGAATGCTGCGAAGCCGGGAAGGCCGCTTTGACGAAGCTAACGGCCATTTTCAAAGAGCACTGGCAATCAATCCGAACTATTTCCAGGGACAGGTGAATTACGGTCTCAGCCTCGTGCACCAGAGCCGGCTGAAGGATGCTGCCGCCGCGTACCTGCGTGCGCTCGCTCTCGATCCCCTGAATGCGAACCTGAATTTCAACCTGGGCAGCCTCATGATGCTCATGGGCCAGTTCAAGGATGGCCGGGAGTTACTCGACAAGTCGATAAGCCTGCAACCCGTGAGGCTTACGGTGCTTGCCGCCAAGACGCACTGGCTTGCGCAGTATGGACACTTGTCGGAAGCGGTCCGGAACGGCGTGGAAATACACGAATCGCATCCCGGGTTCGTTCCGAATATCGCGGCGTTGGCCCGGGCCTACATGATGCTTGGCCTGAAAGAGCAGGCACTGAACTTGGTGACTGTCCTCGACCGACTCGGCGCCAGCGATTATCAAAGCCGCATGGCACGCTGGGACGTCTTTCTCGGCAATGGAGATTTCGACTCGTTCATCGAGGAAGCGAGCTCGTGGTTCGAACGGCTGGACGTCCAGCCCGGCGGCGAGCTGAATTTCGAGCAGGCAGTGACCGTGCGGCAGTACGGCCATGCGCTGTTGCTGCAGCAGCGTGACGAAGAAGCCGCGGAGCACCTGCTCTGGGCGGCGGGGGGAGCCGAGGGCGTGGCGCGGATAACCTACGATCAAATGGCGGTACTCAAACTGCTCGCGCTCGCCTATCAGAGGCTGGGCCGGGACGACCTCGCAGCCACGCTGCTC
>JABAHR010002419.1_pt1 | contig 16316 bp, 14 predicted proteins | sample 7062101 | NCBI WGS metagenome assembly JABAHR01 (sample SAMN14534553, study PRJNA622989) | marine sediment metagenome | biome: marine biome [ENVO:00000428]; feature: marine pelagic biome [ENVO:01000023]; material: deep marine sediment [ENVO:00002113] | place: India: Gulf of Kutch | collected... | reverse complement strand
CCTGAGTCAGTCGACGGTTCCTGTTTGCAGCCCGCGAGGCAAATGGCCAGGGCCAGTAAAGAAATCGTGATTCTGTTCATCAACGCACTCCACATTTAATTCATGCACGAAAATCATTTAATTCATTTATTTTGCATCTATTAATATTGCGCCCCGCCACAGTCTGGCAAATTGATTTGGATCAGTAAAACTACGTATACGGAGACTCCCGCGTGACCGGGAATCGGCCGGGCTCGCCATGGCCCGGCCTCAGAACTCAACGCGGATGGAGATCGAGTAGTTTCTTCCCGGGCGACTGAGCGGTTCGATCATGGGATCGTCGGCGCGCAGGTTTGCCACGTCGGACCAGCGCCAGTACCGCCGGTCACCCAGGTTGTACGCCCCGAAGCTGACTGACAGGCCTTCGAAAGGACGGTACGTGGCAGTGAGGTCCACCACCCCGTAGCCGGGTGTCTCGAACCGCGCGCCGGCGGAAAGGTCCACCTCGTCCTGCCGGGCCGTCAGTGTGCCCGTCAGGTTGGCCTGCCAGCTTTTTTCGGGAGAACTCCAGGCAAGCCCGAGGACGGCCTGGGGCGGCGATATGCTGTTCAGGGGCTGCCCGCTGTCGCGGTTCTCGCCCTCCGACCAGTAGGCGGCCGCGTGCAGGCCCCACTCGCCCGGCAGGCCACGCCATGGTTCCGGCGCCCTTACGAAACGGACGTCGAGCCCGCGGATTCGCGCCCGCTCGATGTTGCGCGACTGGAACAGCAGCACGCCGGTGGCGGGATCCACCCCGATCCGGGCGCGGGTCTCGATGAAATCGTCGTAGTCCGTGTGGAAGATCGCAACGCTGAAGTTGCCGCGCCCGCCGCTGCGGCGCAGGCCCAGTTCGAATCCCTCCGAGGTCTCGGACCCCAGGTCGGGGTTGGGCAGCGCGCGGATATTGAACAGGGGGATATCCAGGCCGATGTTGGCGTCCTCGAAGGGCGGCGCCCGGAATCCACGGACGTACTGGCCATACATGTTCCAGCCGCCGTCGAAATGGCGTACGGCCCCCAGCCTGGGAGTGAACTGCGCCTCGGACACGGCAACGACTCCGGATGACGGATTGTCCTCGAGGTAGATCGCATCCGGCCTGGGGCCGAGTTCATAACGGTCGTAACGCAGGGCCGGAACGAGGTCCCAGCGCCCGCCGGCCAGGGTGATCTCGTCCTGGATGAAGACCCCGAATTCATCCGTCACCGAGACCGGGAAATCCCGCACCGGCAGATCCTCCCCCAGCACCGTTTTCGTGATGCTGCCGTCGGCGATGGTCTGCTGGAACCCGTCGCGTAACTCGTCGGATTTCGTCCGAAGGACCTCCAGTCCGAATCCCAGCACGTGTTCGGCGCCACCGGTTCGGATGCTCCGAAAAAGGTTGAATTCCCCGCCCCGCAACTCCGATTCATAGCTGAAGAGGCGCTCGAGGCGCACCGGTGTGCGCGCCGCGGCCCGTTCCTCCAGTGACTTCTGGTTCGTCGTGGTTTCCGATTCGAACAGGCGCACCACGCCGTTTTCCCAACGGTCCGTCGAGAAGGCGAAGTCGGCGCTGATCCGCCGGTTCCTGTCCCTGTCGATACCCGACAGGGCCGTGGTGCTGCGGAAGCGCGCAAACCCCAGGATCGATTCCAGCCGGGTTTCAGACTGCCGCTCGAAATCCTCGACGCTCAGCCGCAGGCGGTGGCCCCCTCGCGTGTCATGGGCAAGGCGTGCCACCCAGTCCTCGCTGTCCCAGTCCTGACGGTCCACGGGAAATCCCGGCAATGCCATGTTTCCCGCCTCGTGGCCGTCACGCCGCGTGCCCGATAACAAAAAGCCGGTCCGCTCCCTGCCGGCCACCGCGGTCGCGGTCAGCACGGTGCTCTCGTCAGCGCCCCTGTAGCCCGTCCGGAGGGAGAAATAGCGCCCTGCCCTACCCCGTTCCAGCAAGTCGAACGGGTCCCAGGTCGTGAAAGACATGACCCCGCCAATCGCATCGGATCCGTACAGCGAAGACGCCGGACCATGCAATACCTCGAGTCGCCGGACTCGATCGGTTTCGACCAGCGCCCGCCCGCCGTTGGAATAGCTGCCGATGGCAAATCGGTCCCGCACCGGTACCCCGTCCACCTCGATTGCCACCCGGTTGCCGCCGATGCCCCGGAGGTTGAGGCCGCTCAGCCCGAACCGCGTCCCCGATGTTTCCGCCGTGAGGCCCGGTTCATAGCGCACCAGGTCGTCCATGTCCTCGAGCAGGTATTGCTCGATGTCGCCCGCGTCGATCACGCTGACCTGCCCCGCCACGGCGGATAGTGGGCGCGGGGCCTTGCTGGCCACCACGACGACCTCCTCCGGCACTTCCGGCACTTCCGGCACTTCCGGCGCTTCCGGCGTTTCCTGGTTCGGCGCGGCCAACACCGGGCATGCCGACAACATCACGCACGCGGTCATGATCGCTGACGCTTGTCGGTACGAGCCTGGCAAAAAAGCCTCTTCCTGCATTTTCCGCATCCCTGGCACGGTCGCCCACAGAATAGGTGCAACAATATGCATCAATTATGACCTGGATCAACCCGTGCCCAAACGGCCCCGCGGGAAGGCGGCCGTTGGCGGAAGTCGGGCACGGCGCCACGAGGCTCCACATGAACGTGTCAATTCCGGTAGAATCACCCCGCCGCGGGGCCGGGACCGGCCCCCGAACAGGACCATCAATCGAGAGGTAGCCGATGAAATCCCTTTCCCTGATATTGCTGACTGCACTGATCGTTTTCGCAGCCCCGGCCATGGCCGCAGACCCCGCCGCCGGCAAGGCCAAGTCCACGGTTTGTGCCGCGTGCCACGGCGCGGACGGCATGAGCGTCAACCCCATGTGGCCGCACCTGGCCGGCCAGCAGGAAATGTACCTTGCCAAGCAGATGCGCGATTTCCGTGACGGCAACCGCAAGGATCCCGTCATGTCGGCGCAGGCCGCATCGCTGAGTGACGACGACATCGCCAACCTGGCCGCCTACTACGCCAGCCTTAAATAAGCGGGCGAAACATTACGACGAGCAGCGCCGCCGTGCCTCCCGGCGCGGCGGCGTTTTCATGGTGCCGCTTTCATCTCCCGATCCCCCGGACTGCGGCATATGCCACCGCAGGTGAGTCACCTGGCCCATAAAGACTGGCTGATCTGCATCAATTAACTGATCTGCATCAAATTCATGCCTAAATCAGGCATCTACAATGGCATTAAAGAAATCCGATCTGCGGACGGGGGTTCTGCATGCGCCTGACACGATTCACGGACTATTCTCTCCGCGTACTCATATACCTGGGTCTGCAAAAGGACCAGTTGGTCACCATTCGGCGTATTTCCGACGCCTACGGCATTTCCCGGAACCACCTGATGAAAGTGGTCAGCCTGCTGACACGCATGGGATACCTCAAGGCCCAGAGAGGACCTGGGGGCGGGATTCGCCTCGCGCGGCCGCCGGAGCAGATCAATCTTGCCGACGTGATCAAGGACACCGAGGAAGATCTCGTCATGGTTGAGTGCTTTGACGAGGAAGGCAATTGCATTATCACCCCGGTTTGCAAGCTCCAGCACATCATCGGCGAGGCGTTGGGCGCCTACATCAGGACCATGCGGGCCTACACGCTGGACGATCTGCTCGATCCGCAGAAAAGCCTGACCGAACTGCTCGAGATTCCGGAAAAGGTCGCCTGACCCGGCCGGCCCGCAACCGCTGACGACGGGAGCGGCGCGTGGATTATTTCAACCTGCGCATCCTGCACGTGGGGCTCGCCACGGTGAGCTTCGCCGGCTTCGTGTTGCGCTGGATCTGGATGATGAACGGTGATCCGAAGCACAACGCACGGCTTACGCGCATCCTGCCGCACGTCATCGACACCCTGTTCCTCGCCTCCGGCATCCTGCTGGTCTACACCATCGCCCAGTACCCGCTGACCCATGCCTGGCTCACTGCAAAGCTCCTTGGCCTGGTGACATACATCTGTCTCGGATCGGTGGCGCTCAAAAGGGCCGCGACCCGGCACGGCAGGGTCGTGGCCTTCCTGGCCTCGGTGGCGGTGTTCGGCTGGATCATTTCGGTGGCGCGGCTCAAGTCGGCCTGGGGCCTGCTGGCGCCACTGTTCTGAACGGGGGTGGGGCGGGCCCTTCAGGATTCCACGAATTCCAGGGGCGCCCGCCCGGTCATTCGCGTCAGCAATTCGTAAGCGATGGTGCCGGCAGCGGCGGCCACCTCGTTGACCGGCAGGCCCCGGCCCCACAGCACCACGGGGTCCCCGAGCCGCGTTTCAGGAATGTCCGTGACGTCAACGCTGATCATGTCCATGGACACGCGCCCGGCCAGTCCCGCCCGGTGCCCGTTGACCAGGACCGGCGTCCCGTTCGGCGCATGGCGCGGATAGCCATCCGCGTACCCGATCGCCACCGTGGCGATGACGGAGGGCTGGGTAGCCCGCCAGTTCCGCGTATAGCCCACGGTCTCGCCCGCCTCGATCCGCCGCAGCGCGATGACCCTTGATTCCAGTTGCATGACGGGCCGCAGCCGGTCCTCGACTTCGTGCGGTGTGCTCAACGGCGAGGCCCCGTAGAGCATGATGCCCGGCCGGTTCCATTCCGCCCGCGAACCGGGCCAGGCCACCAGGCCGGCCGAGTTGGCCATGCTGACCGGCATACCGGCGTCGCGGGTCGCGGTACGGAAACGATCGATCTGCTCGTCCGTGAAGGAATTTGCCGGGTCGTCGGCGGCGGCGAAATGGGTCGCCAGGACGATGGGCGGGCGTACCTTTCCGCTGTCGAGCAGACGCTGGATCATGGCATTCACCAGTTCCGGCCGGATTCCCAGGCGGTGCATGCCGGTGTCGATCTTGAGCCAGGCCGTCAGCGGTTCATGGCCGGGCCGCCCCGCGAGGGCCTCGACGTGGGCCTCCTCGTAAGCCGAGAGCCACAGGCCGTGCTCGGCCGCCGCATCCAGTTCATCCGCGGAAAACGACGCCCGCAGCAACAGGATCGGTTTGCGGATGCCGGCCTCCCTCAACTCCATGGCCTCCTCCATGCAGCACACGCCGAAGGCGGGGACCGTTTCCTCCAGCGTCCGCGCACAGGTCACCGCGCCATGCCCGTAGGCATTGGCCTTGATGACCGCCAGGGTCCGGGAGGACGGGGCCAGCGAGCAGGCGAGTTCGTAATTGGACCGCAGGGCACCCAGGTCTATGATCGCGCGGGCCGGGTTGCTCACGGGATATCCACTTCAGAAATCGAACTTGCCCGCGCGGTAAATCCTTGCCGCGCGCTCCCAGACCGCCCCCGGCCGGCCGTCGCCGACGGGGGCGCCGTCCAGCTCGACCACCGGGACCAGTTCCTTGGTGGAACTCGAAATCCAGACCTCATCGGCCGCGCGCACCTCCTCCATGCCGACGGCACGCTCCTCCACCGGGATGGAGCCGTCCCTGCGCAGCAGTTCGAGTGCGATGTGACGCGTGATCCCCGGAAGGATCTGGTGGTCGAGCGGCGGCGTGGCGACCGTACCGTCACTGACCACGTAGGCGTTGCAGGCGCCGCACTCGGTGAGTTCTTCCTCCGCGTTGTAAAGCAGGACCTCGTCGCAACCCTGAGCATGGCCCTGCTGGAAATGCATGACGTTGCCGAGCAGGGAAACGGACTTGATATTGCAGCGTCCCCAGCGCAGGTCGCGTGCGCTCACGAGCCGGAACGGCCTGACCGATTCACGGTCCGGCTCCTGCGGGGCCGGGATTGCGAAGGCCATGCCGAACACGGTGGGCGACACACCGTCCGGGTACGCGTGGTAGCGCTTGTTGTCCGCACCCCGGGTGACCTGCAGGTAGATGCCCAGGTTGCCCCCGCCGTTCTCCGTGATCAGCGTGTCGCAGACTTCAAACCACTCGTCATCGCTCCAGTCCAGGCCGATCTCCACGGCCGCCAGGCCTTCGCGCATGCGGGCGAGATGCGGGGCGAAGCCGACCATCCTGCGATCGTAGGTCGGGATGACCTCGTAGATGCCGTCGCCGAACAGGAAACCACGATCCAGCGGCGAAATCCCGGCCGCCTCCATCGGCAGGAAGGAACCATTCAGGTATACGGTGCTCATGCAGATCTCCCGGCTGTCTCCTGCTTATAACACACGCCCCGGGCAATGTTAATGATGCCGCAACTGCCTGATGCGGACGCGCCGCAACCACCGCTCCGGGACAGTCGGTTTCATGGCCTACCGCCGCACTCGCCACTGGTCTACAATCACGCCGCAAATCCATGATACCCGGTGGGCGGGAGTGCCCGGTCGGGTTCCGACACCCAGGGGTAGCCTCCATGTCCAACGCATTTTTCAAGATTCCCGAACCCGTCAACGACCCGGTCCGTTCCTATGAGCCCGGCAGCCCCGACAGGGCGCTGCTGAAGGAGACACTGGCCCGCATGCAGGCGCAGGAGATCGAGGTGCCGCTCATCATCGGCGGCCAGGAGGTCCGCACCGGGAACACCGCCGAGATGCGCGCGCCGCACGATCACGACATCCGTCTCGGCGTATATCACAAGGCCGGTGAAAAAGAGGTCAAGCTGGCGATCGAGGCGGCGCTCGATGCACGCTCGGACTGGGCCGCGATGCCCTGGGAACACCGCGCATCGATCATGCTCAGGGCGGCGGACCTGCTCACGGGCAGGTGGCGGCCCATACTCAATGCCGCCACGATGCTCGGCCAGTCCAAGACCGTCTACCAGGCCGAGATCGACTCGGCCTGCGAGACTGATGATTTCTGGCGCTTCAACGCCCACTACATGGCACAGATCATGGCCGAGCAGCCCATCTCCGGCGCCGGCATGTGGAATCGCGTGGAGTACCGCGCTCTCGAAGGCTTCGTATTTGCCGTGTCTCCCTTCAATTTCACCGCGATTGCAGCCAACCTGCCGACCGCACCGGCCCTGGTCGGAAACGTGGTCATCTGGAAGCCGGCGTCCAGTGCGGTTTATTCCAACTACTACCTTTACCGGTTACTGGAAGAAGCGGGCCTTCCTGGTGGCGTCATCAACTTCGTGCCGGGCTCCGGCGGCGAGGTGGGCAACCCGGTCATGGCGAGCCCGGATCTCGCGGGCATCCACTTCACCGGCTCCACCGCCGTCTTCCAGGGCATGTGGAAGACGGTCGGCGACACCATCCACGAAAAGAAATACTACCCGCGCATCGTCGGCGAAACCGGCGGCAAGGATTTCATTTTCGCGCACAATTCGGCCGACGTGGACGCGCTGGTGACAGCGGCCATCCGCGGCGCTTTCGAATTCCAGGGGCAGAAGTGCTCGGCGGCGTCGCGGCTCTACCTGCCACGCTCGATATGGGCGGAGTTCAGGGAGAAGTACGTGGCCGAGGTCGGCCGGATCGAAATGGGCGACCCGGCCGATTTCGGCAACTTCATGACCGCCGTGATCGACCGCGCGGCGTTCCGGGACATCACCGCATACATCGAGCACGCCAGGTCGGACCCGGACAGCGAGATCATCACCGGCGGCGGCTACGACGACAGCAAGGGCTGGTTCATCGAACCCACCACCGTGGTGACCGGCAATCCGCGCATGAAGACCATGTGCGAGGAGATTTTCGGACCGGTACTGACCATTTACGTGTATGAGGATGAAGACCTGGACGAAACGCTGGCCCTATGCGACACCACCTCACCCTACGCGCTGACCGGTGCCGTCTTCGCGCAGGACCGCTACGCGATCGCCCGCATCGCGGATTACCTCCGTGACGCCGCGGGGAATTTCTACATCAATGACAAGCCCACCGGCGCCGTGGTCGGTCAGCAGCCGTTCGGCGGCGGCCGGGCCTCCGGGACCAACGACAAGGCCGGCAGCGCGACCAACATGACCCGCTGGATGTCCGTGCGCACCATCAAGGAAACGCTGGATCCGCCGACCGACTGGCGTTACCCGTTCATGGAAGCGGACTGAAATCGGCCGGGGCCCGGAACCGGGTCCCGCCGCCTTGCCGTGCAGTCAAGCTTGCACCGGCACGGTCCGTATCTGTTATCTTTTTGCATTCGTGGTCAGGGCACCAAGCGGAACTCGACGATCCCGTCCCGCTCTAACCGTCCGGGGAAGCCTTTTGTTTCCGTTTCCGCGTAATGGATGTAATGCTGGGCCGGTCAGGGCTATAGTGTAGTTGTAAGAACTGTTCTGCCTGTCCCTGGAGCCAATGACGAAACTGCAGCACGGCCAGAAAAAACTGCGTCATTCCGGGACCGCGAGGTCGCGGCGCGACACGCTGTGCGCGGCGTTGCTGCTGACCCTGGCCCTCGCCCCGGCCATTGCGTGCGCGCAGGAGGAAATCCCGGCGGCGGTCGAGCCAGCGGTTGATGACGCGGGCGCAACAACGCCCGGCATGGCCGGGAACGAGCTGGAGCCCGCCGTGGAGGCGACCGGCGAATCCGTCGACAACGCGGCGGACGGGGCCCCGGGCGGGGAAGAAACCGACACCCGGCCAGGGACTGATGAAACACCCGCGCCTCAGCAGGAGATTGCCTACGTACCTGAGGCCGACCCGATCGGCGACTACCTTGATGCCATCGACAGGGCCGAATCGCTGAGCAGCGCCTACTCCACGGAACTCTCCGACCTGTACCTCGGCCTGGGCCAGTCGCACGTAAGCCGCGGGGAGTTCGAGGAGGCGAGGAAAGCCTTCCTGCGCGGTATGCAGGTCCTGCGCGTGAACTACGGCCTGAACAGCCCCGAACAGACCAGTTTCCTGTTCCCGATCGCGGACATCGAGGTCATGCGCGGTGAATTGCGCGAGGCCGACAAGGTTTTGCAGACGATCTACCGGATCAATTCCCGGAGCCTGGGCAGGGACCACCCCGACATGCTGCCGGTGCTCAACCGGCTCATTGGCTGGTACGAGGAGCGCCACCGTCAACTGCCGATGGAGCAGCGTTACGCCAACATGGTGAAGGTCGAGCGCCTGACCGCCCGGATGGCAGGCATCATCGAGAAGGATCGCGGCCTGTCCCACCCGGACACCGCCACGATCTACTGGAAGGTCGGCCAGATGCACTACTTCATGGCCGCGCACCTGAACCGCTTCGGGTATTCACCCAATTCGAGCTTCGCGTTCGGATCCAACAGTAACCGGGGCATTCCGCCTTCCATCAGGGACCACTATTCGATGGGCCGGGACGCGTTCACGAAGTACGCCGATTCTATGAGGCTGGACGAGGGCCGCAGCCCGGAGGAGCAAGCGAGCGCGATTGCACAGCTCGCTGACTGGCACATGATCTTCGACCGCGTCCAGTCCGCCGGCGCCACCTACAAGGAGGCTTACCACGTGCTGAGCGAGGGCATCGAGGAAGGGCAGTCCATGGAGACCTATTTCGGTGCGCCCAAGCCCCTGCGTTTCATGAAGAACGAACTGCTCAGCGAAGAGCCGCCCATGGAAGTGACGGAAGGAGAGGAAAGCCTCGAAGTCTCCATGACCGTCACCAAGAGCGGCAAGCTGCGCAATATCGAGATCCTGAATCCGCCCGAGGACATGGAGCAGGAGGACCTGAAAGACGCGCACCGGACGCTGGCCGGCTACCGGTTTCGTCCGCGCATCGTGGACGGCCTGCCGCAACCCACCGAATCATTCACCTGGCACTTCCCCCTGGTCAGGGAAGGAGCATCGCCGTGAACGCCAGCAGAATCCTGTTTTCGATCGTCATCGCGGCCATCCTGGCGGCCTGCCAGCTGCCACAGCCGCAGACCCCTTCCATCCCGATGCCGTCGACGCCATCGACGCCGTCCGGGGCGCCCTCCAGCCCTTCCGATCCGTCGAGCTCGCCGCCGTCGGATTCGAGCAGCCAGGGCCAGGAAAGCTCCGACAGCTCCGGCGAGCCGTCCGGGGGTGAGCCGCCGCCCATGCCGGGTGGCGAGCAGATGCCCTCCGGCGGTGAAGAGGCCGGACCGCCCAGCGGCGGCGACACCGGCAGCCTGGACGCGCAACTCGACGAGGCGCTGGACGATTTTGACGAGTCCGTCAGCGGGGATTCGGCGGGATCCGAACCCATGGAGATCGACATCCTCAATCCAATGGGCAGCGGCAGTTCCGAATCGCAGAGCAACGAGCCGATCTTCGAGGAAGCCGAGAGCGGCGAGCAAAGCGAAGGGGGCGAGAGCGGGATGTCCAACGAAAACAGCGACGTGGCGCAGCGCGCCGCGGACGGTTCCGCCGGCGGCGAGGGCAGCCAGGCCGGCGAAACGGGCGAAGCGGGCGACCAGGGCGCCGATAATTCCGGCGCCAGCGGCGGCGGCGCCGCGGCCCAGACCGGCGGAGAGACCGGCGGAGGCGGCCAGGGCTTCGATGGCGAGGCAGACATCATTCCCATTCCGGATGACGTGGGAGACGGTCGGGATGACGATATAGTGTTGCGGCAGATCCGCGATGCGGCTATGAAAGAAAGAGACCCGGTACTCAGGGAACGGCTCTGGGATGAATACCGGCGTATTCGGGACCAAAGGTAAGCGTGTGAGTTTGAGTCAAACTGCAAGAAATCTGAACATTCTGCTGGCGACAGCAATCCTGGTGGTGCCCGGGCTGGCCCGGGCGGCAGTGGACAAGGTCACGTCCTCGACCATCCAGCCATTGCAGACGCCTTCCTATGCCATTGCGGCCGACGCCCTGCTGGATGTCGGCATTCCGCCGCTGAACGACGGCCTGCATCTGACCGACGAGGACGACACGGTCTTTCCCGAGGTGCGGTACGCGGAGGCCATCTACTTCTCCAACCAGCTGGCCAAGACCATGGAAAAGAGCGGCGCCTGGGGCGCCATCCGGGTCACGCCCAATGCCGACGTCGTCATGGACGTGTACGTCACCGGCACCATCCTGCAGTCCGACGGGGAGACCCTGGACCTGGAAATCCGGGTCTATGACACCAGCGGACGGCAATGGCTGGACGAGCGCTACACGCAGGTGACCGGCAAGTACGCCTACGACCGGCGCCTCAAGAACATCGGCGATCCCTTCCAGAACCTGTTCACGCGCATCGCCAACGACGTGCTCGCTGCCCGCGAGCGGCTGAGCGACGAGCAGGCCGCGCGGCTGCGGCAGATTTCCGAATTACGCTTCGCCCGGGATTTCTCGCCGGAGGCCTTCAACGAGCACATCAGCCGGGACAAGAAGGGGATGCTGACGATCGAGCGGCTGCCGGCCGAGAACGACAGCATCCTGGAGCGGGTCAACCGGATCCGCGAGCGCGACTACCTGTACGTGGACACGATGCAGGATTACTACGACGTGTTCTCACAGCGGATGCACCTGGCCTACCAGGATTTCCGCCGCGCATCCTACGATTCCGTGGTCAAGGCGCGCCAGCTCAAGAAGCAGGGCAATCGCCGCATCATCGCCGGCATCGGGTCGATCCTGGCCGGCATCTACGGCCGCTACGAAGGCGACAGTTACTATGCGCGCGACGCCGGCACCGCACTGGCGGCGACCGGGGGCTGGGCGATCAAGTCGGGCCTGGAAAAGAAGGCGGAGGCGGCCTCGCACACGGAGGCGGTCGCCGAGATGGGCTCCTCGCTGGAGGCCGAGATCGCTCCCCAGGTCATCGAACTCGAAGACCGCACGGTGACGCTCGACGGAACGGTGCAGGCCCAGTACGAGCAGTGGCGGGAGTTGCTGAAGCAGATTTACGACCAGGAACGCGGCGGTACCTGAACCTGGAATGGGCGGGGTCGGCACTCATCCGATGATTGATTTCTGATGTCCGGGACCAATCATCCAGCACCCAACGGGCAGTCCACACCACGCAAGCTGGCCTTGCTGGCGCTGGCCCTGCTCGCGCTGGGCACCGTGTTCGTGCTGCCGAGCTTCGTATCCGGCCCCTGGTTCAGCGGGTCCTCGGAGGAAGAACCGGAATCGGCCGCGACGGATCCCGCCTACGTCAGCCCAACCACCGCCGCGGAAAAGACCCATTACCGCCAGGAGTCGCAGCGCGTACTCGCCCAGTACGTGGCCGCCCGTGACCGCCTGCTGGAAAGGCAGGTGGAAGCCTGGGCCGCGGTTGATTTCAATCAATCGCTCGAGCGCGTAGCGAAGGGTGACGAACAGTACAGCTACGGCGAGTACCGCAGCGCGCTGGACAACTACCAGCAGGCGCTGGACACGGTCACGTCGCTGGAAACCCTCGGAGAGGAGAAGCTGCGCACGGCGCTGGAAGAAGGCTTTGCGGCGGTGCAGGCCCTGAACGTGGCCACCGCTGAGGCCTCATCCGGGCTGGCCAGCATCATCGCGCCGCGGGATCCCGAGGTGCAGAAGCTGTCTGCACGCGTAACGAATCTGCCCGCCCTGGTGGCTCACATGGAGGATGGCGAGCGGGCGAGCGCGGCGCGCGACCTGGCGGCCGCCGAGGCGGCCTATGTTGCCGCAACCAACCTCGATCCGGAACACGAGGGCGCCGCTGCCGCCCTGGCCGCTATCCGCGGCGAGAAGATCGACAGCCGGTTCCGCGGGCACATGAGCCGCGGTTACGCGGCCCTGGANNGGCCCTCGCCCAGGTGGAGAACCGCCGTTCGGGAGAGTTGGTTTCGGAGCAGATCGCTTCGGCCCTGGAGCACGAAGCCCGCGAGGAGTGGAGCGAGGCTCTGGCAATATACGAGGCCCTGCTGGAGCAGGACCCCACGCTCACGGACGCACGCGTGAAGCTGATCCCGGCGCGGGTGCGCGCGGACCTCGACGCGCGTCTCAACCGGGTGTTCGACGACCCGCTCAAACTGTCGGACCAGTCCTTCTACCGCGGTGCGCAGGCCACGCTGGCCGACGCGCGCGGCATACCGAATCCCGGGGAAAATCTGGCAGCCCAGATCGGGCGGCTCGACGTTCTCCTGAAGGCCGCCGTATCCTCGGTCACCGTGGAGTTCGAATCCGACAACCTGACCACGGTCACGCTGTACCGCGTGAGAGAACTCGGGCAGTTCGAGCGGACCAGCCTCAGGCTCCGGCCCGGCCGTTACATCGCCGCCGGCACGCGCAAGGGATTCCGTGACGTCAGGGTAGAATTCATCGTGACGGGAGAAACGCAGGAAGGACCCATCGTGGTGCGCTGCGTCGAGCCCATCTAGGCCACAAGCCGGAATCCCGCAGACATGTCCGCCAATAACGGAACGCCGCCGACACCGCGACCCGGTCCCACTCCGGGATCCGGGCCCGAACTGAAGGCCGCCGAATTCACCCCGCTGGATTCGGCTGTACGGCGCAGGAAGTTTCCCGTATCGCCGGGTTACCTGGCGCTCGGCGTGCTGGGCATCGTGGCGGCGCTGGTCCTGATCTACCTGTTCACCGCGCGGGCGGTGATTTTCAGGCTCGATCCCGAAACCGCCGAGATCGACGTGGGCGGCATCGCGTTCAATATCGGCGACAACTTCCTGCTGCTGCCGGGCGAACACCGTGTGCAGGCGACCGCCGAGGGCTATCACCCCCTGGACCGCGTCATCGAGGTCAGCCGCGCCAAGAGCCAGGAGATCGATATCGTCCTGGAACCCCTGCCCGGCCGCCTGGACATTGCCTCGGACCTCCAGGACGTCCTCGTCAGCGTCGACGACGAACCGGCCGGAACGGCGCCCGGTGTCATCGAAGACGTCAGCCGCGGACCGCACAAGCTCACCTTCAGCAAGCACCGCTATTTCCCGCTGGACCAGCGGGTCGAGGTGGAGGGCCTGGGACGTACCCAGCAACTGAGCGTCAGCCTCGACCCGGCGTGGGGACAGATGCAGTTCAGTTCCGTTCCCGCGGGCGCCGACCTGTACATCGACGATGAGCTGGTGGGGCAGACCCCCATGATGACCGAGGTGCTGGAGACGGGCAGCCGCGCGCGGCTTTCCGCACCCGGCTACAAGACCTGGGAGCGCGAGGTCATGGTGCAGGCCGGCACCATCGGCGCCTACCCGGCCGTCGAACTGATCGTGGCCGACGGCACCCTGCGCGTGTCCACCTCCCCGGCCGGCGCGGGCGTCACCATCGACCAGGAATTCCGGGGCACCGCGCCGCTCGAAGTGCCCCTGTCACCGCTGCGCGACCATACCGTGGAGCTTTACCTGGAGGGCTACCGCAAGGCGACCCGCCGGGTCGACATCGAGCCAGAGCAGGAATCCTCGCTGAGCGTTCGACTCACGCCGATCATAGGGCGCATCCGGGTGACCGTGGCGCCTGCCGATGCCGAGGTGCTGGTGGACGGCAGCGTGCAGGGCAGCGGCAGCCGCACGCTGGAACTGACCGCCAAGCAACATTCCATCACCGTGCGCAAGGATGGCTACGAGGCCCAGTCCCTCGACGTCACGCCCCGGCCGGACCTGGAGCAGTCGCTGGACATCAGCCTGCTGACCCTGCAGGAGGCCTACTGGGCCAGCCGGCCGCCGCGGATCACCAGCCCGGTCGGCTCGACCCTGCTGTTGTTCCGCACCGACAGTGAGTTCAGGCTGGGCGCGCCGCGCCGCCAGCCCGGCCGCCGGGCCAACGAAGCGGAACGCAACGTGCGCCTGGTGCGGCCGTTCTACATGGGCACCCACGAGGTCACCAACGGACAATTCCGCCAGTGGAAGGAAGAGCACAGCTCGCGGGCCATCAAGGGCCAGACCCTGGACATGGACGACCAGCCGGTGTCCAACGTGACCTGGCAGGAGGCCGCATTGTTCTGCAACTGGCTGAGCCGCTACGCCGGCCTGCCGCCGTTCTACATCGTGGAAGCGGGGCTGGTGACGGGCTTCGACGTCGATTCGCACGGATTCCGCCTGCCCACCGAGGCGGAATGGGCCTGGGCGGCCAAGGTCGATGCCGACGGGGTCACCAATGTATTCCCCTGGGGCACCGATCTCTACCCGCCGGTCGAGCCGGGCGGAAACTACGCCGACCAGAGCGCGGCGAAATTTCTCAGCTTCGTGCTGTCCAACTACAACGACGGCTTCCCGGTCGCCGCCCCGGTGGGCAGTTTTGCCGCCAACAGCAAGGGACTGTTCGACATGGACGGTAACGTGAGCGAGTGGATCAACGATTTCTACGAGATCCGCCCCGTGCGCGGCGAGCCGGAACTGGATCCGACCGGCCCGGCCACCGGGGGCCGCCACGTGATCCGCGGCGCGAGCTGGGCGCTCGGCTCACGCTCGGAGCTGCGATTGAGTTATCGTGACGCCGGGGACGTCGAGCGGATGGATACCGGATTCCGACTGGCCCGGTACGTTGACAAGGCGGGTGTTGAACCATGAAACGAATGCTGCTCTTCCTGTTGCTGATCACCACCGCGGCGGTCTACGCCCAGCAGCAGGCCGTCGAGGACGAGCCGGAAGCGCTACCGCAGACCGAAGGGGCAGACGGCGAAGCGGCGGCGGATACCGGGGCTGACGACGAAGCCGAAGACCCGCCACCGGTTCCCCAGGAACTGCTCAGCGACGACGAAATCGAGGAGCTCGAAGTGCCGGAGGACGAGGTGGAAATCGCCACCGGCGACAGTGAATTCACGCCCGAGGAAGAAATTTCCGAGGATTTCCCGGTACCCCTGCCATCCGACATTTGAACAGGAATCATGAAACGCAACAGCAATGAACTGTTTTACCAGGTGGTCGTGCTCCTCCTGTCCGTGATCTTCGTGCACACGATCTACGTAACCGTCGTGCGGCCCAACGCCGACAGCCTGGTGCGGCGCGCCGCCGAGCAGTCCGCGGCCGGCGAGCAGTACGTGGTGCCCCGCTCCTTCTTCGTGGTCATCAAGGACTTCGAACAGGAGGCCTGTTTCGTACTGGCCTTCTGGGCGCTGGGCATCATGGGCTACAAGACGCGCACCTCGATGCGCGAGCGGCGCCTGCTCGACACCCCGCTGGTTTCCATCGCCGAGGGCACGCGCGTGCTGCCGGACGATGCCAGCCAGCTGGCCCGTCCGCTGCAGGCCCTGCCGGAAGAACAGCAGGGATTCCTGCTGCCCCGCGCCCTGAGCACTGCCCTCACGCGGTTCCAGGTGACGTCCTCCGTGCAGTCGGCCACCGAGGCGGTCAATACCATCTGCGAAACCGAGAACAACCGGCTGGATTCCGAATTGTCCATGGTGCGCTACATCACCTGGGCCATCCCGTCGATCGGCTTCATCGGCACGGTGCGCGGTATCGGCGACGCGCTCGGCCAGGCAGACAAGGCCGTGCAGGGTGATATCGCGGGCNNGGCCATCCCGTCCATCGGGTTCATCGGCACGGTCCGGGGTATCGGCGCGGCGCTCGGCCAGGCGCACGAGGCCATGGAGGGCAACATCGCCGGCGTAACGGCCAGCCTCGGCGTGGCCTTCAACTC
>JABAHR010003603.1_pt3 | contig 16335 bp, 18 predicted proteins | sample 7062101 | NCBI WGS metagenome assembly JABAHR01 (sample SAMN14534553, study PRJNA622989) | marine sediment metagenome | biome: marine biome [ENVO:00000428]; feature: marine pelagic biome [ENVO:01000023]; material: deep marine sediment [ENVO:00002113] | place: India: Gulf of Kutch | collected... | reverse complement strand
ACTGTTGTAGATGGCTCGAGAGATCTTCCATGAACCATCAGAATGGTGGCGCAGAATCCAGATCGATTTGCCGGTGTCTGTCGCGGCCTCCCCGCCACTCTTCGGCGCTAGCGTCCGCGTCCAGTGGGCGCGAATGTACGCCCAATCTCCTGCTACCTCGACCTCTCTGTCTCTGTTCCGGCAGTCAGCGCTTGATCGAGCGGATCAGCAGCCAGGCGCTGACCGCCAGCAGCGAGAGGCCAGCGGTCGAGAAGCCCCACAGGAACCAGGGTCCGGTTTCCATGGCGATCAGCAGGGCGCCGGCGATGGCCAGCGCGCCACCCGCCAGCACGGCCAGGGTCCGGCGGTGCGAGCTTTCGTGCTCGCGCCGCAACATGGCCAGGTCCTCCGAGGCGATCCGCGTTACGAGCTGACCGCGCGTCGCCTTCACCAGGTAGTCGTGAATCAGCCCGGGCATGTCCGGGGCGCGGGCCAGCCAGCCAGGCAGCCGTTCACGAAGATCCTTCGCCGCGTTTTCCACGCCCTGCTTCTCGCGGAGTATGGCTTCGAGTTCAGGCTTGGCGACCGACCAGACGTCCAGGTCGGGGTAGAGTTCCCGCCCTAGCCCCTCGATGTTCAGCAGGGTCTTTTGCAGCATGATGAGTTGCGGTTGAAGGGTCAGGTGGAATCGGTGCGCGACCCTGAACAGCTTGAACAGCAGTTCTCCGAATGAAATTTCGTTCAGCGGCCGGGTGAAGATGGGCTCGCCCACGGTCCTGACTGCCGCCGTCAGTTCATCGATGCGCGTATCGGCGGGCAGCCAGCCTGCGTCCACGTGCAGTTCGGCGACGCGCCGGTAATCCTGGTTGAACATCGCCATGAAGTTTTCGGAGATGTAGTACAGGTCCTCGGGCGAGAGGCTGGCTACAATGCCGAAATCCAGCGCGATGAAGGTCGGGTCCTCCGGGTCCGTGGCGTCCACCAGGATGTTGCCCGGGTGCATGTCGGCGTGGAACAGGTTGTCGCGGAACACCTGCGTGTAGAAAATTCGCAACCCGCGCAATGCCAGCTTTTCCAGGTTGACGCGCTTCTTCCTGAGCAGGTCCGTGTCACCGACCGGCAGCCCAGAAACCCGCTCCATGGTCAGCACCTGCTGCTTGGTCCAGGGCCAGTAGATCTCCGGGATGTACAGGTCGCCCGAATCCTTGAAATTGCGGCGCAGCAGGGAGGCGTTGGAACCCTCGCGCTGCATGTCGAGTTCGTCGTAAACGAAGGTTTCGAACTCCCGCACGATCTCCATGGGCTGCACGCGCTTGCCGTTTTCCCAGTACCGCTCTGCCAGGCCGGCGACCGCCTTGAGCAGATCTATGTCACGCTTCAGCTGCTTGCGAATGCCGGGGCGCACCACCTTGACCACGGCTTCGCGGCCGTCCGGGAGGGTGGCGGGGTGGACCTGGGCGATGGAGGCCGAGGCCAGCGGCTCGGTGTCGAAGCTGGCGAACAGTTCATCCACCGGCTTCCTGAACGCCTTCTCGATGATCGCGCGCGCTTCCTCGCCGGAAAACGGCGGAACCCGGTCCTGCAACAGCGACAGTTCGTCGGCGATGTCCTGCGGCAACAGGTCGCGGCGCGTGGAAAGGATCTGCCCGAACTTGACGTAGACCGGGCCGAGTTCCTGCAGGGCCATGCGCAGTCGCGCTCCCCGCGGCTGGTCCACGATCTCTGGTTTGCCCGGGGCCACGGCGCGAATCCACCGCATGGGCCGGAACAAATGCGTGGCGGTCAGCAGGTCGTCCAGCCGGTAGCGGGCGAGCGTCGCGCTGATTCGCAACAGCCTGAGGAACTGGCGGGCGCCATTGATCATCGCCCGGTTTCCTTCATTTTCTTCAGGCGTTCCTCGAGCTGCCCAATCGCCTCGGCCAGCTTTTCGACGTCGTCGCCGAACGACCTGATCTCGAAAGGCCGCACCAGGGAGGCAGCCTCGTCGCGCAGGTAGGCGCCGGCCATCTCGGCGGTGCCCTGGGCGGCGTCACGAACCGCCTCCATACCCTGCTTCAGCCCGGCCGCCAACTGGAATCCGAGGACGTCCCCGAACAGTCCGGCCAACGGGGTTTCCCAGTCCGGGTCGAGCTGGCTGAATACCTGCTCCATGTCGCGCGCCAGGTTGGCGTCGCCGGAAATCTGCACGCGCGAGCCGGGCAGGCCCCAGTTGGCGGCGTCGCCGGGCGCCGCCATGGCGAACAGGGCGAAGGGCGTGCCGCTGATCACCGTGTCCGGCTCGCCGCCGGCCTCGAGGCCGATGCGGACGTTGCCGGATTCCGCGGTGAAGAACAGGGAAATGGCCAGGCCCTCGATGTCCAGCCGGAGAATCCGGCCATCGAGCTTTTTCAGGCGCCTGGCCGATTCGGCGTCCAGCGCCAGCACGCGGTTGACGGCGGCCTCCAGCGTGGAGGCGAGCATCTGCGGCAGTGGAGTCCTGTATTCAGCCATGATAGCCACTGTGTATGGCGACGATTCCGCCGGAAAGGTTGCGGTAGGTCACACGTTCAAAACCCGCGTTACGCATCATGCCGGCGAGTTCCTCCTGCCCAGGATGCTTGCGGATACTCTCGGCCAGGTACTGGTAGCTTTCGGGATCACCCGCAACAAGCTTGCCGAGCAGCGGCAATACGCCGAACGAGTAGCCATCATAGATTTTTTTCAACGGCTCAGGTCGCACCTGCGAAAATTCCAGGATCAGGGCCCGGCCGCCCGGCTTCAGCACGCGAAGCATCTCGCGCAGCGCGCCGTCCTTGTCGGTCACGTTGCGCAGGCCGAAGGCGATGGTGACGGCATCGAACTCGTCCTCGGCGAAGGGCAGGGCCTCGGCGTTGGCCAGCGCGTAGCGGACATTTCCGATGATGCCACGGTCCTCCAGGCGCTGCCGGCCGATTTCCAGCATGGCGGGATTGATGTCACTGAGCACGACCCGGCCGCCGGTCCCCACCCGCCGGCTCAGCAGCGCGGCGATGTCGCCGGTGCCACCCGCCAGGTCCAGCACGCGGTCTCCGGCCGAGACGCCGCTGGAAGCCACGAAATGGCGCTTCCAGAACCGGTGCACGCCCAGCGACATCAGGTCGTTCATCAGGTCGTAGTTGTCCGCCACGGACTCGAAGACCTCGTGAACGAGATTGGCCTTTTCGTCTACGGGTACCTCGCGGTAGCCAAAATGGGTGGTTTCGGGTGTCGCCTTGTCCATGCGTTCCTCATCCTGCTTCCACAGGGCGCGCGCCGGCCTATTGTACCCGCGTGGGAACTGCTCGAGTGGACCTACAGGATATAGCGGCTGAGGTCCTCGTTACCGGCCAGGTCGTCCAGGTGGTCGTTGACGTATTCCGCGTCCAGTTCCAGTGACTCGCCCTCGCGGTCGGGTGCCTCGTAAGAAATCACGTCCAGCAGCTTCTCCATCACCGTGTGCAGGCGGCGGGCGCCGATGTTCTCGGTGGCTTCGTTGACCTGGAAGGCGATTTCGGCGATGCGCTGCACGCTTTCATCGGAGAACTTGAGGTCGACTCCCTCCGTCGCCATCAGGGCCCGGTACTGCTCGGTCAGCGAGGCCTTGGGCTCGGTCAGGATGCGCTTGAAATCGTCGGCATCGAGGGCCCGCAGTTCAACGCGGATGGGCAGGCGCCCCTGCAGTTCGGGGATCAGGTCGGACGGCTTGCTCAGGTGGAACGCGCCCGAGGCGATGAACAGGATGTGGTCGGTCTTGACCATGCCGTAGCGCGTGGAGACCGTGCAGCCCTCGACCAGCGGCAGCAGGTCGCGCTGCACGCCCTCGCGCGAAACGTCGGCGCCGGCGTACTCGGAGCGCTTGGCCACCTTGTCCAGCTCGTCGATGAACACGATGCCGTTCTGCTCGGCGTTGGCCAGGGCCTGCTGCTTGATCTCCTCCTCGTTGACGAGCTTGGCCGACTCGTCTTCGAGCAGCAGCGGGTAGGCGTCCCGGATCTTCATCTTGCGCTTCTGCTTCCGGGGTCCGCCGAGGTTCTGGAACATGCCCTGCAGCTGGCTGGCCATCTCCTCCATGCCCGGCGGCGTCATGATCTCCACGCCGAGCTGGGCCGAGACGTCGAACTCGATCTCGCGGTCGTCCAGTTCGCCTTTTAGCAGCTTGCGCCGCAGCTTGTCGCGCGTGGCGCTGTCGGCACCGGTGTCAGGCTGCGGCTCGTTGGCGAAACCCACGCCCTGTGGCCTGGGCAGCAGGATGTCCAGGATGCGCTCACGGGCCGCGTCCTCGGCGCGCGAGCGTACCTTGTGGGTCTCCTGTTCTCGCGTCATGTTGAAAGACATGTCCACGAGGTCGCGAATAATGGACTCCACGTCCTTGCCTACGTAGCCCACCTCGGTGAACTTGGTCGCCTCGACCTTGNNAGGATGTTCTTGGGCGTGATCTCGTTGCGCAGTTCCTCGTCGACCTGCATGCGCCGCCAGCGGTTGCGCAGGGCGATGGCCACGGCGCGCTTGGCGTCGGACTGGCCGATGATGTGCTTGTCCAGTTCCTGGACGATCTCGCGGGGTGTCATCTGTGACATGGGGTATTCCTATTCCAGGTCCAGCGTCTCGATCACGATGTTGCTGTTGGTGTAAATGCAGATATCGGCCGCGATGCCCAGCGAGCGCCGCACGATGGCCTCGGCGTCGAGTTCGGTGTCTTCCAGCAGCGCCATGGCCGCAGCCTGCGCGAACGGACCGCCCGAGCCGATGGCTATCAGGCCGTGTTCAGGCTCGATCACGTCGCCGTTGCCCGAAATCAGCAGCGAGTTCTCGTTGTCGGCGATGGCCAGCAGGGCCTCGAGGCGGCGCAGCATGCGGTCGGTGCGCCAGTCCTTGGCCATCTCCACGGCGGCCCGGACCAGTTGCCCCGAGTGTTTTTCCAGCTTGCCCTCGAAGCGTTCGAACAGCGTGAAGGCATCGGCCGTGGCGCCGGCGAACCCGGCGATGACGCGGTCCTTGTACAGCCTGCGCACCTTGCGGGCGTTGGACTTCATGACGGTGTTGCCCAGCGTGACCTGGCCGTCGCCGCCCATCACGACCTGGTTGCCGCGGCGGACCGAGCAGATGGTGGTGCCCCGATATTGTTCCACGATGCGCTCCCGGTGAGTTCGTGAACTGAAAAGTGGGGATGTCCGGCCGGGAATGCAAGCGGATCCGCGATACCCGAAAACGCTGGAATGCTGCCTCCCGAAACAGTAGGCTGCGTTCCCAATGGGCCCCAAGCCCGGCAAACGGGAAGACGCGGAGCATGAGCCTGATACCTGCCGACAACCTTTTCGCCATGGTCGCCGTGGTGGTGGCGGGCGCCGCGTTCGCCTTCTGGGCTGAAACGCAGCGCTGGGGACGGCAGGTCTCCGGTCCGGTCTGGGCAATCCTGTTCGGGCTGGTGCTGTCCAACCTGCGTGTCATCCCGGCCGGCGCCCCGGCATTCTCCATGGTCAGCGACCTGCTGGTGCCGGCCGCCATCCCGCTGCTGCTGTTCCAGGCCAATATCCGCCGCATCGTCAGCGAGAGCGGGCCGATGCTGATCGCGTTTTTCATCGGCGTGGCCGGTGCGACCGCGGGGGCGCTGATCGGATACGCGGTATTGCCCCTGGGAGCGGAGGGTACGCAACTGGCCGGGGTGTTCACCGCGACCTACACCGGCGGTTCGATGAATTTCGTGGCGGTCTCCAAGGCGGTCGGCTTCGATGCCTCGTCCCAGTACGCGGCCGCCATGGCCGCGGACAACCTTGTCGGCACGCCTTACCTGCTGGTGCTGGTTGCGATTCCCGCGGTCGCCTGGGTGCGGCGCCATTTCCCGTCGGCGATCATCGACCAGGCGGTGAAGGACCACGAGGAGCATCCGTTGGCTGGCGACACGGGTGCGCTCAATTTCCTGCACATTTCCATTGCCCTGACGCTCAGCCTGGCGATCTGCGCGCTGGGGTACTGGATCGCGGGGCTGCTGGGGATCGGCCGCTACGGCATCCTGTTCGTGACCGCGCTGGCCGTTGCAGTGGCCAATCTTTTCCCCCGCCAGATGGTGCGCCTGGAGGGTGACTTCGAACTGGGCACCTTCTTCATGTACCTGTTCTTCGTGACCATCGGCGCCTCGGCGAACCTGCTGGCGCTGGCCGGCGAGGCGATGGTGCTGGTGCCGTACGCGGTCATCATCGTGGCGGCCCACCTGGTCGTGCTGATGCTCGGCACGCGCCTGCTGAAAATCGACCTGGCCGAGGCCCTCGTGGCTTCGAACGCCTGCATCATGGGCCCGGCCACGGCGGCCGCGATCGCTGCGGGGCAGGGCTGGCGGCACCTCGTGACCCCGGGCCTGCTGGTCGGCGTGCTCGGCTACGTGATCGCCAATTTCCTCGGCGTGGCCGTCACGGAGTTCCTGGGATGAGCTTCGTCCAGGAATTGTTCATCGCGGCGTTCAAGGTGGCCCTGCCCGTGGGCGCGCTGTCCTTCGGCATGAGCTGGTGGGCGCTGACCCGGGGTTACGTCAGGCCTTCGGGCGGCGTGGACGCCCTGAACAGGCAAATCAAGGCGCTCGCGAAGGAAAAAAAGAAAGAGAAGGAAAGGAAAAAGAACGGGAAGGCAGAAAGGGAAGCGGAGAACGCCGGGGAACAGCCGGAGTCCGCACCGGAGGAGCGGGTGCGGAAGTCCAACCCCCTGCACGACAAGTGGCTGAAATTCGGCGGTGGCTTCTACGGCCTGGTGGCGCTGTACACCTACCTCCTGGTCGAGTGGCGGGAGCTTTCCGGGTTCATCGCCGGCTTCGGCGGCTTCGGGGCATTCCTGGGACAGCTCAGCCCCGGCGTGATCATCGAGATCTTCCTGGACGCACTGTTCAACTTCATCACCGCGNNTGGTTCCTGGTGGCTTACGGGGGCTACTGGGCGGGCATTAAATTGGCGCTGCGGGCCATGGCGGCACGGGACGACGCAGGGATCGGCTGAAAACAGGCCGTGGCGCGGCCGGATCAGGTATCGGGTTTCTTCTTGGCCCGCGGATGCGCCTTGTCGTAGACCTTCGCCAGGTGCTGGAAATCGAGGTGGGTGTAGACCTGGGTGGTCGAGATGTCGGCGTGGCCCAGCAGTTCCTGCACGGCGCGCAGATCGCCGGATGATTCCAGCATGTGGCTGGCGAAACTGTGGCGCAGCAGGTGCGGGTGCACGCTTCGCGGCAGTCCCTGCCGGATCGCCCAGTGCCTGATGCGCGCCTGGATGGTGCGCGGTGAGATCGGCCCGCCCCGTCGGCTGACGAACACGGCGGGCTCACCAAGCGCCGCCATACCGGCCCGTGCCTTGCGCCATTCCAGCAGGGCCTCGATCGCCTTGCGGCCGACCGGCACCATGCGGCTGCGGTTGCCCTTGCCCTGTACGCTGACCAATCCCGAACGCAGATCGAGTTGCTCCCAGGATAGTCCGGCCAGTTCGGACAGGCGCAGGCCGGACGAGTAGAATAGTTCCAGCATGGCCTTGTCCCGGATCTCCAGCGGGGTGGAGGCCCTGAAGCCCAGCAATTGTTCGACGGTGTCCACGTCGAGCGTGCCCGGCAGTGTCCTGGGGCTTTTCGGGGCTCGCACCGACAGCGCCGGGTTGCGCTCCGCCAGGCCTTCACGCAGCAACCAGCGAAACCAGCCCCGGATCGAGGACAGCAGGCGTTGCAGGGTTTTGCCGCCCTGGCCCCGGCGATGCGACTGCGCCACGAAGGACCGGACCAGGTGTTCGTCCACCTCGCCGGGACTTTTTACGTTGCCGGCCTGCAGGAACTCCAGGAACCGTTCCAGGTCGCGCCGGTAGGCCGCGACGGTCCGGGACGACAGGCCGCGTTCGTTGACGAGGTAGTCCAGGAATGCTTGCAGCTGCGGCTTCATCAGCCATCAGCATACACGGGGCGCGCCGCGCGGTCAGGTGGCCGTCAGGCGGTACGGCGTTGCTTGCTGGGTTCTTCCAGGGCCAGCCGGCTGGTCACGACCGTGGCCAGCAGGTCCAGGAACATGGTGCCCATGCCCGGGTAGAAGCGCGCCGGATCGCTGCTGCCGATGGCCATCAGGCCTTCGTCGCCCAGCGGAACCATGGCGGTGGATTGCACCCACTGCGCCCGCCCGCCGAACAGGAAGTCGAGCTTGTTGCGGTTCAGGCGCCCGCAAACGGTCTTGCCCTTGTCGAGCTGATCCTGGAATTGCTTGAGTTCCGGGTCGTCCCGCCGTATGCAGTACAGCGGCGTCTTGGCCCCGGCTTCGATGCTCCGGTCGAAAAGTGAGATGTTCAGGATATCGGCGTTGAACTCGTCGAGCATTGCGGCGCTCAGGGTGTCGAAGAAGGCGCCGAGTTCCTCGGTCGACATGAGTTTCAGCGTGAGTTCGTGGAGGCGGGACATCAGCGCCTCGTTATCGGTCGCAACCTGCACCAACTGGTTGAGCTGCCGGCTCAGCGCCCTGTTTTCCTTGCGCAGGTGCTCCACCTGGCGCTCGATGAGCGACACGGCGCCTCCGCTTTCATGCGGCAGTTCGATTGCCTGGAGAATCTCGGGGTGGCTGATCAGGAAGTCCGGATTCTTGCCGAGAAACTTTGCAACGATTTCAGTCATGGACCTGGTTTTTTCGGTCATTTCAAGATCCCTTCGAAAACATGACTTGCAGGGCCGGTCATCATTACCGGATGGCCTTTGCCGCGCCATTCTATCATAAGTGCACCACCTGTCTGATTTACAAGCACTTTGTCATCCACGATCCCCGCGCGGCGCAGAACGGCCACGGCTGCGCAGGCGCCCGAACCGCAGGCGGGCGTTTCTCCGGCGCCCCGTTCGAAAACCCGCAGGCGAACCGTTTCACGGTCCACGACCTCCACAAATCCGGCGTTGCAGCCGGCCGGAAACGTGCGGTGCCGGGAGATGGCCGGGCCGAGTTCACCGACCGGCGCCAGCTCTGCATCGTGGATGCGCAGCACGGCGTGCGGATTGCCCATGGATACCGCCCCGATCTGCAAAACCTGTCCGCCGCTCTCGATGCGGTACCAGCCATCAAGGCGTTCAGCGGTGACCGGAATGGCGGCCGGGTCGAACTCCGGCTCGCCCATGTCCACCCTGACCTCGCCCCCTTCCAGGCACTCGATGGCAACCGGCGCCAGCGGCCCCCCGATCCGGAACACGCCGGGTGGCGTTTCCCCGCGATCAGCGAGGTAAAGGGCGATGCAACGCACGCCGTTGCCGCACTGCTCGGCTCGGCTGCCGTCGGCGTTCCAGACCTCGAAATCCACGATGCAGGCCGGGTTGGCCGGTTTGCGCAGAACCAGCACCTGGTCGCAACCGACGCCCTTGTGGCGGTCCGCCAGTTTCGAAGCGCGTTGGGTGTCCACGGCGAATGACTGTTCACGCAGGTCCAGCAGTACGAAATCGTTGCCGGCGCCGTGCATCTTTTGAAAAACCGTGGTCATCCGCCCCCTTCCGGCAGGCTGCCCGTCACCAACCAGTGGCGGTCGCTGGGCAGCAAGAGTTGCAAATGGGCGAGGTTCGAGTCATCCAGTTGCTGCCGGATTTCCGAGGGCGTGTAGGCGGCCTGCAGGGAGTTGTAAAAGTCCTCCCTGAGGATCGGGGGCGCATCCTTCGCGTATTCGTCGACCAGTGCTTCTGCGGACGCCTCGTCAACCGGTCGCCGTAGGTCCATGACGGCCAGCGCCGCCCCGGGCGCGCCGACCTGACGCAGGGAGTCCCACAGGGTCGCCGGATCCGGCAGATGGTGCAGCAGGCTGTTACTGGTCACGGCATCGAATACCCCGCGGCCCAGTGCCGGATCGGGCAGGTGTGACAGGCGCAACTCGATCCGTCCCTCCAACCCCTCTGCTGAAATCGCCTCGCCGGCTCGGCGCAGCATGTTCTCCCCGGCGTCCAGGGCGGTGATGCGCCAGCCTGGCAGGCGATGCGCCAGGCGGATGCAGATATCGGCCGGGCCGCACCCCAGGTCCGCCAGCCGGCCCTCCCGGGGGAGCCCTGGAAAAGCGGCCATGAAGCTGTCCACAAAAAGGCTGTTCGATTCTGAAAAATCCGCGTCCGCGTAAGCCAGTGTCTGCTCCTGCGAATCCATCAGTTCGGGTTCAGGCCTGCGATCCATCTTCCTCCTCGCTTTCGGGGTCGGTTTGGGCCTCCGTGGCCGGCGTTTCGGGTGGGGGAATGTAAAGCGGGCCTTTCAGGCCGCAGGCCGCGATGAGCACTGCGAGCAGGACGCCGACAATCAGTATTTTCATCAGTTTCATGGGCGGTTCGGAGTGTGCTCGGACTGCTACACTATACGCCATGAACCGCACCATATCAGCCGGCCACGACGGCCCGCGGGACGGTTCCGGTCCACTGCCCGGAACCGTCGAGATCGAGACCGGGAAGGACCCCTGCAAGGCGGTCATCTGGCTGCACGGCCTGGGTGCCGACGGCCATGATTTCGAGCCCGTGGTGCCGTACCTGGGCATGGACGCCGTGGCGGCCACGCGCTTCGTGTTTCCCCATGCGCCCGTGCGACCGGTAACCATCAACGGCGGCATGCGCATGCGCGCCTGGTATGACATACGCGGCATGGAAGTCAGCCGTGACCAGGACGAGGAAGGCATCGAAAACAGCGCCGGCCTGGTCAGGACCCTGATCGAACGCGAGAACCGGCGTGGGATACCCAGCTCGCAGATCGTTCTGGCCGGCTTTTCACAGGGCGGGGCTATCGCCACTCACGTGGCGCTGCGGCACCGGGAGCGCCTGGCGGGGCTGCTGGTCCTGTCCACCTATCTCCTGTTCCCGGATCGCCTCGCCGGTGAGCGCTCGGGAGCCAACGAGGGATTGCCGGTTTTCGCCGGCCACGGCAGCCTGGACCCCATGGTCCCGTTCGGCATGGGGCAGATACTGAGCGATACGCTGCAGGTGCTCGGCTACCCGGTCACCTGGCGCCAGTACCCGATCCCCCACTCGGTATCGCAGGAGGAGATCGACGACGCGGGCGCCTGGCTGCGCAGCACGCTGGATGATGCCGTTTAGCATGGAAACCAAGGCCCAAACCGGCCCGCCGCCGGATCGCGACGTCTACCCGCCGTCCTTCTGTACCTGGCGCATGGTGGCCGCGGTGATGGCGGTGACACAGCTTTCCGTCTTCATGCTCGGCATCGGGCGCCTGGAGGGGTTCGGCTGGCAATGGCTGAGCGTGGTGTCGGCCTATGCCCAGTGCCTTGCCCTGTTCTGTGCCATCGGAATCTGCATCTGCCGACCGTGGGTGATGCGCCTGTCGGCGCGTGGCGCGTGGATCGGGACCTGGTTGATCGCCGGCGTCCTGGCAATGGCCTTCAGCTACACCGTCGCCGTGATCGGCACGGTGCTCGGTTACGGGCCCGGGCGCGAAGGGCTGGTGACTTTCGTCGGGCAGAGCGTGCTCGCCGTGGCGCTGGTGATGCTGGCCCTGCTGCGCTACCTGTTCATCCGCTCACAGTGGCGTGCCGAGCTGACCGCACAGGCCGATGCGCGGGTACAGGCGCTCCAGTCACGCATCCGGCCCCATTTCCTGTTCAATTCACTGAACACGATCGCCAGCCTGATCCACGATGAACCCGCCGCCGCCGAAAGGGCCACCGAGGATCTTGCGGACCTGTTCCGCGGCAGCATGCAGCGCGCCGATCGCCTGATCCCGCTGGATGATGAAGTTCGCCTGGCGCAGCAGTTCCTGGAAATGGAAAGACGCCGCCTCGGCGAACGCCTGGAGGTGCAGTGGGATGCCCCCGACCTCCCAGAGGATGCCATGGTCCTGCCGCTGATCCTGCAGCCCCTGCTCGAGAATGCAATCACACACGGGATACAGAGGCGCCGCGAGGGCGGCCTGGTTCGCGTGTTCGGCCGCGGCGAGTCCGGGAACATCGTGATTACGGTCAAGAACCCCGTGCCGGCCGGTGACACGGGGCCGGTCCGGGAGCAGGAACGGGGTCACGGCATGGCGCTGAGGAATATCCGGACCCGGCTCGAACTGGCTTTCGGCGGGCGGGCCAGCCTGATCACCAACCGTGATTCGGACCACTTTTACGCTGTGGTGACATTTCCCCATGTTAAGAATACTGATAGTGGATGACGAACCGCCGGCGCGGTCCCGGCTGAATCGCCTGTTGAAGCAGGCCGGCGGTTGCGAGGTGGTAGGCGAAGCGGGTTCCGGTGAGGAGGCCCTGGAACAGATCGCCGACTGCCGCCCGGACCTGTTGCTGCTGGACATATCCATGCCCGGTCTGGACGGCATGGCGCTGGCGCGACGGCTCAGGGACCAGGAACCGTCCCCCCTCGTGGTTTTCTGCACCGCGTGGCCGGACCAGGCGCTGGAGGCATTCGAATGCGATGCTGTCGATTACCTGGTGAAACCCGTTCGCCTGGAGCGGCTGAAGACGGCCCTGGGCAAGGCCGGGCGAATGCGCGGCGCGGAGGCGGCGGATCAGGACCAGGCCTTCCTGCGCTCGACCGTCGGGGGCAGGACCACCCTGGTCGCGCTGGATGACGTCATCTGCCTGTTGGCGGAGGACAAGTACACGACCGTGGTGCACGGCGGAGGCAAGGCCGTCATCAACAACTCGCTGATTGAACTGGAAAAACGCTTTCCCGACCGCTTGTTGCGCATTCACCGCGGCGCACTGGTGGCGCCGGGCTGCATCAGGGGCCTCGATAACCCCCCGTCGGGGCCGGCGTGCCTGGTGCTTGAAGGAACGGACGTCCGCCCCGAAATTAGCCGGCGGAAGCTATCAACCATAAGACAAATCCTCAGGGAGATGGGATGAGCCAGACACTTCGTATCGCCACGCGCAAGAGCGCCCTGGCCATGTGGCAGGCCCGCCACGTGCAGGCCCTGCTGGAGCAGGCCCATCCGGGTATCGCCGTCTCCCTGGTGCCCATCGTCACGAAGGGCGACCGGATCATCGACCGCCCGCTGGCGCAGATCGGGGGCAAGGGCCTGTTCCTGAAAGAACTGGAGCGCGCCCTGCTGGACGGCGAAGCCGACCTGGCGGTGCACTCCATGAAGGACGTACCGGCGGAGATGACCGAGGGCCTGACCCTGGACGTGGTGTTGCCGCGCGCCAATCCCTACGATGCCTGGCTCAGCCGCGAAGGCGCCGCCTTCCCTGACATTGCGCCCGGCAGCAGGGTGGGCACGTCCAGCCTGCGCCGGCAGTGCCAGTTGCTTTCCCTGCGCCCGGACCTGGAGGTCGTGGACCTGCGCGGCAACGTGGATACCCGGCTCAGGAAGCTGCGTGAGGGCGAGTACGACGCCATCATCCTGGCCTGTGCGGGCCTGGAGCGCCTGGGTCTGCACGAAAACATCACCCACGAGCTGACGCCGCCGGACTGGTTGCCGGCCGCCACCCAGGGCATCATCGGATTGCAGCATCGCAGTGGAGACCGCGACACGCTGAATCTCCTCACGCCCCTGAACGATCAACGCGCCCTGACGCAAACCGTGGCCGAGCGCGCGGTGGCCAGGATCCTGGAAGGCAATTGCCAGGTGCCGCTGGCCGTGCACGCCGCCCTGATCGACGAAGATGTTTCGGTTTCCGCCATGGTGGGTACGCCCGATGGACGGCGCATCATCAGGGCTGCCCGGGCCGGCCACACGGACTCGGCGGAGGAGACCGGGCGCCATGTCGCCGAACAACTCCTCGATCAGGGGGCGGCGGAAATCATCGGCTCACTCAAGGACGCCTGAGGCCCGGCGGAAAGATTTTCCCCGCTTCGACGGTCCGCTTGGTAACCCGGTGGGAATCCTCTTCCCCCGGGTTTTTACAGATTGATGGCCCGATGCGACCGGCAGGACCACCCGCGGGACGCGTGCTAAACTCCTGCCAGTTCACGAACCCGCAGATGAAGTGACATTCACACACCTGTTGATCACCCGGCCGGAGGCTGAGTCGGAACAACTGGCCGACCTGCTCGCTGAGCCGCTGGCCGGAGCAGGCCTGCAAGCAATCGTGCTGCCGGCATACCGGTTCGAAGCCACGCACCCCGGGTTCGATTTCGCCTCGGCATGGACCTCCGGGAAGCGCAGCCTGGCCGTTTTCACGAGCAGGCGCGCCGTCGTTTTCGGTCTTCGCCAATTGCCCGCAGGTTTCCTGGACGGCGTGCAGGTGGCCGCGATCGGCCCCACCACGGCGAACGAGCTGGACCGGGCGGGGCACGGCGTCTCCGTCCTTCCGGAGAGCGGCTACACCAGCGAGGACCTGCTTCGGCATCCCGACCTGGCGCAAAATCCGGGCGATGTGCTCATTTTCGCCGCCCCGGGCGGCCGGGACCTGCTCCGGGCGGGGCTCGAAAAAAATGGGTGGAAGGTTCGCATGGCGATGGTCTACCGTCGCGTCGACCTGGAGCCCGGCGAGGCGGTGGTGTCGGAGCTCGAGGCCTCCCGCGGCGTGCTCAGCGTCTGGACCAGCGCCAATGCGATGAAGGTCCTGCACGGCCGTTTACCCGAGGCCGTATGGCGAAAGATCTGCGAAGGGCATTGCGTGACCATTTCGGAGCGCCTGGAACGTGAGTTGCGAAGCCTCGGTGCGGGTGACGTCAGCGTGACCGATGGCCCGGGCAACGAGGCGATCCGGGCAGGTATCCTGAGATTGATCTGACACAGACGGATACGCCTTTTTGGATGCAAGCAATAGGCGATTTGGTTAGCATCCGATCGAGAATTTCCACACCACGGAAGATTGCCAGTGAACAGCGAAAACGGCGCCCAGGAATTCGATCCGTTCGCGAATGAACCCGCGAAGAAGGAATCCCGCAAATCCGGTGGCGGTGTGGCCTGGTTCGCCTTGCTGCTGGCCATCGCGGCCGCCGGATTCACCGGGTACCAGTGGTGGCTCGACCGCCAGTCGGCCGCCGACGAGTCTGGCCGCGATACCGCCCTGCGCAACCTGCAATCGGCCCAGCAGGGCGTCTCAGACTCCGTGGTCGCGCTGGAAGAACGGCTGGCGCGTGTCGAGCAAAGCGACGCGGCAGCGGACGTATCCGCGCTGAATTCAAGCCTGGACGCCCTGCAGGACCGGGTTGCCGAGCTCGGCCTGCGCGATGCCGACGACCGTGCCGCCGTCGAGTCGGTCGGTACTTCGATGCTGAGTCTGGATCAGCGCCTGGCTGCCGCAGAGACCAGCATTGCAGCCCTGGCGGCTCGGGACGATACGCCGGGCAAGCGCATGGATCTCTCGGAGGTCGAGTACCTTTTGCGACTGGCCAGCGAACGGCTGCAGCTGTTCGGCGATCCTGCTTCCGCTGACCGTTCGCTGGCCTTGGCCGACGAGCGCCTCGAGGCCCTGGAAGACCCGCTTTACCTGCCCGTGCGGCAGCGCATCGCGCAGGCCAGGCAGGACCTGGCGGAAGTGCCGGTGCCGGATACGGTGAGGCTCACCGGCCGCATCGCGGCGCTCCAGTCCAATATCCCTTCGCTCCCGTTTCCCGGCGAGATGCCCCTGGAAGAGCCGGTGGCGGAAGAGGCCGGGGAAGAAGGGCTCTGGGCGCGCTTCAAGCGAACCATGTCCGGCCTGGTCACGGTCCGCCGCAAGGTCTCCGAGGAAGACATCCTGCTCAGCCTGGAGGACAAGGACTACGTGCGCCAGGGCCTTTGGCTGCAACTCGAGTCCGCCCGGCTGGCGGTCATGCGGTCCGATGCGCGGTCCTGGGAGAACGCACTGGGCCGCGCCTCCGAGACCCTTTCATCGGCCTTTGAACCACGCGCCGCGCAGGTCGCGGGAGCGCTGGGAGAAGTCGAAGACCTGCGCGCGACCCGGATCGTCGGCGAGCGGCCCGACATTAGCGCGCCGTGGGCGCAACTGAGGCTGCTGCGGGAGGGCCGCGTGGAACTGGAGCAGGAAGCGGCGGGCACCCCCCCGCTCGCTGTGGAAGAGGCTGCCGAAACGGACGCCCTTGACATGACCACGGAACCGGCGCCGCTGGAAGAAGACGATACACCGGCCGGGGAAGGTTCGGGGTGAGACGCACCATCCTCCTCCTGTTCACCCTGGCGCTGCTGTTGCTGGCGGGCGCCCTGGCGCCCGTGTTCAAGTCGGATCCGGGGCACGTGCTGATCAACTTCATGGACTGGCAGATCGAGACCAGCGTTCTGGTGTTGGCGGCCGCCGTGTTGCTGCTCTGGCTGGCCGTCTACCTGCTGCTGCGGCTCTGGCGGATGCCCGCTGAGACCGCACGCCGCGTGCGGGAACAGCGATCGCTGGCGCAGCTGGAAAAAGGCCTGTTGGCCCTGACCGAGGGGGACTGGAGCACTGCGGAGAGGGCGCTCGAAAAATCCACCAGCACCACGGGACGCACCACCGCGCGTTACCTCGCGGCAGC
>JABAHR010000377.1_pt1 | contig 16362 bp, 22 predicted proteins | sample 7062101 | NCBI WGS metagenome assembly JABAHR01 (sample SAMN14534553, study PRJNA622989) | marine sediment metagenome | biome: marine biome [ENVO:00000428]; feature: marine pelagic biome [ENVO:01000023]; material: deep marine sediment [ENVO:00002113] | place: India: Gulf of Kutch | collected... | reverse complement strand
GTGTCGGCCAGCTCTTCCAGCCGATCAAGGTATTCCTGTAGCCCTCTTTGTGCGGTGCTGCCCTCCTCGGCATCCTTTAACAAGTCGCGAATTTTATCAGTGCCCTTTTCCAGGGCGTCCTTTAACCCCTTGATGTCGCCCACATCTATTTCGACGTTGGGGTCAATTTTGAATCGGTCCCTATCTTGGAACAGCTCGTTCAGCTTGTCCTCTGCATCCTCGGCTGCCTCCTTTAATCCCGCAAGCCCGTCGCCCAAATCTTGGGCTTTTTTGCGGGTCGCCTCTATCTCTGGGGTTAATTCAGAAAACGCTGCCAGATGTTGGCCGAAAGGGCTTTCGGCCAAAGTGCCCTTTGGGTCCAAACTAGAAAAAACCTCTTGCAAAAGGGCGCGAAAGTTTTGTGGGGTGCCATGCGGCATGCCAGGCACCCCTGTTTTTATTAGTTGCTTTTGGTTCCTTTTTAACCAGGCCAGCAGCGCGTCCACTCGCTTCTTTTCTAGTCGCTCTAATTCCTCAAACGCCTCTTTTTGCGCGTCTTCTGCATCCCCTAGTTTTTTATATGCGTCTTCTGTAATTTTCTTAAATCGTTCCATTTCCTGTTGGTGTTGGCTTTCGGCCTCTTCTGCGGCGTCTTGATGTGCCTTCATGGCATCACTTAAACTGTCGCCGAGGTTTTCGATATAGCTTTCGTTGTCGTCCAGCAGTCCGTCAAAGAGCTTGTCTACTTTAGATAGCATTTCTTTAGCGGCCTTTTCCTGGGCCTTGGCGGCTGCCTCGGCTGCCTTGGCGGCGTCCTTTTCGGCCTTTTCTGCCAGTTTCGCCAGCTTGTCTAAATGGGCCTGTGTGGGTTCGCCCAGTTTGTCAACTAAATCCTTGACCAAATCGCTGGGCGCACCGAGCGAAGGCGTGTCGGTGTGAACGTGCTCCTCACCCGCGTGGCTGGCCTCAACCTCAAGCTTGCCCATTGCCTCCAGGGTGTTTCTGTGCCACTCACGCATAAAGGCGTCACGTTCCGCCTTAGCGGCTCTTGTGGCCGACGGGTCTCCGAATGGCAGTTCTTTTAGCCGCTCTGCGGCACGATTTGCCGCGCCAACTGTCTCATTGACAAGGCGCCGGTTAGCCATCAGTTTGTCAAACAGCTGTTTGGCCGCCTCTTGCACAGCCTTGGGGTCAGAAACTAACCCGCGATCGTCGTAGTGCGCTATTCGAGCCGATTCGACCAAATCGTCAAATGCCTTTTGTAGTTCAGATAACTCACCCCTGTACTCGGCGGCCTTGACCGGGTCCATGTCCTGCATCGCTTTGTATATGGCATCCGATATAATGCCGAAATTTTTGGCTGCCTGGTCTAAAGCGTTTAGCGTACTGCCCCTAAAAATCTCGTCGCTATTGTCCGCTATCCTGCCTACTGAATCGAACAAATGGCTCAATTTGGTTATCAACAGCTGGATGTCGTCGCCGGCTGCCTTTACTTCTTGTCTAAATTCCCCCTCAGTGCCGCCCGCCATTTCCAGTTGTTTATCCATCATTTCGATAATTGCATTCATGGCTTTCAGCATGTTCTCGGCCCATTCCAGCGAGGAAACAAAGAACGGGATGCTACCTTTTGATAGTAGCCTTAGCATCCTTTCGTATTCTTCGTTAACTAGCTTTAATTTGCCCTCAAGGCTTTCCGCGGCCCGAATTGCTGCGCCCATAACGTCCGGCTGCTGTGCCCGCCTTTCCAGTAAATCGAAAAGCGTAATCATTTGCTGCAATTCACTGGCTGTTTCCCAGTTCTGCCCAGCAAATAATTCTGCAAATCGCGATTTTAGCTGCGAATTCGTTACAGCGTGGCCGAGTTCGGCCAAGGCATCCTTGTTGCCTTTCATGTAGCTGCGCACTTTTTTGACCATCTGGTCTAAGTCGATATTGTTGAGGGCGGCGAAATTGCCCGAAATTTCTGTAAGCGTCTTAGACATTTCTATAGCGACGTCTTCAGGAAACCCCATTCCGGTTAGCTGTTGTTGAAAACGATACAAGGCTGACATTGCCTCTTCCACGCTGACCGGCAGTTTTTCCTCGAAATTTTCGGCCCATATCCGCATTTGCTCGGCATTGCCCTGGAAAACGTTGTCAAAATTATCAACTATTCTTTGGAAATTTTCAGCTAAATTTATGCCCTCGATGAAAGCGTTTTTAACCATATTTATCCCCTTAAGAAAGGCAGCTAGGCCGAGGACAGCGCCCATTTTTACAATAAGCGGGGCCGCGAATGCTTTGCGCATTCCGCGCATTTCCTTCTGGACGTTGCCGCGGGGTCCTAGCTTTTTCTCTACATCTTTCATCCCCTTATCAAACCCTTTGGCGTCGAGGATGACGGTGGCGACAAGTGTACCTAGAGGGGCGCCCATGTTACTTTAGCTTGTACCTTACTTTATCGCGGGCCTGTTCGAATTTTCCGGCGTCAATCCACTGGCGGCGGATGTCGGCCAGGCGGGGGTCTTCGCTGGGGTGCGGTGGGTCGGGCGCCGCAGATTGGGCCACCGGCGCGGGGCGGTTGGCTTCTTTCACTCGCCGGTTATACATCTCGGCAAATTCTTTGCCTAGCTGCGTTTTAAGTTTGGCGCGTTCGCTCGTCCCCCGCTTGGGAACTTTGAATTCAGGCCGGCCTGAACTTTCAGGGATTTCGCGCAGAATGTCGCCCTGCCGCATTGTGTTTTCGACATCGGTCACAGAATCAAAACCGATGAATTTCAAACACTCGTCAAAGAGGCGGCTGGCGAATTCGGAATCCAGCAGCATAAGAGAGTCGACGTCGTCCGCTTTGAACAGCGGCGCCCCGACATCGTCAACGACCATCATGGCGAACAGCCGCACGCGAGCGGCCATGAGATGTTCGCCACCGGCAAGTAGCCGCATCTCGTATCCAGCCTTTTCCGCCTCAGTCAGGCCGCGAATGCGAATTTTCAAGCCGTTGATTTTGCAAGTTTTAAACCGCCTCGCCCGCTGGCATAAGATCTGGTCGGCTGTGGCTGTTTTCATGTGTGCCCCTATGAATCGAGAAAGCCCCGTAAACGCTGGTCCTGCCCGCCCTTTTTGGCGCCTTGTTCAAATTTTATGAAAGCCTTTTTCGGCGGCTTTCTGCGTCCTTCAATTTCCACCCCGCCCACTTTGGCCTTAACAACCTGCCCGCCGCCGTGCGACACCCATTTTTTTTTGACAAACTGCACCCCCCCGCCGCCGCCCCCGCCGCCCCCGCCCCCGCCTAAGCGGCCACCAGGCGGCAGAGCATTTCCACCGGCGCGCGGCTTGGTGCCTTTGTAATTGTAGCGCCTGCCAGTGTCTCGCAAGTCGCCGTGTCGATGCTGTCCATAATGTCCGGGCATCTTAGGCCATCCATTTGAAGTTAACGTTTGGCTTGCCCTTTCTTACGTTAATTTTGGGCTGCGGCATTTTTACCCGCATGGCCATCTGGCGGATTTGGTTATTTATGTTCTGGGCCGCCCGGTTTGGGTCGCTGGCGCCGAGGTTATTGCTGGCCGTGCGGTGGCCGCGCCCCGGCTGGGGCTTTACTTGGTGCGGCATGCCCAAATCAACTACGTCGTTGCCGTACGATGGCCGGCCGCCGCCGTAGTGGTCAGTTTTGTCTTGCCCGGAATCGTAATAGACAGACATAACTAGCCTCCCTCCTTTTTCCGCCGCTTGCGCGACTTGGTTGCGCTTTCTTCAGGCTGCTCAGCCGGCTTGACAACTTCCTCAACCGGCCCGGATGCTTCGGGTACTTCCGCTGGTTCGGCCAGTTCGGTCGGTTCGAACGGCTCGACCGGTTCGGCCTGTTCGACCGGTTCGACCGGTTCGGCCGGTTCGGCCTCCGGTTCCTGCGGCATGTCCGACAGATCTGGCGCATATTCGGCCGGGCTGCGCAGGGGGCTAGGCGCCCCCACGCGCTTTAGGTCGTACCCGTTGGCCCTAATGAAATCGGCCACCGCCTCTTGAGTGTCCGGCGCGCAGCCGATCACAAACACAAAGCACGGCACTTTGCAATTGAGGTAGCCGATTCGCTTTCGGTTTTCGACGTCGAAGACCTGGCGCTCGTCAGGAAACAAAGGCTCGCCGTTCGCCCGTTTCTCGGGGCGTTGCTGAATTTCGAGACGCATAAATCACCCTTAGGTTGAGGAGTCCGTCGCCGCCGGGTCCGTCTTGCCGTCGTACGTCCAGCCGATCGAGGCGGTCATCAAGTCGCCCACAACCGTCTCGGCGTCGCTGACGTTGGTTATGAAACCCGTTCCGGCTAAAGTGGCTCCGTTGTTTTTTCCCGACGGGATGGGGTAGGTCTTAGTGATCGTTTGTACAACACCCACCGCGGTCAGGAGTGAGTCCAGNNTCGGACGGCACGTAAGTACGAAAGCTGGTCGTTGCCAGCGTGGTGTCGTCCAGGCGGCCCAGCGTAAATGAAACGCTGCCGTGGGAGGTGTAGTCAAGTGACAATGCCGAAGTAGCGAAAGTCATCGTTGCGCCTTGTCCTGTGTCTGCCATAATTCAGACCTTTCCTAGGTTGTTGGAGTCTCGGCGTGGACTACGTCGATCTCCATCGTTCGAATATAGCGGATGGTGTAACGGTCTGCATCCGCCTTTTCCTTATCCACTCTGTACCCCCTGTCGAAAATCGTTGCGCTGTTTATGAACAACGTGCCGGTACTTGGTATCGTCGTGCGGCCGATCTGTTTGACTACCCCGCGGACCGCGTCGTAAAGCGCATTGGCGGCTGAGCGCGTGGTCGCGTAGCAGTCGATCATGACAACCGGGTCGACCATGCCGGTTTGTCCCGACAGATGAAAAAAATCCTCACCGCCCCCGCTGGCGATCGTGCAAGCCGGCAAGGTTGGGGTCACGGGCAGCATGTCGGGATATATCCGTGTGCCAACCAAGGTGCTTACCGCCGCCTTGCTCAATAAATGCGTGCGCAAATCTTTGGTAATGTCTGCCATCAAAAAACAGCCCGGCCTGCCCTTAAGTCCCGCTCAATTCCGTTCCAGATGGTCTGTTTAATGATGAACGGGAACTTGTGCGCCACCGCCATCAGCGCCGGCCGCATAAAAGGGAAAGGCCCAACAAACCCGCCGGGCTTAAACCCTCGCATGGTCAGCGGGTCGTTTAGCGGCCGGTCTCTGTCCTCTGCGCCAACTTTATTTCGCCCCCAAAAAACGCCCCGGTGCCCTCGTTCCAGGAGGTGAGTAATTGACCCCCTGCCCTGGCCTGGCCCCACAGAAATACCCGTGATTCCCTTGGCCCGCAGGATAGCCCCGCTGGGCCAGTTGCTGCTGGGCCGGTCCTTGATCACGTCTTTAATGTGCGGCTCGTGCCCCCGCCGCATCTTGAGCTTTTTGCTCCAATATTGCCGCGAACCGGTGTTTCGCGAATCAGGCGCCCGCCGCCGTATCTCTTTTTTAAGGGGCGTGGCACATCGCTTGAGGGCGTTGCGTGTGTATTTCGTAACCATCGATTTGCGGAGGTTATTTATGGTGGCGATCATTTCTAAATCGCCCTTGAAACTTACGCCGACGGTAAAGCCCTGCGGATTTGCCATTAGGTTGCGTTCAGGACGCAGTCGGCCACAATTTCGCGTCCGTGGCCGTAGCTGTCAAAAAGGTTTCGTACGTAGTAGGTGTTGGCCGTCGTGTCGGCCTCGACAATTCGCCATTTTACTGACATGCTTATTTTTTTCGGCACCCGCCCCCGCATGCGAAACCAATAGCGGACCAGGCCCTCGCCGTAGGACTCCGCCCTGATCTCCGCGTGAACGGTCGCCTTGGTTGTGTAGGTGGCGATCTCCTGCCCGTGCGTGTCAATCGTCACGCCCGGCTGTTGCAACCGCACGCGGTGCCGCATCCGGCCGATGTTTGTATCGGGTCGCGGATTTCTAAAAAATTCGGCCGCTTCAGGCATAAAAGCCCCACGCGTTCGTGCAAAGCAAACTGCGCACGCGGGCCAGCGTGGCGTCTGCGTATTTGGGGGTCTGCCCCTCGCCCCTGTTTTCGTACGCGTCGGCTACTAATAGCCTTATTGCCTGCCGCAAGGATTGCGGCACCGCTGAGGCCAAACCGTAGCCGGCCGTATAGCGGATGGTCACCGCGTCGTCGCGTTCGGAATTGGCAGACGGCCAGGTCGTCGATGGCTTGGTCCGCAGGTAGCCCTGCTGTGCCCAGGGTGTATGAACGATAACGGACGTCGTGGCCAAAAATGTCAAAGCGTTGGCGCCGTCGTAATATTGAATCGCCCGGTTCCCGGTCGTGTCGACCAGGGCGACCAGCGGCGGCCGAGGCAGGTAAAGCGGGTCGCTGCCGGACGGGAAAGCGGGCAGGACGTAATCCCATGTCCGGGTTACCAGCTGACGGCCGCCCGGCACCATGCGGCTTACCTCGTCGGTCGCCGACTCAATATAAGCGTCTAGCAGCTCGTCATCGGCCGCGTCGTCTACGTAGGTGTGCTCCTTGACATCGTCGACGCTGACCGGCAACTCGACAGGTAGACCGGTAGACACACTTACAGTGTAGCCCATTTCAAGCCCTCAGATAATCAACGCCGCCGCGACTGGCTAGTCGCCTAGGCGTCCCTAGTTTCCGCGCCCGGCTCGCTAGCCGCTGTTTTGTAGGTGCGGCGCCTGATCGTCCGCCGCACGCGATCGGCAATCAGCTCAGCCTTGCCTCTTTCGGCCAACCGCGCCTCGACTGCCATATCTCGCTTGTAGGTCCTGCCGGCAATGTACCGCTGGCCGCCGTGTTCGAAATCTTTTAAAGCTTTAAACATCACGTCTTATTTCACAAAACGGCCAAAATTTGAAATTGGGAGTTGTAACCATTATGAACTTACCAGTTAATTGAAATAAAAAAAGAGAATTTGAAAGACTCTATGTATCAAGTTTGAAAATTCGAGCAAAAAAGACGCGGACATCCCAGACGGTAATGTCGACGTTGCTTTCGACATAAAATGTGCCCCCGTTGGTGGGGAAAGGGTCCTCGGCGAAAAGCGGAATGGCGAACTGGAAAGAATGCTCGACGCCTGCGCCTTTGACCAGGGGATTGATATCTGCCCAAATTACCGGCCCGGTCCCCAGTCCGCCTGAGCCGATATCAAGCTGGGTTTCGACGTATTTATCCTGAGCACCTGAGCTGGTCTTGCACTTGTACGTCAGCCTAAAAATATACGCCGACCCCAGCTCAGGGATAAACTTGTGATTAGTCCCATCCCAGGTGGCCGTGCCAATGTCGGTTCGCCGCGTGCTGACAGACAGCGAGCCGGCGCCGTCGCATTCAAGCTTGGTTCGGGTGCTCGCAGAAATGACCTGAGCCGCCCCTTCGCTGCGGTCGGTTTCGGTCAAAAAGTCCCAGCCGTCGCCCTGGTTGGCACGAGCGGACACCACCGAGTCACGCAGGTCTTGAGGGCTAATTGCCCCGCTGCTGTTGTCCGCCAAAAGTGCCAGGATTGCGGTCTGCGTCCGCTTGGTGTCAGCCATGTGCTCCCCCTAGGTCGCCGGACTCATAGAACCAGGACTGCCAATACTGGCAATCTTCCTTCGCGCCCATGAGCATCTTAACAGTAGCGTCGGCCTGGTTCTTGATCGCCGCGGCTTCCTGGTATTGGGCTGTGGCCTCGTCGCGATACCTTTCGATCGTCGCCCGGCCTTCGGGTGCCAGCTCACCGTTTAACTCGGCCAAAATATGGTCGGCGAATTGAGCCTGAGCGTTAAGCGCGACCTCGATCTGGTATTGCTGGTCGCGCTGTAGGGTCGTCTGGCTAATCCGGTCGGCCAGTTCTTTCTGGCGTGCCACAATCTTTTTTTCGATTGCCCCGTCGTCTTCAACAGCGTACAGCCGGGCGGCCTTTAACAGGTCGCAGGTTTCTGGCACGTGCACGTTTTCCTTGCCCAGCATGGCCTGGGCTAAACCTAATGCCCATTCACAGCTGGGCCGCTGCTGCCAATACTCGGACCCGTGCGCCATGTCCGTGCCCCACAGCCCGATTTCGGTTGCCCCTTCGTGCAGTGCGTGTAAAATCATCCACGTTACGCTGTTGGTGATGTAGTGCCCGAACCGCTCGGTAATTTCGCGGACCGGGTACAGCTTGGCGCTAGGCAGGTCGTCGGGCCACTCTTCGCGGACCCAAACCTCGAACTCGCCCGCGGCCGCTTGCTTTTCAAGCCACGGGATAAACCCCGGAGCGGTCGGCCCCACCCAATCCATCGCGTGCAGCTCGTACCAGCGATCGATGCGCGGCAAATCGGTGTAGTTATCTTCGGCCGTCTGCAGGGCGCCAACGGTCCAGATCTGCCAAGACGGGTCGTCATAAGGCGCTGAATAACGTGAGGATGGCGACTTGGCAACGATGGCCACTTTCATAATTTCCCCTTTCCCTTGTTTTAAAAAACCCCTCAAAAAAGAGTACCGCCTGGCGGCCCCGCGGCGAGGGGTTGGCACCGGGGGCCGCCGTTCGCGGTAGAGCAAAATCAACTAGGTGGTGCCCACGAGGCCTTTGATGACATCGTTGGTGGTGGCACCAAAGACCGTCCGGCCATCATGCCGTGAAAAGCTCAAGAATTCGACCTGGCCGGCCATCGAGCGACGCTCGCGGTTGACCATGATTTCCAGGTCCATCACGTCCCTAATCACATAAGCGTCCAGCTTGCCAAACAGAAGCCATGAGCTGTTGACCGTGGTACTGGTGGTCATGTCCTGATTAATAAAAATCGGATATCCCAGCAGCCGATCGGGCGTGCCCGACCGCATGGTCTCGTTCCAGATCGGCCGGCCGTCCGTGTCGCGGACTCGGCGGATTTTCTGCAAGATGTCGTCGTGCATAATCCACCCGCAAGACGGGTCGCTGCGGTAGGCCGGGTCGACGCTGTGCAATACCTGCACTAAATTGTCGTACGCGGTGTTAGTCGTCGCGTCTAGAATAGTGTTCGACGAAGTCGATACGCCGGTTCCTGCTTCGGTGCGGATGCCGCGAGGGGTGCCGCCCGTGGTGCTGCCCGTGGTGAAGTGGGCATTGCTGCCGCGAGCAAGACGGGTGCCAAGGGCGCCGCCGATATAGCTGGGCAGGTCAATGACACTATCCTGAATCACCTCCTTTGACGCCCAAACTGCCGAGCGGTACATAAAGTCCCCGAGCGCCTTATTCGTGAATTTCACGTCAGCCACGGTAGCGGTGCTGTTTTCCGCAACGATAGCAGCGACCTGCGCCGTATCGTCGACGCCGGGTATATTCAGGGTTCCGCCGCGGGCGGTTCTGATGACCGTGCTATAGGCACGAGCCGAACCGATCGCCAGCAACCGCTCTTCCAGCCTGGCCCGCAGGATGGTGTCAACCAAAAACCCACCAGCCGCGTTGGTGGTGGTGCTCTGCGGGGTCGTGGCCCGCATGTTGATTTCGCGGACCTGCTGACGCAGCTCTTCAAGGCTCTTGGGCGCCTCGGTCAGCAAAGAGACGCGAAACTTGCCATCCCGGCCGAATCCCTGGGAGCCGGCTTTAAGGGCCGCCGATTCGCGGTCTGTCAGCTGGTCGCCTCGGATGTGGGCCGCAAAGGCCTGGCACTGCTCGCGATAATTGAAACCATCAACCTTTTTCTGAGCAAAATTGCCGCGGTCGACTAGCTCCTCGATGTCCTCGCTTAGGTGGCGAACGTGTTCAACTTTGCCGGCATCGTCGATGCGCGTTTTCAAGGCCTGCTGGTCAGTGTCCAGCCGCTCGAACTTTTGACGCTGCTCAGAAGTCCATCCGCCCTCCTGGGCGTTGGCCTCGTCGGCAACTTTGCGCATTTGATCGACGGCCCGGCCTCGCTGCTCTTGCAACGCGCGTATGTCGTCCATCTTTCGTGCTTTCGTTTTGCGTCCGAGCGCAAAAAAATCGGCCCGAACTAGGTAATATCCCCTAGTACCGCGCCGACTGTCATCCGAAAGCCGCCCGCAAGTTTTCGCCACCTTACCAAATTTGGGGGCGAACGTCAAGCACTTAGCACGTCTTCCAAAAAATCGGGCGTGTCCAATAAGTCCGCCAGCGTCCAGGTTTGGCTGTCTGGATACGCAACTATGTAGCCCCCGTCGCCCCGGACGTCAGTGGCTAATTCTGCGTTTGATCTGTTGTGGCAGCGTTGGGTGGACGTGTGCCTATACAAAAAATGGCGGCCGCGGGGCGTGTCCTGGGTCAGCGGTGTTGGGGCATACAATTTTAGCCACCGATCTACAGCCTCCTGGCTGTCGCAGTCGATCGCCACAACGCCTGACACCCGGCCAGTGATAATCCCGATCTGATGGCCCTGTTCTCCAAACCACTTGCGAACCAAAGACAGCGGGGCGCGCTCTTCCTGGAAGTGCTTCCATTTGACAACGGGCCGCTTGCCCCGCAGTGGCAGCAGCGAAAAGCCAAGGTCATGCAACTGGGATGCGTGTTTCCACGTTATCCCCCGGCAAATGTCTTCGCAAAACGCGATCATAAGCCCTCGCCCCCTTCCCCTATGGCCTTAATGGATGCGGCCTCGGCAGCGTTAATAACTAGCCGCCAATCGCTAATCTCGAATTGGTACCCCTTCCTGGGCGACGCGGTAAACATAAAAACCCGCTGAAGGTCGCCCAGGTCGACGGCGTATTGGGTGCCGTCTTCCCATTCCACAAACACGCGGCCGCTTTGACGGTGGACGATTCGGCAATCCATCTCGTCGCTGCCGTAGGTCACAGTGGCGGCATCGCCGCGAACGAAAATTAAATCCATGATCACTCTCCCTTTCGTAGTAATTGCCATTCGAGCACCCGAAATCGGACGCCGGTCTTTTCGTTTTCGTAGTATTCCACGGCCGCAAAGCCAGCCTTACACTGATCGCAGCACAGGAACCGCAGTCCGCTGGCCGGGTTGCGGCCCCGCCACGTTGCGGGCTTGTTCAGCAGCCCGAATTCGTTGACCGGCAGCCCGTCGTCTGTTCGTCCGCAGCTGAGCACCCCGCACTGCATCGCACACCCCTTTCTGTTTGCTGCAGAAATGCAGCGTCAATTGCCTGCGGCCGAACGCTGGCGATCGCATCGAACAGCAGGCCGCAGGCCGTGGCCTGATAGGTCGTTATTTTTTCGTCGTCCTCGACCGCCACAAGGCAATTAAGAATCCGGCCCAGCGTGCCGTCGTCCATGCACTTTGCAAAAGCCGCGGCCAGTTCGGTGGTCACCTCTCGCGTCGTCCTTGATCTTGACAGCATCATTTCCCCTTTCTTTTAATGCCATCCCTAAAATTCCATTTCCTCTTCGACGCCCCAATCGATTTCCCGGTAATCGTGTTTGTAAAGCGGGTCTGTGTCGCGCTGACCGCGAAGCGAAATAAGCCGCCAAAACTCGTCGCTGTCGCCCTCATCAAAGCGCCCAACAACGCCGCAGACGCGAAAAGAGACGTTCCCTAGGTCGTTGATTTGCTCCCCGTCGAAGTCGTAAAATCGGACAACCTTGTGGTCGTCGTCTTGTTCAAGATACAAAATTCGACCGTCATTCGTGCCTTCTTCAATTTTGATCTTGGTTAAAGTGCGTTGCTCGCATTTACTCATCGTTTTCTCCTTCGCGTTGGTGGCTTGATTGATCATTTCCTGTCACATATATATATTATCGACTGCGGTAATATCTGTCAAGACAAAAAAACCCGAAAAATTCCAGACTGTCTGGAAAATTCCGGGGTTTATGGGAGTCAGGCAGATTTGGCTACTCGGCGTCGATCTCGGCCAGCCTCAGGGCCGCTTGCAGGTCATCGCCCTCGTCGACCGGGTCCGGCTCCGGCTGGCTAAACAAGCTGCGGGCCGCCACCGCCTGGGCACCCTCGACCGGCACGGCATGGCCGGCGCCGTCGACAAACCTCAGCGAAAGGCCCTCGCGGTTTTCAGTCGCCAGATAGGCGGGCGTGCTGACCGGCCCCATCTCGGGCACGTTGTAAAACCGGGTGATCTGTCGAATCGTCTTTTCGCCCTCCTGCAGCTCGTCGGCATCGGTCCGGCCGAACATAAACGAACTGCCCCGCAGGTCGCCGCGCTGCTGCTTTTCGTAGACCCGCACATGGTCCGGGTCGTTTTCGTTCAGCGTGATCTCGTAATCAATGCCGCGGGGGGTTTTTGTCAATCGTAGCGTGCCGGCGGTGCGGCGGCCCAGCAGGGCGTCGAAGTTGTGGTTAAAGGTTGCGAGCATTTCATCGGACCCGTTAAGGATGTCGTCCATAGCTCCGGGCGCGATGCGCTCGACGTAGTTGTCGCCCAGCTCGAATTCGGTACCGGGGTCGCCAGCGTCGTAGAAAACAATGCCGGTTCCTTTGATCGTCTTTTGTTCATCGCTCATAATTTCCTCGCAATCACAAATAAGTTACCACCCCCGCGGTCTGTTGTCTCAATCCGAAACGCCGCCCGCTTCAACGCTATGTCAAGTTTGACATACTTACAATCGTCACCCTCAAAGCAGAATGTCTGGCCGTGGTGCGGCCAGTTTTCGGCCCGTAGCCCGGCGTTGGCAAAGCTGGGAACGTGTACGATCAAGTGGCCAAACAGCCGCAGCTTGGCAAACAACGCCGCCAAACAGCATCGCAAATCGACAACATGCTCTAACGTGTGGCTGGTAAATATGCAATCAGCATCGCCCGGCACATCGTCCAGCCCGACATGATGCGATTGGCGATCGACGACCAGCGAACCATAGCCAATTGGCCCGGCCGAGCCGCCGAAGTCGATTACATAGTCCTGTTTTATTAGCTCCAAAATGCGGTCGCGGTGTTTACTGACCAGCGGCCACCGCCAGGCGCCCACTTGCTGCAAAACCTCGGCCGAATGCTTGCCTACCAGGTTCCGCGACACTGCGGCGTTTGCCGGGTCGGCGACCATGTTTAAAACCGGCGTGTATTTGCGATGCCTTACGCCGGTGTCAACTCGGTATCGGGGGTCGCTATTTTCCGCTTTCTGTATTTCCGGGTGGTGAACGTCCACGCAAATTTCCCCTCGATTATCTTGGCCGCCTTGGCGGTCAGGTGGTCCTCGATCTTGCGATCGCTGTGGGTTGAATAATAATGCCGCACCGGCGGCAGCTCGCGGCCTAAATAGTTGCCCAGCCACGCCTGCAAGCGGTCGATTTCTTCCAGCTTAAACAAGACCAAATTGTCGGGTATAACGTTTCCGACTTGCAGCCACCACCGAAACAACCCCCCTGCCTGCTGGACCGATAGTCCGGTTACCTCGACCATGTCCAATCCCGAAACCAGAAATCGGTGATCGCTGGCCGGATGCGCGACAAAATTCTCGAAACTCGTCCTGGTCGCGATTCTGTCGCATTGATGGCGCTGGCCCATGGTGTAGCGGTGCTTCCAAAACTTCCACTGCGAAAACTGTTGCTCGTACGGGTCGCGGATTACGGCGATGATATGCTGAAACGACAACGGATGCCGGCCCGTGTGGCGCTCCATGGCCGACAATGGCATGTGGCCGATAGGCAGATCGCGGGGCAGCAGGTCGGGTATCTGCTGGTTTAGCCAGCCCGGCTCATACTCGCCGCCGCGGTGCAGTCCGCCTAGCGCAGTTCCGCCGCATTTGGGAATGTGCAAAAACAGCAAGTTGTCGTTGTACAACTGAGTCATACCGCCTCAGACAATTCCCTCAGAATCCAGGGCCAGTCGGGCGCGTTTTCGATAAACAGATCGAAAAAACGTTCGGCTAGGTCGTCGGCCTCTTCGAAGCTGTAGCCAACCAACAGATAGTCCATTAACGGCTGAATATTTCGGCCGCGACATTCCATTAGCCATTCGCCTAGCTCGCCCCGTTTCTCGGCCCGCATCCCGAAATCGACCATTGTTTCCGCGAAACGCTGAAACACATGCACAGCCCGGCCGTTTTCGTCCGCCATCTCCTCGGCGGCCTCGTCTGCCTGGTCCACGCTGCCAATCGGCTCGACTTCCGGCGCCTGGAAGTCGTACGGGTCGGCCTGGGCGCTGTCCTGGTCGGTAAAGATGATGGTGCTCGGAATCCGCCGCCGCTCGCCCTCTTCGCCAGCGGTCGGCCGGTTCTTTATTTTGAGGTACTCGTTAAGAGTCAGCGTACCGTTGTTCAGTTCCAACAGCATGGTATCCGTCTCGGTTTTCTTGTCCGCCTCTTCAAGCGCCTCTAACGTCCAATCGATTGAGTGCGTTGACCCGTATTGATTGCGACCGAGCAGCTTAAACTCGCATTCCTCAGCCCACGCGCGAAACCAACCGCCCATGCTGTACTTACTGAAAGCCTTGTTCATTATTTCAAGGCTGTTGTAGGAAGTTGGCGCCGGGTCGCCCAGCAAAAAAGAAGGAATCCCAAAAATATTGGCGATGCGGCGGATTTGCTGGACGTCCGAAGCGTTCAGCTGTGACTGCTCGGCGTCGTCGCCCAAAGTTTCGATTTTCATACCAGGCTGCAAGATAGCCGGCTTATTCTGGTTTTCGGCCCCGCCGTGAACCTTTTGCCAGTTCTTGCGGAATTCCTCGACTTCCTCGGCGTCTTTGAATCCCCGGACTCCCGGGTCGGCCGTGATTACAAGCTTAGGGCTAGCATTGTTCTTGAAGTAAGTCGCGCTGTGGCGTTGCAGTGCCAGCCCCAAACCCAGCGCCTCGGCGCACACGGTGACCGGGTCGTCGCCCCAAATGCCGTCGCTGCTGTTCGACATAATGTGCAAAGCGTTCTCGGCCAAAAACGTATACTCCCTGCTGGCCAACCTAGTCTTATACAACACCATCGGCCGGCCCTCGTCGTCGTGCGTTATTACCGGCCAAGTCGCGTCAGGGTCTAGCGGGTACAGCTCGCGAGCGAATCCGCGGTTATCACGAAAGATTCTAGCGACCCCGTTGCCGCTGCTCGCCGCGTTGCGCTGCATCGCACACTTGAAATTGTACGCCGACATAAAAGGATTGGGCCGCCGCCGCAATATTTTGGTTGCGCTGTGGTTTTCGTCCTCTTCGCGGCCGCCCGTGTCTAGGTTGCGGTAACACTTGAGCGGAATTCTGCCGACCGTTTCCGCCAGCAGGTCAACCGCACGCTTAACCGAGGGATGGCCGAGCACGGTTTGCCGGGTGACGTCAACCCCGCTCGCGTTGTCGAGGCTGCCGCCCAGCCATTTGAGTATCGCGTTCGATGTTAAAGGCGTGGGCAAACCGTCAGCCGGTCTAGCCCTCGCGATTCGTTGCATTATCAATGGAAAATCTCCAGGCGCCGAACAGGGCCAGCGAACCGCCCACAATCCACGCTGCCGCCGGGCTAACCTGGTGTGTCCCCCAAACAATCGCCGCCGCGCCGGCCAGCGCGACCAGGTCAACCAGTGCTGTTGTCATTTTTAAGTTCTTTTAGGGCCTTTTCGTATTCGGCGTGGACAACCTGCATCGCCCGCGCGTTGTTGGCGCTCACCGATTGCAATTCCCGCCACCAGTCCAGCGTGTTGCTCGTCACTAAATGCTCGACCGTGTCGGCTAGGTGCCAAACAGCCAAGCCAGCCTTTTCGAACTGATCAAGCCCCCGGCCGTGCTCGGCCATTCGCTCCCCGTGGCGGTTGACCGCCTCGCGAATCTCAGCCAGGCACTTCTGCCGGCTGTCTTGAATCGGTGTCTCGTCGCTCATGATTTCCCCCTAGGCTTCCGTTGCCCATCGCTTTCTCGATATCACGTACCCAGCTCACCAACAGCCGTAGCCCCGGCTCTTCCAGGCTGGCGGCGTGATCGCGACCCTTCATGGCCCGCGATAACGTTATGTGCTTTTCTATGTACCTCGCCCCCATCGCTACCGCGGCAATTGCGGTTCGGATACCGGGCGTATGATCGCTAAAGCCAACCACCCCGCCATACATCCCTACTAGGGCCTCAAGCGTCTGCAGGCCCCGCAGGTTTACCTTCCCCAAAGGCGTCGGATACTCGGCGCAACAATGACAAACAACGAACGGCACCTGGCCGCTTAGCACTTTGACGGCCGGCTCGATGTCGTGCCAGTCTCTTGCGTGGCCGGTTGACAATATTACCGGCTTGCCCGTGCTGGCCGCCTCAGAGATCAAATCCAAGTCGCCTAAATCTTTCGAAGCTATTTTGTAGAACGGGCAAAACTTGTGATGTTCAAGGATTTTGATTCTGTTGGGACTGCAGGGAGTCACAAATAGCGTAGACCGGTATTCGTTGTAGCGGTGGCGGTCCTTCATGTGCAGTAGCTCGCGCATTTTGAAGTCGAGCGCGTCGCGGTGGTCGCCGTAGGTTTCGCCAAAAGAGTGCGGGCTGTCGTAGGCCTCGTGCAGGTGTAGCGGCAGGGTGCCCTTGTGCTCCTCGTACTCCACATCACGATACTGGAACTTGACCCCGTCCACCCCGCACCGCTCGGCC
>JABAHR010000356.1_pt5 | contig 16381 bp, 12 predicted proteins | sample 7062101 | NCBI WGS metagenome assembly JABAHR01 (sample SAMN14534553, study PRJNA622989) | marine sediment metagenome | biome: marine biome [ENVO:00000428]; feature: marine pelagic biome [ENVO:01000023]; material: deep marine sediment [ENVO:00002113] | place: India: Gulf of Kutch | collected... | reverse complement strand
GGTCTCGTCGACTTGGAATTCAATATAGGCACTTAAGATCGTCGCCCCTTGGGGTACTGTGATGTTGTTGAAACGGATGCCGACCATTTGATCCCCTTCACATTGCGAACCTCCCCCCGCGTTATCGTCCCTGATGAGTTCCAGGTCGCTGCTTGTAAGGTACATATTATTATCAGCTAAACACTCTTCTGCATCATCCGATGAACTGCTCACCTGAGCATCAGCTGAAGTATCCAGGGTCGGTGTTGGAGAGGGACCTGGTGTATTGGTTGCTGTTGGCGGTGGTGTCGAGGTCGGTGTATTCGTAGGCCCAGATGGCTCTCCTCCAATATCAGCTTCGTACACCTTACCGTCATTTTCGTTCGGATCCTGGTTATTGTCCACACCGCGGTCCGAAATATAAACATTCATGATCGCAGAATTTTCACTGCCGGGACCAATACCCACTCCAGCTGGAGAAAAGATATCAAAACCCGCGATATCATAGACATTCAAGACCGAACCGTTAATATCTGTCTCGACAAGTACATCATCGTTCCGGCTGACCATAAAGATCGTCCCCCGATCCCAGTGGTAGCCAATCCCTTCCGGATCGCGCAAACCAAGAGAATCAGTATCAAAATGTGTCCAGGTATCATCTCCATCTGGAGGTAGACCATCAAAAACCCCATTGTCACCCCAATGGATAACATTGACCTCCCTCCCTACTCCATCAGTGACAAATAGGCGTCCATTCCCATACGCGACCCCTTCCGGATCATCATCGTTGAATGACAAGGTGTCAATGAACGTTACGATGTCATCAGAAGTGCAGTAAATCCCATCATCTCCTACATGTACTTCAAATACCTTCCGCTGGTTATCATCTGCAAAGAAACGGCTGCCGTTATCTGGGTTGGCTGCTGCCCCGCTGGGTTCTACCGAAAAGTAAGTTGTATCGCAAGTATCCTCTAACGTACCAGTGTTGTTCGGCTCAAAAACATTCACTCCCTCGTAAATAGTCATTTCTTCCACTTCACTGTCAGAGATCATCAATTGATTCTCAGCAATCAGGTACTCCAAACCGGAAGAATCAGGGTTAGGGGGAGACCAGACCGAGCCATCTATGATTTGGACCAGGGTCGCTGTCAGATTGGCATTGATCGCCTCGTCAAGCAATACGGGTTCAGTCAAAGAAAATTCGGTTACCTCGGAGTCCTCCGTGGTGGTTCCAGAATCAGCAATGAACAGGTTCATTTGCGTGCTCGAATCCGTCATATCCGAACTGGGGGCAAATGCCATCCCAGAGAAATTAGTAATCTGCATTTCAGTGAGATCCAGGGAGGACACAATCGAACCATTCCAATTCACAGCATAAACAAAACCATTGTTGACACTGTACACATAAAACTGGTTCGTTTCTGGGTTATATGCCAGACCCTGCAGTTCGAATTGGTCAAAAAATGGTATCGTGAGTATGTCGATCTGTTCTGCGTCGGTTAGTGATTCTTGTGAAATAACGCCATCTGTCGTCGGAGCGATCCGCACAATATGAGGACCGCCTGCATCCAGTAGATACAAGTCACCGTTTTCCGGATTGAACGTAATTCCCTGCACATCTTGGAAATCTTCAACAGCAAGAGCATAGTCAAAAGACTGCTGGTAAGTAAGAAATTGATTTCGAATTGTTCCAATCTGAACTTCTAGCATCCCCTGAGCTTCATCATAGATATTAAGGTTTGAGGTTTGAGAATTGAAAGCCAGATTCAAGGGATTTGATACAGGCAACGAAATAGATGTAGAGGATTTCAAATCTCCCCTCATCAAGAATGTAGACAGCTCGCTCCTCCCCGAACTCAGGGTAATGAAGGTATTTTCGGATGGAAGATATCCCAAACCAGAAAATTCCGAAATTCCAAGGTCACTTGCCTCAAGAGTCTGCACATCAAACCAATAACCGGGTGTTGGCGTTGCTGAGACCAGTGAATATGTTGGCAGTGATAAAGCAACAATGAAGAAAAGTACGATTGAAAGAACTCTTTTTGAAAAAATCTTTCTTAATCGCATTGTTTTTGAATCCAAAGTGATTCTATTTTTGAAATTTATCATTTTCACACCTCATCTCGATATCGTATTAGTAATTTTTTTTGGTTCAAAACGGCTTGCGGGTACATTCGCATGGTTTTTATAATATACATATTTCAAGGTAAGCCAACCAACCATCCGCATAAAGTGTGTTGGCAGAATCCAGAAATAGTAACGCGCTTTTTCTTTACCTGATAAAGTTGTCCTTTCCAAACGGTAATTAAACTCTTTCATAATTTTTCCAGCAAACAACTGGATAAATGAAATCTCTGATCCTGAGAGGATTTTCTTATAACGGCCGACAGGCTTTGTCGAGATCGCACCTGGGGTAATTTTTTCGAAAGAGCTGTTTCCTCCACTGTTTTTATATCGTACTGCACCCTCCATTGAAAGCATCACGGGATCATAATCTTCACCAATAAAATCACATACCTCCCGGCAAATTTTTTCAGGATCACTCACCAAATCCTCAAATCTGAGGATCATATAATTACTAGAATATTTCTTTTTATTGCGTCTGGCAGCAAAAATCGATTCCAACCAACGGGCAGTGGACGCCCCAAGACGTGGATTATCTCCACCAAAACGTTTTCGCACTGAGGTATAACGATCACGAGGATCGCGAATGGTATGGATAATCTTCGCTTCAGGAAATTCCTTAAAGACCTCATCAGCATAATGTTCAGTATGGAGTGATTTATCCCCCCAGCGAGTTTTTCCAATGCGCTCAGCATTGTGCTCATGGAAAAGGGCAAACAGCCGGCCATAACTTTGGTCTTCGGCCTGCCAAAACTCTTTCCGGATGCGGTCTTCATCAGGATTAAGGGGAGCAATGCGTTTATACCTCAGCATACGATCCAGCAAACGGTCAAAGTTTTCTTGATTGCTGATATTTCCGTATCGGCCGTAAAACCATCTCCAGTAATTTGTACGTCGTACCATTGAAATATTTGGATGTGAAGCAATGAGGGCATAAAGCAGTGTAGTACCGCTTCGATCTGGCCCAGCAATGAACAATGGAGAAGAACTCATACCTGATTTCCTTTAAATGATATTTTTGGTGGATCAATGTTCGGAACACTTTTATATAATTCGACATATTCGAGCGCTTGCTTATGAGCGCCAAACAAACTCTCTACCCTTTGGCGAGAAGCACTTCCCATATTTTCTGCAATCAGTGAGTCATCCAACAATTTTGCTATTGCAGCAACAAGCTGGTTGCTCTCGCCGGGCTGGACCAATATGCCCGTCTTGCCATCAATCACTACCTGTTTTGTTCCGGAGACATCCGTGGCAACAACTGGCAATCCGCTTGCCATGGCCTCAATCAGCGCCATTGGTAAACCTTCCCATAATGATGGCAAGATGAACACATCGCTGGCTGCCAAAATAGCGGGAACATCACTCCGGGTTCCTAAAAAGTGAATCCTATCTGTCAGACCAAATTCATCGGTCAAATTCTGCAATGGGTCCCGCAATTCACCATCCCCGACAAATAAAATTTGGAAATTTGGATACCTCATTTTCATGTCCGCTGCAGCTTTTATCAGGAATTGATGGCCTTTTTGGCGTTTGAATGTCGCCACAACCACCCCAACTTGATCATTCGGTCCAAACCCTAATTCTTGTCGTTTTTTCTCTGGATTAAACCCGTCCCGATACCGGTGAACATCAACACAATTTAAGATCACTGAAATCTTCTCTTCAGGGATTCCAAACATCGTATCCAGGATGGCTGTTTTTACATCCTGGGAGACGGCAACAATCCCATCAACCCATTTTGATCCAATCCAATACAGCACATGATGGCTGAATCTCTTTGGTTTCAATAGCCATTGGTGTCTATTCAAATGATCTTCTCGTAGATCAAACAGTGAATTATGGAATGTCCAAAATACCTTTGGCCCCTTCCTGGAACGCAATGAAAGGACTAAAAAGTCCATACTGCGTAATATGTGCGTTTGAATAACATCAATCTGGTGTTTTTCAACAATTTTTTTGAGAGCGGTCCGATACCCTCTAATCTCCTCGATGAATGAGAACGGAGACAAGATTGAATGACGTCGCTCTGGCAAGATTTCAACCGGGATTCCCAACGCTTCGATATCTTCGCGCAATGGGCCATCCTTGAAGGTACAGACAACGGATGTAACACCGTTCTTTGAAAGATTTTCTGCCAATGTGCGCACCACCTCTTGAGCCCCACCAACATCAAGGTTGCTGACAACTTGCATGACTCTCATTCCATCAGGGTTCATCGATGATCCACCTTAAATTCCTTTAACCGTGAAGGATTTTCCAACGCCCAATTCGAGCGCTCCAATTCTTTTCGAGATGAATACAATTTTCGAACCGGACCATTGGTTTCGAAATAGGAAATCCAGTACTGCACGGTTTTCATCAGTTTGTAATACTTCCATACTTGCGGAAATAGCTCCCATTCAGTTTCATCAATTGGATACTCGTGCTGGTAAGCATGCATAAATCGGGTGATGCTCTCAAAATCGTAAGAACCATCTTTGTAACGGAACTTGGAAATCACTGAAACAAGGTCACTCATTCGCCACTCAATTCTAGCCAGTTCATAATCCACCGGGATGGCGTGATCCAGATCGGTATAAATCAAATTATGGAGCCCGTAATCGCCGTGAATGATTATTCTTGGAAGGGTTGCATCATTCAAAATTTTATTCAACTCGACCATCTCTTGGAAAAAATCCTCGCTTGAGCGAATTAAAAAGTTTGCTTGCTCACGATCTTCAGGTTGAAAGATATTTTTCGACAAGGCTACCAACTCTTCGATTTTGCTGCCAAACCAGGGAATGTCACGCAGGCGGTCTTGATCAAAGCCATTAAAGCCGAGATGATGTTGCCCTCTGGGTTGAAAACCTGCCAGACGCTTGTGGAGCGCTGCAAGCGTTCGTCCAGAGGTCGCCATCATTCTCACACGATGGGGACGAACCAGGAAACTGGAGGAATAATTTTTCCCTTCAATGAACTCAAATACACAATAATTCTGTCCCTGGAAATTCAGCCATGTTCTACCATTCGGCAGGGATACTAGCCTTGGAGCGGCGAAATTTTCTCTCGCCAATTGAATTAATATAGAATGTTCAAATTTGATTGTCGATTGTTGCCAATCTGGTCTATATTTCTTCAGAACCTTTTTTCCCTCAGGAGTACTGATAATGATGTTGGTATTCCTGCGGGTGTTTGCCAAATTTTTTGGTTTTCCATGAAGATCAATTCCGTAACGATTAAGGACTGAATTGACTGTGTCCTCGTCAATATCAAGAGATCTGAACCTTGAATTAAAATGGTCGGACAACCGGCCAGGACGGGGAAACGAAATGATTGTATCAATGGAATCAAAGAAAAAGTTTATCATCATCAAATCACACAATTATTTTGGATAATTCATTTTTTAACAATTTTTCTGCAGTGGAAATATCATCATGCCCATTCTGAACTTCGATGATATTCCAGCCTTTTTTGCGCAAGTAATCAACACTGAAATTCACAACTTTGCTGGCATTGAAAATAAATTTAGAGGTATCTTCCGGCTCCTTTTTTCTAAATCTCTCCCAAATTCCTCTGGAAAACACACGCTCTTTACAAATCTCATAAGGAGTATTTGTAAAAATGACCAGATCCGGTTTTGGTATTAGATTTAGATAGACAACCATCAATTCAAAATCCGGTTCTTCATTTTCTGAGGCAAACAATTGAACAACCCGGTGAACAAATCCTTCATCAAAGATCACCACATCTTTAGGTTGAAGGTATTTCAAAAAAAATTCGTAATTCCCAGTTAGGTGAATAAACCAATGGATGACATGATGCCGGTCATACCGAGAAATCGGACGTTGCTCTTGAAACTGTAAAATCTCCTCCATCAAAGCACGATTTTTTTTGTAAAACTTGCGGCGATTTAAATAACTAGAAAAATAATATATCTGCCATAAAATCTTATTGAGGAGGAACATGGGAAGAATTTTATCGATCAACTTACCGGAAAGTGTCCTCTTAGCAAACGGCCTGGCCGCATCCAATACAGGATAAGCCTGGAAACCTATCTCGTTCAGATAGCCGGTCACCACAGGCACCAATGTTGTTTTTCCAGACCCAGGAGTTCCTATAAACTCAACGATCATAATTGTGACCAAACCGTTTCTTTTAGATCTAGTAAAACCTGATCAATCGGTGCATTTGAATCGACCGTAGCCCAATTCCATTGATCCAGTTCTTCAGTGAACATTGTTTTCAACCGGGAAACAGCGAAATGTTTTGCCATTATTGTGCTCATAGGATGATCCGGTTTTCTTTGGATAGACGCCTTGGGATCAACATCCAGGATGATGGCAAGGTCAAGATAATCAAATTTCCTGTACAGTCTTTTTTCTACTTTCGATAATTTTTTTGTGAGAAAATGTAGTTGTCCCGCAGAAATCAAGTGAATTTCTGGTCCGTCTAATGGAGAAAAGAAGGGAAACCGGTCGAAAATGACCACTGATCCCGCTGCCGCTTGTTTTTTTGCGATCCGATACCGCTTATAACGATCGAAACCAACAGAAAGATAATGTAAGGCAAGAAAAAATTGGCGGAACCTTTGAAGAAGTTGAATTAGAAAATGGTCATCTTTGAACTTTTTGGATAATTCCGTACCCGTTCTGCGGAACATTCTGAAGATGAGATAAAACAAGTCACTCCAGATCGAAGGCTGCTTGCTCCCCAGGTAATGCAGAGGAGCGGAAACCTTCCATTCCAGCCACTTTGCCAGTTCTACTGTATGGGTAGATTTTCCTGAACCATCTATCCCGATCAAAGCAATCAGCTGACCGCCTTCAGGCAGGATTAATAACTTTTCTTTTCCATTACCGAATATTTTCGTTTTCTCCAATAAGGATTTAAAATATTTTACACTCGCCCTGATTCTGCTTTGTCGCTGGTATTTTTTGAGCTCGCGTCTTAATCTAGTTCGTAAATGGTACAGATCCAAACCGCTACGCGGCGCTTGCTTGACAATCTGCAAAAAGTCAATAATTAGGGATTGATCTGCAAAAATTGAAAGGTCTGAAAGAGTTCCTTTTACGCTTTCAATTGAAGTCTGATTTAACAACCACAAAATCTCATCAAGGATATGTTGAGGGATTCCGGGCGACTTGATGGTAAATACATCCTTGATCACATCACGATCTCTGTATTTCAGCAGCGCCCTGATAGATAAAACAATCAATTCGAGCTCAGGAATAGGAACATGAACACCATATTCGGTACAAACAAAACTCAGGAATTGGTTTTCAAGCGGCAGCCGGTAATTTTTCACATACTGCTCACCAAGCACCATTTGGAAATGAACATGAAGATGGAAGAGATTGCCGGTTTCCTGATCATATCCCAAGTAATGCTCCAGACCAGGGTATTGTTTACTTGGGGGAGCACTAATCTTTTTGATTCCAAGAGAATTGATGATCCCTTTGAACAGCTTTTCCTGGTCTGGATCAATCAAGAGATCAAGATCTGTTTTCCCCTCCAATGCCCAATCTAACCTTGAATTGCTTTTCCAATGGCAATATCTTAATTGGTTTCGATTAAATTCTTCGAACAATGTCAAAACCGCTGCAAGGGGATAAAAGTCTTTCTTCCCACGGGGTTTAGCCATAATCTGTTCGGTTTCCTGAAATGCAAATTGGGATTTATTCAAAAGAATACCCTGCTAAAAAATCATATTTATTAATCTTTTCTTCTACAATTTTTATCCACTGAGTTTCCCACTCAATCCTCTGGCGATGCTGATCAGGCGCATCATAAATGATGCCTGTACAAGCATCCAAATAGTCATCCAAGGGATTTATGCCCAGGAAATGGCATAAATTTTCCAGATGATATCGCGGGTCAGAAACAAAATTTTCATAGCGGATAGGAAATAAATTTGAAGATCCGATTTGTTCTCTTAACCGTACGAGTATTTCACAATAATTAAAGAAATGCGATATTGAATTATCAAACGATCTCTTCCCTCGCACCATCATCACGCTGATTACATCAAAAGGATTTCGGATAATCTGAATAGTTTTAACATCAACACTTCCCATAATTTCCGGGAGTTTGTCCAATAATTCTGGTCGCTGTGAGAGGAGATTTGTCGTCGATCCTGCTTTCCCATCACCCATCAATTTAAGGTTTTTATACTTGCCCTGCCACTGGCCCGGGACAAGATAGGAGTATGGTGTCAACCTTCGGGCCGTGACCCTTCCCTTCATTTTTTCTCTGCGTGATCCCCGGATTAGTAAGTGAAACACCTGGTCTCGGGAGAATCCGTCTCTAAGCATAAAGAGCGCTCCGACCTCATCTGAAACGATCGCCTCCGGGTGTGCATCGAGTAGCGACCCAACCATACTTGTGCCGCTTTTATTATGTCCAATAAAATACACAAAGGTCTGCACATCCTTAAACAAGTCTGGCTGTCTGATCCTAGAGATATTTGTTGAAATCCGGTTTTTTTCCAGTTTAATTTTTTGGTAAAAACCGCTTTTAAATAAGGTTAGCCCTATTTTTCCCCTTGAGAACCTCCTAAACCGGGCGGAATCCAAAAATGAAACCCAAATTTTTTCGAAAGTTTTATTCATAATCCGATTTATTTCTTACCTACGAGGACCGTAAACGTGGACAAAGTGAGCGATTAACCCCAATGTGATCCAATTCAATCCCATTCCAAATACAACCACCATCGGGGCAAAATTCTGGACAACGAAAAAGGACAGGATCACTAACCACAAAGAAATGAACATCTTTTTACTAAACATTCCCCTATCGGGCAGATTCGGAAGGGTTTTCCGTGATCTTAAAAATAAAATCGCAAATGGAAGCATGTAGAAAGTTAAACCAATGATCCCTTGTTCAGCGAGCATGGTCAGGAAAATGTTGTGGGAGGTATGGTCCTTCTCATCCGGATTGACCAATTGGCCGAAACGGGCTTGGTAGCGGCGATCGTAACGATCAAAATTATCATAGCCCCACCCCATCATTGGCTTTTCTTCAAACATGCGATACGCTGCAACATAAACGGGCAACCTACTGAGTGCAGATTGCTCTGATTCAGCGGAATAAAATCGGTTTGCTGCAATCTGGAACGCATTGCTGGTCATAAAGACCGGGCCGGCAATCATTCCCAAGAAAACGAAAACCAATATCAGCTTGGAAAAGAATTTCGGGTAGATCAAAATCAGCCCACCCAAAATTAATATACCAGCCAGCCAGCTTGCCCGAGAAAATGAAATAAATGTGGCGTAAATCATCAGCATAAACATAACCACATACAAATATCGCAACCATTTATTTTTTGATTGAAGACCGACATTTAGTAATATGAGGCCAGTGAAGAATATGGTCGTCGTATATACACTAACGCTATTGAGTGAACCTGTTGTGCGATGTCCGGCATATTGCAGCCAAACGGAGGGAAGCAAAGAAGGAAACACCCAGGATAAAATCCCTATCGTTACTTGGGTTGTCATGATGAAAAGTGACATCGGAACTAACAGCCGCAAACTTTTTTCGCCGGGAGCAAATAGCCTGATAACCAAAAACAACATCATAGGAACAATGATAAGATCATAAAAACGGATCAGGGTTTGTCCGGGATCAAAGTTCCACATCAGGATCGAGATGATGGTGACCACGATATAGCCTGCCATGGAATATTCAACAAAACTAAATTTTGGCAGGCCGCGTTTTTTCAAGCCAAATGTAGTTGCGCTCCACATAAAAACCAAAGAAAGCACTGGTAAAAACCGATGGATAATCCAGTACACCTGGCGGCTGGTGGATGTAGTGGTATGCAGCAGGAAAGGCATCAGCAGCAACCAGATCAGCAGTCCGGCGAATGGATAGCGATGTAGGATGACAAGCGCTGGTACGATCGTGATCAGTACTGCCGCGATCAACCAATTCCCGGATCCATTCAAATATGAAACCACAAATCCCAATAGGCCAATGACCACCAGAATCAAAAGGGTTGTAAATACCAATTTCAAAGGGTTTTGACGCGGTGATTTCCCTATTAAATCCAGGTAATCTAATTCTGTTTCTCTCATAACCTAAAACTAAGCCTCAACGCCAGCTGCTTCCTTCTCGCTGACAACTCTATCCTCTGGTAATGCTCTGCCAACCCGATTTTGAATGACCTCGCGGGCAAACCAGGCTGTCATGCGTGCAAAATTAAAAGGGAATTCAAAAAACACGAAACGGATCCAATCCAAAGGAGATAATTTGACACGATCTAACTCATAACCATATTTCTGCATCGTGGTTGTGGAAAAAATTTGAAGGAAAAAAACCTGATATTTCGTCAATACCGACCTGAATTTTCCAATCGAACTCGTGGTGATATTTCCTGGTTTCCGCTGGGAATAAGAGCTGTTCCCTCCTTTGTCCCGAAAATCCTTCGCTCCACCCATATTCAACATCTCGGGAGCGTATTCTTCTCCCACAAAGGAACAAATTTCATGCAGTGTACCTTCAGGATCAGCTGTTAAATCCTCGTAGCGGACAGTCATATAATGGTTTGGAAATTGTTTCTTGTAGCGTTCAGCCTGTGAGATTGTACTCAGCCAAATTGCGGTGCCACCACCAATGCCTAACCGGCTTACTTTCCATCTCTTCAAAGACGAGGAGTAACGGTCCCGGGGGTCTCTGATCATATGGATGATTCGAGCATTAGGATAGGCATCAATAATTTCTTCGGTATAGCGTTCGGTGTTTAAAGATTTATCTCCCCAGCGAGGTTTTCCAACTTTCTCCGCGAAATGTTCCTCAAGTAAGGCAAACAAACGCCCATAAGTTGGCTCTCCCTGATAAAACTCTCGACGAATCCTCTCTGGATCGGGATCGAGTTTGATCAACCTCTTATACCGCATCATCATCATCAGGCAGCGTTCAAAATTTTCAGGTTCACTCAGGTCGCCATACTGATTGTAATAATGCCTCCACATATTAGTCCGGCGTGTCATGGCAATTTTCGGATGAGAAGCAAGCAAAGCATAAATCAGGCTTGTCCCGCTCCTCTCTGGCCCAGCGATAAAGATGGGGCCTTTTTTACTGTTCGCTTTCATCATGATTAAGTAAACACCTTCTGATTTTCCTTTACCCAGTTGTATAAAGTCTCAATTCCTGTTTCAACATCAGTTTTAGGAGACCAATTAAGCATTTTCTTTATTTTTCTAATATCCGAAACATAAATTCTCTGGTCTCCAGGGCGCCAATCTGAATGTTTGACCGGAACGGGTTTGCCCTCCAAGCGTTCTAATAGCGGCCCAAACTCACTCCAAACAGATAATGTGTTTTCCGGACCTCCGCCAACGTTGAACACCTCTCCAGCTACCTTGTCTATATTTTCCACAGCTAAATCATACGCATCTAACAAATCATCAATAAACAAGACATCTCGAACCTGTTTCCCATCCCCGTAAATTGTGATCGGTTTTCCAGTAAACGTGGCGATAATAAACCAGGCCAACCATCCCTGGTCTTCAACACCGAACTGACGCTGACCATAAATACAAGATTGGCGAAAAACAACTGTGGGGAGATCGTAAATCCTGTTGTAATCTCTAACATACTGATCCCCCGCTCCCTTAGAACAACCATAAGGGGAGTGAAAATCGAGGGAAAATGACTCTGGTACACCAAAGATAAAATCCTCGTACTTATAACTGCCGTTTTGCTGGATCACCTTTACTTCTTCCATACCTCCATAAACCTTATTCGTGGATGCATAGAGAACGATTGGTTTCCGGCCTGAAGCGCGTGCGCCTTCCAAAACATTGAAAGTGCCCAGTGCGTTGCATTCAAAGTCATCTCGGGGGTCCACAACCGAAGTTGTCACCGCTACCTGAGCAGCAAGATGTACAACCACATCTGCATTCTTCATCGAGTCGGATAACTTGTCAAAATCTCGAATATCACCCTCAACAAGTTTGAAAGAATCCGTCCCATACGTTGAATACAACCACTCGAGGTTTAATTCATTCCCTGCGCGGGAAAGATTATCATAAACAACGACATTTTCTCCCCGCTCTAATAAACGGGCAACATAATTCGAGCCGATAAAACCCGCACCGCCAGTAATAAAATAATTTTTAGACATAAGATTTCTCCTTTGCTAAATTGATAAATTTTGATGGACTTATGAATTTTTTAATTTCCACATCTGTGCACCGAAAAAATTCGCCGGATATACAAAGATCAAATACTTTAATAAGTCAATCATCGAAAGTCTCGTTTTAGAGGAATTATATTCAAAATATGTACTCTCCGGCTCACTATAGATTTCAACAAATTTCTTTTCAGTTGCAGATAATTTTTTGTGATCGGGAATAGCTTTTTTTGGGGTTAATTTCTGGTGAGGTGCATTCTGCTTGTTTTCTTCCAACCCCATTTTATCCAAATCCTGCTGATTTAGGTTAATCGGATAGTTTTCTTCACCTAAAAACTGGAAAACAGTCTCCAAGGTTCGTTCAACATCCTTCAATAAATCTTCCCATTTTACAATGAGATAATGATTAGGATATTTCTCCAAATTTTTTAGCCCAAAAAAAGATGAGGCTTTCCATCTGCTGGCCTCCCAGCCAACAAAAGCCATTTTGCGGGACCCCTTAGAAAGGCTCTCTTCGGTTCGATCAACAGGATTACGGATTACCTGAATGATACGTGCATCTGGCTCTTCTGTTAATATCATATCCGTCTCGGACTCGATCATTTTTATCTGAATACCCCACCGGGACTTCCCCAATCCCTTTGCATATTGCTGGTGAATAATTGAAAACAATCGAGCGTAGCTGGGGTCGCCCTGCCAAAATTCACTACTGATCAGGTTCCGTTCAGGTTGTAGCTTCTGGATCGGCTTCAGGCTCAATATTTCAGATAAACAGCGATCAAAATTCTCTTTGTTTGAAAGATCCCCAAATTGATTATAAATTGTTCGCCAAAGGTAGGTTCTCCGGGTGATAATGATATTCGGGTGTTTCGATAACATCAAGCGCAGCTGGGTTTTACCTGAATAACTAACGCCCCCTATATAAATCGGCCCGCTGCTCATCTGCCTCTCCCTACTGTGTTGAGAACTCGCCACCCAAATAAATAGAGCAAGTTTAATGACAAATCGGAAACTTTTTTAATAAATTGGTCCTTCCAAGGAATCTTTGCAGAGACAAGTGGGTATCCAAAATCTTTCATAAATCTTGCGGAAAACATTTGAATAAATGTAACCTGGCTGGGATCCAAAAACTTTTGGAACCGGCCTATAAATTGTGGTGTAAGAGGAGATGCCTTCTTTCCTTCTCTCGTAATTCCCTCAAATCTAGGGATTCCTTCCATCCGGATCATCGCTGGATAATATCTGACATCCAAGAAATCACAAACCTCCATCATCGTCTCTTCTGGTTGATCCACCATTTTTTCATAGCGAATGATGAGATATTGATCAGGATATATTTTCTGGTTCTTATTTGCTAATGATGCTGAATACAGCCATCTTGCGGTCTCAATCCCTAAAGATTTATGTGCCCCATACTTGGTCAAAACAGCTTCATAACGATCCCTTGGGTCCCTTATCAGATGAATGAACTTGGCATGTGAATATGCATCCAATATAACGGGTGCTGTAATTTCAAGAAATTCAGTTTGGTCTCCCCAATATTTTTTTCCAACTCTGTCGGCCCGCTGGCGGTGGATAATCTCAAATAGGTCTGGATAATCCTGATCAGTTTGTTGAAACTCACTTTTCACCAGTTCAAAATCAGGCTCTAATGCCATGATATGTTTGTTCTTCTTGAGAGCATCGACACACAGCTGAAAATTTTCCACTTGTTCTAATGAACCAAATTGTTGGTAATAGCGCGTCCACAGATTGGTTCTTTTACTCAAGACAAAATCAGGATGCGATTCCAACATAAAGCGCATATAAGTTTTGCCAGACCGGTCTAGCCCACCAATAAAAACTGACATATCATTCATTTGCTAAGTTTTCCGGAGGCAGCTTTGGAATTTAAAATATAGTTTGAAGCAGGTTTACGCCCAAATCGACCAGGGAAATTTTGCTGAAGAAATTCCTGGAAATACCAAAAAAACAACCTGAGAAAATTGGAAGGAATAATCTTAGTAAAAAATTGGAACCATTCACTTGCAGTCAGGTTATGAAATTCGAGTTCGTAACCATATGAATTCATCTTATTCCCAACCAGCATCTGGAGAAACTTTACCTCCAACTTCGGAACGAATTCCTTATAGATTCCGATAAATTCATCCGAAAGTGGGGTATTTCCTATTTGAGACTTCGATCTATTAATCAATTTTTTTCGATGCTTTGGGGCACCATACATCGTCATCATTTCCGGAGAATATTCCTCACCAAGAAAATCACAAATTGCATTCAGTGTATGGTTAGTATCCCGAATAAGATCTTCAAAACGAACTATCAGGTAAGATCCTGGATATTTTTTCATGTGTCGTTCAGCTAAACCTGTCGAATATGAAAAACGAGCTGCAGATCCACCTGCTCTCAATCTTCCGTTGGGCCAGAGCTGGAGCGAACCAGCATAACGATCCCTTGGATCCCGGAGCATATGCACAAATTTTGCCTCAGGAAAAGCTTTCATGATCTCATCTGTATATCTTTCGATCAATCCAGTCTGAACCCCCCACCGAGGTTTCCCTTCGCTCTCCGCAAAATGCTCTAAAAAGAGGGAAAATAACCGGGCATATGTTGTTGGCCCTTGCCAAAATTCCCTTCTGATTCGATCTGCATCAGGTTTTAGAAATGCAACATGCTTATAATGTAACATGTCAGTCAAACAAAGTTCAAAATTTTCCTTAGACTGCAAATCGCCATATTGGTTATAAAAATACGTCCACATATTGGAACCAACCGCAGGGATAGAAATATTTGGATGGGACTGTAAGAATCCTCTCAGAGTTGTTTTCCCGCTGCGGTCTAACCCACCGATAAAAATTGGGGCGTTTTTCATCACTATTATCTGCCTCTAAAACTTTGGTTGAATTTATTTTTAATATTCGCAGTCAGTGCATGGTAAAGACTGAGTTCATCCTTCGTGAATCCTAACAAAAGGATGATGCCAGCATAAGATAACATCATCAGCAGCATATTGAGACCAGCTAAAATATAATTGGACTCATATGGCAGGAAACGACCAGCAACTAACACTACTATTGCCCCAACTACCGTTGCTAAGATTGGTTTATAAAAACTTTTATTAAAAGGAAGGATTTTATATATCACATAAACTTGGAGCAAGCGGAGAATATTGATTCCGCCTTCGCCTACCAGGATTGCAACAGCCGCTCCAACAATTCCCCACTTGGGAATGAGGAGCAAATCAAGGGTTATGAAAATTACCAAACGGATAATTGAATTGACCAGTTTTAGTTTCGTGTATCCGGTCATATCAATGATAATTCCCCCCATTCCAGTTCCTACCTTTATCAAATTAGCAATTGCCATGATGATTAACGCCTGAGTGCCATTAGTAAATTCTTCTCCAAAAATTGACAAAAGGGTTTTGGGAAAGAAAACCATAACTAGAAAAATGGGCAACTGGACAATTACAATCCATTTATTCGCCATCTGATAAATCTTTTCCATTTGGTTAATATCACCCTGCTCGTCAAGCTCAGCCATAATTGGTTTGGAGGTGGTATTGATGGAAGAAGAAAACTCCCCACTTACCAATGTTATTTGAGATGCAACACTAAAAATGCCAACACCAGCAATCGTATTCAATGAGCCGACAAAAATCGATTGAATATTCCCCTGAAATTTAACCAATAAGCTCGATAACCAGACGGGAATGGAAAAAACAAAAATTTCTTTGAGCACCTTCCTGGATAATTTCAAGCTCCGCTTCAATGGGAATTGTCTATTCAGGTAATAAAACATTGCGCCTGATGCGGTCAATGTCGCCAATCCATAGGCAGCAATCGCTGTTTTGGCATTTAAACCCACCACCAAAAAGATCCCCACCAGAATCAAACGCGTGATCGGCATGTAAATATATTGAGCCAGAACGGATAAGTTAAATAACTTGAACCCTCTCAAGGTATTAAATACCTGATCATTTACAACGAGCAAAGGAATAAAAACACTCATCAATTGTAAATAGGGTGTCAGATCAGGATTATTAAATACAGTTTCAGCAAGGTAATAGGAAAAGGCATATATCAATATCCCCAACACAGTGCTGACGAGAATGCTGATACCCATGCTAATTTGGATGGTTTCCCAGGTTCCTTCTTCATCCTC